>Ga0316224_1000192_pt1 | contig 94262 bp, 64 predicted proteins | sample TBH18013metaG_FD_206254 | JGI IMG/M metagenome (GOLD analysis project Ga0316224, IMG submission 206254) | Freshwater microbial communities from Trout Bog Lake, Wisconsin, USA - TBH18013 | ecosystem: Environmental > Aquatic > Freshwater > Lake > Hypolimnion/Profundal zone | place: USA: Wisconsin...
AATGATGTTTAACACGTCATATAAAACTGATAAGTCCAAATGGACCATTTATAGTAATAAAAGTTTAAAATTAGAAAAAATACAACAGTCGATAAACACAATTTTAAACTGGACTTACTATAATAGTTAATAAAAACAATGATGAAACAAAGTTAAACAATGATGAAACAAAGTTAAACAATGATGAAACAAAGTTAAACAATGATGAAACAAAGTTAAACAATGATGAAACAAAGTTAAACAATGATGAAACAAATTTAAATATTAAAATAAAAAAATCTAGAGTCATAAAAACAAAATTCACAGAACCTGAAAATATAGAAAATAAAAAAAATTTAGAAAATAAAAAAAATTTAGAAATTCCTAAAAAAATAGAAAAAAAAAATAAAGCAAATAAAATAATCATAATAGAACCAAAAATATATGATAGTAAATTAAATAATGTGTCGCAAAATAATATTACAAAATCAAAATTATTAGAACCAGAAACTAATATACAAAAAACAAAAATCACTAAAGTTTCAAAAAAAAAAGTTAATCAAGAAATCAATCAAGAAGTTAATCAAGAAATCAATCAAGAAGTTAATCAAGAAATCAATCAAGAAATCAATCAAAACAAAGTCAATCAAGAATCAAAAGTATCAGATTTAGTATTACCAATGGTAATTCCCAGTAATATAACAAAAATGTCCGAACTACAATATTGTCAACAATCTAATATAATAGAATTAAACAAAAAGTTAACAAATCTAAATCAACAATCAATTATAGATAGAATATCAACAGATTCTGATTATGCAAAAGTATATTTGCAAAATTTTGAGCCAAATGCTGATCCAAATGCTGATCCAAAGAAAAAAGATCTAAAAGGCACTATTAAAATTTTAGGAAACTATAATAAAACAAAAAGAATTAGAGAAGCATATGATGTAAAAATATTTGATTGTGAAAATAAAGATACATTTTGGTGTACTTGTGCCGATCATAAATTTAATTCTGGTAAAAAAAATATTGTATGTAAACATATTTGTTTTATTGTATGTAAGGTACTAAAAATATTACAAACATATTTCTTTGAAACAAAACAATTAACTCCCGAACATCTTGCTCAACTCTTAAACAAATTTAATATAAATTCTGACATATGGACTGATGCAAAAATTGTACGTAAATCTAATAAAGTTACTATACAAGATTTTAAAAATTTTCCTCCATGTATCCAAGATACTTGTACATTTTGTTATGATGATATGACAGATTTAGATAAACCAATTAGTGTTGTATGTCCTTTGTGTAGACATTGTTTTCATGAAGAATGTATGGGCGTATGGTTAGAATCTCAATCAAAATGTTCATATTGTTCAAATAATTTTTGGCAATATTATAAGAGAATTGGATTGGGTGAAAAAGAAATTGATTTGGGTTGTAATCAACTTTAATTAATTTGTATCTAATTGTGAAGCAATTTTTTGTGCATAAAAAGGATTATCATATGTTCTGGTAGCACTATCATATCCTGAAATATTATCCAAATAATCTTGATAATCAATGTCTGATTGGATTGGTTGGATTTGTTGGGTTGAATTTGGTGGTATTAAAAATTTTATTTTCCCATATTGATTATTTAAATTTTGTGAAATATTAAATTGTTCAATAAATTTACTTGCATAAAAAATAATGATAATTATTACTAAAATAATAACAAAAATTAAATTCATTGTATATAAATTATTTATATTTTTATTTATATTGTAAATAAAAAAATTAAATATTATTAATTACATCATCATAATCAACATTATCATTAAATACATCAATTAATTTAATTTCATCAACCAATCCATATTTTAAACATTCTTGAGCATCCCAATTTAAATCATGTTTAAGAATATTTGGAATTTTTTTTTTATTTATTTTTGTATGAGTTTTATATATGAACATAATTTTTTCCATTGATTTTTTTGAATTATCATATCCATCCTGAATTTGTTCAAAATTTCCTCCAACGAATGTTGATATTTGATGCACCAACATATATGAATTTGGTGTAATGTATCTTTTTGTTCCAGCAATTGAAATAAAAGTCGCAGCACTTGCTGACATACCTTCAACAACTGTATAAACTGGAATCTTTTTTTTATATTCCAAAATATAATCGTATAGGGCAAGTCCATAATAAACACATCCACCATAAGAAAATATGTGCAAATACAATGGTTTTGGTTTGAATTTGACACATTCGTGTAATTTTTGTACATGTAAAATTTTATTCCAATATTGTCTCATTAATTTTTTAATTTTATCAATAGAATCTTCAGATACTTCTGTATGAAAATATAAATGATTATTTTTTAAATATATTAATGGATCTTCATCAGACTTAAACACATTTGATAAAATAAATGGATTTTCTTGTTGTTCTTGTTCTTGTTCTTCACCTTCACCATCAAAATCATTATTATTTTTATTTTTATTTTTTAAATTTTTAATAATTTTTGTTGTTTTATTTATAGAAGGATTTGAAATAAAATCAAATTTTCTTTTTGGAGTCATCATATTAAGAAACATTTTGTATTTGTTATAGTAAGTCCAGTTTAAAATTATAATATTAATTAATAAAATCAACTTTTTTACAATACATGTCAAATATAGAAGTATCTCTTATTAGCTTATCCAATAATTAAATATCTGTATTTTTCAAATAGTATAAATAAGCCTAAAGTTATTTTATATTAAATTATAATAAAATTATATTGGTTTGTTAAAAAAATGCATATTTTACATATTATAATAAACTAATTATAATACTTTCTTTAATTTGACATGTATTAACTTTTTTTATTATAATAAGTTAATTTCATATTTTTTTCAAAGGAATACTTTGTTTCCAATTAAAAATATTATTAGGATCGTATTTATTTTTAATTATTATTAATTTATCTTGATTTGTACCATAATATGATGTCAAATAATCATTCAAATCATAATCAATCATATTTGGTAAACAAAAATGAGAAGTGTAATTGACCAACCCATTATAAAGTTCATTTGGAATTAATTTACCTTCATCAGTTAATTTTTCTTCATTCCATGTATTTAATATTGTAATTACAAAACGAGCATTTTTTGGAAAATAACAACTTGTAATATCATTTTTAATAATTCCAACAATCCCACCCAATTGACTAAAATTAATTTGATAAGAAAATAGTTGTTTTAATAATAATAATTTATTTATAGAATTAATCATTAAATTAATTCCTTCAGGATCAATTAAATCAAATACCATTGATGATTTAATTTTGCTAAAAGGATATGATGTTCCTGTATTATAATTAACCAATACATCAAGTATTTGTGTATAATATCCCTGATTATAAGTAATTGTTGGTTCAATGTTAGTTTTTAGATTTAAAAAATCTTCTACTTCTAAAAAATCATCACAATGCTTTTTAGATTTATAAAACTTAAAAAATTTTATATAAAAACTTGCTGTTCCATTTGAATAAGTCATATTTAATAATGTTGTAATATTATTTGGTTTATTGATGATCCAATTTTGATAGAATTGTATTAATTTAAATGCAGAGTCTAAATCCCATTGCCAAGTTAACATAACTATTTTACAATAAATATCTTTATGAATATTAAATTTTAATTTTGTGATGATTCCATAACTTCCATGTCCAGAACCTTTTAATGCATAAAATAAATCCGGATTAGATTTTGCAGATGCTTTTATTAATTCACCTTTCCAATTTATCATTTTAACAGATATAATATTGTCACATACCATTCCAAATAATCTGGTTAGGTATCCTTTACCTCCTGCTAAAGATAACCCTGAAACACCAACACAAGAAGAATCTCCAGTTGTCATAATTAGACTTTTTTTTGCTAATACATTAATTAAATCACCTAATCTAATACCAGAACCTACTGTTACTGTCATTGTTTTTTCATTTATTTTAATTTTATTAAATTTTTCAACATCAATTACAAATTCATTTGATAAAGATGCTGGTTCGTAAGCACGAGCTCCGCATCTTAAAGAAAAATTCAATTGATTTTTAACTATATTTTTAATGAGATATTTTAATTCATTAATTGAATTAGGATAAAAAATTGCACTAGGATAATAATTATGTAATTTATTATAATTTAATCTTAAATTGTAATAATTCACATGAGTTGGATAAATTCCCCAAGATAAATTTTTTAGTGATTTAGGAGTCTGATCATTTAATAATTTATAATTTTGAACAAGATTGCAATTATTTTCATTTTTATTTTCATTTTCATTTTTATTTTCATTTTCATTTTCATTTTCATTTTTATTTTCACTATTTACATTTATTTTTTTAATAATGTTTTTTAATAATTTCATTTTTTTTATATATTATAATTTAATTAAACATTAAATTTATTGGTTGGTTGGTTAGTTGGTTAGTTGGTTGGTTGGTTGGTTGGTTGGTTAGTTGGTTGGTTAGTTGGTTGGTTAGTTGGTTGATTGGTTGGTTGGTTAGTTGGTTGATTGGTTGGTTAATAGTAATTTATTTTTTTTATTATTTACAATATAATTCCAACTCGAATTAACTTTTTATTTTGTATTGGAAAGTACATAATAAAAATTTAATATTATTCTTAATATTAAATATTTTCATTTGATCTGATAAAAAATAAATAATGTTTTTTATCGATTTTTTTTTTAATAAAATAATATAGAATAAATATGAAATTTTTAAATACAGGAGATATTTTATGTTATGAAAATTACAAATACAAATCCGAAGACAATTGTTTTTTAACAAAATATTATTGTAAGGGATGGAATTATATTAGTATTTTTATTCCAAGATATATTCATCCAAATATCATTACATTAATGGGATTATTTTTTATTTTATGTGGTTATTATTTGGGTAGTAAATCAGACAATTATTCAAATATATTTATGGGTTTGGGAATAATTGGATATACAAATTTCGATGGTATTGATGGTATTCATGCTAGAAATACAAAACAAACATCTATTATTGGTGAATACATTGATCATTCAATTGATTTAATTGCATGTGGATTTATTTCAACTTGGATATTAAATATGTTAGGAATTCGTGATATTATATATAATAATTTAATAATATTTTATATAGGATTTGATTTTTTTATGAATCACCTATATGCAACCAATACAAAAAAAATTATTTTTTCTGGAACATCTGATGTATCGGCAATATTAACACTATCGACTTTAGTAGTTTTTTTAGATTTAAAATTACCAAATATAATGATTGATAATATCTATATATTATTGATAGGATTTGGAATATTTTCATTAAATAATATTTGCAAATATTACTTTTGGGCAAAAAATGATCATTCGTATAAAAATTTTTCCAATGTATATTTATGTTATTGGGCAATAAAATTATTTACATTAGTACATAGACCAACTCAAATTCCATGGTCAATTTTAATTGTTGATTTACCATTATTATTAGAAACAATTAATTTAAAAATATTTTCTAGACAATTATTTAATCAATACTTACTATTGGGACTACCAATTTTATATATATATTGGAATGTATTTGCTTATTTGCTTGTTATTTTATATATGATATATTTTATAATTTCAATTTCAAATCAATTGAATATTAATATTGTATCGAATTTACCATCAGAATATTTACCAAGAGTATATTGTTGTGGAGTTTTTGACATGTGCCATTTAGGACATATGAAATTATTTGAAAAAATAGCAAATTCATTTGATCATCCTATATGGCTTATTGTTGGAGTTCATTCAGATTCAACAGTTAAATCTTATAAACGCGAACCTATTATTAATGAAAAATTAAGAATAGAGACAATAAAACTATGTAAATATGTGGATTCGGTATATCCTGATGCTGAACTCATTGTAACGAAAGAATTTTGTCTAGATAATCGGATTGACTATGTGATAATTGGAGAAGAATATAAAGATAACAAAGATAAAATATGGTATGCGGGGGGAATGGAATTAAACATTCATAAATATGTATCAAGGTTTGATGAAATATCTACAACAGATATTATAAAAAAAATTAAAGCAAATGAATAAAAATATTGCTCTAATTTTTATTGTTTTATTGCTATATTATAATTTTTTTCTTCAAATATTTCTGTTAAGGAAAATGAGTTTATATTTTCCTCATTATTGTTTTGTGTATTGGATACGTAATGTATTATTATCATGATGTTATTTTGTCTATTAAAATTATTATGTGAGTTGGTACTATCAATATAAAACTGAAAAACCATGTTATATATATGTGAACAAAATATAAATAATAATAATATTACAACCATAACAAAAATAAATAAAATCACACACATAAATAAAATTATTAAAATGATTATAAATTGTTGTATTTAATTTAATTATCAAAGTCATTAAAAATATTCAAATATATTCAAATAAATTCAAATAAATCCAAATAAATTCAAATAAATCCAAATAAATCCAAATAAATCCAAATAAATCCAAATAAATTCAAATAAATCCAAATAAATCCAAATAAATCTAAATAAATTCAAAACTATAAAAATAAATCTAAATAAATTCAAAACTATAAAAATAAATCTCAATAATTATTTATACAATTTCTTCATGTCTAATTTTTTCATGTCTAATTTTTTCATGTCTAATTTCTTCATTGTTTGTTCGATTTCTTATAATTGTATCTAAATCATTAATTTGTCGTTGATGATCACAATGATTACAATATGAATAACAAAATCTTAATCCAATAAAAAATATACAAATACTACCACCAAATAATAAAAATATAATGAAAATTACATAACTCATTTATTTTATATTATTTATTTAATGTTAGAAAATAATTATTTTATTTTCCTATTAGTTTATAAAATTCTTCTTTGGAAATAATTTCTATTTTTAATTCCTTAGCTTTGTTAATTTTATTAGTGGATTCTGTTGGATCTGAAGCTATCAATATATCTGTATTTTTACTTATTGAATTTGTTATTTTTGAACCAATTTTTTCTAATTCTTCTTCAACCAAAATATCTCTAAATCCAGTAAATACAATTGTTTTGGCTTGAAATTTAGATAATTTTAATTTTGTTTTATCTGGGTTGGATGATTTTGTTTTATCTGGGTTGGATGATTTTGTTTTATCTGGGTTTGCATTATTAAATTGTTTTATTTTTTCTCCCAACAAATAAGGTTTTAATTTTAAAAACTTATTTAAATATTCAATAAATCCATCCATATTATCGACTATTTTTAATGTTGTTTTTGTGTCAAAACCCATTATATTATTTACCAATTCTGTAATATGGTCGGAACCTTTTTCTTTGTAAATATCTAAAATATTTGGATGTACATCAGTAATTAATTTGAATTTTTTAACTCCAATACCTCTTCCAAATATTTGTGAAGCAGCCATAATTTCTGCTAACTTTCGATTTTTTAATCCTTCTTCAATACTTTTGTATAATTTTTCAACAAGTGTCTTGCCCAAACCTTCAATTTGTTCAATTTGTTTCCCATTAGCTTGAAGAATTTTCCATAAATCATCATATCCATTTAAAACAAATTTTTCTATTGTACTTTCTGCCATCCATTTTATATTTAAGGTTGTAAAAAAGTATGTTAGTTTTTTAACTATAATTTTGTTCATTATATTTGAATCTAATTCTGTTGCAATTATATCAACTTTAGTATTGGTCCATTCATATTTAATATTTGGCATTTTTGGTTTGGATGTATCAGCTTTCTTAATTACTTCTTCTATTTTTGGTATAACATCACCAGATCTTACTATTTTTACTATTGAACCGGGTCCAATAACATTATCAACTATAAATTTAGCATTAAATCCCGTTGCATAATTAATTTCAACACCACCTAATTCAACAGTATTAATTTTTATTTTTGGTTTAATATATTTATCTTTGGATATTTCCCATACAACATCAATAACAGTTGATTCTGCGATTTGATCAGTTAATAATTGTTTAAATGCAAATCCATATGAAGGATTAGAACCTGTTTCTAATGGATAATATTTTGAATCATCAATCACAACTATACCATCAATTTCATATTTGTGAGATTTTCTTTCATCAACTAACATTTTTGATAATTCTTCTGTTGTTATTGTTTTTTTAACTTTATATTCAACACTTCTTGGAACAAAATCTTTTTTTTCTATATATTTTAATTGTTCTGATTCTTTTAATTGAGGACTTAGAACCCAATATCCAACAAAATCAACCAATTTTAATAATTTAGGATCTGGTTTTTTTGTATTGATTATTCCAGAAACAGCATTTCTTGGATTAGCCATTGTGTCAGATATTGTTTTAAAATTTTCTTTGGACATAATTAATTCTCCCCTAATAGCATCACCTTCAACTAATTTTGATATATTTATTCCTATCGGACCAATACAATGAGAAATATCTTGACCTTCAATTCCATCACCTCTTGTATACATATATATTTGACCTTTTGTTTTATAAAGAAGTGCTGATATTCCATCTAATTTTAAAGACAATACATATGGACCTGAATATTCTCCGATCCATTTGTCAAAAGCATTTGTTGATGGTTTTATTTTGTCTAATGAACCCATCCAATATGGTAATTTAACTTTGGAACCATTTATTGATTTTATTGGAGCTCCTATTTTTTCATATTTTATTTCAAACTCTTTTTCATAATATTCTTTAATCAAATCAAATAATTGGTCTGATATCAATTGGATATTTTTATTATAATAATAATCGGATAAATAATCAATTATTTTTTTTATTGCATTCACATCAAGTGATTTTAGAGTTGAATCTGGATCAGCTTTTAATAGCCCAATAATTTCATTTATTTTCATTTGTTAATAATTGATTTAATTATTGAAATAATTATTAAATAATTAAATCAATTTTTTTAAGAAAATAATAATTATAAAAATTCATTTAATTGACCATTAAATATTTTGAAATATCAACATTAATTGTTGCAAAATCAAATTGTTCTAAACAATTTTCACTGATAATTTTACCGATTGAATCGATATTAATTTGTTCATTTGAATTATTTTCTACAACACAACCATTTGTTTGATCTAATGTTTTTATAAATTGGTTAAATCCTTTAATCGAATACAATGATTTAATAATTTTATTGAATATTTTAATATCGTGTTCCATATATAGCCAACATATATTATTTTGCAAAACATGATTTTTTAAATTATCAAGTTCTTCATTTCTTTTTATTTCTGTTGTATTGGGATCATTAATCATTTCCCAAAAATCCATTTTATAGTTGGAAATTATAAATTTATTAAATATATATGATCTTATATGATCAATATCTTTTTCTAATTGTTTTTGTTCACAATCATTTGACACTATTAATTGTATTTGTCTATATAACCAATCAGAAAAATTACAATTCTTATCTAAAAATTCTGTTTTTAAAACTAATTCCAAATATTTTGAATAATCTTTTTTTATACTGTGTAAAAATTTATTATCAATTAAAATTTGTATACATGTCCTTAATAAATAACAAAATAATCTAATTGTTGATTTTTTATTTGTACCAGTATCGATATTTTTTAAATCATTAAACAATTTTAGTAATGTTAAAAAATATAAATTATCCATTTTTTTATTGTATTCGTATTCAAAACAATTATTTATAAAACTAATATGATACGTCCATAAACTTTTTGTTAATTCCCAATGTGAACAATTAATATAAACTGGTAATAATACATTTCCATCACCCAAAATATTATCCGTTATGTTAAAATTATTTACATTAAAAATTTCTTTATTTTGATTATTATTGTCATTTGGATTTTCTTCATAATCAGATAATATAATTTGATAGTAATCATAAAGACCAACCCAATTTGTTGAAATAGAACTTACAACCATATTTGGATATGTTTTAATTATTGTAGAATTAAGATCTAATATACCTTTATATGAATATTTGTTTGGACAATATTTTATTAAAAATCCAAATGGATTAAAATTATTATATTCTTCATTCCAATTTGTTAAACTTAAAGTTGATGATAAATATTCTAATGAACAATCATTAATTTCTAAATATTTAATATTTTCCAAAGATATTAAAGAAGTTTCATTTTTTGAATTTTTTGAATTTTTTGAATTTTTTAAAAATATTTTGTTATTTGTATTGGATATTGTATTATTATATTGATAAATTTTTGGATAGATTATTTGATAAAATTCCAAAATATACTTTATATATGTGCTAGACAAATTGTCATTAAGATTATTAATTGGTAATTTTATACATGTATCTGTGATTCTAAATATTATATTATTAATTGAATTTTGAAAAGATTTTATCATATTTAAAATAGTATCATTGTTGATAGTTTTTAATTCTAACTTTAAAATTTGTTTAATTAAATCAAAATTAATTTTTTCTTCTAATTTATTTTCAATATTATTTGATATCATTTTTTCTATTGAATTTAATACAAGTAAATACCTATATAAATCTTCAGATTTGTCAATATTTATTGAAAATTCATTTGGTATTAAAATTTTTTTTATGTATAATTCTAAATCAACAGAATTATAGTCCCAATTAAATATTTCATTGAGTTGAATATTATCCATTTTAAAATCTCTTATATTAATAAAGTATTCATTAATATTTGCCCATATACATTTAAAAAATGGATGATTTGAAATATTTATTAATTTAATATCTGAAGTAAAACTATTAAATAATTCATTAATATAATTAATATCGGATTCATTAAATGAATCTGGTGAATCTATAGAACATATTATAATAATTTTATTTTTTGTTGTTATTGTTTCAAACTCTTTTATTTTATTAATGATATTTTTAAAAGATAAATTTTCATAACTTTTATATTTTTTATAAATCACATTATTTATAGATAATAAAATATTATTTATATCAGATACATCATTATGTTCATTTAATTTTATATCTATCAAAGAAGGTTGAGATTTTAATATATGTATATCTGAATATTCATTTTTATGGATTTTTTTATAAATTATTTCATATGTTATTAATCTTTTTATATAATTATTGATTACATTATTAATTTTAAAAGTAGTATTATCAAAAAAAATTAATAAATTATCCATTTTTAATATTTAATTATTATAATATCTATTTTAAATATATATCAATTTTTTATGAGTTCCAAAGTAGATAAATTATATGGGAAAATTAATAATAATAATAGAGATGTTATATTTTTTGGATTATCACATTGTGAATATTGTAAAAAAACATTAGAGCTTCTTAAAAAAAATAAAATAAGTTATAAATACTATACAATTGATAAATATTATAATATATTTTTTAAATTGTTTGTGGAAATATCAAAATTATATCCAAATTTTAATATAGATCCAAACCATAAAACTGTTCCCATTATTTTTATAAAAAGAAAATTTATTGGTGGTTATACAGAATTTAAAAACTATTTAAAATAAAAATACTTATTTTATACTTGTTAACATTACACACGCAAACACACATACAAACACACACACACACACAAATTATTATTCATATTATTTGATAAAATTAACTTGAAATAATATTAAATTTTAATTTTCTTCAACCAATACAAATGAATTTTGTTCATATGTTTTCATTAGTTCAAAAAAACTATTATTTTTTAATTTAAATTCATTTAAATCAGAAAAATATTTTTCATCATACCAATCATATATTTTTTTATTATGAGATGAACAAATATTTTTCAAACCCATATAAATTTCATCAATCATTGATGGATCAATAATTTCAATTTTATTTATTTTATCAGACATTATTCTAATTAACTCATTAATATTTTCAGATTTATCTCTTGAATCAAAGTTATATTTTGGTGAATTACTCTTACTATTATGGATATTTAAATTTTTTTCTTGTTGTTCTCTTGTATTTTTTAAATATTCTTCTTTTAGTTTAAAAATATTCATCTTTATAGTGACTATATTATATTCATATTAGTAATATATTAATTTCTATAAAAAAATCAATTTTTCCGGTTAAGCACTAATCGGAAAAATTTAACTTTATGTATTAAAGTTTGACATAAAAATTTATTAAGTTAAATTTTATTATATTAAAATTCCTTATATTAAAATTCAAAAAAATATTATTAAATACACCTAATGTATATATTTTTATTTTGCTAACATTTATTTTATTATTATCCGTTTTATTATTATCCGTTTTATTATTATCCGTTTTATTATTAAATTTATGTGTGTTGTTAATATAAGAACATTTTTCGTCATAATTTTGAATGCTTAACCACATTCCGTATGTGGTAAATGAACTATCATTTATTATTAAATTTACATTTTCTTCTATTATATCATTATTTTTCCAACTGTCAAACATTCTTTTTGTATACCCATTATCATTTTTTTTATTTTTATTTTTCATAAAATAGTATTTGTATTATACTGTTTTATACTTATAAAAAATCAATTTTTTTTACAAAATCAAAAATAACTTAATTCATTCATTACATTTATTTTGTTTTTTTTGTTTTTCCTTTAGTTTTTGTTTGTTTTTGTTCTTGTTCTTGTTCTTGTTCTTGTTCTTGTTCTTGTTCTTGTTCTTGTTCTTGTTCTTGTTCTTGAACAATCTCTTCTGTATCATTTTTCTTTTTACCTTTTGATTTTGTTGTTTTTTGTTCTGGTTTCGGTTCTGGTTCTGGTTCTAAATCATCTACTTTTTGTTCAACAATTTTTTCTAATTTTTTTTTATCTTTTAATTTTATTTCCTTTACTTCTTCTTTAATTTCTTCTTTAATTTCTTTTTCTTCATTTGTTTTTTTTGAAGATTTTTTAACTTTTAAAATCTTCTCTAATTCAACAGGTTCTTCTAATTCTTTAACTTCTTTAACTTCTTTAACTTCTTTAACTTCTTTAACTTCTTTAACTTCTTTATTTTTACCTTTTATTTTAGTTTCCTTTACTTCATCAACTTTTTTTTTTCCTTTGGTTGATTTAGTTTTTTCTTCATCCTCATCATTATCATGTGCATTATCATGTGCATTATCATGTGTATCATCATGTGTATCATCATGAGCATCATCATCATTTTCTATTGGAACATTATCATGTTCATCATCATCATTTTCTATTAAATCATTATGACCCAAATGTTTTTTATATGATAATTGTGTAGTTCTTATTTTATCTAAAATATCTGTTCTTTTTTCATTTATTTCCATAACTTCTTTTGATAATTCAATGTATCTATCATTAAATTCTTCAAGAAATTTTTTATAATCATCATTAGTCCAATCTGGTTTTCCAATATACTTATTAAAATCACTGATAGATAATCCAATAATATTAGACATGTTTATACTATTATATATAATTAAATATTTAAATATTATTTTCATTTTTCAACTTTTTTACCCAATATATCATAACAAGTAAATAATATTGTGTTAGTTGCAAAACTAACATAATATTAGGGAGTTTTTAATGATAAAATGTTGTAAAAAAACCATTAAATCATCATAATTCAATATTATTACTTGGTTAATTAATCTTTTTATGCATTTTTTATATTTCAAATACTGATTTTATATAATGAAAATATTATTAGATAAAATAATATAATTTTTACATAGAATAACCAATTGGATTTACTATTCTATCCCAATCTATATTATAAGCATTAGTAAAATGACTATCATAATTATATTGTTCTGGTATTATAAAATTAGAATGACCTATTTGTGTATTAACGGGTAATCCAACATTTTCATCTGAATTTATTAATGTATAGTAAGCAGTAAAATAATCAGCTAAATTTGCTTCAACACGATTTCCATATAAATCCTTATAATAGTTCTTAAGGTAATTTTTGGTAAAAGGCATATCTGATTTTAAAACACCTGTATTAGTACAATTTGGACCTATTGAAAAATTATCTTTTATATTTGGATTTTGATTTGGATTTGGGATATCTGAACCAATATCGTCTTTTAGCATTTTTTTTATTCTATCATATTCATTATCAGACATATCAATTGGATCATTATTATAATCATTATTTACCTGATTATCTAAATGTCCTTTACAATTTGTATATATTATATCTGATATATTTTTTATATCATTATTATTATTTGTAACTTTAAATATTTGTTGTGGATTTTTTAAAACTTTAATTTGTTCATCAGAAAAAATAAAACTTTTTTCTCCAATAATTTTATCTATTAAATTTGAATATTCAGGTGTTCTTTTTATCACAACAAGATCATCAATATCGAAATTTTCTAAATCACATTTTTCATGTGTCAATGAATATTGATTATTCAATACATTAAATATCACATAACAAACCACCAATATAAATATTATAAATAATATTTTAATAAATATATCATCCATTTTTTCTATATAATAATCAAATAAAAATATTTGTTTCAACAAATATTTTATTAATTTAAAATCATATTATTTAATTTATATTATATATTAAATAATGTACACTTTTATTAACAAAAATTTTTTAATTCCAGATAAAATTATTTATAACAATAAGAATGATGCTTTAAACAAATTATACTTAGAAACTATTTCAAGATCAATCCAATACAATAATAATGTTTATGTTATTTATAAAAATAATTTATATTATTCAAATGGTTTTGTTATCCATTATAAAAATATTAATTCTCATGATGAACCAAATATCATATACAAATACGATAATATTAATTTTATGGGAACTAATTATTTGCCCGTATACTGTGAAGACAATATAATATCAAATAATATAAATTTAACCATTGAACATAAACCAAATAAAAAAATTATTTTAAATGATGATACAAAAAAAAAAGTATCTTTTAATGCATCAAATATTCAAAATATTCAAAATACTCAAAATCAATTTGAAATTTCAATTAATAATCCGACACAAAATAATATTACTAATTCCAATACTAATTCCAATACTGATACAAATGAAAATAATATCAAAACATCTTGTGAAGAAAACAATAAAAGAGAAGAAATCATTAAGTTAATAGAACAAGTTAATGATTTGTATCAAAAAGAACTAGCAAATATAAAAAAACTTGAAATGAATTTAAAATCATTCGATACTAAATTGAATAAACTAAATAAAAAAAAAAGGGAAGAAATTATTAATGATGTTATAAAAACTCAGACTGAATTTCAAACATGGAAAAAACTTAAATATATCATAGATGATGATTCTGATATACTAAAACCATTTGAAGAATTGGAATTATCTAATAAATCAGTACCAATATTATTTTTATCAAAATTTGATTATATTGATAAAATTCTTAATAATGAGGGAATTAAAAATTTATTTGACGAAATAAATTCAATTGATTTAAATTATCTATATTCTCAAAATACTTTACCAAATGACAATATCGTTCAATTTTGTGATAAATATGTAAAGTTATCAAAAGAATTACATTATAATTTTGATCATGAATGGAATTATTTAGAAAATGAAATGAATTCGAATTCAACAAATAAACTTACATCATTACCAACCCAATTACCAACCCAATTACCAACCCAATTACCAACCCAATTACCAACAAATATTTAATTTGGTGTAAAACATTAGATAAAAATTAAAAATTTAAATTTATTAAAAAAGATTCATTATCATAATTAATAAAGCAAAAAGCTTCATCATACATTTTATTTAACACATAAGAAATGACATCAAATGATTTAAAAATTAAAGTTTTATCGATAATAAATTGATTTTCTTCTAAATCCCCACTCGAACTAAGATTAGTTATTTTTTCAACTTGATAGTTTTTTTCTTCATCAAAATAAGTAACTTTAATAATTTTATTTGACATAACCCAATTAATATTTTTAACTCCTATAATTTTAACAGATTCTATCAATTTTAATATATCATTTATTATCATATCAAACACAAAATGATTTTTATCGCATTTATTTTTATTTTTATGAATTGAACAAGATTCTTTAAAATTACAAAATTTATAACTTGATGTTTTAAATAATTTAATTGTGTTTGGATCATAACTATTGTCTCTTCTTAATGGAACAGAAAAAAATCTTTTTACTGAATTACAAGATACATTCAACCATTCCAAATATTTATTTATTGACTCATATTCATTTTGAGTTATTTCTGTATATTCATTAAATTTTGTTGATTTGTTTCTTATAAATGTTCTAAGATAATTTGATATTAAAGATAAATAATTTAAAACGACCAATAAACTTTTGCTATCTTTTATATCTAAATTTAAATTAAAACAATTTTCAATAATAATATCATTTGTAAATTGCTCAGATTCTTTATCTATATTTGATTTTTTTTGTTTATCTTTATTAATGACTAAATTTTCGTTAAAATTTGTAGTATTTAAAAGATTATCGTCAGTACACCAATCAAGATCCATTAATATATTATCTTATATATATATATTTAAATAACATATTTTTTATAATATTTTTCAATTTTTTTATTAAAATTATTTATATATATGTAAATATATAAATATATAAATGGCTTCTAACAAAGATATAAATATTACAAATAAAATTAATAAATCAACAAAATCAACAAAATCAACAAAATCAACAAAATCAATAGTTAATAAAAATAATGATAAAGGAACACCGATAACAGATGATAAAATGATTAATGAAATATTGGGAAATATTGGAAAAAAAACAAAAAATCCAGAAAAAAAAGATTTAATAAATAATTTTATTGAAAACAAAAATAATTATAACAATAAAAAATATATAAAACAAAATAATGATGATTTCAATGATGATCCTAATGATAATGACAATAAAAAAAAAACATTTACTCAAAATCTTACCAAAGAAGAAATTAATGAAAAATTAGAAGACTATAAATTAGTTGATGATATTTCAAAAGTATCGTTAGATACACATTTAAGATATTTTGTTAAAAAAGATAATGAAATGTTATTTAGAATGGGAGGTAATCTTAAAAGAAATTTTGATCTTCCTAATTTTATTGTATTAAAAAATGCAATAGGTACTGAATGGACAGTTCAAGTCAAAGATACTATATTTTATAAAAAAATGTCAATTAAAGAAATAAAAGAAGAATATGATTCTATTATATTAGAACTCCATGACAAAATAAAAAAATTAAAATCAAAAATAAAAGAATTAGAAAAAAAATAATGGACTACAAATAAAAAAATTTTATTTAAATATTTATCTATTTTATTGATTTATTAATAATATGGTTAATAGTAATTTTATTTATGATGAAAATAAGGATTATTTATATGTGCTAATCTATAAATTAGGTAAAGGTTCTTATTCAACAGTTTGGTTTAGTTTAGAAATAGAAAATTTTTATTCAAAAATGAAAAATAAAAAAATACTCAAAATTAATCCAAGAGCATTAAAAATTCATAATGATGATGCTTATGATGTAGGTATTATTGAAACTGAAATTAACAAATTACTTGTGGATTCTAGTAAGAAAAAATGTCCTTATATAAATTATCCACTAAGTAATTTTATTCATGATGATATTTGGGTAATAGTTGTATATGAAGTTGCAATTGGTTCTCTATATGATATTATGAAAGAATTTGATAAAAAATTGCCTATAAAGTTTGTTTATGAGATTATCCAGCAATTAACAAAACCAATCGAATTTATGCACAAATGTAAATACATTCATACTGATATAAAACCTGAAAATTATTTATTGATGGGTCAAAATCAATTACAAAAAAACATTATTGATTTTTCCATTGGCTATGGATTAGCTGATAAACTTAGAAAAATTTCTAATTTAAAAAAATTTAAAAATTCTGATATTCAAGAACAGATTATTCAAGAACCTTTGAGTAAATTTTTAAAAACCATATCTAAAAAATTTAATTTAACTGGGAATATATTAAATATTGATGAAGATGAAGATGAAGATGAAGACGAAGACGAAGATAATTGTGATAATGTGAATAATGGGGATAATGATGATAATGTTAGTGAATCAGATTCATTGGGATCAAAGTGTTCATTTTATTCTAATATTTCTGATAACGATAAAAAATCAGATTATGATACTGTATCATCATATGATTCAAGAGATGATGAATATTTTGAACAAATTGATAATTTTCATAAAGATAAATTAATTAAAATATTATTTAAACAGGATTCTTTAAAAAATAATAAATTTTTAAACAAAAATATTTTTACAAATCAACAAAATCAACAAAATCAACAAAATCAACAAAATAAACAAAATAAACAAAAATACCTATTAGAAATATTCAACAATCCAATAGTTAAATTAACAGATTTTGGTACAATGATTCATTTCAATGATGTCAAATATACTATTCAAACGAGATATTATAGAGCCCCAGAAATCATTCTGGGATTAAATTTTAATGAAAAAATAGATTTATGGTCTTTAGGATGCACATTATATGAGCTTGTTACAGGAAAAATTTTATTTTATACTTGTAAAAATGAATTAATTAATAAATATGATGTAGATTTAATTAATATTAAAATGATATTAGAAAAAATTAATTATTACGAACAAGAAAAATTAATCAAATTAATTTTATGTTCTAAAAGAAAGAAATATATTATTAATAAAAATAATTGTCTTAATTTTTTTACGAGCATAAATCATAATCTATGGAAAAATGACATATGTCATTTACTGACTGATAAAAATATCAATAATTTAACAAATGAACATAATAACATGGAAAAATATATTGGTCATTTATCTGAATTTATTAATAATCTATTATATATAAATTCAAATAAAAGAAATTTTATTTAGATCATTAAATTCAATTTTGCATCATAATTTTTAATATAAAAAAAATAAATTAAAATGAATCAACCATTTTAATAATTGAAATAATGTGTTTTATTTCAAATTTAATCTAAAATAATTTTTTAAACTACTTTAAAAAATTGTCGCACTATATGCAATACCATTATATGTATTATCTCTTGATAAAGTTGTATTATTTGAATATCCTCCAATTACTTTTACATTATTACAGTTTTTATTATTAGTAAAAATACTTGGTCCACAATTACTATGAGATTGATTTTTTAAACTATCTTTTTTATTAATTTCTTTTAAACATTTTGACACCATATTAATTGTAATTTCTTGTTCTTTTTTAGTACCATTAAAAAACATGTTATTAAATAATTTATTGATTTGTTCTTGGTTTATTTTTATTTGAGCCATATCTTTTTGATATTTTTCATGAACATTGTTTATCATTTTGTTGATATTTTGTTAGTATTTAAATATTTGATAATAATTATCAGTTATTTGTTTTTTTCAATTTTTTTACAATATAATATAAAGTATTATAGTAAGGAAACTTATACTATTATATTATATAGTATATAAATAATAAACTTTGTTTAACTGTTTCACAATGTTTCACAATGCTTCATAATTTATCAAATTATAAAACTTTTTATTTAAGTGTTGGAACTTTTAGTTATTACTGAAATTATTACTTAAAGATTACTATCAAATTCATTTATATCTACTTGACTAGGATCTTTACCACGAATACCTTTAACACTACTATTATTTTTGTTTATGTTAAAACCGTTATTTTCAAAATATTCTATTAATTTCTTACGTGATAATGGTTTTTTATCATTATAACTATTAGTATACCATCCTTTAAACATTTCATATATATCATTTAATAGTATACTTGATTCATTATCTTTTTCTAAAGCTTCATTAAAAAATTCCATAATAACATTAGAATCGGCTTTATATTTATTTGTTGCTAATTTAACTCTTTCTGGTTCTAATTTTTCTAAACCTTCATTATCCACATACATTGGATAATACACATTTATTAATAACCACATAAATCCTTGATTCCAGTTTTTAATCCTTTCTCTTAGTTTCGGATCAGATTTTCTTTCATTTTTATTTTGTGGATTAGATGTAAATTTTATCCAAAAATCAATTACCCGAATACGTCTCCAAGTACCTCCGTCATCAGATGGGATATTTGGAAGATGATTACATGCGAGTAATAGTTTAAATTGTGGTGTATATTGGAATGGATCCCCATACAAAGGTCTTGCTTCAATTTTATCTTGACCTGTAATATTTTTCATAAATCCCACATTAATTTTATCATCACCTTCTGGTTCTTGTAATGTAATAACACGTTTACCGAATTTATCTGCTAATTCAGGAGTTGCTGCAGAACTCGAACCTCTTTTTTGTGTTAGAACAGTTGGTGGAAGAGTTCCAAAATATCCATCTGATGCACCATTAAATGTGTTATCTAACAAATCAATAAGTGAACCTTTTCCATTAGAACCACAACCTGTCCAAATCATAAATTTCTGATCTTTATTTGAACCTTCTAAAAATGAAGCACAATATGCCATTAAATAATCTCTCATATCTTTTTCAGGTTGAATACTTTCAATAAATTTTTCAATATCCTTAATAATATAATCATCTTTAGTAAATTCCTTGTAATCATAACTGACAGTTTTTCCTATAAAATCATCTGGACAACCTTTTCGAAAAATTCTATTTTTCAAATCATAAACGCCATTTGTAAAACCAACCAAATAATTATTTTGATCTAATTTTGATTCAAAATCTTTTTCATAAAACAAAAAAGCACATTCTTTAATAATTCTGTCTTTAAAAGCGGATTTTTTAAGATTAAATATTAAACTTTGAATATCTTTACATCTTCTTTGCAATGAATCTGCTTTTTGTCCAACTTCTTGAACTGCTATTTGCATAATATCAAAATGTAATTTAGCAAATTCTTGAGCAATATCAGTTGACATTTTGATAGAAAACGAGTGAGCACAATCAATTCTATCCCATCTATGATTATCAAATTGCCACCAAATACCTTTTGATATTGAACTGCATTTATAGTCATATTTATGAATTTCTTTTAAAATACAAGCAACATCAAAATCTGTCTTGATATCTCCTTTGTCCAACATTATATTTATTTTTTCCCTTAACATTTTTTTATATCCTTCAATATTATCTTCTTTAACCCATCTTACCAAAGATGGGATTGAATATCCAGAATCATTATATCGTCTTGAACAATCATCCCATATTTTTAAACATGATTGTTCATCAAATTTCCTTTTATCTAATTTTGAAAATTCTATAAATTCAGGAAGTAATGTTGGTGATATATTATATAATGCCCAACCAACAGGAATCCAATCATTATAAAGATTAGCTCTTTTTGAATTTAACATTTTAACCAAACGTTTAGCATATTGAATATCATCTTGATTAGAACCTCCATATTGATTTTGTCCCATTAATTTTATAATTTTATTATTTGAATTGGATTCTATTTTTTCTTGATTATCCCCATTTGCAGATTTAAATAATTTATTCACATCTAATTTTTCAAAAGGTTTTTTAAAATATTTTAATTTTATTTCATCAATTTTATTTTTATATTCATTAGTGATTTTTGAATCAATAATATTTTTATCATTAGAAGATTTTCTAATTGATAAAATTTTTACTAATTCTTTTGTTTTTGGTTTATTTTCAATTTCATCAACATTATAATCAAATATATAGACTAGTTTATAAAGATTAATATCTCCATTAATATTTTTACCACTTCCATACATGAACCATTTATTTTTAATAATTACACAAGGATCAAATATTTCATCATTAATTTTTTCCTTTTCCTTATCACTTAATTTATAATAATTATTTGAATCTATTGGGTCATCCAAATCATCTAAATCATCTAAATTATTATTTTCAGGTTCATCTGAGTCCATATCAGTTGATAATTTTTTAACATTAGCCAATACAGAGTATACATTTGAAAATAAATCTTGTCTAATAATTTCTTTTCTTGATTCATCATAAATTAAAAATCGATCATTAACATCTAATATAAGATTTGGATATTCAAGATGAAAACCATCAGAATATAATAACTTTTTTTTGTCAAAAAAAGGTTCTTCCTTCATAAAAACACATGATTCTAATATTGATTTATTTTTAATTACATAATATTTAACAATTATATTATTTATTATACTAATAATTTGCATAATATCATCAATACACATTATTCTTTCTGGACTAATTTGTTTTAAATCAAAATCTAAACATAATGGTCCAATTTCTTTTGGTTGTTCCATCACATGTAATATTTTTTTTTCTCTTTTAAGCTCTTTTGCATATATTTCAATAAATTCATCATATTCATTGTCTTGAATTTTAAAATTCAAATTTGCTTGATTATCCCACCATTGATGAGTTAATGATTTATCTCCATATGGAACTTTTCTTTTTTCTATATATTCTTTTAAGGATAATGTTTTTTCACTTAGGGACATAATATTTTCAAGACCTGATGTATTATTATTACTTGGCTCAATACCATTATCGTCAATAAATGATATATTATTATACATAATTTTATCTATATTGTATATTATATAATTTATATATTTAAAATCAATTTTTTTATAAAAAATAAGAAAAATGTCAAAAATTGTTATCATTTATACTTTTTGTATAATATATAAAAAAAATGAATTTAGAATAATATAAACATATAATTATATACAAATATACAAATATAAAGATGTCACAAATAAATCAACAAAGCTCATTTTGTAAAAATTGTGAAAATTTTATGGATATTACTAATAATATATCAGTTATTGATAACGATAAAAATTTAATAGGGGGACATAATTTTGATAATATACATATAGAATCCTCAGATTATGATGTTTCAATATCTGAATCTGTTGGAGGAGCATCTATTTCTGATAATAATGTTAATGATATTTTAAATGGTAGTGATATTGATTTAAACATTAAAAATTTTAATATAAATGATTTAAATAAAAATCCAATTTTTAATAAACTATCAAATAATCAAAAAACTCTTGTAATTAATCGTATTTTAGAAAAAATTCCTAAAAATAAATCATCAAAACAATCAGAAAGTATTGTTAATAAAGAATCATATTTTTATTGTAAATCATGTGGTTATAATGAAAAAATTCCAGATAAACAATTTATATTTTCAAGAGGTGATGAAAAAAAAGATGACTTTTATAATTATAGATTTATTGATTATGTACATGATAATACATTACCTCGTTCTAAAAAATATAATTGTATTAATGAAAAATGTCCAACACATCAAAATCCTTCTTTAAAATTAGCAGTATTTTATAGACAAAAAGGTTCATATAATATCCGATATATTTGTACAGTTTGTAATAATTTTTGGAATACATTTGTTGACAAATAATTTTTTATTGTGATATGGATTAAGTATGTAAAAATATTAAAAAAAAATTGATTTTAATTTAATAATATATAATATATTATTAACTATTTGAATGACAAAGACCACAAAAACAAAAACCCTATATACTGGTAAAAGTGTTGATATATCAAGTTTAATCACTCAAAATGGAGGAACAAATAAAAATACTAAAAATACTAAAAATACTAAAAATACCAAACATGTAAAGGGTAAAAATTATAAATCTGATTCAGATGATGATGTATCTATTAATGAATTAGATATTGAAGATTCAGAACATGATAATGATGATGATTCTGTAATGTCTGATTCGGATGATATTGTGAATAATCCCAATGATGATATTGAAAAAGATGATGATATTGAAAAGGATGATGATATTGTTGAAGTTGAAGTTGATGAAGATGAAGATAATCATACAGAAAATTCTGATAATGATAATTCAGATATAGATGATAAAGAAGAAAAAGATTATATTGACAATGAAGAAACTCAAAAATCTAAATGTTATTCAAAATATGCCAGAGTTGATTATGATGATTTAGATTTTGATGAATTATTTGGTGAAGAAACTTTAAATTCCAATAAAAATATTAAATTAACAAAACCAATATTAACCAAATATGAATTTGTAAGATTATTAACTGATAGAACCAAACATATTGCTCTAGCTGCAAAACCAATGATACAAAATTCTGAAGGTTTATCTGCAAAAGAAATTGCTATTCTAGAACTCAAAAATAAAATTATCCCATTAATAATTGAAAGACCAGTTCCTAATTCTAATCCAGAACGCTATAAATTATCCGAGTTAGAAATTCCCGATCATTTTTTCAATAATTAATAAAATTTTTATAATTCCAAATAAAATGTCTCGTACTCTTGGGAATTTAAAATTTCCCAATTTATTAAACTATATATTAAATTAATTATTACAGAGTCAAAATTATATTTTAAAAAACTAAAATAAGGAAAATCCGTATATTCGTGTTTAATATATTGTTGGGTTTCTATTGGTAATTGTGAATACCATTCAAAGTTATTTGAATTTAAATGAAATAAAAAATTTATTGGACCATATGATTCTAATTGAAGATATTCATTTGACAATATTTCAGTTGTTACCAATACAATAAGTGGTTTTCCTTTATTAAATTTATCTAATAATTCACTGTATAATTTATTCCAAGTTTCTTTTGTAAAAATAGTAAAATTATTTGAACTATCATTTCCTTCAAAATATTTAAAATATCCACTTTCATCTAAATTATTTGTAAAATTTTTATCTAATATTGATACTTGAGTAAATATATTTAAATGAATATTTTTAACTTTTCTTCTTAAACAACTGATTAAACTTACATTATCATATATACCACCATCAACAAAATTAAGTTTATCAATTGTTTTGGATATTGGATTTATTATTTCCCATTCATATGTATCGAATTTTCCACCCGTACTAAATTCTAATTTAGCATTTATAAAATTTGAACTAATTCCACATTGTACAATTGGTGAAATAACTTTTTTTGCACAAAAATTATCTAACTCTGACATAAAACCACCATATAAATATTTATCATTATTATCTTTTACTACTATAGGTAAATTACAATAATCACATGTAAATTCTATTGGAAAATATATTTTATTTAAATTTACATAATATGCACTTCCTGTAATTATATAATAAGGTTTATTTGTATCTGTTTGTTTACATAGCTCTATATTTTCTTCATTAAAAAATACATTATTTATCAAATTTATCCAAGATGGAAATCCATTTTTTTTCTCAACTACTAACTCAAACATTTCTTTTATCAATTGAATATTTGATATATTTGATAACTTTGTTCCAAATGTATTTGGTGATTTTTTTTTCAATATATTTAAATAACACTGATTAGGTTCATTGTATTGATCAAATAAATAAATACTATCATAATAATAAAATAATATACAAAATATTGATGAACCAGAACATGATGACAAATACTTTATATTATTAAAATTATATTTGTTTTTAATTCCTGCTATTGAACAATATGTGAAAATTGTTTCTCTTATACCACCACCAACATAACATATTGCAAAATCTTTTTTATTAGATAATTTTTGTGTTTCTATCCAATAACTGCTATCATTATTATTCATTGTTTTTATATATTATAATATACAAATATATATTTTTATAATTTATGGTTGGTTTAAAATGTTATAAATTTATATTTTTTTTTTCATATTTTTCAAATATTCTATATTAGTATGTATATCTTGAATTGTTATTTTTTCTAAAATTTCATTAATATTTAAATCAATATCCACAATCAAATTATTTTCAGCTGTTTTTTTTATTAAAAAACCCATCGACCAATTATTTTTTTTATTTCCATTTGAACCAATTTCTTCCAAATAATATCCATATTGTCCATGTTTTAATAGATATTTAGTTTTTCCTTTTGTCCATTCTTTAAATATTTTTGGTTGTTCTTGTTGTTCATTAGTTTTGATGGGATTTGTTAATCTATTATTTACCAATAAAACTATTTCTTTTGAATTTGCTTCAATATTTGATTCAGTTATGTTTGAATCTTTTGGAATTAAATATTTAAGATTAAAATTTCTATCTCCACAAATTAAATATTTTCCGAATTTTCCATTTGTTAATTTAATATCATCTCCATTTGATGTTTTACCTAATATAATTCCTTCTGTGATTTTTATATCGGGTGGAGTTATCATTGCAATTTGTTTATTTAAATAATCATAAAAATTTTTTATTACATTAATTTTTTTTAATGTACCTTCTGCAACATCATCTAATTCTTTTTCCATATTTGCTGTAAATTTATAATCCATTATCATCGGAAAATTCTTTTCTAAAAATTCTGTTATATTTGTTCCCAGGGCAGTTGGAACTAGTTTTTTCTTTTCCTTTCCTATAACCAGATCCTTTGTTTCAATATCTATTGATTTTGGATTAGATGATTTGGCAGTATATTTGGTTACTTGAATTTTTGTTCCTTCTAAATCTTTTATATCAACATATCCTCGTTTTGTTATTTTATCAATAAAACTTGCATATGTTGATGGACGACCAATATTTAAGTTCTTTGGATCCATCTTATTAATTAAACCTGCATCATTATATCTGGTTGGTGGTTTCAAAGTATCTTCTATCCCATTGGTTTCTAACCATGATAGATTTTTCAAATTCTTTAATTCTATTTTTTTAGATCCTTTTTTTCCGTCTACTATTAACCAACCTTCATATATCAAATTTTCTAATGTCCCGACTAATTTATATGGGTCAAGAATTTTCTTTTTATCAGTTATTTTAATTTCTACTAACAAACTTTGATATTCAGCAGCTTTCATTTGAGATTGTATCGTTCTTTTCCATATTGCAGTATATAGACGTTTTTCATCTAATGTACCTTCTATTTCAGAATAATCAGGTTTAGTTGGTCGTACACATTCATGTGCTTCTTGTGTATTTGCTTTTTTATTTACAAATTGATGTGCTTCAAAAAAACTTTCATCATATTTTTCCTTAATTGTTTGTTTTATTAATTTAACAGCTTCTTCTGATATTGATGTTGAATCAGTTCTCATATATGTTATATGACCACCTTCATATAATTTTTGGGCTACACTCATTGTTCTTTTTGCATCCATTCCGAGACGTTGTGATGCAAATTGTTGAAGTGTTGATGTAGTAAATGGTGGAGGAGAATTTGATTTTTTTGTCCTTTCAATAATATTTAAAATTGAATATTCTCCTTTACACATTGCTTTTATTATTTTTATTACCATTTCTTCTTGTTTTTTGTCAAATGTTATATAAGATTTAATTGATACTGTATTTGATGCATTTATTTTTCCTTTTTTTTCTTTTTTTGTTTTTGTTTCTTTTTCCATTTCTTCCTCTAATTCATCCGTATTTGCTAAATCTTGTTCAAATTCATCTGGTTCCGTTAATTCAACATTAGTATCTGATTTGGTTAATTTGGTCAGGACTTTATGTTCACCCAAATTAACCAAACTATCAACATAAAAATATGTTGATTTTTGTTGGGAATAAAATTTTTCTATCTCTTTTTCCTTATCAACAATAATCTTTACAACAACAGATTGAACTCTTCCAGCTGATTGGGCTCCTTTAAATCCATTTTTATATAATAGTGGACTAATCATATATCCAGCTAATCTATCCAATATTCGTCGTGCTTGTTGAGCATAAACCATATTATAATCTACTTGTTTTGGATTGGATACTGCATTAGTCAGTTCTTTTTCAGTAATTGAATTAAAAACAATTCGTTTTCCTTTGTGAATTTCTAACTCCTTTTGAAGAGACCATGCTATCATTTCACCTTCTCTATCCTCATCTGCTGCTAAATACACATTTTGTTTACCTACTTTTAATGTTTCTGATTTTAATTTCTTAATCACATCTATTTTGTTTGGGTATTGATAATAAAATGGTTCAAATGTATCCATATCTATTGACATTGTTTTTTCATCCAAATCTATTATATGACCTATTGAAGCCATAACTATATAGTCTGGACCCAAATATTCCTGAATTTTTTTTATTTTTCCCGGTGATTCTACTATAAGTAATTTACTCATGATTTGTTTAATTTTATATATAGTTTTGTCTTTATTAGAATAAAAAATCAATTTTTCCAATATAAAAAAATTTATATTCTATTAAAAAAATATTTTGTTAATTATTTTGTAACCAAATTTATAAAATTTTTATAATAATTAACAAACTCATATTTATTTTCCAAATTTTTAATCCTATTAATAAAATCACCGATATAATCTTCATCAATATTATATTTTAATAAAAGTACATTAAATATTGATTTTAATATATTGTATAATTCTTCCAATATTGCTGATTTTATTTCTTCAAAAATTAACTCATAATCTTTACTATTGTCCGAGTTCAAATTTATATCATCAATAATTTTAAATTTTTCTTCAACAAAATAAAAATTTGCTTCAATGAACTTTGATTTTATAATATCAAAGTATTTAACACCCCACATACCCATACCAAAATTTTTTTTGTTTTCCATAGTATAAAATTGTCTTATCATTGTGACAAGACAATTCTCAATTAATTCTATTGTAATAGAATCCAATTTTACAATTTGAAAATACAAAATCAATTCTTCTGGTTTATCGATCAAATAATTCGTTTCTAATCTATCAAATAAACCAGAACCGGAATCAAAATTATATTTTTTATATTTACTTATTATTTCAGTTAATTTCCTAATATCTTGATTAGATGGATTTAAATATTTTAATTTATTAGTATTTTCATCTATTGTTATAATGGGATAATTTTCGGGATTAGTTAAATTGAAATAACAAGATAAATCTGATCCCCTTGTTATATCAATACATATTTTTGTATCATCATAATTATAAAATCTTTTAATAGAATTTTCTAACAAAATAACATTTTTCCCTGTGAATTCATGATAAAATAAAATTGAATTAATATTGGGTTTTCCAATGAATTCACATAATTCCATTAATATTGGTTCTATATCGATATAACTTGAATTATGTTCATGTGTCCTATATATACCCCAATTTATACATTGATTTAATGTTACAACACTAATACCAAAACTTGATTCAAATAAATTTGTATGGGAACATGAACGAATCCAAGAATTTTCTAAAAAATTATTAGAAGACGATACAATATAAGGAAGATTATCATCAAATGCAGGATCAATTAAAATTATTAATATTTTTTTATCAAAGTATTTTAATTTTGCATCATGAATAAATGGGGGAAATTGTTGATTGGATTTAAAATCCCACTCATCTGATTTATTTGTACTATAAAATTTTGTTCCAACTCCAAAATAAATTATAGTTGAATTTGATTCAATAAACTCTATGATAAATTTATTTAAATTAGTAAAGTCAATCATTATACTATTATTATTATTATTTATAGTAATATCAATTTGAAACCGATAAAAAAATCAATTTTTTATCAATATATAGTCAAATAATATAGTATTATGACTTATTGGTATCCAATATAATTTATATAATAAAATTTATATAATAAAGTTTATAAAGTTCCAAATCCAAATCAAAAATCAAAAATCCAATTGATATGAAATTAAGTTAAATTATATAGCTATAAATTATTAGATAATGATAGTATTTGTAAAAAAATTGATATAAATATAATATAACTATAATATCATATTATTAAATCCATGTCAAAAAATTTAAATATAGAAAATTTTATACCGGAATTATTACCGATTGAAAAAAGTTATCATCAACAAATAATTGATGTCAAACAAACAATTATCAAAATGTTTGTTAATAGAGGGTTTATTAATCCAGAAAATAAAGACAAATATACAAAAAAATTAATAGAAAATGAAAATGATGATATGGAATATATTATTCAATTAGACAATGTTAAAAATTATAATACTGAAATAAAAAATAAAAAAGTATATATTAAAATATTTGACTATAAAATATCATCAATTAATAAAACATCTACAATAGGTGAATTTATAAGTAAATATGATAAAGAATATAAATTTTTAATCGTCCAAGATATTAATTCCAGATCAGAAGCAGTTGTAGAAACATATCAAACTCAAGTTGAAATATTTAAATTTAATAAATTACAATCTGACGTCACAGAACATGATCTTGTACCTCAACATATTGTTTTGACCAAAGAAGAAGGTGAACAAGTTTTAGAATCATATAGAGCAAGAAAAAGAGATATGCCATTAATTAGAACAAATGAAACAGTTGCGAGATATTATAATATGAAATCAGGTGAAATTGTAAAAATTATAAGACCATCACCACTTACAGGGGAGGCAATAGCATATAGATTAGTTATTAAATCAAAAGATCAAAAAGTTAAAACATAAAGTTATTGATTATAAAATAAAGTATTTTATAATTCACACATTATATCATTCAAGTCATTTTTTGGAAATAATTCATATAACCAATTAATTGATTTTTTTGCATTGTTAACAAAAAAATTTCTTTGTTTAGTATTTGGAAAGATATTATAATTATATAATTTAGATGTTTTTTTTATAATTATTTTTATAATTATTTTTTATCAATGAATTTTTAATAAAATTAAAATTTTCAAATAAATAATTATATGTTTTCTTTTTAAGATAAGGATGATTTGAAACAAAATATTGGATAACATTTACATCTGATGTATCTATATAATAAATAATAATTAATGTATTGAGAATATATGTTTGGATTTAAAAATTCAAATAAATTTATATATGCGGTAACTGGTAAACTCAAAATTCTATCTATAAAATATTTAAATACATTTTTAAAATTTAAATGAATTTGAATCAATTTGACTAATTCATTGTTTTTATCAAAATTTATTAAATCAAAATGATTTAATAAATTAAGTAAAGGACTAAAATATTTAAAGCATATATCCTTTTTTATTATATTTTTAAAATTATTATTCATAATGACTTTATTTATTTTAAATTTATATTATTTATTAAACATCCAATTTTATTACAAAACTCATAAAATATTTTAATTTTCTATCCAGATATTATTGTTATTTTTTTATTATTTAATTTATATTCATCTTTTGTTTTATACGCTTTATCAGCTAATAAATTATAATATTTTGAATCATTATTTATATTGAAAATATCATTAACATTTTTTTCAGTCATTTTTACATCATGAACAGATGTAGAATAATTAATATTTTTATTTTTAATATCAAATGGCATAATAGAATGAATAAAACCATTTTTATTGGTTATTAATGATAACTTTAATGATAACTTTGTAATGATAACTTTCTTTTTTTTATATTCAACATTTATAACCACATTTTAAGAACCATATTTATTATTATAAAATGCATCTTTAAATATATTAAGTGAAGTCCATAAACGAAATTTATTATAAATTGTTTTGTAATGATATTTTTTATAAAATCAAAATCATCAAGTTTATTGGTAATATCATTTTTGATATCATTTTCAGTAGTATTATTCAACATTATTTATTATTAAATATCTATGTTATTATATTATTTTATAAAGTAAATATTATATAGAATTAATCAATATGACCAATATAATGGATACAACAAATACAACGGATACAACATATACAACAGATACAACACCAAATAATAAAATAAAAATTTCTGGATCAATAGGAATGGTACAATTAAAAAATAATGATAAGAATGTTTATATATATTATGATGATCATTCAAATATAAAATATTGTTCATCTAATGACAGTATATTTTTATATGGGTTATTTGAAAATATCATTGGAAAAAATTTTGATCATATTGTATTGTTAGAGGAACCATTTGTAAATAATTATTCAAATATTAAATTTTTATGGAATGATACTCCACATGTGATAAAATTTAGAAATTTTTATAAAAAAATAATAAAAAAATGTTCAGATACAAAAAAATGTTATGTGTTTCCTGTAGATATAAGATTAATAATATGTGATGTATCATTTGATGAATTACTATCTAATATTGATAACAAACAATATTCAGATGATTATAATATAACGACAAATGAATATTTTAAATATATTTTATATTTGTTTGACTATATCGGATATAATGATGAAACATTTAAAAATTGCGATAAAAATATATTATTTATTAAGAAGATATTTGACAAATTTAATTCTTCAGAATATTACCATAAATTATCAGGTCAATTTGATATTTTATATAATAATTATATTCGACCAAATTTAACATTAAAAATATTTGATTTTATAAATATGTACAATAATGGATCATATAGTTTTTTTTCTGGGTATCCATATGAAAATATAAATCCCAATTCAAATGAGAATAATTTTTTTGATCAATATGACAAATTAATTAATGGGATAATGGAATTTTATATATTTATATTGGTAACTGGTCTTAGTTATAAAAATATATCTATTTATACTGGATATTATCATTCTAATAATTTAGCTTACATATTGAAAAAATATTATAACTATAAACAAATTTATAGTGTTGGAAATACTGAAAATATAGAAAAAATAAATGAAAAAGATATATCAAATTGTTTATATATTGATAAGAAAATTTTTAATAATTAATTATTATATAATATGGAAAATAATTCAAAACCATATATAATATTAAATGGACCATTAAATTATATTGAATTATACAATTCAAAAACAAAACAAACATTATGGTTATTTATGGATATTCATAAAAATATTACTAAACAAAAAAAATGTGAAGAATATGAAGCAAAAGATATAGAAAAATATTTTTATAAAATATTTTCAGAATCAACAGAAACATTAGATTTTTTTTTGGAAATAAATCCAACTGATATAAATAATGAAAAAAAATTTTATAATAATGAAAATTATATTCTTGAAACAAGAAAAATTTTTAAAAAAATATACAAAGAACAACAAATAAAAAAAACAAATAATATAAGATTACATTATATAGATATAAGAGACTATTCTTTTTATAATGAAATTATGGTAATTATGAAAAATATAATTGAGAACATTAATCAAAATGAATTATCAAATTTAGATTTTATAATCAATGAATTGACTTATATAATAAATATACTAATTTATATCAATAAGACAATTCAAAATATTATAACAAATAAAAATATTAATGATAATTGTTGTGATAAAATTGATATAGTGGATTTGAAATTGAAATCAAATCCAAATCCAAATCCAAATCCAAATCCAAATCCAAATCCAAATCCAAATAATATGATGAATTTAGGGTTTTCCCAATTATTATTAAAAATACTTACAAAATATTCAGATAATAATAATAAAAAAAATATATTTAATTATTTAAATAATAATTACATAATAAAATCAGAAGAAATAATTAAATACATAAAAAATATTATTTATAATATTGAAGACATTCAAAAACTATTTGAATATCAAGCTCAGTCAGAACAATTAAATATTGATAAGTTTGTTATTGATGAACAGAAAAAAATAATAGAATATTTATCTTATTATGGAATTAAATTTGAAGAATATACAAAATTAACGAGAATATTATATGATCAAATGATAGGGTTGGATATTGTTTTAACATCATTAGGAACTGTATTTATGGATTTATTTTTTTTAAGAAGGATAATTGAAAAAAATGAATATATAAAAAAATCCATAATATATACTGGAGGGTTTCATACTATTGTTTATGTGTGGTTTTTAGTAAAATTTTATGATTTTGAAATAACAAATTGCTATTATTTAAATGGAAATATTTTTGACAAATCTCATGAAAATTCATCCAATATACTTGGACAATTAAAAAATAAAATAAAAAAATCAAAAAATTATAATGAATTATTTAATGTATTTTTTCCAAAAACTTTTAATCAATGTGTAAAAATAAAAAACATTATTTAAAAACTCGATGATAATAATGATTCAGATTTTAAATGTTTATTTGTATTTTTATGGGTTGTTTTTTTTTTATTATTTTTTTTTGGTTCTAAAACAAAGTCATTTGAACTTGATGGAATTGGACTTAATTCTATAGATGGAATTAATATATTTTTTTTAATATTTTTTTTTTTAAAAACATTTTGTAATTTATTTGATGGTTTTGATGGTTTTGATGGTTCTGATGAACTGGAAGATTTTGATGAACCCGATGAACTGGATGAATTTGATTTTATTTTTTTGTATATATTATATAATTTATATAGGATATAAAAAAGTACACATGAACATAATAAATAAATAAATATTTTAATAAATCCATAACAAGTTAAAAATTTTAATAATTTTGCGATTATAGGAAAAAATTTATTTATAATAACTTTCATAATAATTGTTTGTGTCATTTGTAAACAAGTTGATGTTATTAAATTTGTAATAATATTAGTGCTATTTTTCATTTTTTTTTTGTAATATAATATATTAAATATATATAAAAATATTATATGTGGAATATAAATTTTTGTATTTAAACGCTACTAAGAATAAAATAAATTATTTTATTTTTCAAAATAATTTATAGTTAAAAATAATTTGTAGTTAAAAATAATTTATAATTCAAAAAAATTGAACTATATGATTATTTATTTAATAAGTATCAGAAGATGAGGATGATGAATCTTCTGATTCATGAACAGGTTTATCACAACAATCAAAAACACATAAAGGAAATAATTTACCACAGAAAAGTTTTTTGATAAGTTTAGGAATACCTAAAACGAAATTGATAATTTCTAACAACCATTGTTGAATCCAGCAAATAACAGCCAAGATAGCAATAACTTGGAAAATTAATCCGATATCAATGCAAGTATGAAGTCTAATAAATTCAACAACTTTAGCATAAAATTCAAGAGCAGCAACGGAAACTGATTCACATACAACTTTATCTAAAGCAATTTTGGCACAAGCAGCAGCATCACAAAGTTTGGTCATGGTATATATACATTATATTTATATAATTTTTACAAAATGGGGGATAAATATTAAATAATTTTTTTTTAAACTTAAAATAATCTATATTATTTTATATTTTTATATTAAAAAAAATTATTTTATGATTTAAATATCGTATTGTTTTGTTCTTATTCTTGGAGATATATTCATTGAAAGTAATTCTTGTATCAAAAGTTTAAAAGCATATGGAATAATAACTTTTGATATTTTTGTTTTGTTTTTACAGGAAATACATTGATATGTGTCAGTGGATTGTGGATTTGATTTATTTTCTTTTTTAATAATTCTTTGAGCAAATAATCCACAAACATCACATACATAACATGAATAAGCATCTGAAACATTTAAAAATCTTTCTTTGAGGAATTTACTCATTCCATGTGATATTATTGAATCACGTTCCCGATTATACCAGATTCATGTAAGCATTTGTTCTTACAATCATTATCTATTCTAATACTACTTAGAATCATAGTTTCCTATGGGTCTAGACTATATCTTAAGCAAATTTATTTAATTGTTTTTAACAATTACAAACAAGCCCATTTTCATCTAGTCGTTGAACCTTTAACTAATTTTGTTAGTTCTTTGGCTGCGGATTGTCCTGATTTTCATTCTATAAATTTTTACTATACCTCAAATAGTTAACTTGAGCCACTAATATATTACTATATCAGTTTAGTATTATTGAATTTGTTGGATATTCCCGCAATTTGAAAATGTTGCCTAAATATTATATTTTTTAATAATATTTGACTAGCCATACTTTTGATATGACTGAGACTATTGAACTTAATCTCCCCGCATCTTAAACCTCCATCTTTTGCCTTGATACCATGCTACATTTGGTATTTATGCCAAATATCATACACATATATAATTTTATCTAATTGAACTTTTTAAATTTATAGCAAATCAATTAAACTCGATTATATCACGTTCACACGTGGGAGTAGACTATATCTTAAGCCTATATATTAATATAAGCCCATTCCTGTTTAGTCGTTGAACCTTATAAACCATTATTTGTGTAATAGTTTATATTGGCTGCGGATTAACTTACTAATTTATTAAATTTTTACCTCAACTAGATCTCTCTGTTGCCATTATTTTATTCCAAAAATAACTTGGTATCAATAAATTACTTATTATTTTAAATAGTTTAAAATAATTTTAATTAAGTTGTTCCCGCAATTTAAGAATGTTGCCCCTGCTATGGGACTTGCTAAAACTTTTATTTTAACAAAGACCTAATTGATCTTCCTTCAGGCAATTATACCAGATTCATGTAAGTATTTGTTCTTACAATCATAATCTTCTATTGAACTATTCATAGACACAATTTCTTGTGGGTTTAGACTATATCTTAAGCTTTCATATTAATATGAAGCCCATTCCCGTTTAGTCGTTGAGCCTTAAAAATCCACATTAGATTTTTATTGGTTGCGGATTTTCTATATTTCATAACTTTTTACTGTACCTCAAGTGATTAACTTGAGCCATTTGATAATTACTTAACAAATTTAGTATTATGAACTTTACTAGATGTTCCCGCAATTTGAGAATGTGTAGCCGTACTTTTGATACGACAAGCCCCATAAAGTTAAGGCTGGTGTGTTAACATTGTTATTGGTCCTCTAGCACGACTGTGCATTTTGTCCATTACTAAATGTTTTAATCTTTGATAATAAGTTGGACCGATAAAAATTGGTATTTTCATTTTTTGTCCTGTCATACCATTATACATATATTCTGTTGCATTTCTTTCATATCCTAAACTTTCTAACATATCTTTTACTTTTTCTATGTCTATTTCATTAAAGGATGTACCATCAACTTCCATTCCTTTAATTGCTCCTACTTTACCCATTAAACACTCTATTAATTGTCCAATTGTCATTCTTGATGGGATTGCCTGTGGATTTACAATTAAATCTGGACTTATACCCTCTTTTGTAAATGGCATATCTGATTGAGATAAAGTTAGTCCTATAGTACCTTTTTGTCCATGACGGCTGCAATTTCCTATCCATACATTTTTCCATATATTATTAGTAGCTTGTCTAATTAAAAACACATGTGATGGAACTTCTAAACATCCTACCATTCCTTCATAATCATATATTTCTTCAACTTTATTTTTTGGAACTATTTCATAATTTTTATCGTAAACTTCATCATATGTTTTGTATATAACATCTTTATTAATTATATTTTTTGCATCAGTCAATTCAAAATCAGTACAATTAAAATATTTAATATACATTTGATGATCAACTGTCACATCTAAATCAATTTGTTGTGATCTAACCCTATACATTTGACCTTTATATTTAAATTTATAAATACCAATTGGATAATCATATACTAATTTATGACCATCAACTAAAGTAGCAATTTTATTGTTCAAATTAATATCTTCTAATTTAAGCCAACCTTTATCTGTTAAAATTTCAAAAGGATTGTCAGGATCAATTCCCACACAAAATTTATCTCCAATCTTTGGTACTCTTTCTGATCTAGTTCTAATTTTAATCATTTCATAACCTTCATTATTATAGATTCCTGTAAATACTCTATCAATAATAGCCGGTTCTTGTGATTTATAAATTTCTGATGAATCTTTGAAACATTTATTGGAACCTGGAGCTGGTTGAATTGGTGTCACTTTACCAATAATTACATCTCCATTTTCTACCAAAGTTTCTTCTGGAACATAACCTTTATCATTTAATTTTTCATATACTGCATGTCTTGTTCCTGTTAATTTACTAACATCAGGTTTCATGAAAATATCATCTTGTGATGTTGATTGATTTTTTTCAATATTACATATCCATTTTTTTAATGAGGTTGATCTAAATAATCCTCTATCTATTGATGTTTGATTAAATACAATTGAATCATCCTGATTGTGTCCTGAATAACATGCTAATGCTACTACTGCTTGTTCTCCACATGGAAGAATATCTGTATGGACGTATTTCGCTATCTTTGTATTTACTAACGGTTTTTGTGTATTATATAGGATATACGAAATATCCAATCTATCTCTGTAATTTGAGCTATAGAAGCCCATTGCCTGTCTCTAATGCTCAACAAGTCAATGTTAATTATTTTTCATTCAACTCTAATGAAAAATCTTAAAATTGAACTTATTGAGCGTACCGGATTCATATAAGAATTTGTTTTTATAATCATTATCCTCTCCAATACTACTTGGAGACACTGTTTCCAGTTGGTTTGGACTATACCTTAAGCAATAAATACTATTCACTGCCCACTTCCATCTAGTCTCTGCACCTAAATCTATCAAAATAGATTTTTGGCTACGGATTGTCCTATATTTTTAAATCTAAATTATTACCTTACCTTATGTGATTAACATAAGCCATTAAATCATTACTGATTAAACTTGGTATTAGATTTTTATTTAATTGAATTAGTTTTTATTTAATTGAATTAGTTTTTATTTAATTGTTTTATTATTTGAGCAATTTATTAATTTTCTTTAATTATATCTTTTTTTAAATATTAATTTCAATTTTTGCTTTAATTATATTTCTTTACTCATATAAACAATATTTAACAATTATAGATATTTAATTTAATTTAATTTAATTCAATTCAATTTAATTTTTTTATAGGGTATTCCCGTAATTTGAAAGTGTTGCCTTTTAATTAATTAAAATTTAGACTTGCCATAATTTTGTTATGACAGTTCAAGGCAGACGTAATTTTACCTTGTCACTTATTTTCTTCTCCCTTTATATTATAATTTTTAAAATTTAATATAACGCTGGATAAGCTGAAAACCTTTCCATACTAATTAAAATTTAAGTAATTATTTGAATTTTTAATTTTAATTAATATTCATTAATTTCATATAAAATCTTTTCAATTTCATATTTATATAATGATTTCACTCGTATAATTTTAATTTATACTTATGAAAGCCCGACTGTACATTAAGCCATCATGATATTTAATTATTTTTATTTTTATGGATTGAATAATTAAATATTTTAGATGACCGCAAGGGACCCAGTCTGTAGCGGTTCTTCTTAATATGTTTCCATATCCTAACTAATTTGTTTGTTTGTTTGTTAGTTTGTTTGTTATTTTGTTATTTTGTTAGTTTAGAAGCTTTCCGACGGTCTTGTCCATTATTACTTGTCTTTAGCTAAACAAGTAGAATTTTGACCGTTTTCTCCTTACTTGCATGTTAATTTATATTAAAATATAAACTAAGGTGTCCAGAGTACTAGACCTACCATTAAAATTAACACTTGTTATAATCTTATTAAAAATAAAATATAACAAGCCCGTCAATAATAACCTGCTAGGTGGTATCATTATATCAAGTATATTCTTGATTTAGGAATTTGATTAAATCCTAAGGAAAATTACTTTCCCATAACCCCTGTTGTACGTTTAAAATAGGGAGCTTAATCCTATTCGGTTAGCGTACTGAAAAATGTTTCTTGGTCCGTTGTTATGATTTGCAAAAGGAATATTTCCTGCAATAATACCAATGATCATGGTTGGATGAAATTCACAATGAGTATAATTTAAAATCATTGATTCATCATAACGATTTATGTTTGGTTTATTTGAATCTGGAATAACTTGTAATTCTCTTTGTTTCATTTCAATAACTTTATCTTTATATTCTGAAACCAACATATAAAATTGTTCTTCCATATCAACAAAATCTATTGTTTCGGGATATTTTTCAATTAAAGCATCCCATTTATTTAATCCTTTAAGATTCTTATCAGATAAAACAGAATTAATAATTTTATCTGTTAAAACTATTTTATTATCTGATACAGCTAATAATGGTCTGTATAATCTACCACCTTCTGTATAAATTTTTATTTCTCCTTTAGGAATATCATGAATAATTCCATTGGTTCTGATAATAACACCATTTTGTTTTAATTTTCTTAATTCACCATATAATTCAAAAGGTTTTTCAGTCATACCTATCCATTCCCCATTCAAAAATACTTTTGTTTGATCTACAAGTTGTGTTGATGAATGATTATTCATATGTATAAATTTTTCATTTGTAATTAATAAATTATAAATCATATTTGCTTGTTCATGTGAACCAATACAAATTGAACCCAATAAACTAAGATGTTTGACTAAACCAATATTAGTATGTTCTGGTGACTCGATACAACACAAAAAACCAACCTGGGAAGGATGATAATGTCTTGGACCTGTTAATTTCATTGTTGATGAATCACCACCTGGAGCATCAACTCTTCTTAAGAAAGATAAAGATTGTAAAAAAGTTAATCTTGGAAACATTTGTGCAACACCTTTTCTTTTCATCCAATTACCAGTCATCATTGCAGATTTAATACCTTGTTCAATATTACCAGGTTTAATTTGGTTAATGATGTTAAGAGGAGTTTCATGATTAGAACCTGAACGTTTCTTAAAAAATTTATTACAATCATTTAACATTTTTTTATAATGTTGTTTGAATAAATCAAAAATTAAATCTCCAGGCATATCAATACGCTTATTAACAAAAGAATCTCTATCATCATGTTCAGTTCTTCCCAAATAACAATTTAATAATTTATTAATCATATAACCTAAATAATAGGCTTTTGTTTTTAATATGTCATTATGATGAGAAGAATTTATATGAGGTAAAAATGCATTTCTTAAAAGTGTTTCCAAATGTTCTTTTTTCTCGTCATATTGAAGTTTTCTATCTTTATCAGCATATTTTTTAACAACTCTTACTTTATTTGTCAAACTATAATAGGCATCTTCTTTGTTAAGAATTAATTTTTTACCTTCTTTTTTAGATAGATCAATTGAAATTTTTAACATATTCATCATATCAACATCATTTTCATTATAAACAATATATTTAACAATTTCTCTATCAGTTTCCAAACCTAAAGCTCTCATAACAACAAATACAGAAACTTCATTTAAAATTGGTACTTTAATATTAATTGAATAATTTTTTTCCAAACTAATTTCAATACCTTGCATCATAATATTTGGATTTGGTGATTTTGAATTAACTTTAACTTTATAATTTATAACACCTACATCTTTTTTAATAAATACAAGTGGTTTATTTTCAACCATTTTTTCTTGAGACAATACAAATTTTTCAGAACCATTAACAATAAAAAATCCTCCTGGATCATATTCACAATCTTTTTTATTATAATCTCTGTTAATTTGTAAGGAACAATATTTTGATCTAACCATACAAGGCATACTTAAAATAACTTCTTTTTCAACAGGTTGACCTATTACTTTAACATCATTAATTTGTTTTAAATTTAAATCATAAATTTCTTGTAGTTGTGTTATCTTTGCTATGAATTTTATACTATATGTTGTACTTCTATCTCTGGCATTTGCGGGAAACATTAAAGAATCTCCATTTTCATTTAAAGGAGGTCTTATATGAATATTTTCATACTTGAATTTATATCTATAAATTAAATCTCCAACTCTATTTTCATCAAATATATTATCATTTGTATAATAATAATTAATTATATTATTAATCAATTCATTATAACTATTATGCAGATGTTCGTATAGTATGTATTTTCTTGAAAATCGGGCATCCATTAATTCAAATATTTTATTGTTTGTTAAATCTACATCTTTGTTTTCATTAGTCTGCATCTTTAATATTATATATATATGTTTATTATTTAAATCATTTATATTATAAAAATCAATTTTTATAACATAATACTTTAGTTTTGTCTATTATTGTTAATCATTATTATAAGTTATATTTATACTATGAAAATTACTAGCTTATGGATAAAAAACCATTAAGATTCTGTCATAGTTATAGTAATATCTTCTATGTCTCCACTATTATCATTACTAAATATACTGTTTATACTATTTGCTTTTTCGACTATTTCATCTTTATAATTTGATTTAATGTCACTATCAGTTTCAGTTTCAGTTTCAGTTTCCAATAAATTTTTAATTAATCCATTTATGTCTTTGTTTATTTCTTCAATATTATCATCATTTACAGTATTATTACAAGTATTATTTACTTTATCGTCAGTAAAATTTTTGTTTTTATTACTATTTTTATCTATTTTTGATTTTGATGATTTAACAATATATTCAGATATATTTGATATTTTAGACATTTCTTCATTACCAGAGATATTTAGCAATTTTTTATGTATATCCCCAAAATCTTTTTCGGCAATTGAATTTGAATCTAGGTGTGCAACAACATTTAAAAGTTTTTTTAACAATAAAAAGTTTTTATAAATATATTTATTAATTATATTATTTATTGGTTTAGTACAAATATAAATTAAAGTAAATATTGAATGAAATATTTTCCAACACATTATTATGAATGGAAATTTATTATATTTTTCCAATTTAATTTCAAGATCTGATGAAAATTTTTCATATAAAATTAAAGAACCAAAAATGCAACTGACTATTATAAATAGGATTATTTTAAAAGTAAATAATTGAAATAATATTACTAATAATATAAAATAACTAAATGCTATTATACTTTTTGGTTTACAAATTATTTTAGTTTTATTTTTTTTAATTATTTTTTTTTGGACATTACATTTTTTATATAATGGATGAAATATGTGTGTGAACATAAAAAATTTTAATATAACAAAAAAAATTTTACAAAATGTTTCAATATATTGTATCATATATTATATATATTATAAATTGATTTATATTTAATCAATTTTAAATACATTATATTATAAAAAAACTTTCTTATATATATTTATAATAAGTGAAAAAAATTAATAAAATGAAAAAACACAATTTAAAAAATTACAAAATGAAACATATTAAAGCAAATAATAAATCAAATATAAAATTAAATTCTGATTCAAAATCTTGTTTACCTTGTTCCGAATCAAATTCTGGTTTAGAATCTGAATCAAAATCAAATTCTGGTTTAGAATCTGAATCAAAATCAAATTCTGGTTTAGAATCTGAATCAAGTTCTAAATCAAAATCAAATTCTGGTTTAGAATCTGAATCAAGTTCTAAATCAAATTCTGGTTCAAATTCTAAATCAAAATCAAGTTCTAAATCAAATTCTGGTTCAAATTCTAAATCAAAATCAAGTTCTAAATCAAATTCTAAATCAAAATCAAGTTCTAAATCAAATTCTGGTTCAAATTCTAAATCAAAATCAAGTTCTAAATCAAATTCTAAATCAAATAAAATATTTGATAAAAAAAAAGAAAAATTAAATTTAATTACAATAGAAGTTGAATCAACGGATATTGACACCACAGAAATTAATACATCTGAAATTGAATCTACGGATATTGACACCACAGAAATTAATACATCTGAAATTGAATCTTCTGAAATAATATCATGTGATGTCAATATAAAATCATCAAATTCACCAGATTCCAATACAAATAAAAAAAAACATGATTTATTATTTCTTATGAAAAATTTAAAATATATTTTTTGTGGAATTTATAATATAATTAAAAATATAATAATATTTAAAATAAATTTATTAAATAAATTTTTTAACATAGTAAAAAATTCATTTAATAATAAATCAAAAAAAGGATCGAATATATCTGATCTTGAAAGCAAAAATAATAATTATAAAGTTAATAAAACAAAATCAAAAAAAAATATAATTGATTCCCAAACTTTAAATACAGAATTAAATTTAATTACTTCAAGTCTATATAATAAAAATAATATTCCCAATACAAATATAAATAATATTAATTTAAATAATAATCATCATAAAAAATATTTATTTAAAAAAACTTCAAGTTTAGATGAGTCAGAATCATCAAATACATCTAATTGTGAGCTTAAACAATTAAGAAATAAAAAGAAAAATATGTATCCACAAAATAATACATTTTCTTTTTCCACATTTAAAACAGATGCAAAAAAAAACATTAAAAAATCATTAAAAAATAATTGTCTCATAAAAAATAATTTTGAAAATACTGATTTATTGGATACAGACAATTATTGTGATAAAAATGATAATAAAAATAATAATAAAAATGATAATAAAAATGATAATAATATTAAAAAAAATTATTTTTACGAAAAAAATAATAATAAAAATAAAAAAATTAAACTTCCAAAAACTTCAAATTCAATATTTATAAAAAATAATAAAAATAATAAAAATAATAAAAATAATAAAAATAATAAAAATAATGCAAATGCAAATGCAAATGCAAATGCCAATGCCAATACAAATACCAATACCAATACAGAAATGATGAATGAAATATATAATATTCTTAATGTATAAGTCTTATAAAAATTTTATTCCAAAAAATATTGTGTTGTTCTCATATAATTAAACTATTTGCCAATCAATAGTTTGCTTATTTTGTGCAATCAAATATTGATTTGCCAAACCAAAATGATCTGTATCCATAAAACTTTTAAATTCTCGGTATGGTGAATTAGCAGAATATCCTGATGGATGAGAAGAAATTATAAAATTATGATTTGATTGATTTTTAATTATACCATTTAGTTTTTTTAAATGAGCATGTGACCCCCAAAGCATAAAAATTATTCCAGAATATTTAGTTGATATAATTTTTACAAGTTCATTTGTAAATTCAACCCATGAACTTTGACAACTATTTGGTTTGGATTTTTCAACTGTTAGTGCAGAATTTAATAATAACACTCCTTGATATGACCAATATGATAAATCTCCATGTGTTGGTTCCCATAAAATATGATTGTGTTTAATTAAATTCTTATATACATTTTGCAATGATGATGGTTTATGAGATTTCTTAGGTACTGAAAAAGACAATCCCATTGCCTCTGGATAATATTTGTTTGTAAAAGAATCTTTATATATACCATGATAAGGATCTTGTCCTATAATACAAACTTTAATATTTTCAGGGATTAAAAAATTGGTAAAGTTAAAAATATTTATGTATATTGGAAAGATAGTTTTGTTTTTCCCAATTAATTCATTATATTCTTCTTCAGCAATATCCCATATATCCCTGTCTATTTGATCAAATATCTCAGACCACGATCTGTTAATTATTGGTTTAAATGGTTTAGTAATAACTGTGTTCATTTAATATATTATAATACATAATAGAATAATATTATTAAATCAATTTTTATGAAATTATTTTGGATTTGATTTAAATTTATTTACTATAACTAATTTATCAGGTTTATTTACAATAATTCCATAATATTCAATTTTTCTTAAATTTTTTGGTAAATTTGCCAAAAACTTAATATCATTACCTGAACAATTAAGTTCAGTTATACTTGAAGGTAAATTATCTAAATTACTAATTGAATTATATGAACAATCTAATTCATTTAAACAATATAAATATTCAATTGAATTTGGAATATTTGTTAAATCAATATTTTTATTATTTACACAGTATAAATATATTAAAGTTTCCGGTAAATTTATTATTTTTATTATATGATTATTATTACAATTTAAAATACGTAATAATTTAAATTTGTCAAAATCAATGATATTATAAATATTTAAACTATTTATTTTAATATTAGTTGCATTCACGTCATATTTATTTAATATTTTAATACATTTTAAATTATCCATATTTATTTAATATTTTAATACATTTTAAATTATCCATATTTATTTAATATTTTAATACATTTTAAATTATCCATATTATTTTAATATAATCATGGTAATAATTTTAAATATTATTTTTTTTTGTTAAAATATATTGGATTATTGATAATTATTAAATTATATGGTCTACACGAATAAAAATTGATTTTTATATAATATAATATTAAATTATATGGTCTACACGAATAAAAATTGATTTTTATATAATATAATATTACAATTATTATAATAGTCCGTAGTCAAATTGTCCATGTCAAAATTAAGAATAAACAATGATATTGATTTATATTATTATTTGAATATTAATAATAATTTGAATAAGAACAAAAATACACAATCAAATACTCCAGATGAAAATGAATCAAATACTTATGATATTCAAGATTATGAAAAAATGATGGAATTAATGTATAATGATAATGCTATTGATTTAGATAATAATCCAGATGATAATCCAGATGATAATTTAGATATGAATATGAATATGAATATGAATATGAGTATGAATATGAATTTAAAAAAAAAAAAGAAAAAAAAGAAATTATTTTGCGAATCATGTAATAATGATGATCTTGTAGAAGACACATCACAAGGAATATTAGTATGTAAGACATGTGGACAAGTAGTTGCAAATTTAATGGATACAGGAGCGGAATGGACACAATATAATGATGACAATAAAAAAGATATGAATCGTTGTTCACATCCAATATCTCAATTACTTCCTCAGTCATCAACAGCAACCACAATAGCAGGTTCATGTTCATCAAGAATTAAAACTCTACATGGATGGAGTGCAATGCCATATAAAGAAAGAAGTTTGAATGAAGTATTTAAAATTATACAAAAAAAATGTATGATAGGAAAAATAATGAGATGTATAGAAGATGATGCAAAAATAATGTATAAAAATATATCTGATTGTAAACATATTTCTGGAAAAAATAAAGATAAAGCAATAATAATTAGAGGAAAGAATAGAATAAGTGTTATAGCATCATGTTTATTATTTGCATGTAGAAAAAAAGACAAAACAAGATCTCCAAAAGAAATTGCTGAATTATTTGATTTAAAATACACAGAGATAACAAAAGGATGTAAAATATTTCAAAAATTGGCAAAATTAAAAAATATGGAATTAAAATTTAATTCAACAAAACCGGAACATTTTATAATTAGATTTTGTGATGAATTAAAAATTAAGAAAGAATATACCGATCAAGCTATTCAAATATCAAATAATGTTCAAAAATTACAAATAGCATCAGTTCATACTCCATTGAGTTTAGCAACTGGTTCTATATATTTGATGATACATTTAAATAATTTACCAATACAAAAAAAAGTTATAGCAGATAAATTTAATGTATCTCAAGTAACTATAGCAAAAGCATTTAAAAAATTAGAACCATTTATGAATTTGCTAACAAATAACGAAATTTGTAATAGATTATCGGTAGAAATAAAAAAATATCAAGATCAAATAGATTTACCAGAAGAATTAAAATCAAAATTTGTAAGATTTAATATTGATATTAAGAAATCACTTGATAAAGAATATAGTATTGTTTACAATATATTGGATAAACAAGAAGAAAAATACAATATTAATACTAAATTAATAATAGAACATGATATAGAAATAGATAATAAAATGAAACAAATTGATAATGAATATGTCAGATTAAAAATGAATTTTACTGATGAATTATATAAGATATATAACTTATCTCTATAAAAATTAATTGGATAATAAAGGTAAAAATCATAATAATTAAAATATTGTTATTTTAAGATTCATATAATTGTGTAAAATAATGATTTAATATAATCAGTGTCAATATTTTTGTCTAGGAAAACTTCATATTTAGTTTTTAAAAATCCAATAATAAATTCTAATATTTTATTATTAAATGGTAATTTTTTTAAATTTGGAAATAATTTAATTAAATTATCAACTAAAGTTAATTTTTTTTGAGAATTTAAATAAATGAATTTATTTATTATTTTAGGATTAATATAATTTATCATTATATAATCAGTATAATCTTTTGATAATGTGGCTAATGAATTTTTTATAATTTTTTCATTAGTTCTAGAAATTTTTCTATAAAATTCAAATTCTATTAAATAACTTTTCATGCCTTTATAATTACAATGATATCGTGGATTCCAACAAATATTATTAAATTTATTAATATTAAAATAATCTGAAATATTATTATTTTTTAATTCCCAAGATTCTCTCCAATAATTAGTATTGGTTATTCCAACATCAATATAAAATATTTTTGAAGATTCATTACAAAAAATATCTATAATTTTTTTAATATTTTTAGAATTTTTATCTTCATTATTTAAAAAATTTTTATTATTATTAATACATATAACATCTACATCTTCAAGCTGTCTTATCCCATAAAAATATAAAATTGCTCCACCCATTAAAAAAATAGAGTTCATTGTTTCTAAACTTATATTCGTATATAAATTTTTTCTAACAGTTTCTATTTTCAAAAATGAAATATTATAAAAATCATTATAAATATTTTCATATAGTCTATTATTAAGTAATCCAATACTATTTGAATTTAATAATAATTCTGAATATTCAATTGATTGATAAAAATAATCATTAATATGAATTAAATCATTTCCTCTAATATTTGTAATATCAATTGAGTTTTTTTTCAATTGATTTAAAGCCCAATTCCTTATTGTATTTTTAAAATATGATGATTGACCTGATAATTTAAGATTCTTAATATTGTCAAATATAATTATAGCTATTTTATTTGATTTAGAATTGGGTAATCTTATCCATTCAAATTTATCAAGAGCAATTTTTAATATATCTTTATTTTTAAATTCATCATATACAGAACATAAATAATTAATTAAACCTCTAGGTTCAAAATTAATTATTTTTTTATAATATATATTTCCATAATTTTCAAGATATTTTATAGTTTCATCAATAAAATCGGAATAAATTGGCCATAATGTTATTACAAAACAATTTGGCATATTTTTAATATATTGCAACATAATCTCATCTAAATCTATTTTGTCAAAATCCAAATATAAATCTAATCGTTTATTGTTTTCATAATTATATTTTTCTATTAATTCACTATAATATTCATTATTATAATTTATATTTAAATTAATAATCGGTTTTATATAATCATACGGTTTAATATTTAAAAACATTGGCTCTATATATTTTGGTAAAAAATTGTTTTCTGTATTTAAGTAAAAATATTTAGATGTATTATAATTAAATTTTTCAACCGAATATAATTTCTTAATGTCTTGAATAATATTATTGTTATTATTTCTTGATAAAGGAAATATATTTTTAAAAATTATATTAAATGTTATTATTTTATCCTTATTATTAATATTCTGACTATAAAATTCTTGAAAATATTCCTTGATAATATTTTCAATAGGTTCTTTTGAAATAAAAATTTTATCGATTAAATCTTTAATATTATCACTTGGTTGATCAAATGTAAATTGACTAATAAAATCTTTCCAATTTAAAAGATTATTTTCAATACAATAAAATAATATTAAATTAAATAATTGTTTATTTTTATATTTATTTTTAAATGTTTCTACAATATTTTTAAAATTTTGATTGTCTAAATTTACATAAGATTTTAGTTCATCAATATTTTTAATAATTATTAACAAATTTTCTTTTAAAATCTTATTATAAAATTTTGAAATGTGTTCAAAATCATAATTATAATCTATTCCAAAATTAATATCATCTTTATTCAATGAATTGTATTTAGTTTCTAATAATGTTTGGGCGTGACCAAAATTTGCTATTATAAATAAATATCCAAAAGTTGGAATTATATATGAGATACCATTAATTATATATTCAAAATATTTAATTTTAGGATTTATTTTTTTATAAAAAATATTTTTTATATGTAAATCTGAATGAAAAGTTTTTATTTTTTTTTGTAATACAAGAATACCAATTAATATTTGAAATAGTGCTGATTTAAATATTTTATCTTTATTTTTATTTTTATTTATTTTTAAAAAATCTAAAAAATTACCATCAGTTATTTCCCCATATATTATATTTTTATCTAAAGAAAAGTCATACATATATACAAAATTCGGACATATATATTGTTCAATTAATTTATTTGTAAGTTTAAAAAAAAATATTTCTTTCTCAATCAATTTTTTTTCTTTTTTAAATTTTTTTATTATAATATTGTCACAATCATCTGAATTAGTTTTTAGTATAATTGATTGTTTTTCTTTTAAAAAGAAATTATCATTATTAATTTCTTCTTTATTAATTTCTTCTTTACATTTAACAATATTATTTAATTTATTTTTATCGGTGTATCTATAATTAATGTTATCATTATTCATTTATTTTATATAATTATATATTAAAAACTGAAAATAATTAATATATACTAATATATATTAATGAAATATTTAGAAAATAATATATGTGTATTTAAACCATTATTTAATATTGATTATTCAAAAAAAAAAAATATAGTATCAAGTGCTTTTTTTAAATTACATGGAAATAGTTATAAAAATTTTAATTTATATATTGATGGATTAGAAAAATTATATAATAATATAATCAATGACAATAATAATTTTACGTTAAGAATTTTTATTGATAATTCAATATATAATGATAAAATTTTATTTACTAGAATAGAAAAATTAAAAAAAATAGAAATTGTTGTATATAATTGCCCAAATTATATTATTAAAGATAATAATGATTATCATATTGGATTATTTGGTACACTTGTTAGATTTTTTCCAATGTTTGATTTTCCAAATAATGATGCTAATATTGTAATTATATCCGACATTGATGATTATGAATATTTTAATAAAAGTATTAAAAATATGTCATTATTAAATGAAAATATTAACGATATATTTTTTTTAAAAACCGGTAATTTATCTAAAAATACTATTTATTTTAATGATTCACTATATAAGGATATAGTTAATCCTTATACAATTGCTTCTAATTTTATTAGTTTTAAAAGAATAAATAATAAATTAATTGAGCTATTTTTAAATCAAATGTCTTCATCAGATGAAATTTTTTCTCAATATAAAGATAAATTAAAATCAAATTCTAATTTATTAACTGGGAATAAATTTATTTATGGTTTTGATGAATATTTTTTAAATCTAAATCTTACAAGTTATTTGGTCGATAATAAAATTCCTTATGCCGTTAAATTTAATTGGGAAATAAATGGAAGTTTATATTGGTATTTGTCAAAAAAAAATATAAATAAACAAGAAGAAGAACTAATAAATTTATTATTAACAAAAATATTAAAAAAAATAAATTATAATAAAGTGAATAATTTAAACATAAAACAAAAATACAAAATTTTAGATAAATTAATTTATAAAAATGATAGTGTTTCTTATAAAATTAATTTAGAATTATATGAATTTTTTATTGAATCCAAAAATAATACCAAATATAATTTTTTATTTCAAAATGATATTTACAAAATAATAAATAAATATGGGTTATTTGGTAGTTATAATTTTGAAATGATTATTTATAATTTTATTCATAATAATTCAAACCATGTTATTATTTTCAATAATAAATTTAAATCCGAAGATATTGATAAATTGAAAAGTATTCAAATAAATGAATATAATAAAATTAGTAGAGAAAATAAAATATTAAAAAAATTTGATTGCGATATAAAATTTATTAATAATTTAAGTTCAAATAAAAATATTTTTGTTGATATTATTAATATAAACGGTAAAAAAAGATTAATTAAAAAAGAATTAGAAATAAATACAGAATTACCTGAATATAATTTTGTTACTAAATATTATAATAAAATTAAAAAAGCAAATATGGACAATTTTATAAATTTACCGTTGGAAATTTTGAATTGTTCATCTTCTAAAATTTATATGTTTGATGTATTAGACTTTGATTATAATAATCCGATTATCACATCGATAAATTATAAAAAGTGGATTGAATATACATTATTAATTTGTTTAACTGTTTATTATTTAAATAATGTATTGAATATTTATCACAATGACCTGTGTTGGAAAAACGATATTAGAAATATAATGATAAAATCAAATAATCAAAAAATAAAAATAATAGTTAATAATTTTAACTTTGAAACTAATTCAAATTATCCTGTATTAATTGACTTTGGTTGGCAAAATCAATTTCCCCAAAAAAGAACATTGAATTTTTATAATAACGCTTATAAAAAAAGAACCCAATACAAATTTATATCTGAGGTTTTTATAATTTATTACTATTCTTTTAAAATATTTTTTCAAATTGAAGATTATTGGGATGATAAATATGATGAATTATATGATTCTATAGCAAATAAATCAAATAATAAATGTGATTTTGATAGCCAAATAATTAATTACTTATTTGACCTATGTAAAAATAATTAAAATGAAAAAAATAATTAAAATGAAAAAAATAATTAAAAATGATTAAAAAAAATGCAATAGGTATAATAATATTTACAAATCCATTATATTTGGTAGGGAATAAATTACCTTATGATAAATTACCTTATGATAAATTACCTTATGATAAATTACCTTATGATAAATTACCTTATGATAAATTACCTTATGATAAATTACCTTATGATAAATTACCTTATGATAAATTACCTTATGATAAACATAAAGTTAAAGGAATAAATTTTTTATCAATGATTAAACCATACCACAGTACCTAATATTAACTTAGGATGTTATTTTAAACTGGACTTACTATAACATAAAACTTGATATTTTTTGATAATGTTAATTAGTATAATAATTATTTTATTAAATTTGAAAATTGCCAAATCATTAATGTTTATTTGATTGAATAAGATATTTTTTATTATCCCAACCCAATAATGCTTTTTCTGCAACATCTATAACATTATCAATGAATAAACATTTATGTTCATCATCAAAAATTTCAGGTAATTCTTTTTTAACTTTTTCAATATCATCTTTATTTTCACTTGGTAAAAAAATAGTTTTAACACCTGCTTTAAAGGCTCCTTGAACTTTATATTTGACACCGCCAATTTTAGTAACATTTCCATAAAGATCAATTTCACCTGTTAAAGCGATTTCACGATTAATTTTTAAATCTAACATAACGGATAAGAAAGCAAGAGTAAAAGCTACACCTGCACTTGGACCATCTTTAGGTGTAGCTGCTTCAGGTGTATGAATATGTATACCATTTGGATATTTTTTGAAGAAAGATTCCTTTCCCTCATTAGTAAGTAAATTTATTGCAGTTGTAAAAGAATAAAAAATTGATTCCTTCATAATTTTTTTTTGATTTCCGGTTAATTTAAGAACAAATTTTTGTGTTTTACCTACATGATATCCTGTCAATTGAATTGGAACGATTCCACCAGAACACATAGCAGTAGCATAAAGACCATTAACTACACCAACAATATCTTTAGAATGAATAATTTTATAATTTACTTTTGTATCACCTAAATATTCAAGTATTAATTCTTTAGAAATATGTAAAGGTTTACTAACGGTATATTCTTTATCATTTTCATATACACCTCTTTGATATATTTTGTCAATATTTAATTTAAGTAAAATATTTTCAACTGCTCTTTTTAATGATCTAACACCTGGTTCAAAAGTATATTCTTCAATTAATAATGTCATAATATCTTGATCAAACCATATGGAACCATAATCAAAACCAATATCTTTACAAAGTTGTTTTAATAAATAATCATTAGAAATAGTTATTTTTTCTTTAATACTATAACTCTCAACATCAATAACTTCCATTCTGTCTAATAAAATTTTGTCAATTTTATTAACATCATTAAAAGAAAATATAAAAATTACTTTATTAAGAGGAAATGTTATTTCTTGAAAAAATCTATCTTGAAAAGAACCATTTGTCATGGGATCAGTTAAATGGATTAGAATACTCATTAATTCATTAACTTGACCATTTTTACTTACACATTTATCTAATTCATCAAAATACATAATACAACGTGCCGAACCAGCATCAACCATTTTTTTAACAATTAAACCTGGTTGAGATCCTGCATATGTATAACCGTGACCATGTAAAAGTTCACCATCATTTTGACCACCTAAAGTGATTTGGACAAATGGAATATCTAAACATTCAGCCAAACATTGGGTAAATTTAGTTTTACCAACACCTGGAGGTCCAGCTAAAGCTATTGGTGATATATGTGTTCCTTGAACAGAAATTAATTTTGCCAATATTTGAAGCATTTTATTTTTAGCTAAACTATGACCGTAGATTTGTTCATTTAATTTCATTTCAATATTTTCAAGAAATAATTTTGATTTGAATTTATCAACTGATACTAATTTAAATATGTTATCATCGGCATCAGATAACCATGGAAATTGAACCAATATATTTATATACATTTTAATTTTATATGTTTCATTATTTGCATTTTTAAGTTCTTCTAATTTTTCCAAGCATATTTTTTTTACGTGATCTGGCATATTTTTTGATAATAATACTTGTTTTTTTAAATCAATATCTGAACTACTAATACTTTTTAATTTTTCTAATTCATTTTTAATATTAAATGTTGATTTTTTAAGTTTTAATTGTCCAATATAATTTAATTGTTGATAAATAATATTTGATATATTATCATTACAATTTGATATTTTTTTGTCTTTTAATAAATTAAAAAGCAAAGATGCAACAGAACAATTTTCATCAGTACCTAATAATAATAATTTAATTGTATTATAGATATTAAATAAATTTTCACTAGCATCTTTGGTAAAATTTTTAATTAATTTGACAAATTGCATTTTATTAAGTTCATTAAATTGCAAATAATCACTATGTAATTTATCTATAAATTCTTCATTAGATAAAATTAATATTTCGGTAACCATTAAATTTTTTAAATAAACATCAGCAAATTCTTTATTTATTTTTTGTAATTTATTAAAAGATTCTTTATTTATTATTTGTTTGTTAAAAGTTTTTGATTCAATAAAATTAATAATTTGTTCAAATAAATTTTTTTTATTATATAAAAAATTATTAGAAATTTGTGATGTGCGAATATATATATTAAGTGGATCATTTTTTATATATCCATTTATTTTGAATAAATTATTACCTATACATAATTCAATTTCACATTGATTATTAAATAAAACTAAATGTGATATAACAACTTTTTTAATTTTTATCTTTGTTTGTTTATCAGTTTCTGATATACTATAGTCAATCGGTACAAATACATTTAATAATAAATCTATTAAATGTTTATCTGATTCTTTAAAATCATATTTGGTTATATTTAAATTTAAATATATTATGTCATTAATTGATGTAAAACCTGTATTTTTTCCTAAAATAATAATTTGTTTTTTTATTTCTTCAAATGGATTAAATTTTGATAATTTATATAATTCATTATATTTTCCGTAAAATGTATTGGTTTTATTATCAACTGACATATTTTTAATTTGTTCAATTAATTCAAGATTCTTAATATCATCAATATTTAATTTTAAATTTTCTTCAATATTATTTTTTTTTAATGACTTTGTGTTATTTTTATTATTTTTATCATTATCTTTATCTTTATCTTTATCTTTATCATTATCTTTATCATTATCATCATTATCATCATTATCATCATAAAACAAAATATTATTATCATTGTCTGAATCAATACTATTGGTTTCTTTATCTTGTTCACTTAAATCTGATTTGTTTTCAGATTTAATATCTGGAATATCTGAATACATTGATTCATTTTGTACAGAATTTAAAATAATTTCAGCCGATAATATATTTATAATAGAATCATTATAAGATTCATTTAATTTTTTGATTAATTCATTTAATGACTTCATAACTTGATTTTTTGAAAACAATAAAATATTTTCATTTTGAACTATGACAGTTTCCAAATTACAAATTATATTACTTAATAGTTTATATTCTTTTTGGAGAATATTGCATTTTAATATTTCTTGCTTTAAAATATTTTTTGTCATCTTATATAATAGTGCATAAAAAAAATAATATTTTTAATCGAAAAAATAACAAAAAAATAGTTATTTTCTGTATATTTATTTAATTATATTAAAATAATTTAAAAATAAAAAAAGTATATATGAATATAGTTATGAATACCAAAAACACTAAAGGTAAAACTAGTTCAAAAAGTCAAACTGTTATTGAATCTGTTAAACAATTAGAACCTGTTGTTCAAGTTGCTGAAAAAAAATCAGTAAAAAAATCAATAAAAACTGTTGAATCAACTGAAGCTCCAATTGCTGTCCCAACTCCTGTTCCTATTGTTGAAACAACTCCTGTTATTGTTCCAGTTCAAAAAGCCGGTAAAAAATCAACAACAAAATCTGACTCAGTACCAAATGTAGTTCAACAAGCAGAACCTATTGACACAACCAACACAACAAAAAAATCTTCTCAAAAATCCGTTCAAAAAGATGGTGCTAGTTCTATGATTGCTGTAGTACCAGCTAAACCAAGTGTACAACAATCAGAACCTGTCATTCAACAAGCAAAATCATCTAAAAAATTAACTAAACAAGTAGAACCTGTTGTCCAACAAGCAAGTAAAGTTGTAGTTGAAGTTGAAGCAGGAGCAGGATCAGGAGCAGGAGATGAAAATGATGAACAATTAGAAAATAAATTAAGATATTTTAAATTAATTTACAATGATGAAATTCAAGGAAGATATTGCGGTAAGAAACCTAAACAAGCAGCAAATAAAGCATTCAGTTCTATCATTAAAGATATGAAGAAAGGTGGAATTCAACATGGAGGAGTTAATGTTGATATTAATTTCTCAATTAGAGAATGTACAAGAAATAGTAAACATAAAGAATACAAATATGTTGGAATTAGAGAAACTTTAAAAGAACCAGTCAAAGTAGCAATTGAAAATGATGATGGTTCAGTTAAAGAAATTGTTTATAATTTTCATAATAAAATTCAAAAAGCCCCTAAAGATCAAGCTCAAGCTCAAGCTCAAGTATAATTAGGATTAGAATTATAAACTCAATTAAATTTAAATTAATTTAATTTAGTTTAATTATATTTTTATAATTAAACTTAAGTATTTTTTTATATATATTTTATATATATAAAAATGTTAAATACAAAACCGATTAAAAAATTTTCATATGATTTATTATCAGAAGAAGGTAAAAATAATGATACAAATATACAAAAAGAAATTAAAACAAATAAAATAATTACATTAGAAAATTCAAAACAAAAAGAATTGGAAAATTTAGTAAAAACAGCAAATTCAGATAATACAAAAGAAGATATTATTTATCCAAATAATGATAATGATAATAATAATAATAATGATAATAATGATAATAATGATAATAATGATAATAATGATAATAATGATAATAACGAACACAAATACAAACATAAAAATAAAATAATAAAAGAATTTACAAATGATATGTATAGGGACAATAATTTAAATATGTCAGGACTAATTGAAGGAAATAAAATATTAACAAATAATTTTGATAAAGGTGTTTTTCAAAATACCGATATTAATGATGAGAGAAAAAATTATGGTGAAAATAATTTAAATAAAAATATTTTAAATGAAAATAAAATTGAATGGGATAATAATGATAATTGTTATGTTATATATAATGGGGATAAAATTGAATGTATGTTGTCAAATGAAAATATTCTTAAATCAATATTAAATCAAAATAATAATGATTTGAGTATTAAAAGATATATTTTTATAACGAGTTGGAATTCACAAGTTGAAAATTATGAATTTAACTTTATAGATTCTATATTAACAAATAATTTAGATATTATGATTAAAATACAAAATTTTATCTATGATACTTTGATGAATTTTGACAATTTAAATATTGTAGATACATATGACTATCATGACACAATATTAATATTTTATTTTCAGTTCATTATTTATTTATTTAATAATTATAACAAATATTTACTGATTAATGATATAAATAAATTATCAAGACTTTATTCAAGCTTAGTTTATAGATTTAGCAGTCTAATTTTAAAAAGTATTTTAAAAATTAAAAATAATATTGATGAAAATAATAATGTACTAAATAAATTACTTTTGATAAGATCAGATGTATTGACACAAATTAATTTTATTAACGAAAAAATTAATTTAACTGAAAATTCAACAAAAAATAATGATAATCCAACAAATACAAACCAGTATTTATCAGAATTAGAATCAGAATCAGAATTAGAATCAGAATCAGAATCAGAATCAAAATTAGAATCAGAATCAGAATCAGAATCAGAATCAAAATTAGAATCAGAATCTGAAAGTGAATCAACATATTCAAATAATTCAAACAATTCAAATAATTCAAAAACATACAAAATTGTAAATTTGAGAAATTTAAATAAAATATCTGACGATAGTGTAAATACAAATACAAATACAAATACAAATACAAATACAAATACAAATACAAATACAAATACAAATACAAATACAGAAAATAAAATAGAAAAATTAAATATAAAAAACAAAAAAGGTAAATTAGTTAAAAATATAAAAGATGTATTTTCAGAGGATATAAAAATAAATACTGATAATTCAGATTCTGAAAAATATGATTCAGAACAAAATGGATATTTTGAAATTAATGATACAATTAGTGAATATTCAAAATTTTCAAATCCAAATAATTATAAAAAATTAAATCCTATTGAAAATTCATTTCAAAGTAATAATAAATCGTTATCATTGGGTAACAAAGACCAATCTTATAATCCAAATAGTGCAATAATAAATGGAAAAATATATAAAGTTAATTTATAATAAATATTTATTATATGAATAACAAATATAACACAAATAGTTTACCGATTTTAAAAGCCGATATTATTGCAATAAAAAATGAAACAATTGAATTAAATAATTTAATCGATATAAAATGTTTAAATATATTAGAAACTAATGAAGTTCACAATGATAAAATTCTAAAATATAAATTAATGATGGAAAATATAATAATTGAATATCATAAAATTTGTATGGACTTATTAAAAAATAACTAGAATTGTTAACTATCAATGGGTTAGGTTAGGTTAGATTAGGTTAGATTAGATTAGATTAGATTAGATTAGATTAGTTTAGATTATTTATACAGGATAACATATGGGATATTTTATCCATTTCTACTTGCATATATCCAGAATTCATTTTGTAAATAACACTTTGAAATTCTATTATTATATCTAATTTATTTGAAATATCTGATTGGGTTTGAATATCTAATTGGGTTTGAATATCTGATTGGGTTTGAATATCTGATTGGGTTTGAATAGTTGGAATATCAGTTTGAGTTGGAATATCAGTTTGAGTTGGAATATCAGTTTGAGTTGGAATATCAGTTTGAGTTGGAATATCAGTTTGAGTTGAAATATTTTTTTGTAAATTTTCTAATAAATTTATATAGTAATTTTCTTTTTCTTCAAGTTTGTTAATTAATTTTGTAATAACATTAAATTCATCATCAAAAGTATTAAATTTTTCTTTAAATTCAATATCTAAATTATACAGCCCATTTGTAATTTCATCAACAAAATCATCAGTAAGATTTTTATTAATAAAAAAATTTAATAAAGTGTCTGAAGCATAATTAAAAACTTTGTTAAATAAAGTTTGAAGTTCATCAAGATTTTCGAATAAATTTTCATTTGTTGAATTAGTATGATCCATAAATTTTATAATATTGATTTGTTTTCCAATACCATCATATTCATCAATAATTTTTCTAAAATAATTTATTTGTTCTTCATATTTTTTTGTACTTGTATCATCATCATAAATTTCAATACCTTTATCTTCTTCCTCTTCTAAATTAGATGCATCTAATTCAATAATTTGTGATGATTGTTGAATTATATAAATACTATAATTAACTTTATAATCATGTAAAATTTCTTTATATTTTTCTATCTCAATATCTTGATAATTTGATATTTTAATCCATTCAAAAATTTCATTAACATTTGACATAATTGTTTGTTTAATTGCATCTGGTATCTTAATCAAATCATTTGATAAATTATCAAGAATTTTTTTAGAACTATCATATATCGACATATATGATTCTTTTTTAATTTTATCAATTTTATCAGTATGATCCATTAGTTTTGCATTTTCAATTATTTCATTAATTTGTTGTTCTGATAAATTTTGTTTATTCCCAGAAACTTGGATAGATTTTTTATTGAGTGGATTATCTAAATCTTCAGCAGAAATTTTAATAATACCATCAGAATCAACAGAAAAAGTAATTTGAATAGAAGGGATACCTTTTTTTTGTTTATCAATACCAGATAAAATAAAATCACCAATTAAAAAATTATCTTTAGTAAATTTTCGTTCACCTTCAAAAATTTTAATATCAATTGAATCAACATAATCAGTATCGGTAGAATATTTCTTAATTTTTTTAATGGGAATAATTGAACCTCTTGGAATAAGTACATCCATAATTCCACCAGATATTTCAACTCCAAATGATAATGATGTTCTGTCAATTAATAATAATTTATCTTTAATTGAATCATTATTTAATAACATATATCCATGAATAGAAGCACCAATTGAAACAACATTATCTGGATTAATAGAACAATTAACATCTTTATTAAAAAATCTTTCAATATTATAACGAATAATTGGTACTCTTGTCATTCCACCAACCATAATAATTTCATCTATAGTTGATTTATCAAGTTCACATAAATTAAGAACATCATTAATCGGCTTAATGATTAATCGAATTAAGTCTTGACAAATTTCATTAAATTTATCTCTTGATAAGTTAACTAATAAATCTATTTGATTATAAAATTCTGGTATTTTTATTTTTGTGTTGGAATTTTCAGATAAAGCTATTTTTGTTTGTTCACAAAGAAATTTTAATTTTTGTAAAGAATTTTCAGAAATATTTGTAATAAAATCTTTATAAAATATTTTATTTTTGTCAATAAATTCATTAATCACGTATTCCATAATTTTAGTATCAAAATCACTTCCACCTAAATCATTATTTCCACAAGAACCAAGTACTTCATAAACTCCATCATTTATATTTAATAAACTAACATCCAGAGTACCTCCACCAAAATCAAAAACAACAATATTTATTCCAGTTTCCCCATATGATGATTTTCCTAAACCATAACAAATGGCTGCAGCTGTTGGTTCATTAATTAATCTTAATACATTTAAACCTGCATATTCTGCTGAACTTTTAATATTTTGTCTTTGATTTTTATTAAAGTATGCAGGAACTGAGATAACAGAATTTGACACAATAACTTGTGAATTAAATTTTTTTGTTAAAAAAGATTCTGCCTTAAGTTTAAAACTCATAAATAAATGTGTTGCTATTTCTTCAGGATAATAAGATTTAGATGATATAGAATCTATAATTAAAATATTGTCATCTTTATCAGGCTTAATCGTATAAGCTAACATTTCTATATGTTTTGTTTTTAATTCTGAATATTTTTTGCCTAATAATTTTTTTATTTCATAAACAAGAAAAATTGTTTTTTTGCTTATAACAGTATCTGTGTCAAAAATTTCTTTTCTTAAATAAGCTTGTTTACCGATAATTTTTTTATCAGTATTAATTTCAATAACAGTAGGTATAATATCACTACCATCAATATCTGGAATTAATATTGATTTATTTTTATACCATACTGACAAACATGAATTTGTTGTACCAAAATCAATACCTAAACATAAATTATTAAATTCATTTATATTGTTATTGTTTGTTAATTCCATTAATTATATATATTGGTTTATTATTAATATTACTTTAATTGAACTTATATTGATTATATTATAGTCAATATCAAACCAAATCTTCAATATAAAATTTATTTTAGAGACTTGACTTAAAATTATTTGATAAAATTAAAATATTATTGTCTAATTTGTTGGATTTTATAAAAAAACAAATTCAAATAAAAAGATTTATCTGTTATTTTACACCTTTTGACATTTAAAATGCCAATTTTTTATTTTAGTTATGTTTTATAATTTTTATACTTTTTGTCTTTCATATGTTTCTTTCATTATATTTTTATAATTATCTTTCATTTGTTTTAGGTACAAAAATCTGTAATGATACTTTATGTGTCATGTAAGACATATAAGCCTGAAAAGGTCACTAAGAAAAATAACTTTTTGCAAAAAGTTATTTTATAAGAGGTCATTTATAGTAAAATAAAAGTAAAAAGTTGATAGGTTTGAAAGCACAATTTTAAACTGGACTTACTATAATATGTTTATATGTCATTTTATATAAGGCACTAATATAAAACATTAGAAAATTAATTAAAAATAAGAATATTAAGAATTCTATTATAAAAATAAAATAATAATAATAATAATAATTCATTATAAAAATAAAATAATAATAATAAGGATTAAATACCGATGGGTGGAGGTTTGATGCAAATTATAACATATGGAACACAAGACTTAACATTAACTGGAAATCCAGAAATAACATTTTTTAATATTGTATATAGAAGATATACAAATTTTGGAATAAAAATAATATCATTGTCTTTTGATAATTCTCCAGAATTCAATTCAACATCATATGCAAATATTCCAAAAAATAATGGAGATTTATTATCAAAAATAATATTAAAAATAAAATTACCAAAAATTGATCTTACATATATAAATAATATATTGTCAAATAAATACGATACTGTAAAAAATAATTCAGCATATAAACAAGATAATATAACTTATTATTCTTATTTTATAGAATTTTATAATAAACTAAAAAACATAATAAACATATTTTTTTTAAAATATAATGCAAATACAACTTCTTTAACTTATATATCTGATCTTAAAAGCTATATATTAAAATATTTTAACATTGATCAATATTCACAATTTTTTTTATCTATTAACTTTTTTTTTAATAATATAATTCAAACTGATAACGTAAATAAATATAATATAGATTTATACATCAATTCATCATTATTTAAAATTATTGATAGTAATTTAGTTTATATATATGAATTATTTTCATATGATACGGTATCATATGAACAATTTAAATTTACCGTAAATAAAAATATGGAAATATTGCATGACTTAAATAATATACTTTATGATAAATTAACAAATACATTATTATCGGAACCAAAAATTAAATTTTGTTGGGTAAATAAAATTGCACAATATTTATTTGATTCAATAGAATTATATATTGGAAGTAATAAAATTTATTCTCTATCAGACACATATATAAATAATTATTCAGAGTTATATTATAAGAATAAAAGTTTGTATAATCTTTTAATAGGAAACAAATCAAACATTAATACTTTTTCATATATGCATGATGAAACCGAATTATACTTACCAATACCATTTTGGTCTTTTTCTAATTATGGTTTATCATTTCCATTGATAGCATTACAATATAACTCATTACAAATAAAAATAAATACAAAAAAATTTTTAGAATGTATAAGAATTAATTACAATGAGTCTTTGTATAATTCAAATATTGACAATGAAATTATAAATTTATTAGTTAACAATATGTCTAGTTTAACATCAAATAATATTGAAATTACATTGCTTTTGGAATATATATATTTGGATACAATTGAAAGAAAAAAATTTGCCCAATCAGCACATGAATATTTAATAGAACAAGTACAAGAAATCGAATTTGATCGTGTGACAAAATCAAATAACACAATACAAATAGACATATTTCATTGTTGTAAAGATATGTTTTGGTTTGCCCAAAAAATTTTTAATCAATCTGATATTTTTAATAATGATCCGGATGTTTATAAATATACATATTCAAGAAATAATATTGAACTTACTAAAAATGAATCTGATTTTATAACGTATGTAAAAATGATAATATCACCATTCGCATTATTTAATGCAGATATATTTTATAATGGATTGTATGTTATGGAAAATAACACCAAATATATAAATAAAATTCAATTTATAACTAATTATATATCGAATATGTATATACATCCTATAATAAATGATAGTCTTAACATAATAATTGCAGAGTCATATTTTAGTTTAAATGGAGTTCAATTAACAGGTGAAAATTCATATTTCTATAACTATTTACAACCATATAACTATTATAATGCAACACCACAATTAGGTCTAAATATTTACTCATTATGTTTAAGACCAACTGAATTTCAACCATCTGGTTCATGTAATATGAGTAGGATATCATTTATAGCACTAAAATTAAAGATAAATGATAAAATTTCTGATGATTATGAGAATTATTTTAACAAAAAAAAACCAATATTATCAGAATATAAATTAATATTTCAAGCCAGAAATTTTAATATACTAAGAATAATTGGAGGAATTGGTGCAACTGCATTCACATATTAATTTTATATTCTGATAATGTTTTCATTGTCTCAAAAACATACAAATATAGTAAAAAAACAATATTTTTGCTTTAAAAATATAATAATTAATTATATTTAATCATTATATATAATATATCATGGGAGTAGGATTTATTCAACTTATAACTGTTGGAAACGATGCCAATATATTTAATCATAATCCCAATATAACTTTTTTTAAAATATATTATAGAAGACATACAAATTTTTTTATAAATAATATGTCAATTGAAGGAAATAATATTAGTATAAGTGGTGAAAATACTTTATCAACAAAAATTGTAAATTTCAATATACCAAAAAATGGTGATCTTATGGGAAAATCATACATTGAATTCAATTTTGATGATTTTTATTTTGAAATGTTTAATTATAATAATGAGTTATATTCAACTTTTAATATTTCCATATTAAATTTATATGATAATTATTACATAAAAACAAATGTTTTTTCAATTGGTGATGTTAAATTTATATCGACAATAAAAATAAATTATTTTCACGATAATAAAAATGAAACAACAAATCCCAAAATAATTTTGATGTCATCATTAATATTGAACAATATTGAGTTAATTAATCTAATAAATAATACACAGTTTATTGAACTTCAAACAGATACTGATAAAATATTTTATAATTTAGATTTAACAAATGATTTTTATTCTTATGATGTTTTTAATGTTGTAAATATCAAAGATGATAAATTATTTGTTTATTTATCAAGTGCAATAAATTTAAATTTATTGAAATATATTCAAATTGATATTCCAATAAATAATTTATCATTTAGAATTATTTATTGGGACAAAATCAATTATAAAACAATATTAGATTTATTTTATTCGGATGAAAATTTTATTTATTTAGAAAAAATTAGAATAGAATATGATTATGTATATATTGGATGTAAATATTCATTGGAATTATATAACAAATTAATAGAATTATTTTATATCGGTTCTGAAACATTAGAATTAGAAATTATAAGGGATAAACTAAAATCAACCAAGACAAAAGTGACTGGTAATATAGCAATAAAAATGAATAATCTAATACAAAATACCAATACCAATACCAATACCAATACCAATACCAATACCAATACCAATACCAATACCAATACTTTTATAAACTTAGTAATATCAAATGTTAATTTAACATCATATAGTCAATTAACAATAATGGAAAATACAACTTTTTTTGGTAATTTAACAAATGAATATTATAATGATATTTTAATATCAGATGGTAATAAATTATTGAGTGTATTTAATTTAAACAATAATAAATTATCATTAATTTTGTTAATAAGAGTATTTGTGAATTTAATATGTTATGGAGATAATATTTCAATACAGGAGTATTTAAATATTGTCAATGGAAATAGACTTAATAAAATAAAAAACTTTATTTATTATTATGCAAATTTAAATAATTTAAACGACAAATTGATTTCTAATTTTATGGATCCAAATATTTTAATAATTAGTAAAAAATGTTTTTATATATTGGATTATACTAAAAATGTATTTAAATATTTTAATAATTCTGTATATTCTCAACCATTTACTGATAAAAGAATTTCTCAATATACTTCTACCATTATAAATTTTTATTCATATAGTAGTTTTATAAGTACATTTTCAAATTATTTTAATAACATATCTAATGATTTTAATTTAATGCTATCACAATTACTTTTTTTAATAAAATATTTTAATGTAGGAAAAGAAGGTGCTTTAATAAGTAATGAACTTCAGTTAAATTATATTTATAATAACAATTTGTTTAATCTAACACAGTTAAGTTTATCTAATACAAATATATTTGGTGCACAACTTAGTTCTAACTTTATAAATTCTAATGTATTTTCAATATTAAATGTAATCATTATAAATTATTTATCACTTTATATTACACAGTCATTAACAATTTTAAATTCAATAAGTAATAAATCATCAAATTTAATATATACACCAAATGGGTCATTAAGTAGTTTATTTAATAATAATAATAATTCTTTATGTGTGATACCTTTGACATCTAATATATACGTATATACTAATAATATTCCAGATAATTGTATTTTATCTTTTACAAATAATGGAATTTATTTTAATAAATCTTTAAATGCATATATAACAAATATTATAAATAATTTAATTGTTTCAATGGATATATTTTTAAAAAAATCTAAAACTAATATTGTTAATAATATAACGTATGATTTGACAAATATAATTGGAGAATCAAAATTATATTTATGTATTGAAAATTATTATACAAAATCAATAAATATAATAGAGGAAATTAATATGAGTAATATTAATGATTTTTTGGAAATGATACAATCAATTAATCATTCGAATATATATCCATTGATTATTATGAATTCATTTAATTTAAATAATGAAATAATGTATAATATATTCAAATATACAGACAGTAACTTATTTAATAACACATTTAGTAATTTAAAATTTAATAAATATAATGAATCAGATACTCCAATTTATAATACAAATTTGAATATTGAATTAAATTATTTAAAATTTATATTTTCAATTAATTCTCCATTATATAGAATATATTTTTTATTTACATTTTTATCAAAATATACATTAGACACAAATACATATAAAATAACAGTTTCATCGGATATTAATACATTGAGAGATATATCTTTGATGTTTTTAATATCATATTTATATTATTTTAATAATAATAATATCACACAATATAATGATGAAAATTTATCAAAATTTAATTTTACTAATTTGTATAATCCTGATTATACTTTATCAAATAATTTTATTTGTTTTGATGAGATTACTATAACAAATAATAGTGATTTTATGGATAATATTAAAAATAAAAATTCAAGTGAATTTTTCTTATTATATAATAATTTTTATTTTGTACAAAAAAATGTTAATCAAATACAATTAAATGATATAAGTACAAATGAAATTCCAAATATATGTAATGATTTTAAATATAATTTTGACGATAAAATTATAATGCTTTTTTTAAGTGCGTTAAAATTAAATAGTCAATATTTTATTAAGTTTAATGATATATATGATTTTGTATTGGTTTTTTTCAATAAATATGAATTTAACTTAACAAAATTATTAAACACATTTAGTAAAATTGCTGAGTCAGCAAATATATTAAATAATTATGAAGAAAACATTAAAATTATTTTACAAAATGAATTTTATTTTAAATGTTATTACACAACATTTACATTGGGTTCATTATTTGATAATATATATTTAAATAATATTACAACAATAAATAATATATTTAGTTTGACACAAGATTATAATAAAGATTCAAGTTTTGATTACGATTATTGTTTAAAGAGTTTTAACATAAAAAAAAATGAAAATTATATTTCAATTGACAACATAATTTCTTGTTTAAATTTTTTTTCTTTACAATTATTTAATGTTTTTAATGTGAATAATAAAATTGATTATCAATACTATATCAATTATCAAAATACTATATTGAACTATACAAATACCAATATAAATTATTTATATATTTATATAATTAGCGAATACAACTTTAATGACTGTGTCAGTATTATAAATAAAAATATTTATAAATTTAATTCCATAAATAACTCAAATGTCAGTTTATCTTCTAATGATCTCACATTAGAATACAATAAGACAAATTTTAATAAATATAATTTTGTTATCATAATATATTATTATATTTATTTTATATATAGTTGTTTATCTATTGATGTTAAACTATATAATGAACAAACAAATTTATTAATTAAAAATTTTGGAGATTATGTAAAGTTTAAATATACAACAAACATTTATTATGATTGTATTAGTTCATTAATAAATTTATTTTTAAAGTCAAATAATATTATAAATATTGACTTTAGTACATATTATTTTACTGGATCAATAAATAATGAAAAATCAAATTTAATTTTTTATAATCCAGGAACTAATAATGTTACCTATAGTAATTTAGAATTTAATTATTTTGATTACATTGATTCCAATACAACAACAAATAAAATAACATATAATTTACTGAATAACTCCAGTGGAATTAATATTAATTCTCTAATAAATCCAAGTTACAATTTGATACAAGTAACGTCTTATTTTAACGATATATATTATAATCAAATTTATTATCTAACATCAAAAATTAACAATTTATTTTTTATTATTGCAAATGGAAATTACAGTAATAAAAATGAATCTGTTAATATTCTTTCAACAACATCACTAATTGATAATTATATTAATGTAAAAAATCATTATTATAGTTCTTCTAAATTAATTCTATCTTCTGATATATATAAAAATTTGTCCGAGTCATTTAATTATCAGAGTAAATATATAAAAAAAAATAATTATTCATATAGAATTTGTACATACTTATTAGACAATATAAATAATTTTTTTAGTGATGATAATTTTAATTATTTTTACACTATGTATTTTTTTAATTATAAATCTCCAAATTTATATGGGAAAATATTACAAATGAATAAAAATACAAATGAATTACCAATATCTTTTTTAAATACAATTAGCGATTTAACATCAGATATTGATTTTAATTTATTTTATTCACAGTATGTTAATTATTTAATAATTAACTCTTTATTATATGAAAAAGAAATTAATAGAATAATATATTATTTATGCACAAATTATATTATCAGTATTTCATTAGATAAAATAGAAACAAAAAAAAAATTATATTCAAAGACACTATATGATACTGTTAAATTATATACATTAGAAACAGATATTAAAACAAATAAACAAATAAAAAAATATCTCAATGTAACATCAATTTATTCAAATCAATCTATTTTTGAAATATTTAATTATGCAAATATGTTAGAAAATATTTCAATGACACAAAATTATTGGATAAATGAAATAATACAAAAAATAAATACTGAAATTGAATTTGCAAATTCATACTATACAAAATATTTGGAATTTGTTAAATACGTCCATTATTTTAATATTGATACAAATCATTTTATTTTAGATAATGGCACATATGTATTAGAATATTTTATGTCAACAAATAATTATGATGAACTTTGTACATTGATATTTGATTTTGTGTGTTTGAATGATTTCTTTAGTCCAGTAAATATTTTTAATGATATTATTTTTATGAATGGAACAACTAATATTAATTCTAAATTAAATATCAAAACTGATTATATTAAAAAAAAAATCATCGTATTTTTATTTTTTAATTATATTGTTTTAAGTTATTTGCCTGAATTACTTACAAGTAATTTTGAAGTTAATTCAAATATAATTTTAGAATATAAAATTGATAACATATCAATCGATATTAAATTAAAAGATGTATTGGATATTAAGGAAAATATCCAAATAATTAATTGGTCTATTTTTGAAATTTATAATATTTTACCAACAGAAGAAAATAAAAGCTTATTCGATAATAAGTTTCCACCTTTTATGGATACAAACCCAGATATAATACATATAGTTAATTATTCAAAAATAATATGTTCTCCAATATCATATTTTAATATATTATGTGAAAAATTTATACAAAATTATAATATTTCCATTGGATATGATGATATCAATACTAAACAATTATTTAACAAAACTTTTAATCCAAGTTTAACAAATTTAGTTTCCAATATAAATATTGTATTTAATAATGATGAATCTGATAATAATCAAAATTCATATGATTTAACTTTTTATTCATTAACATTATTGGATATTAAACTAAGTAGTTTGATTTTTAATTTAGATAATACAACATCCAATAAACTATCCAATACTTCTGAATTTTCTTTAAACTGTAAAAAAACATATACAAAAGCATCTATTAATGATTTTAATTTATTATATAATTTGTTATGTTTATTGTTGGGAAACTATAATATTACTTATGACAATCTAATAAATAATGTTAATGAAGTATTAGAAAATTTAAGAATATGTTCAAGTCCAATTAATGAATTATTTGAAATTATGAAGGGTTATGTGTCAGAATATAATATGTCTTTAAATTTAACATCAATAACAAATACTAATAAATATGAAAATTATGTTTCAAGAATATTTAATATTTCTTCTTTGTCAAAACTAGTAAAAAATTTAAATAATTTATCATTGGTAACACCAAACGATCTAGATGATAATGTTATTTTAATTGATAACAAATATATTTATACTAATTTCTTTGACAAGTATTATTCATATGAATATAATTATAATAATTTTGACAATAATAATTATGTCATATATCAAACGTTATATAAATATTATAAAGATATTTCATTAAATGTTAATGCTATAACTAATATTAAAAATTATAGTATGGGTATGTATGTTTGGATGTTTATAAATTTGACTAATAGTTTTATAGCTATTGAATATTATAATAATGTATCAGAACCGAATTATTATATAGCTACTATAAATGAATTAATTAAATTATATTTCAAATACAATTATACATTTAGATTAAATTATAACATATCAAATACAAATAATTTAATAATTCAAAATAATTATTATAATGTTAAAAATATATCGACATATGGGGAAATATTATTATATTTAACAAATTATTATTATTATCAATTATTTTCTAAAGAAAATAATTCAGGTATAAATTATACAACTGATGTATTGGATTTTTTTAGTATTTTAAATGTGAACTTAAATATTAATTTTAATTACAATAAAAATTTTTATAATATGGTATTGAAATTTGAAATTATTATTAGATATGTTATATCCAAATTAAATAAATTATATGGTTTGGATATTAATAAAAGAGAAAAATACATTGATCAATTAAATTCAAAATTAATTGATTATTTTACAAGTTTGGACAATATATCTGTATTTTTTAACCAAAAATACATTTATACAATGTATGATAATATGTTTAATTTTGAGATATTTAATGTTATTACAAATTCTACCGATAAAAAAACATTTTGTGTTAAATTTGCATCATCAGTGGAAAAATTAATATATTGGATTAATGATCTATCATATGAACAAAATTCTTTAAATACATGGGAAAAATATTTTAAAAATTATATTATAGAATATTACGAATATATTGATAATCAATATAAAATTAAAAAAACAACTTTGTCTTATAGTGATTTTTATTTTTTGATATACAACTATTTAAATTATGTATTATTAAAAAATAATGGTTTTATTGATTTTATAACGGGAGAAGTAAACTTACTTTATAATGGGTTATTTTCTTATGTGGGTTTTGGTAATTCAATATATGTTGTTGATCCACATCAAATATATAATATTATATTTATGAATGATTGTATTGTAAATGGGAGTACAACAGATACAACAGATACAACAGATACAACAGATACAAATAACTTTGCTAAAGAAAAAACATTTGCATCTGTTATATTAAATATATTTTTATTCATATTAAATACTAAATGGGGGACTATTGACTTTAATGAAATTGATGTTAAACCAAATTATATAATAAAAAGTTGCATTACATTTTATAATTTATATTATTCATATTTAAATAATTTAGTGAATCGAGAAAAACAAATATATGTGGAAATATATGATTTTGACTATTATGCCAAGATATTTGACGAATTATATATATTATATTATTTTATACTAATAGTTATAACTTGTAGTTATATAAATTATGATGCAAATTATTCATTGATGGATAATATGTTAACTAATGCACATTCATATATACAATATGGTAAAAAAATATATTGTGTTAATTTATTTAATAATTTTTCTCTTTATATGGATAATTTGAATTCAAACATTATAAAAAATAACAACATTTCTAATTATTATAAATCCATACAAAATGAATCAATATATGATGCAATAAAATATAACATACCAAATTTTACAAATAATAATTATAATCATGATTTTTATATTACACAAATATTTAATAATAACATTAACAAATTACGATTAACTACAGAAAACATAATAAGTTATAATTATTTTTATAATATTATGGTCAATACATTATCAAATTTTACATCTGATGTTGAATTGTATGGGTCAGAAGTATCAGTAATAATACCAAATATATATAATACAATTCTTCAAAATATAAATAATTCTTTATTGCCGATTAAAAACTTTTTTGGAGGAGATGATAATATAGAGATAAATTTAAATGATTCACAATCTAGCAATATTTTTAATATTTCCAATTATAAAAAAGAAAATTCTCAAATAACAACATTCACACTCATATTTAAAAATTTAAATAACGGTACAATTGACGATAATATTTTAATAGTATTATTTTATTATATTTGTTTTATAACTTGGTCAACATTGGGTATTAATATTGGACATGACGTTTACAATATCCAAGAGATATTTTATGATTTTGCAAATTTAATTAATAAACAAATAATGCAATATGTTAATTTAACAGATATAAATAACTTGACTAATATAAATATTAATAATTCAATTGAAAAAGCACAATCAAATATTTTTTTTGAATATTTAAATGTGCTTTTATTTAAAAACTATAATAATTTTGAATTTGTTAAAGCAACAGAAAAGTTTTTTGAAAATTTATTGTTAAATTTTACACAATATTTATCGAACAACACTATTCGTAATTTATACAATATGGATAATACCAGTTATAATTTAAACAATAATACCATCCATAATTTAAACAATAATACATCAAATTCAAATTCAAATCCAAATCCAAATTCAAATCCAAATTCAAATCCAAATTATATTTTTAATAATATTAAAAAAAATAGTTCATTTTCAATTGGAAATCCATCAAGTAATAAAACAAAAATCGTAAATTGGAAATATTTATTAGGTTTATATATGGACTATAATAATTCTATTGCCATTAAAAATATTAAGAGTATTGGTAATGTATTTTATGATGAAAATATTCAAGAAAAATTAATAAACTATATTTTTGAAATTAATGGGGGAATAATCAATGAATATGGGATCATAAAAATTATTGATAAAATGCATTTATTATTCAACGATGAATTAATATCAGAATATACAAATTTTAATTATAAAGTATTTATTGATAATTTTCAAAATTTAAATAAACAAAGATTATTAGATGAAATGTTAGGTATTGGTTCTTTTTCAAATGATGATAATATTATAAATGGATTAAAACCGTATATCAAATTTTTTAATAAAAAAACATATATTATCCCTATAAAATTTTTCTTTGAAAATTACTTTAATTCAATACCTTTAATAACGTGTATGTATAATGAAATCAAATTATCAATATATGTAAATAATTCAAATCTGTTTAAAAATTCATATTATGTAAAAAATTTAACAAATGTAAATATTAACACAAAATTAAATTCAGATTATATTTTAGTTGAAAGAGACGAAAGAAAATCTCTATGTGCTAAAAAAATAGATAATTTGATTGAGAGAAATAGTTATTATAATATTGTAAAAAATTTAACTGAACAATTAAATAGTAATAATAGTATTATTACTGTTAATTTTGATTTTGAATTTAATAATTTAGTAAAAGAATTAATATGGACATTTGAATTAACAATAGATAATTATGTATTGACATTGATAAAAGATTTTTCCCTTAAAAATTTGTTTATAAATAATACTTATAATAATAGTCTTGATAATTTCAAAAATACAAATTTTGATTTTATATTGGATACAAAATTTCTAATTGATGGAGCTAGAAGAGATGGAATTAGTTCATTAGATGCCAATACTATTTTCTCATATAATAAAATTACAACTTTGTTAAATCCATACAAATCCAATACAAAAGTATCAGTTGATAAAAATTACAATATATATAGTTTTTGTTTAGAACCAACATTATTCCAACCTTCAGGAGCAATAAATATGAGTAATATTAAAACTTTTACAATACAAATAAAAATTGACAAAGCCAAATTATTATTGTATTTGAGAAATTTAAACATATTATTTAATTTAAAAAATTTAAATCTTCAAATGAATTTAACAACATTTGAATATAATTTAGTTAGATATCAATCTGGTTTAGCTGGACTTTTATTTATTAATTAATCTTAATCTTTATTTTTTTGGTGTAAATAATTAAAAATTATTTAATTATATAACAAATATAATTAAATAATATAACAAGTATAATGCCGGCAGGTGAAATAATATTAGTATCTTATGGAGAAGAAAATATTGTATTATCAGAAAATCCACAAATAACATTTTTTAAAATAATATACAGAAGATATACAAATTTTTCTGTTGAAACAATACGAACAAATTTTTTATATGAAGCAAAATTCGGAAAAAAATATACTGTAGAAATTCCAAAAATTGGAGATTTATTAAATAAAATGTGGTTAGTTATTGAGTTACCTGAAATACCTGTAATATATGATTATGCGAATAATGTTGATTATAAAATTAAATTTAAATGGACAAGAAAACTCGCTTATGCTATCATTGATTTTGTTGAAATTGAAATTGGAAATCAAATAATTGGTAGACAATGGGGAGAATGGATGAATGTACTTGAAGAATTAAATTGGAATAATTTTAATGGTTCTTTAGATGAATATATTGGTAATACACCAGATTTAACAACATATAAATATTTAAGTAATAATTTTAATTCAAAAACACTTTATGTTCCTTTATTTTTCTGGTTTTGTAATAATTCAGGATCTTCTTTACCTTTACTATGTTTAGAATATAATAATGTTAGATTTAATGTACAGTTAAATAATTTTGAAAGTTGTGGTATATTTAGTCCGAGTAATTATATAATGCTTGATACATATTTTGGAAATGGAATACTAGGAGAACCACTAATACAATATTCAAATCAAGGTATTGCATGGGCTGAATTTGATAGTATTGATATCGGTTCATATGATCCCGTTACGATGAATATACAAACTTATATCCTATATTATAGAAAAATATCCGATAACCAATTTATTTCCACAAGTAATTTTAAAAGTAATTTAATTACTATTATGAATAATTTTGCAAATAACACATTTAATTTTATAATTATTGGACTATATAGTGGTTCAATTTATATTCCTGTTAAATCAAATCCAACCGAACCCCAAAGCATAATTATCCAACAAACATATAATTTTAATATTCCATCCAATTTGGTATTTAAAGATATGTATTTGTTGTGTAATTATATTTATTTGGATAGAGAAGAAAGAAAAAAATTTTATGAAAATAAACATCAATATACAATAGAACAAATATATTATACTAACCCAAAATATCTAACTAATCTTAATAATAAAATTTATGTTGAATCAATTAATCCATGTAAATATTTTGTATTTATGGGTCAGGTTAAATATTTTCTTAATACTAATGTTAATCAAAAATTTAATTATAATTTGTATTTTTTTGACACAAATTTAATTAACAAAAATATTGTTTCAACACAAATTAATTTTATCAATAAACCAGTTATTAAATCAACATATTTTAGCCTTAATGCTAATCCTTCTGTTGAAAATCAAGATATCAAATATTATAGCGTTTTAAATCCTTTTTTATATTTTCCTATGAGTACAAATATCAGCGATTTTGGTTTAGTTTCATTTTCATTATATCCTAATACTTTACAACCATCTGGATCATGTAATATGTCATATTTTACATCATTTGAAATTAATACAGTTTTTAATCCTATTGATATTAATTATAACAAATATATATTTAAATGTTATACCGTTAATTATAATTTTCTTAAAATAGCTAATGGAGTTGCAGCAACTATTTTTAATTCACCCTTTTAATCAGGTGAATCCGATGAATCTGGCGAATCTGGTAAATCCAATGAATTCGATGAATTTAATTATTTTATATAAAATAATTATTTCCAATAAAAATATCCAATCACAAAACAAGTTTACATTGGACTATAATATGATTTAGGTTTACTTGGTTTATCGGCAAAAATACGTAATAATTGAGGAACTGATTTATCTGCTATGTATGATAGTTCTCGGGCAGAATTTTCAGAATCCTGAATTGCATTGTTCATTATTTCAACAGTAACATCATTTTTTGCGACCTTATCGGGGACTGAATTGAGTATTTTTATATATTTGGATACTATTTCTAAATTTAGAGATAAGAAATATTCTGCTTCTATTAATTTTTTAAGATTATCTAATATTTTATCTAAATATGTTTTGTTAAATTCTTGTAAATTTCTTCTCATAGATTTAGCACCAATTAGAAATCTATTCATGTAATTTTGTGAACATGGCTTTAATTTAGGTAGAAATTTATTTACTTCTGATAAGTTATTGTCTTTTAATGCTTTTTCTATACCTTCATATAAATCTATTGATTCTGCACCACCATAAAGTCCAGAAAATGATAATCCTGTTGCTGAACCAGCATATCGATTTGGTTTTGTAACTATCATTCGTCCACCACTATTAATTCCAACCATTACTTCCAATAAATCATCTATAGTATATCTATTTTCTGATAAACCAATACCTGTTTGTCTATATGGTGTATCATTTTTGATCATTTCTTCTAATTGATTAGCCAAACTTTTATTATCTATTGTTTTGTTTGTTTGATTGCCAATCAAACAAGGTTCTGTTACCTTTATTCCGTTTTTATTTATATATGTGACCATTGTTATACCAGCACCAGCTGGTAATCTCGATGTAGTTGTTTTTAATGATGTAGTTGGAAGTCTATTTATTAAATTTTTATCTACAGGATTTAATACCCATTCATTATTATTTATATATTGGACAAGCAATTTTAAAAATAATTCAAGATTTAAAGGAGGTTTAGGTGTTAAATTTTGATTATGAATTGTGCCTGGAAATTTACCCCCGACTAATATTCTTGTTGGTACACTTTTTTTTTCTCCTTCTTTTTCTTCTTCTTGTTCTTGTTCTTGTTCTTGTTCTCCTTCTTCTCCTTTTTCTTTTTCTTCTTCTCCTTCTCCTTCTTCTTCTCCTTTTCCTTTTCCTTTTCCTTTTCCTTTTCCTTTTCCTTTTCCAGAATTATCCATAATTTGTTGTCCAAGTCTATTCCACCAATTAGTAAAAGTTTCAATTTTGACTATGTTTATTCCATTACTTTTATATTCTATCCATTTTTTAAAATTGAAAGCCCTTAAAGTTTTATAAACATAAACAGGATTAACTTTGATAATGTTTTCTTTAAGACTCTTATAATTTGTAGCAAAAGTATTTTTATTAATGAAATCAGCAATTTCGTCCAAACTATATATGTTTCCTTCTGATATTCTTTTAAAAAATTTATCACATTCGTCAGGATCAGAAAAAATACACAAATCACCACATGGTTTATCTCCATTAATAAAAGACTCATAATCTGATTTTATTTGTGCTGGTGTATATTTTTCCCATTTATCACCGTTTAATTTATAAAGGTCACCCGATGTATCTGCAGCCCATTTACGTTTATTGTCATTTATTGTTTTCTCCCAATAATCGATATTTTTAGACTCACCAGATCCTTCTGGTGAATCCGAATCATCATAAATGGAATCATCCTGAACATCTTCAACGTATTGTTCACCAATAACTCCTGGTTTTTGTATTGATTTCAATGTTTCCTTAAATAGTTTTGCAACCTTTTCTGGATCAAACAAATCCGTAGTACATTTTCTTTGAAATTTAATTTTTTCTTCTTTTAAATTGGTTTCCAAATTTTTAATTTCTTCTGAATTATTAACAAGTAAAAACGAGTTAAATTTTTCTCTAATTGATGTAGGAAAAGTCTCAGCAATTAATGCCATATTTTTTTCTGGGTTTGTTTTAATATTAATTCTTAATTCTTTCACTGCTTTTATAAGAGATTCATCATTATCATAAGAACCAATTAATGCCATATTTTTTTCTGGGTTTGTTTTAATATTAATTCTTAATTCTTTCACTGCTTTTATAAGAGATTCATCATTATCATAAGAACCAATAATTCCCCAAGAAGTTTTACCACCATCTCCAAACAATTTTTCAAAGGTTATTTTTTGTGCTGATTGTGTATTATTTTCTTCTACTATGCTACCTACTATTTCAAAATATTTATTTAACAAATTCATTTGATACTCTGGTATAATTTTGTTACTTTCCTTTTCTAAAAAGATTTTTTTAATAAGATTACTAAATTTTTCTTTATTATCTGAATATGCATTAAATGATGTTTTTATAAAATCATCTACTGTTGCTTTTATTAAATCTTTTAAATTAAAAGTGTTTTCTTGTGTTAATTTCGAAAAATTCGATGTGATGTGATTAATAACATCTTCAAGATTTTGTTTATATGTTTTTTGTTCACATTTTTCATTAATATCAAAACTAACATCTTTATAATCTTTTGTATAAAATGATGATAAAATTGTATCATACAGATTTGTTATTTTTTCCTTATCTTCAAATAATGATTTAATGTTTTCATTATTTAATTTTACGTTTTCCAATTTAATACCATTATTTTTTAAAAAAGTTTCAAAAGCTGATGTAAAATCTCTTATCAAAAAACCTTTAATACTTATAGCACTAATAGGAAAATCATAAGTTTTTAAATTAAAAGCAAATATTTTTACGGCATTTAAGAACTTTTCACTTACTTGATTGGATATTTTATCACTATCACCTTGAACACAATCATTAGTTATTATCCTAATTAATTTTTTATCATTTTTATCAATACAATTGAGTTTAAAGTCATTACACATCCCATATAAGAATTTAAAATATTCGGATAATGGATCAAATATAGGTAAATTAATTTCTTCTTTTACTTCAGACATTAAATGTATATATAATTAATAGAAAATATTTTTTTTAAATTAATTTATTTTTATAATAAATTAATTTTCAACATGATCGAAATAATTTATTATAAAAATAAATTATTTATATGTTTTTTTTTTATTATTAATTATTATATAATGTATACTTTTGTTTTAGTTCTAATTTTGATTTTAATTGTTATTTATATTTTAGATAGAGTTTATTTGGAACCTTTTGAATCCAATGAACCAATGGAACTGTTGGTATTTGTTTCTAATTCATGTGGTCACTGCGTCAATTATAATAATAATTTTCATGATGGTGTGATGGCACTTGCAAAATCCCAAGGAGTTAGTGTTAAAAGAATTTTTGCCGATAAAGACCCTGATAACCTATTTAAAAAATTTAATATAATGTATGTACCAAGTGCAATTTTAATGAAAGGAAATAAAATTTATAAAAATTTAGGAAATAATGTAAATCCTCAATCTATTAAAGAAGCCATATCTAATTAAAAAATAAAAATTAATACATGTCAAATAATGAAAGTATTATAATAAACTAATTACAATATACAAAATATGTATTTTTTTAACAAAATAATATAATTTTATTAATAATTTTATTATAATTTAATATAAAATAACATTAGGCTTAACATTTAAAATTCTTTAGAATAAAGCTAAAGAATTTTAAATGTTAAGCCCAATATTATACTTATTTATATTGTTTATTTTATACTATTTGAAAAATACAGATATTTAATTATTGGATAAGTCTATATATATTTCCTTATTTAACATATATTGAATAAAAATTGAATTTTTTTAAAATCTTATTCAAATACTAACTTAATATTTGAATAAAATAATTTTTATATAAAAATCAATCTAAATATTAAGATATTAAATTATATTATAAATATTAATGTCCGGAATATTAGATTTTATATACGATTCAAAAACATTTGTGGATTTGTACACTATTCTTGAAATTGACATGGATTCTAAACAAAATGAAATAAAAATAGCTTACATTGGTTTAGCAAAAAAAAATCATCCAGATCAAGGGGGATCAAGTGATAAATTTCAAGAGATAACAAGAGCATATGAGATCTTATACAATAAAGAAACAAGAAAAGAGTATGATTTATATTATCTTAAAAAAAGTATGGATGAATTTAAGGGAGATGATATTTTAAGATTAAAAGATGAATATAAAAATTTTATCACATCAACATCAAAACCAATTTCAAAAGAGGAACTCGATAAATTATATTTGGAAACATTTGACGAATATAGAGAAAAACATAAAGAAACTAGAATTGATGAGGATGAATTTACCAATAGAATAAATGATATAGAAATAGAAAGAAAAAATATGCAAATAGAATCATCTGATGACAGTTTATCAAATTTTATGAAAGAACATGGTCAAAATATCAATGTAAATGATCTATTTGAATATTTAAAGTTTAAAAATTCAAATTGTTTTAATAATGATATTGTAACAAAAGAATGGGGTACGTTAGATACAATACCAGGCTATTCAAATGGATATTCATCATTTGTAAATGACAATGAATATTCAGATTCAAATTTATATTCTAATATATCAGATATGAATGATTTCATGTCAAAAGAATCAATGGGAAATTTAAATATGGAAGAATTTATTGGTTGGAAAAATACAAAATACCCCGATACTAAATTAACCGATTCTGAATTAGATATGTATATGAAAAAAAGACAACAAATAGAAACAGAATTATTTGATGAAGTTGAAACTAATTTGGAAAATAATTCAAAAAAAAAAGAAGTTGAAAAATTTCTTAAAACTAAACATTTATCTGAGGATGTTGAAAGATATTATGATAATATTGAAGATGATAAATCAAAAAATACCCATGGCAAAACCGATATTTCCAATAAAACTGATATTTCCAATAAAACTGATATTTCCAATAAAACTGATATTCCCAATAAAACTGATATTCCCAATAAAACAAGTTCAAATCTTGATGATATGTTAAGTTATATGGAAAAAATAAAAATAGAAGAATTTGCTCAAGAAGATTTACAAGTACAATCATTAATATCAGAAGAAACAGATTTTGTTAATTTAAAAACCAACAGAGACAAATCAAAAATAAATAATGTTAGAAAAAGAGAATTTAAATAAATTGTTTATTTTAAATTTTTAATTTTAATATATTTTTTATACTTTCATGATATGGAAATATCCCAAAATCTCATCTTATCTTATCTTATCTTATGCTATCCTATCTTATTTCATTTCCTCACCAAACCAAACCAAATTTTTTGAGATAAAAAATTTTATTGTTATAATATTTTTAACATCTAAATAAGCAATCAAAATATACTAATTTAGAATTAAAATTAAATAATTTAGCATTGTTTTTGTTCATAAATCAAAAAATTTTATTCATTATTAAAATTTTCTGATGAATCATATTTTTTAGCACAATCATAACCCAAATCATATAATGATTTTTTATCAAGTGTTGTCATTTCCCAATTAGTACCATGGTTACCGCCAATAATAATATGAACAAAATATTTTTTAAACAATTGAATTTTGTTATGATTTAAACCTTTAATTATACATTTAAAAATTCTATAAAAATAGTCTTGAACTTCTAAAAAATCATCAATAATTTCATAATAATCATCCATATATATTCCAATTACATCATCTAATTTATCATTAAACAAATCAATAGGAAAATTATCAATACAACCTCCATCAACCCATAATTTGCCCTCAAATAAATAAGGTCTAAAAATAAAGGGTATACTAATGCTTATTCGTATTGCTTTAAGTATTGGCATATTAGGAAATGTATCGACAGAAAAATATTTAATTGTAACATCATTAATACATGTCCCAGTAATAATTAATTTAGATTGTGTTTGTTCAAATAATTCTTTAAAAGTTATATTTTTTTTTATATTTTTTTTTTTCATAAATGAATAGATTACCTGAAGAATAGGTTCTGGAGAACTTAATCCAAAACATGGATCTAACAATAAATTTTCCGGTTCAACATATTTAATTAATTTTGTAAAATCAATTTGTTCTAATATATCATAAATATCTTTAGGTCCATAACCAATATTAATTAAAAAACATATTATTGAACCAACGGAAGAACCAGCAAATATTTCCGGGAATGATATTATATCAGAATCAATTAAATATTTGATTGCTCCTAATCCAGCCAAGCCTTTTAATCCTCCACCACTAATAACTAAAATATTTTTTCTTTTACCCTGATATAAAGGTATAATTTCCATATATTTTTATATAATAATATATTATTAAATGAATAACATAAATATAAAAAATATATTTGCAAATAATACTTTACAAAATAATTATAATTCAAATACAGATATTAATATTTCTGAATTCTCTGTAAACACATTGGTAGAATCAAATACATTTAAAACAACAATATCAGATGATTTTATTGTAAATAAAATCAAATCAAATAAAAAAAATGAAATTGTAAAAATTAATGATTTATACGAGACAAAATATAAAGAATGTTTAATGAAAATTAATAATGCTATTGAATTAAATTTAACAGATGTAATATTTAGTGTTGGAATAACATATTTTGGATATCAAAATTATAATTCTTTTGAATGTATAAAATATGTGGAAAAAAAATTAAAAGAAAAAAATTTTTTAACATTAAAAATATCACACAAAGATATTTTTATTAGTTGGAAAAATATAATATAGATATTATTTATTTGTATGGGATTTTTGGAATAAAAATTTTGTTTTATTGCTATTGTTGATAAAAATATTATTAATTTTTTGATGTGAATCTTAAAATAATATCAATAATAAGTAATAAAATAATAATACATATTCCAAAATACAACATATATGTTTCAAATCCTGATCCACTGTTTAATGTGTTTTGAGATTGAGTAAATTTTGCTAAATTATTTAAAATCTGCGGTGGTAATGAATTTAAATAATTTTGATTTTGATTTTGATTTTGATTTTGATATTCCCCATAAACTGAGTTATTTCCAAATTTATTATTTTGAGATAAATTTAAATTAACAATTTCCATTATTTTATCTAATTTATAATTGATTTTTTTCTTTTCTTCCAAATCTTCTAAATATTTTGATAAATTATTTTGTAACATAGCATTTTGATATTTGAGATTAGATTCTCCATTAATTCTATCATTTAATAATTTTAATTCCGATTCAATTTTTAAATTTGAATTTGAATTTGAATTTGAATTTGTATTTGTCATTGCGATTTTACTAATATTAGTTTGTTCATCAATTTGGTTTTTTTGATTATTTTTAATTTCATTTTTTGATAAAATACTATTAATTAAATTACTTTCATTATCAGATGTATTATAATGTTGATTTAATATTTGTTTTTTATCTTTGCTAATTGTTTTGATGGCGCCAAAATTCAAAGTATTTTTAATTTCTTCTTTACATAATTTGCATTTTGATACATGTTTTAATGCATTAGTTAATGTATTATCTTTATAAGAATCTGGATTATTATATATATTAATACATTCTCTATGAGTTAATTTATGAGTTGGATTTAAATTTGTATTGACATTTGAATTGACATTTGAATTGACATTTGAATTGACATTTGAATTGACATTTGAATTGACATTTGAATTTGTGATTGTATTTATCCCACTTAATAAATCGGTTCCATTTAAACTTTCCCAACTTGTATTGTCATTTGAATAAAACATATCATCATTCATTGGATTTGGATTATTTGAATTATTTGGATTATTTGAATTATTTGGATTATTTGACTTAAACCTCTGTGTTGAATCATTTAAATTAGAATTATAACTTGATCTTATATTTTCCATAGTATTATTAATAGGATTAAAAGAGTTTAAGCCTCTTATAGTATTTTCAAAATCTGAATTTATATTAAAAGCATCATTAATATTACAATATGACATCCGTTTCTGGATATATATAATCTCATAAGATAAATATAATTAAAAAAATATTTTATATCAAAAAAAATTTTCAATTAAAAAATTATTTAATTGTTTTATATTAAATATTTTATCAGATAAAATAATTTTTTTGTGTTATTTCTATATAAAATTGTTTTATATCGTATACAATAATTCTATATCGGAATTATATGTTAAGTAAATTATTAAGGTTAATACAATTTTTTTTATAGATCATAATCCAAAAAAAAATTAATTGAAAAAATAATAAATCATCAATAGTGTAATTTTTAATTATACAATATAAATTAATTTAATGGTATTGGTTATAAAAATTAATTTCCAAGTTATTCATTTAAAAATTTATAAAAATTAAAATAAATAAAATTGGTTTTAATATAAATAATATTTTTATTATAAAAAAATATTATTTGGGTTTATATTTAAAATTTAGTTTATTAGTTTTATATATAAGTAATGTCAGAAACTTCATCTAATAATTCGGAAAATAATGTTCAAAATAAAAAAAATGTTAGTTATTCAACAGATTATATGGTTGATTATTTAAAAGCTTCAGAAAAAGTTGTATCAACATCCCAAAGAAAAGGATATGAAAAAAATGAATCAGAAACATCAGATAACAAATCAGCTGTTTCTGAAAATTCTGATTTAAATACATATTTAAAAAAAGATAAAAAAACATCCGATAAAAACATATCAGATTCAAATATATATTCAAATTCTTTTAATTCAAATTCACATGTCAATTCAAATTCACATGTCAATTCAAACTCACATGTCAATTCAGAAAATATTTTTGCCAAATCATTTGTATCAAAATCACCTGAAGAAAATAATGAAGAAAAACCTAATCCAAATTCAAATCCAAATTCAAATCCAAATTCAAATCCAAATTCAAATCCCGATGAAAATCAAGATTATGATAACTATAATGAATCGACTCCAGAAGCCCAAATGTTAAAAAAATTAGAAATGTTAAGAAAATTAGGTGAATTGGCTCAATATGGTGTTAAACTTTCACAAAATTACAATATGAATTCTGATTATTTTACAATGAAATATGAATACCAATTACACACAAATATTAGATCAAAACAAAATTTTGTAAATTGGACTTCAAGTATTATGTTAAATTGTATTTATGGACTTGAAATATTAAATGACAAATATGATCCATTTTCATTAAAATTAACTAATTGGTCTCAACAAATTAATGCAGATATTTCTTCATATTATGATGTATTTGGTGAAATTTATGAAAAATATAATAAACCTGGTAAGTCAATGAGTCCAGAATTAAAATTAATATTAATGATTGGTGGATCTGCACTTAAATTTCATCTTAACCAAGTAGCAGCACAAGGTAAATTAGGAATGCCACCTATTTTTGGATTAACCAATATTAATGGACAAACTAATAATCAATATCAAATGGGTTCCCAACCAAATCAAATGGGTTCCCAACCAAATCAAATGAGTTCACAACCAAATCAAATGGGTTCCCAACCAAATCAAATAATGGATCAAATGAGACAACAAGCACAATTACAACAAATGTTAGAGCAAACTCAAAAACAAAATGAAATATTAGCATCAAAATCAAAAAATGAACATGAATTAGCAAATCAACAAATGAAAGATATGATGTTTTTACAACAAAAACAAGAAGAATTAACTAAACAAGATGCTTTGAGAAAAAAACAAATGGAAGAATTTGAAAAAACAAAAACAATGTTTGAACAACAATCAAAATATCAAAACCAAAACCAAAACCAAAACCAAAACCAAAATCAAAACCAAACATTTAATCAATTTGAAAATTTAGGAATACCAAATCAAATGTTAGATACACAACGAAGAAATAATATAGCAGATCATTTGGATTATATGAAAAAAACAGTATCAAATATTGGTACAGATAATGGGATGGGAATAAATATGGGTATGGGTATGGGAATAAATATGGGTTTGACAAGAGAACAAGTTAATCAACCTGCTCATGTCCTATATAAAACAACAGCTTCTAATGTAAAACATAGAACAAAATCAAATCTTAATGTAGATACATCAAGTGAAAGATCAATACACGGTAAATCATCAAAATCAAATGATTCTGAATCTAATAATGATAATCAAACATCACAATCAGATAAATCAGATAAATCAGATAAATCAGACAGTTCAGCAAGTTCAGCAAGTTCAGCAAGTTCAGCAAAATCAGCAAATTCAGCAAAATCTGAGAATTCAAGTTCTGAACCTAAAAATTCAAAGATAGAAAAAAGTTTAAGTTCAAGAAATAATTATTCTACAATATCTAAACGAAAATATAAAAAAGCAGGAATAAGTATTGATACCTCATAAACTATAAACTATAAAATATTTTTAATATTTTACGTTATATACTAAAAAATTTGAAATTATTATATAATATAAAGATTTAATATATAATATTAAATAACAATGGAAGAAACTGATAAATTTAATTCTCAAGATATATTGGATGCGATTGATTTAAATAAAATTAATCAAACAGAAAAAAAAAAAAGAGGAAGACCTAAAAAAACTCAACAAATGTTAACTTCAATGCCAAAAATAAAAATTCAATCAAATGAAGAAGATAATTTGGAAGAGGAAGAAATAATATTACATTTACCGATTACAAAAGCAGAAATTATGCAAATAAATTCAAATGATTATTCGTTAAATGATATAGTTGATAAACATACCAATAGTTCCGTTCAAGATTCTGAAGATAGTTCCGTTCAAGATTCCAATAAACCAACTGATAATTATATTAAACAATTTGGATTAATAATTAAAAAATTAAAAGAAGAAAATGATGAACTTAAAAAATATCTAACTGATATTACCCCAATGTATTTTACTGAGGTAAAAGTTTATCCAATTAATCTCAAATTATTTGACATAAATCAGAATAAATTGGTTCCTACCAAAACTAATATATGTTGTTGGTGGTGTACTTATTCATTTGATAATTTACCAACATATTTACCCGAAAAATATTCTGATGGAAATTTTCATGTTAGTGGATGTTTTTGTTCATTTAATTGTGCTGGTGCATATAATTTATCACAAGCAGATAATAAAATATGGGAAAGATATTCATTATTAAAATTATTATATTATACGATAAATAAAGAAAAAATTAATTCAATAAATGACATTGAAATTAATGTTGCTGGACCAAAAGAATTATTGGAAAAATACGGAGGTCCAATGAAAATTGATGAATATAGAAAAAATTCAAAAATATTAGGTAGAGAATATCATAAATTAATTCCACCATTTTTACCTACAAATTTTGGTTTTGAAGAAATAACAAATTCAAAAACCAATAAAAATACTAATCTTAACAATTTAATTTATTCCACTTCTAAAAATGATAATATAGTTATCAAAAGAAATAAACCACTTAATAATGTAATTTCAAAACATATTGATTATTATATTGTTGAAAAATAAATATTTTTTATTTGATTGACTAAAATATTTTTTTTATAATAAATATATAATAATGTATATTTGATATAATAATGTGTCTGCAAGATCATCTTTCTTTTTTGTTAAAGCGTAATTTGATGTTGATATTATATTGTTTATATATTTATGATTTGATGTTAGTCTAGGAATAATTTGACCGACAATATCTTCGGAAAAATCTTTTCTATTTGTGTAGGATTTAAAATCTTTTATTTCAGATTTTATTCCAATTAGTTTATTTAATTGAATGACAAAATCTTGTTTAGTTTTAACAGTTGCATTTATGAATTTTATCGATGATATTATTTTTGGATAAAGAATTTGTTTCATACAAAAAAATGTATATATTCCAACACTAATAGATTTCATTATTGGATTTTTATATACTGGTTGATTTTCAATATAAATACCTAAATTTGATATCTGAAACAATTTGAAATTATCATAGTTATATGGTGTCAATATTATTTTGTTGAAAAAAATTTCTAATCCTTTTAATAATTTTTCCATTTGAGTAGAAAAATTATTTTTATATATGGGATTTGAACAAATACTAAAATATTTTATGGGATTTTTTTTATTTACTTTTTGTTTATTATGTTCTCTAATTGTTTTAATATGTGTTTTACAATATCCAATTAAATTATCAGGATCTGAATGTCCAGCTGTATTATCTTTCAAACAATAAAATTTACTTATACAATTACAAATTGCTCTTTTATTTTTAATTTGTTTACAATATAATGGTTTATATGAAACATCAATTATTTCCCAATCAATTATATTTATTTTTTTCAATATATTTGTTGAATTTGTTGAATTTGTTGAATTTGTTGAATTTGTTGAATTTGTTGAATTTGTTGAATTTGTTGAATTATATTCACATACACAAATTGCCAAATTTTTTGTACCCACATCTATTGTTAAAAAATAAGATTTTACCATGGTATATATTATTAACAACTATAAATTTAAAAGGTTTTATTCACATATTTAATTTTTTTTTTAATAATGTTTTGGAATAAAATTTTACCTAGTCAATTTTATTCCAAAATAAATTTATTTTTTTTTTTAAATTTAAATATTTAATGATAATTTCTTCAACATCTTTTTGTTCAAATTTTGTTTGAGTTAAAGATAATTGGTCAATATCTGATGTTCTTACAGTTTTTAAAAAACTTGTTGTATTTTGGTTTGTATTTTGGTTTGTATTTGGGTTTGTATTTGTATATTTCATATTTGTTATAATAATACTATATTAATATAATTAAAAAAATTGATTTTATTTAATTATATTAGACAATTAATATTAACATAAAAACTGTCAGATTTAATAAGTGGTTTACAACGGTCAAAATTAGAAGCATATAATTTGCCATATGACTTGACTATATCAACAGCAACTATAACATGTAAAATAAATGTAATGTTTGATGTTGCAAATATTGCTTATTATTTTAATGATTTTGACGATATAGTTATCGGAAAAAGATATGGTAATCGTGTTATAAATAATTTAATAAATGTTAAAAAGGTTAAATCTGGAAAAAAAAAGAAAAGAAAAGAAAAGAAGAATTTTTTCAATCAAGTATCATTGATATTTAGATCTGCCACATTGATGGGTATTGATCCAGAAAGTCTTAGTTTAAAAGAAAAATTTAAAAATATTAATGTAAAATTATTTATTAATGGATCAATTCAAATGACTGGTTGTAAACATTTAGATAATATAAAAAAATGTCTTGAAATATTATTTGAAAAACTTAAAGTTACAAAAGCGGTTCTAAATAAAGATTTGATATTTGAAAAAAAAACATTTGTTAATTCAATAGAAAATCTTGATTTATCAAAAGTTAAAATTATTGAAAAAATTAATGGAGATGAAATTGATAATTTTATTGTGGGAGAAATAATTATTATTAAAAAACAAGATAATTTTGATATTAGTAAATTAAATATTTCTAATGTATATAATTTTGAAATCAGAATGATAAATACAAATTTTAATATTGGATTTCAAATAAATAGAGATAAATTACATCAATTACTAATTGAAAATGGTTATGATGCTACATTTGATCCAATTATTCATGCTTGTGTAAATATAAAATATAACATAGCACAATTAAATAAAACTATTAGTATTTTTGTTTTTGAAAGTGGTTCTATTACTATTGCAGGTTCTAATTCTTGTTATCAAATTCTCTTAACATATAATTTTATTAACAAATTCATTTTGTCCAATTATAATAAATTATTATCTAAACCAATTACTCCACAACTAATAATACAATTAATTCAAAATATGAAATAATAATTTTTTATAATCTTTAATATTTATACAAAAAATAATGTTATTAAGCAAATGTATATAAAGGATTTGTTATGTTTCCAATAGGTTTTATTGTAGAATAAATAGGTCTTTGTGTTAAAGGCGTATCATCATTAAAAGTATATTGGGTAAACATACAAGTAGTACCTTTATTTTCTTTAACAATAGTTGGAGTTCTTCCTTGAGCAATATCTTCTTTAATATTATTTAATAATGCATTAGAATAATCTAATCTTGATCTTGATTGTGTTCCATCTCCTTTTTGACCATATATGTTTTTAGTTGTTCCTGTTTGATTTCTATTTGTATCATCTGTCACAGCTCCTTGATAATTAAACATATATTCTTTATGTGCATATTGTGATCCCTGACCTGTAATATTTTTGGTATCTTCCGAAAGATTTCTCATAGTTAAATCTGGTCTATCATCATAATTAAAAGCAACCATACCATCTCGATTACCTTTTTGACCTGTAATATTTTTGGTATCTTCTGTCATATTTCTTTGTGTTTGATCGGGAACTCCATTAGTATAATTAAACATATAATCAGATATATATGAACCTTTTTGACCTGTAATATTTTTGGTATCTTCTGACATATTTCTTTGTGTTTGATCGGGAACTCCATTAGTATAATTAAACATGTAATCAGATATATATGAACCTTTTTGACCTGTAATATTTTTGGTATCTTCTGTCATATTTCTTTGTGTTTGATCGGGAACTCCATCAGTATAATTAAACATATAATCTTGTTTTTGTGAACCTTTTTGTCCAATTAAATATTTTTGATTTTGAGTTTGATCTCGAAGTGTTGGATCCTGAATACCATTCTCATAATTAAACATATAATCTTGTTCTTGTGAACCTTTTTGTCCAATTAAATATTTTTGATTTTGAGTTTGATCTCTGTTCGTTGGATCTGGATTACCGCTCACATAATTAAACATATAATCTTGACTATGTGAACCTTTTTGTCCAATTAAATATTTTTGATTTTGAGTTTGATCTCGGAGTGTTGGATCAGGTATTGCATTGATATAATTAATCAAATATTCTTTTACTTGAATTGGTTTTAAATTTGTTAATATTTCTTTATTTTCTGTTAATTCTCTTAATGTAGTATCAGGTATTGCATTAATATAATTAATAAGATATTGAGCTTTATGATTACCAGTCAAATTAGTTAATTGTTTTAATTCTTCAATTAATTCTCTTAAAGTTGTATCTGGAATACCATTATCATAATTAAACATATATTCTTGACTTTGTGAACCTTTTTGTCCAATTAAATATTTTTGATTTTGAGTTTGATCTCTGAGTGTTGTATCTGGAATTGCATTGATATAATTAATCAAATATTCTTTTACTTGAATTGGTTTTAAATTTGTTAATATTTCTTTATTTTCTGTTAATTCTCTTAAAGTAGTATCTGGGATTGCACCAATATAATTAAATAAATATTCTTTAATAGATCCAACTGGTCCAGTTATATTAGTTAATTGTATTATATTTTCTGTCAATTCTCTTAGTGTCGAATCTGGAATAGCATTAGTATAATTAAATAATTGTGATGTTTGATGATTACCTTTAACACCCATACCACCTCTCCCATACAATGTATTAACTAAATCTCTTAAAGTAGGATCTGGAATAGCATTGATGTTATTAAACAAATATCCTTGTTCATGGTTTGATAAATTAGTTAATATGAGATTATCCTCAGATAAATTTCTCATATTAGGATCTTTTATTGAATTAGTCATATTAAATAAATAATTTTGTTCTTGTGAACCTTTTGCATTTGTTAAAATTATTTTCTGAGAAATTAAATCTCTTAAAGTAGGATCCTGTATAGCATTTATTGAATTAAATAAATATCCCTTAATACTATTGGAAATATTTGTAATATTTTTTCTTCCGTTATCTTCCAATAAAATTTGTCTTTTAGTAACATCAGGTATAAAATTAATAAAATTTATTAATGGAACAGACTTATAATTACCAGTAATATTTGCATTTGGTAATTCAGGCATTGTTTCTCTTTGTGTTGTATCAGGTATTGCATTTTCAAAATTTTCTAAATATGTTTGGGACTTATTTCCAGTCATATTACCATTATAACTATTTCCATAATTAGTACTTTGTCTATTTGTTTCATTTGGTGTCCATGTTTCTTGATTAATAATTTGTCCACGGGTATCTAATTGAACATTTCTTGGTCCTTCTTGCTCTTCTTCTCTTTTAAAAGATTTTTTAAATTGTCCCTGTAAATATTCTGGAGTTGACTTTTCTACACCACCCAATGGATTTAATCCAGGTGTATCTGGATTAAGAGAACGATTTGTTTGATTAACAATCCATTTTCCATATATAGCAGGTGCAACATGATCACCTACTTGAGGCAATAATGAATCTGGAGCATTATAATAAAATCTATCTGGACCTTTTTGTATTAAATCACCAATAATACCTCTTCTATCTCCTTTTTGACCTGGAATAACTGGTTCTGTATATGATACTTTTGGATTATTAACAGTTCTTAATTGATCAACTGTTTTTGGTAAAACTCTATATAAATCTTGTTCTCCTGTATTTCCAATTTCATTATAACCAAGATTTAAACCAGGAGTAGTTCTAATTGGTTCAAAAGGTCTTTCACTATTTCTCGTTTGTGAAGGTATATATCTTGATTCAAAATAATCATTAAAATTTGGTACTCCTGTGACAGATTCAACTTTATTAGTTTCAGGACTAAATAAATTATTTACTTCTGTTTTGTGTTTAAATTGAGGATTTTGATCTGAACCTGTAAATAACTCAACTTGTCTTACAGAATAATTTTCTCTCTCTTTATCAAAAGCAGGATTATAACCATAAGTTTTAGACGAAAAAAAAGGAACCATATTATTATGTGTCATGGTTGATGTAACTCCATATCTACCATCTGACTTTGGATTAAAATTACTTTCAGGAGCAAATTTTATTTTATCATTAAATATATTAAGCATTTGTTTACCATTTTGCATAGTCCCTGGCATTCCCACATGATCAAATTTAAGTTCATCGTATTGAGATTCAAAAGAATCTTTTTGACAGCTTGGGTTTTGATTTGGATTTATTGGTTTATCCATTTGATTATCCATTTGATTATCCATTTGATTATCCATTTGATTATCAGACTCATAATCAGAATCAGATCCAGATAAATTTGTTATTACATCTGACATAAATTTATCTTGAAGATTCAATACCTTCAAATTAATATTAGAGTCTGTATCTGTATAATTATCTGATAATTCTGAATACATATCATTTGAATTTGTTTGTTTATTTGTTTGTCTATTTGTTTGTCTATTTGTTTGTCTATTTGTTTGTCTATTTGTTTGTTTATTTGTTTGTCTATTTGTTTGTTTATTTGTTTGTCTATTTGTTTGTCTATTTGTTTTTTTATTTGCTGATGGAATTGAATAGTTATCAGAGAAATTGCTATCATCAGAATCTGAATTGTCTAATGTATGTGTTTGGGTATGTGTTTTTGTTTTGGTTTTGATTTGATTATTAAATGTACCTATATTATTCATAGTTTCTATATTATTATCAGAGGTTTTTTTTATCATATTTATATCTTTATTTAATAAATTATTAATTCTCATTTTTTTATATTTATTTATAGGATCATTTATAACTCTCCAAATATTATTAACAATTTTTGAACCAGGTTCAATTGATTTTTTATATAAATCACTTATATTTGAATACTCAAATTCATTTGAATCAGTATAAATTCTACTTTTATAGTTGTCATAATAATTTTTAGGAAATGATTTTATATAATTAATATTATTATTATCATATATTACAGGGTCTTTCTTCTCTTTTTCCGTTAGTTCATTTTTATTTACATTTAAAAGGACTCCCGCAAATACTAATCCAGCTCCTATTATAAATTCCATTCAATTCTCCTATATAGTTTCAATATATTTTTTTTTTGTAAAAATTTTTTATATTTGATAATACAAAAAACTATATCATAATAGACAAAAGTGTATTGGATTTAATATTAGTCTAATATACATGTTTGGTCCCGATAAACAATATATTAAAATAAATTAAAATTAAATATTAAATTAAATATAAATTAAAAAAAAATAAAATATTAAAATAAAATATTAAAAAAAATATTAAATTAAAATAAAATAAAATAAAATATTAAATTAAATTAAAATATTAAAATAAAATATTAAATTAAATTAAAATAAAATATTAAATTAAATTAAAATAAAATAAAA
>Ga0316224_1000194_pt1 | contig 93441 bp, 84 predicted proteins | sample TBH18013metaG_FD_206254 | JGI IMG/M metagenome (GOLD analysis project Ga0316224, IMG submission 206254) | Freshwater microbial communities from Trout Bog Lake, Wisconsin, USA - TBH18013 | ecosystem: Environmental > Aquatic > Freshwater > Lake > Hypolimnion/Profundal zone | place: USA: Wisconsin...
GATTCCTTAAGGAACCAACTTGCCAGCCGGGGCTGTTGGGTGTGGCTGTTTTCGATGCACATTTCAGAGGCGAAGTGTGGCTACTTTCGATGCGCGTTTACATTCCGTGGACGAATCCGAGCCTCACCAGCATCCTCGGGCATCCGGGGATTCGAGATGGGTTAACTCGATCGCTGACCGCCTTCTCGTCGTATGGTGTAAGATGCATGTGGTCGGCGCGGGGTGGAGCAGTCTGGTAGCTCGTCGGGCTCATAACCCGAAGGTCGCAGGTTCAAATCCTGCCCCCGCCACCAAGTAGTCCATAAACGAAGTCGAGACCCCAGGGAAAACCTGGGGTCTCGTGCTGTCCGGGGTACCGGCGGTTGCCGAGAAAACCCGCTTCAGTCCATAAACCCCTGTGCACCTGCACGGGCTGCCCACCGCTGCCCACCTCCAGGAGGTGGCCCTTGGCGACCTTCCGGGGTGTGCAGGGGGTGGGCAAGAGGCAGTCTTCAGAATTCCCCAGAAATCTTTCTGGTGGCGATTGCCCCGTGCGCGGGTACTGCGAACGGCTCATCTCGCCGGGGTCACGGGGACCCCGAGACGGAGTTCACCGAGATGCCCCAGTCCACCTTCTTGACCCAGGGGGAGGCCGCCGACGTCTGCCACAAGAGCTACGACACGATTCGTCGCTACCGTCGCCAGGGCCGCCTGCCCAATTCGCGGACCCGGGCCGACGGCACCGTCGAAGTCGCCGTCGCCGACCTCGTGGCGGCCGGCCTGCTCGACGCCCTCGCCACCAGCGGCGACGTCGCCGAGGCGGCTTCGCGCAGTCGTACCGAGCGGGACCTGGCAGCGACGCGCCAGGAGCGTGACGTGCTCCGCGAGCGCTGTGAAGGGCTTCTCGAGCGCCTCGAGCGTGCCGACGGCGAGATCGCCTTCCTGCGTTCGATGCTGCACAGGGTCGAGGTGGCGTGATGGGTCGGCCACTGTCGGGCTACAAGAAGCTGAACAACGGGGCGTGGCTCGTCTCGGTACCTCGTCGGCGCGGCTCGACCGAGCGCGTCTACGCCACCTTCGATCTCGACGCCGAGGCGAAGGCCGACCGGTGGCTGGCTGAGCAGGTAGAGCGGTTGAACGCCGGCGAGGACGCGCAGGGCTCGCCCAAGAAGCCGCGCACGTCACGAGCCACGAGGGCTCGGACGGAGGTCGCTACGGGGCCGTCGGGGTCGTCATCTTCGGCACCGACACCGCGCACCTTCGAGGAGTATGCGCTGGCCTGGCACCACGAGTACTACGACCTGCTGCACCGTGCCGGTCCGGAGCGTGCTCGTGACGTGATGTCGGACCTGCGACTTCACATCCTGCCCACCTTTGGCGGACCGCTGGAGACCGACGTCGCGCGCGGACGCGCCGCCATCATTGCCTGGGTACGCAAGATGGCGGGATATCCGGCGCAACCGGGCGAAGCGGTGGACGAGGACGCCCCCACGTACGCCAAGGACAACGTGAGCGGCATGCTCTGGGTCATCTCCGAGGTCCTGCTCTACGCGCACACGTTGGGCGCCCCAGTCGTCGTCGTAGCCAGGAAAGGTGGCGACAAGCCCGCGATCACCAACGGCGTCACGGCGATGGCACCGCGCAACCGCCCTAAGCGCAAGGCCCGTCTCGTGTCGTTTCAAGAGGCCCGGTCGCTGGCCGGCGAGCTCAACGTCATCCATCAGCTGGCCCTATGGCTGATGCGTGTAGCGGGCCTGCGGATCGGTGAGGCGTACGGGTTGCTCGTGTCGAACTTCGTCTTCGACGGCGAATGGGGTTACTTGCTCATTGAGGCGATGGGTGGGCGGGCGTATCTCTCTCGGGACGAGAACGAGCAAGTGGTCACTACTGGCCGCAAGGTCTCGCTGAAAACCCATGCGGGTTACCGGATCATCGCCCTCCCTCACGCCATGACGAAGCTCATTCGCCACGCCATCGACGTCTTCGCGACGGATCCGGAAACGGGCGAGATTGACGGTTCCAAGCGGCTCATCTCGGCGATTCGGTCTGAAGAGGGCGGTGCCGCAGGCTTCCGCAGCGCTCTCGGGGCCGCCGGTCGACGCCTCGGCAACGCCGTCGACGAGGAGGACCTGGTGATTCCGCACGACATGCGCAAGGGCTACGCCACCGATCTCGCGTGGACGCCGGGAGTCGAATCGATCCTGAAGCGTCGCGCGATGGGCCACCGTGGTGGTCAGGACGTCTACGACCTCGTCTACACCCTCGATGACCGGCTGCTGGAGGCGATGAAGCCCGCCGCGTTGGCCATCGACGCCGAAATCGCCTCGTCCATCCAGTCGCTCATCGTGCCGACCACCGTGTCACCTCGCTACGGCTCCACCGTTGATGCCTCCGAGCGCGCGTTGCGGGCCGCCTCGCTGGCCGAGGTCGGCTGGCAGGTGAGCACGATGGGCGAGGGGTGGATCGGTGCCGACGAGGCGGCCGCCATCTTGTCGATGGCGGTCACTGCCACACGACGTCTCTTCCCGGCCCAGATACCGGCGGTGAAGCAAGACGGTCAGTGGCGGGTGCGACTCGAGGATGTCGTGGCGTATCGCGACCGCTTTGAGGGCTGGGTGCGAATCGAGGACCTCGCCGAGAAGGTTGGTGCCACGTATCACCAGGTCTACGCGACAGTTCGGCGCCTCGCGCTTGAAGTCTCGACCGACGAATACACGCGTCAGGTGCTGCTGACACCCGAGCAAGCCGAAGAAGTGGAGAGCGAGTTCTCACGGATTGCCGAACTCCGACGACGCTCTGTGACGGTTGCGGAAGCCGCAAGGACGCTAAACGCGAGCCACAGTTCGATCGGTCTGTGGATCAAGAATGGCCGGCTCACCGCCGATGAAGAGACCGATTCGTCGGGCAAGACCTTCGTCACTCGCGCCTCGGTGCAGAGTGAGCTCGACCGTCGGGGCATGAAGTTGCGTGAGGTGATCTCCGCGGCGGAACTCAAGGAGTGGAGCGGTCTGAGCGACAAGGACACTCGCGCGTTGGTGGCGATCGGTGTGCTGCAGCGAGGGCCGCGCGGTGGTTACACGACGGAGTCCGTGGATCGCTGGATCAAGGGCTACCGGCCAGATCTCCTGGACAGTGGCCTAATTCGCTACCAGTAGTGATGCAGGCGGAGCAGACATGGAGCAGTGCCGTGAGGTGGCCATTCGTACCGTGAATGCCTTCAGTCCCTATTCCTCAAGAGAGTCGAGCTGTCCTAATCCGGGTAGAGCGAGAGTGTCGATGACGTCACGGAGCCGATCCTTCTGGCGTCGGTCGTATCTGAACGTCGTCTGGACGTGGTGGTGACCAACAGCTCTCATCACCTGGAAGATGTCGATTCCATTGTCGAGTAGGGAACTAACGTACCAACGGCGCAAATCGTGTGGCTTGACAGCCGGTTCGATGTCTGCCTGGGCACTTCGCTGGGCGAGCAATTTCCAGTACTGATGCTCCGAAAGCGGTTCTTCTCTAATGCGCCCGCCCTTTCGGAGGCTTGGGAAAAGTGCCCCGTTACCCGAGCCGCGAAGTGTTAGCCATTGCTCGAGGTGCTCCACGGTTGCGGTGTGCAGTGATGCAGTGCGGGTCCCTCCACCTTTGACGGTCAAGTTAACGCTCCTGTTCCTCATGTCGAGGTCATCAAGCGTGATTGTCACGAGTTCCGCGCGCCTCGCCCCAGTGCTCAGACCTGCAGAGATCAGAGCCAGATCCCGTGACCCCTTTACTGGACTTGGGTCCTGACGGCAACGCAGCATGATTCGCCACAGATCTTCGGTCGAGAAGCTCATCGATGGAGGGTCATCATTGGTGACTCGGGTCTTGTTTCGGGCCAACGTCTCAGCAGCGGGCCAATAGTCCGCGAGACCTGATCCCACCAAACTCTGTAGTAGTGCGCGCATCGCGATGACGTACTTTGGGCTTCGTTTCCTGGTGTAGCGACTTGTCACCAGGTTCACTATCTCTTGAAAGAAGACGGAGTCGGCGAGCGCCTCCCAGGGGAACGTCTCGAGACGTACTGGAGCGTCGTGCTCAAGGTCGAGCGCCGCGCGCATCACAGCCCTCAAGGTTGATTCCATGGAGCGACGCCCCGAAGTCGTGCTGTAGCTCGCCAGCCATTTTTCTATGGCATTGGCGCGCTCAGTTTCCTCCGTACTTACTAGGTGTAGAGCGGCGTTCACTATTCACCATCTATCGGGCGCGTCGACAGGCCGGGAATGCGCAGTGAGTCCACCGCATCGCGATCCTCCAATTCGGTTCGACGGTCGTAGACCAACGTAACTTGGACGTTCTTGTGGCCTAAGAGTCGCTGGACCGTGAACACGTCGACGTTTTGGCGAAGAGCGGTCGTGGCGAGCGTTCGCCGGAAGTCGTGCGAAGAGTACTTCGTTGAGAGACCGGCCTTCTGGCAGCGGCGGATAATCATCTCGCCAATGGAAGGAGCCTTGAGTATTTGGCCCGGACGATGCTTGACGTCAAAGAGGGCTCCGGGGTGGTCCCCTCGCACCGCGATCCACTCCTTCACCATCTCAGTAGCGACCTGGTTCAAGTGGACTGTGAGACTACGCCCCGGCTTGTTCCGCTTGATGAAGACGCTCCGTTTGTCGGGGTCAAGGTTCAGGTCCGCCATCTCAATCTCCACGAGTTCGGATACACGAAGTCCAGTGCTTAGAAAGACCATGATGATGGTGCGATCACGAAGGTCAGAGCGAGGGTCCTTTGTCAGGCCCTCCTGCAACAACAGAGCGCAGTCCTCGTCCGTCAGTACCCGACCCTTAGCGCTCTGATAGTGGCCGGTAAGCGGTAGTAGGCGAAGCAGGCGATCGAGGTCCTTCATGGAGATCAAGTCCACCGTCGCGCACTGGCGGAGAATCTCGCGCAATATGCCCAAGAGGTTGTGACGGCTCTTCACGTTCGGGTAGCGACTGAGTAACAGTGCCGCATACTTGGTGGCGATCTCCTCGTCGACGCAGTGCCACGGAAACTTCTCGACGTCTACTGAAGCGAACTCATTTGCGTGGCCCACTTCAACCAAGATTCTCTGAACCCTCTTGACGGCCCTCAGGTAACCAGCCATTGTGTGAGGACGAACATCGCGTTGGGTGAAGAACCGGTTGACCGGATTCAACTCTGGCGACAGGGCCAGAATCGCCTCAGGTCCTTTGCGCGGAGCCGGCTCAACGAGCCTGTTGGATAGTCTCTCTCTGGCCGCGTTAGCAAGTGCAGCAAGGTCCTCTTTCCTTGTACCCATGGATTCATTTCCGGTTAAAGCCGTCTGAATCGCCGCCGTGGTCTCAGAGTTCATGTCTTTAGTCATGTCAGTTCTTTCTCGTGATGCATTCGAGATAGGGCACGAGAACAAATCTTCTCGTGCCCTATCACCCGACCCTTCGGGAGGGGCGAGAATGACAGTCCGGAGTTACCGTCTTCGTGCACGTAGGTTGCCGAAGAATTCGGCACTCCCTCTCCATTCGTCCCGTTGGCGGAGCGCAGAGGCCGACGGGAATGTGGACGGCCAATAGGAAGTCGTAGGTGGCCATCAGGAACCCCTCGCTCCGCAAACTGACTGCGAGAGCGCCGAGTCACGAGGGGTAGCGTCGAAGGGTAATGCAGGTGTGATCGAGAACGAGCCCATTTGTCGCAGGCTGGACGGGTGCTTGAGTATCTTCAGGCCCGGCTAGAAAGGCGGAGTCAGTGTGGTAGGTCCTGCACAGGGAATCCATGGCGGCCGAGGCGGGAAGGGCAGACAGAGCAAAGCTCACTCCGTCGTGGCTCGTCTCGTTGGAACCTAGTCACAAGCCCACTCGGTGGCACCATCCAGCAGGTCACCGCGGCGGACGGGAGGCCGCGGCGCGGCCGGTCCGTCGCTCCGCTCCGTCCAGCGGAAAGATATGTCGCAGTAGACCTCCGCCGCGCAATCAGCCCAAGAAACAACTCGATTGGGAGACGATTGCCCCGCGAAACGAGGTCAGGACACCCGTCCTTGAAGGTCCCACTGTTCGCGCAGCAATGTCGCAGTTCCCGTCTAAGCTTGGTTCGTGCCAAAACACAAGTTCACCTTCATCGACCTCTTCGCAGGGATTGGGGGATTCCACGCTGCCCTTACCGCAATGGGTGGGAAGTGCGTGTACGCCGTTGAGATCGACCCCGCAGCTGCAGCGATCTATGCAAAGAACTGGGGTATCAACCCGCTGGGAGATATCACAAAGGATGCGAACGACGAGCAGGTTCTGGTGCCGGCCCATGACATTCTCTGTGCGGGCTTTCCGTGCCAGCCCTTCTCGAAGAGTGGTGCCCAGCGCGGCATGGAAGAGACTCGCGGAACCCTGTACTGGAACATCCTCCGAATCATCCAAGAACGTCGCCCGGCTGTCGTACTTCTTGAAAACGTCCGTAACCTGGCGGGCCCACGTCACCGCCACGAATGGCAAGTGATCATTGAGACGCTCCGGGCTGAAGGGTACAGAGTCTCCGATTCGCCTTCAGTCTTTTCTCCCCATCTCCTACCTCGGGAACTTGGCGGAAGACCCCAGGTTCGTGAGCGCGTCTTCATTACCGCCAGCCGCTTACCGGAAGGACATGGACTCGAAGCTGTCGTTGAACCCGCCGTGACCAACCGTCCCATCGGTGGTTGGGATCCTCAAACCTGGGACCTCGAGAGTGACCTTCCGCTTGAGGAGGATCACCGGGTTCAAGGGTGTGAACTTACTGAAGCCGAGCGACTTTGGATAGATGCCTGGGATGAATTCGTGCAACTTATGTGGGAGGAGCGCGACGGCCGCAGATTGCCTGGCTTCCCTCTCTGGGCCGATGAGTGGGTCGAGCGCTCCATGCTGAAGTCGTCTCGCCTGAAGAAGGAGCAGAAGTGGAAGGCGGACTACCTAATCAAGAACGCCGAGTTCTACACTGCCCACAAGGATGCCCTCGACGCCTGGACTGCGAAATGGGGCATCTACACCGATCTCTTCCCACCTTCAAGGCGTAAGCTCGAATGGCAGGCGCAGGACACGCCTCGGCTTTGGGATACAGTCATGCACTTTCGACCATCGGGCATTCGTGCCAAGGCGCCGACTTATCTCCCAGCCCTGGTCGCTATCACTCAGACCAGCATCATCGGAAGCCGTGAACGTCGTCTATCACCGAGAGAGGCAACTCGCCTCCAAGGCCTCCCGGATTGGTTCGAATTTGGGGACCAGCGCGACGCCCTCACCTATCGGCAACTCGGTAACGGTGTTTCGGTGGGGGCCGTGTGGCACGTGCTGCGGGCACACGTTGACCGTGATCAAGAGGTGCTGAAGTGGACGCACCCAACGTTGCTGAAAGCTGTCCTCAGCGCACCGGAGAGTCCGGATGTTCGTTTAGAGCAGTTGCGCGCTCCACACTGACGGGATGGAACTCCAAGACCTTGTTGACGGGCTGGCGAGGGGCATCGCTACAGCTGACGCGCGAATGCCCGTGGCCGTTGGGCAACGTTCTGGACGCGTGTTCCAGCCGGGTATCGGTCCTCACAGTGAGAGCGACACGATTGCGCTTGCTCTTGCCGAATCGAGTACGGGTTTGGCGGGCGTTCCGCTCGAGAGGGAAGTGCCCTACCCCGACATCGCACGAAGTCGTTGCGATCTCGTGATTGAAGGATCTCCAGGCTGGGCTGTTGAGGTCAAACTTCTTCGACTTCTTGGTGACAACGGACTGAAGAACGACAACATGCTGATGCACATACTTTCGCCTTATCCGGTTGACCACAGTGCGGTCACCGACTGCTCAAAACTTCTGCGCTCGGGATTTGCAGACCGCAAGGCGGTCGTCATCATTGGCTATGACTATGACCCACTTCCAATGGCGCCAGCCATCAAAGCCTTTGAACTTCTAGCGTCAATTGAAGTCACCCTCGTTGCTGCCCGTCCCGCGTCGTTCGAAAACCTGGTTCATCCGGTTCACCGGCGAGGCGCCATCTTTGGCTGGGAAATCACCAGTGGTGGACCAAGTTAACGAATCTCGAGTAAGGAGCCGTCACGAAGCGAGGTCAACACCTCGACAGTGATCGTGAAGGGCATAGTCAACTGTCTACTCCTCTCCTTCACTGTCTTAGCGTCTGGACACTTGGCAACTGTGGCCGCTCGCTGGCTGATTGGTACGTCGATTTCATGCCGCGTTGGCCATGGAGATTGGACTCACGTTGCATTGATCATCCGACTACGACAGCTACCTTGAGTACCCTTGTTTCATGGCAGGCGATGGGGTTACTCTCTCCGAAGAGGAGATTCGAGGCGCGCTGAGCAGCGCTGACTTGCTGGCGCGCACCATCGGTGAAGAATTGCGAGCCCGCTATCCGAAGTGGGTTGAAGACATTGCATATCTTTCGGGACGTGACTGTCCAAAGACGTACTTACCCGTGGCCGCAATCCTTTTGACAGCGCGCAGCATGAGGGGACACGAAGAACTCGATGTCTTAGACATCCAGCAGCAGACGAGTGCCGTGGGATACTCAGCTTCATCAATCGGGAGGCTTGTCATCCCCTTCGCTACTGAGCAAGGTATCGATCTCCGATCAAAGAGCAGCCAGGTCCTGAACAACCAGCCCTTCACGTTCAAGAAGCGGATAACACCAGGAATGACCGATCGAAAGCCTGTCCAGTTTGCTCGGTTCTATGAGGTCGCCACTTCGGTCAATGAATTGACCCGCGAGGAGGCGCAAGAGATTCTGGCTCTCCTCTTCCACCTCAATCGGGCCAAGCCCATTGAGACAGCAGTCTTTGAGGTGAGCCAGATGGGCTGGGATGAAGCGATGTCATATTTCGCCGCCTGGGAAGGGTTCACCGACGGGAACTCAGACAATGGGAAAGTGGGCCTTGCCTTCACCGCCTCCGTGCTTGAGCTCCTATACGGCGAGAGCACAGTGGTGATGGGCAAGAACTGGGATCCTGATGTCACAACACCAGGAGATGTTCAGGTGGTCGACGACTCCGGACCCTGGCTGTGGACCGAAGTGAAGCAGAAGGTCATTACAACTGGTGACGTCCAAGCCTTCGTTGGCAAGGTGCTTGCCGTTGGTGGCTCACGAATCCTTTACTGCGCCCTAGCGAACGCCAACTACCGCAATAACTTGGACCACGTCAAACTACGAAAACTTGCCACAAAGGAGAGCCTTGAACTCACCATTGTTGAGTCTCCAGGTGAACTCACCAATCTTCTTGTGCTTCGCAGTCCAGGTCAGCCTGGAGAACTCGTGGCGAGAATGGCCGAGGTACTGACACGTCGTCTCGTGGAGGCAGATGTGGCACCCGACATCTTGGAGAAATTCAAGGATCTCAACGCACAACTATTTGAAAGGTGATAAGGCGAACACAAGCCCGGCGGCGCGTCAGCCCGAACCTTCTAGGCGTTGGGCGCCATCAGTTGGGGGCTTGTCACAGAGAATGGCTACGTTGGCAACGTGATTCGACCCGCATCGCTCCACGATTCCACCAGATACGAAGAGGTGGTAATGGTGTGCACCAGTGTGTGCACCAGGGGTGTGCATGGCTTCTCACCAGGGATCATGAACACAATCTCGGGATGGCTTGGTGGTGTGCTTCGGTCCCCCCGCCACCATTATCGAAGGCCCAGGCTCAGCCTGGGCCTTCGTACTGTACGGAACCGATTCTGGCCCGCAATGAACCGACCCATTTGAGAGACCTCACCATGGATTCTAAGTATCAAAGGTTGTAGAGTAACCTTTGATAAGGAGATTCAATGTCAAAGGTTGTCAAGCGCCGCTGGACCAGTGACTTCTCGGGTCCGTCAAAGCCTGATCGGCGTTCTTGTGAGTACGAGGCCTACGTTCCTGACGGTCTTCTCACCCGTCAGTTCGGCCTGGACGGCGACGTTGCCGCCGAGGTGGCCGATGCCGAGACATCCATCGCTCGACTGAACGTGTCGGGGGCGGGTCTCGTGAATACCGAGGCGCTCGCGCGAATCCTGCTTCGCGCCGAGGCAGTCGCCTCTTCACGCATCGAGGGACTCGACGTCGGAGCACGACGACTCCTCCACGCGGAAATTGCTCGCAGGCTTGACGATGCTCCAAGCGATGTCACCGCTACCGAAGTTCTTGGCAATATCGACGCCATGATCTTCGGCATCGACGGCATCGGTCAAGGGGGCGACATCACCGAGGACCTTCTCCTCGAGATGCACCGTCGACTGCTTATCGGCACCAAACTCGAACAACACGGTGGCCACTATCGAGAGATCCAGAACTGGATCGGGGGTAGCTCGTACAACCCCTGCTCCGCGGCCTTTGTCCCGCCACCTCCGGAAAACGTTCCCGACCTCATGGCGGATCTCTGTGCGTTTGCGAACAATGACGGACTCCCCGCCGTCGCTCAAGCCGCAATCGCGCATGCGCAGTTCGAAACCATCCACCCGTTCGTGGATGGCAACGGCAGAACGGGACGGGCGCTCATTCACCTCATCCTTCGCCGGAGAGGTCTGGCCGTTCGAGTCCTCCCGCCAGTTTCACTTGTCCTTGCGACGTGGTCGAAGGATTACGTTACGGCGCTGACCGGTGTCAGATATCGAGGGCCCTCCACCAGCCGTGATGCCCACGTTGGAATGAACCGATGGATCGCCCAGTTTTCCATCGCGTGTAGCAGAGCCGTTGCTGACGCTGACCAATTTGAAGGTAGGGCCCGGGACATCCAAGATGCCTGGAGGGATCGCATTGGCTCACTCAGGAAGAACTCCGCTGCCGACCTACTCATCTCTGCCCTTGTTGGTGCTCCGGTGGTGTCGGTGACTAGCGCCGCCGCGTTGATAGGACGAACCTACCCCGCCGCCAACAACGCCGTAGCGCAACTAGTTGAAGCAGGCATCCTCCGACAGGTGAACATCAGTCGGAGGAACCGGGCCTACGAGGCACCGGAGATTATCGCTGCGTTCACTGATCTCGAACGGCAGCTCGCAAGTCCTGAGGGCGCCACCCGGACGAGTGAACCGGTGAGGATCGTTCCTAGGCGTGGTTAGGTGGAGTGGCCATTGTCTATTGACAGACTTGGCGTCGCCAACGTCACCGTGCACTCGGGGCCACACGACAAGCCGGGGAGACTGGCATCAGTTTGCTGGGCGGACTGTCGCGTGGAACCACAACGGAACTCTCACTCATGAATCAAGTGACAGGGGGTGGCTACGGTGTCATCGTGACTCGACCAAGCTCAGTCGACCAATTCGGCGTCACCACAACGATCAGAGGGGTGTGCAAAAGGGTGTGCACCAGGGGTGTGCACGAATTTTCATCAGGGATGATGAGCAACATCACGAAAGAATTTGGCCATGTGCCGCAGTGCCCCCGCCACCAATATCGTTGTCCCGATTTGGATTCGTCCAGATCGGGACATCGTGCTTCTCGGGCCGTCTTCGCGATTGCTGACCGCTTGAAGCAGTGTCAGGAGGAGACGAAGCCGCTCCGAGTGGTGGCAGAGGTGTGCCAGGGCGCGACTCGTTCAATGATCACGTGTGCAGGGACCGAATGCCATCGGCGTAGCAAAACGCTTGGAAGCAACGGGACCGCGCTGACATTGCCTACGTAGCCAACGCTGCGAGGTGGTCGAGGACAGTCACCGCGGCGGCATTCATTGTGGCCAACTGTCGATCACTCAGCAGGTCGATGAAGTGCCGCCTCACGGAGGCCACGTGACCAGGTGCCGCGGCGGCGATCGCGCGCCGACCTTCGGGGGTGAGGTTCACGAACAGCCCCCGCTGATCCGTCGGGCATCGCTGCTTCTCGACCAGCCCCCGCTCGCACATTCGAGAGATGTGGTGCGACGCGCGGCTCTTCTCCCAACCGAGTTCGCGACCCAACTCCACAATCCGTTCGCGACCATCGTCGCGCTCCGAGAGTGACGCCAGGACGAGGTAGTCCTGGTACGAGAGCCCGTGCAAGGAGAGCTCGCGGCTCAACTGGGCCTGAAGTTGCAACTGCATCAGTGCCAGGTTGCGCCACGCCTCGCGCTGTCGGGCGGAGAGCCACAGAGGTTTCATCGCTTAATGATAGCAAGTTTGTTGACGTATCATCTATATCTGCTATACTCGTGGACATGTCAACTAGTAAGAAGGGGTTCACACGATGACCACCATGCCCGCCGCCTTCCTCGGACACGGCAGTCCGATGAACACGCTCGAACACAATCGCTACACCGAGGCGTGGCGGACGTTCGGCCAGTCGGTGCCCCGGCCTCGAGCGATCCTCGCGATCTCGGCGCACTGGTACATCAACGCCACGGTGGTCACCTCGGCGGCCAGTCCCCGGGTGATCCACGACTTCTACGGCTTCCCCCAGCCGCTCTTCGACTTCGACTACCCGGCCCCCGGATCGCCCGAGGTCGCGGCCGAGGTCGCCGAGATTGCCAAACCCGTGTGGGTCGGCCTCGACGAGGACAGCTGGGGCATCGACCACGGCACCTGGTCGGTACTGGCCCACGCCTTCCCCGAGGCCAACATCCCGGTGGTCCAACTCTCGATCGACTCGAGCAAGCCACTCGACTACCACCTCGACCTCGGAGCGCGACTCGCGACGCTCCGCGATCGGGGTGTGCTCATCATCGGCAGCGGCAACGTGGTGCACAATCTTCGGGCTATCAACTGGGGGGCCGAGGAAGAGGGCTACGACTGGGCCGAGCGGTTCGACCACGAGACCCGGGCTCTCATGCAGAACGAACCGACCGAGCTGGGCCGGCTCCGTGAGAGCACGGACTACCCGTTGAGCGTGCCCACCGCCGACCACTTTCTGCCCCTGGCCTACCTTGCCGGCCTCGCTGGTGTGGCGGACACCAAACCCGACGTGCTCGTCGACGGCTGCACGCTTGGGTCGCTCTCGATGACGGCCTACACCATCGGCGCGGCGGCCTGACGTGGCCACACCTCGAGTCGAATGGCGGGGATCGACGGATCCCGACGCGCCACTGGTCGTCTTGCTGCACGGCCGCGGATCGAACGAACATGACATCATCCAGCTCGCCGACCGCCTGCCGTCGAACCTGGCCTACGCGGCGGTACGGGGGCCGATCGACACTGGTCCCGGCGCCTTCGCCTGGTTTGAGAATAGGGGAATCGGTCGGCCGGTTGCCGAGTCGCTGCGCGAGCAGATGACGTGGTTCACCACGTGGCTCGACGGAGTCGCCCCGGCCCCGCGCCGCGTGATCCTCATCGGTTTCAGCGGCGGCGCGGCCTTCGCCGGGGGCCTCGCCCTCGACGATTCCTCGCGCTACGACGGCGTAGCCGTCCTCTACGGCACGCTGCCCTTTGATGCGGGCGTGCCGACGACGAGGGGTCGACTCCGCGGTCTCCCGGTCTTGCACGCTCGAGCCGAGGACGACCGGGTCATCCCGTCCGACCTGCTCGATCGCACGTGGGCCTACCTGACCGGCGGCGCCGGCGCCCACGCGCTGACGCTTCGCCACCTCGGCGGTCACGGTATCGACCCGGGGATCATGCCCGAGCTGGTCCGCTGGATCGGTGAGTGCGCGACGCCCTCGGAGAACTCGTGAGTGCGACCGGGCGAGCCGCGCCGGGTGACGCTCGCGCCGTGCCGACCACGGGAATCGAGATCGGTCTGTTCACCTTCGGAGAGCTCACCGCCGATCCGATCTCGGGTCGACCCCAGAACCCGGCCGTGCGCGTGCGCGAGTTCATCGATTTGGCGCGACTGGCGGATGAGGCGGGCCTCGACGTCTTCGGTGTCGGCGAGCACCATCGACCCGACTTCGCCATCGCCTCACCCGCGGTCATCCTCGCCGCAGTCGCCCAGGCGACGACGCGGATCCGGCTCACGAGCGCGGTGACCGTCCTGTCGACGTCGGACCCGGTGAAGGTCTTCGAGGACTTCTCCGCGGTCGACCTGATCTCGGGTGGACGCGCCGAGATCACCGCCGGACGAGGCGCCTACACCGAGTCCTTCCCACTCTTCGGATTCGACCTCAAGGACTACGATGAGCTCTTCGAGGAGAAGCTCGGTCTACTCCTGCAGCTCAACGACAATCACCACGTGACGTGGTCCGGTCGCCACCGACCGGCCTTGCACGACGCGGGCGTCTTCCCTCGGCCGGTTCAGGGACAGATCCCTGTGTGGATCGCGGTCGTCGGTAGTCCCGCGAGCGTCGTGCGCGCAGGCCGTCTCGGCTTGCCGCTCTACCTCGCGATCCTGGGGCAACCCGAGCGATTCGTCGAACTTGCCCAGCTCTACCGCCAGACCGGGGCCGATCACGGCCACGACCGGGAACGACTTCGTCTGGGCGTCACGAGTCACTTCCACGTGGGAGTCACCTCCCAGGGCGCCCGCGACAGCTTCTACCCCTACTACTCGCGTTACATCGGCAACAACATGCCGAGTGCCCGCGGTCAGCTGCTCTCGCGGGACGCCTTCGAATCCTGGGCCTCGCCCCGCGGAGCCCTCTTCGTAGGCAGCCCCCAGGAGGTCATCGACAAGATCCTTTGGGAGAACGAGATTCTGGGCCACGATCGTTTTCTGGCTCAGATTGGGCTCGGCGGTCTGCCCTTCGCAGAAGCCGCCCGTTTGATTGAACTGCTCGCCGCCGAGGTGCTACCCGTTGTGCGAAAGGCCACCGCGACTTGACAAATCGACGGTACGTCCGGGCGAAACCGCCAGGCGGACAGGGGCTCCGGCTCTAGCGGGTTTCCACGGGGGCTGCGGTCGGTGGTTCAGATCGCGAAAGGTTCTCGTACGCTCAATTCCCGGTTTGGCCGTCGGGATATTCGGAAGAGTTGAGAACAGACCGTCACTTCAATTGCGATTGCAAAAAGGCAATGAGGTCTCGTGAAGCAGCGGGGGAGGCAATCGTACCCGTTGCTTGGAGACTCTGGTCCGAGTCCCCCTGTTTCGATTCCCCGGTTTTCGCTTGGTCAAGTTGAAGGCATAGAGCTTCTCAATCCAGTGATCAGATGGTGCACGCCATGCCTCTGGCGACATGAGGTCACAGGGGCTCGTTACCTTGGCGTGATGTCGGTATTGAATTCTGCCCACGAACCTCCTGTCGACATCGCGAACTACGAGGTGTGCACACGGGTGTGCATCAGGGATGTGCATGACCTCTCACTAGGAAATACGCGCGAGGCTGCGGATGGACAATGTGGTGGCTCCCAGTCCCCCCGCTACCAAGGGGTTGGCACATGCATCGTCCAAACTCAGCAAAGAAGTCCTAACTTTTCTCCAACCACGGGGGAAGGCCAGGACTTTGTTCGTTTCTATCGTCAGTTCAGTCGACGTCACTGCAGTAGAGACCTGAAGAAGCCGATCCAAAGGGTGGCGTTGGCGTCACGGGGCGTGACTTTCTTGCTGCTGGCGAATTCAGGGGTTCAGCGCAACATCACAGAACCGGACCGGCGACGGAGTTGCCATCAGTTTATGACCGTAAATGACCGTTTCACATTGAATATGTAGTAATCAGTCATTATTCCTTGACAACGGTCATACGGCCAACTATGTTCTGGTGTCATGCCGTTCAACTCCGATGGAACTTTGTGATGCTCCCCGCTGAGCGTCAACAGGAGATACTGACCCAGGTACGGAGCAACCTGTCGGTGAAGGCAGAGGAGTTGGCAGCGCAGTTTGATGTCTCGGTTGAGACCGTGCGCCGGGATCTGCGTCAACTGGCTGACAAGGGTCTGCTTGAGAGGGTCTACGGCGGAGCGGCCATGCCGCTCGTCAGTTCAGAGGAGGCGTCCTTTGACTCGCGTGCCAACAGGTTCTCGCAAGAGAAGAAGGCAATCGCGACTGCGGCGGTCGAACTGCTCGGAGCAGGCGAGACCATACTGATCGACGTCGGGACGACCTGTCATCTTCTGGCCAAAGCAATCCCTTTGACCTGGACTGGTCGAGTCGTCACCAACTCCGTGCTGGTGGCGGCGGAACTTGCCGGTCGTGCCTCCATTGAGCTCGTCCTCGCCGGAGGGTCTGTGCGGGCGGGGGATCTCGCCTGTTCTGGTCATCAGACCGTTGCGGCCTTCGCCGAGTTCAACTATGCGGCTGCATTCGTCGCCTCGGGAGCCGTGCACCCGAACGCCGGACTGACCGACTATCACGCCGAGGAAGCGGAACTTCGCCGCAGTTGGTTGCCGCGCGTCGGTCGCGCGTACGTGCTCGCTGACGCCTCGAAGCTGGGCGGGGTCGCACCGTGTCGTGTAAGTCCCCTCGATCGATTCGCCGCAGTCATCACGGATGATCGTGCCGATCTACAGGAACTCCAGAAACTTGCTGACGAAGGCGTGCTCGTTCACGTCGTCCAAGTGCAACGAAGCAAAGAAAACATCGCAATGTGACCGGATGGACCGGTCGGAAGCGAGAAGTGAAGAGGGGGAGTATGAGTAAGGATTCAACGTTGAATTTGACTGATGGGGGGGACGATAAGGACCTCCAGGAATTCGGCTACAGACCGGACTTCAAACGAACCCTGAGGTCGTTTGAGAGTTTCGCCATCGCCTTCTCATTCATCTCGATTACGACCGGTATCTTCTCCACCTTCAGCTTCACGTTGGTGACGAGCGGGCCTCGAGGGATTTGGACCTGGTGGATCGTCATCGCGGGGCAATTCCTCGTGGCCGCCGTCTACGGTGCGCTCGCCGCCAAAATACCCCTTTCGGGTTACTCGTATCAGTGGGCCACGCGCCTGGCGAACAAGTACACCGGATGGTGGTTCGGATGGATGTCGCTGGCGTTCTTGTCGATCGTCTGCGTGTCCGTTGACTACGGACTGGTGACAACGGCAATCCAGCCACTCTTCGCCGCGACCACCACTCCGAGCAGCGCGGCACTTTTGACGGTCATCGTGCTGGTCGTGCAGGCTCTCTTGATCTTCGGATCGACGCTCGTCACGACGCGCATCAACAACGCCGCCGTCTTCTCGGAGTTGATCGGGATCATTGGACTCACGCTGGCGGTCTTCGTCGCGGCCGCTCTGCGACACCAAGGGCATTGGTCAAACCTGTTCTCGACCGGCGTCGTGCACTCGCACAGCTACTACGGCTACCTCGGACCCTTCATGCTGGCCACGCTCCTGGGCGCTTACACCATCGTTGGTTTTGAGTCGGCGTCGAACCTGGCCGAAGAGACCCACGAACCACGCAAGGTGGTCCCCAAGGCCATGATGCGTGCCGTTCTCCTGTCGGGCATCGTCGGATTCGCATTCCTTCTCGCACTGTCGTACGCGATCAAGAGTCTTCCCGCAGCGACCGCGAACACCGCCCCCGTGGCCTTCATCATCCACAACGTCCTCGGCGGCTTCGTCGAGAAGGTGTTCCTTCTGTTCGTCTGCGTCTCGATCTTCGCGTGCGGCTTGGTGATCATGGTCACGAATTCGCGCCTCATCTGGGCGATGGCCCGTGACCGCCGTCTGCCTGGTCACCAGCTGTGGTCAAAGGTGCCCCGAGCAACCGGAGGACCGAGTTGGGCGACGGCACTTTCGGCGCTCATCGGCATCATTATCGTGGTGTCATTGAAGAGCAACAGCAATGCGCTCGTCCAGCTCTTCACCGCTTCGACGATCATGCCGGCGCTGTTGTACGCCTCCACGGTAATCCTCTACATCACCCGAGCCCACCGCATCAAGACCGAGGAAGGTCACTTCAACCTCGGCAAATGGGAGTTCCCCGTCGTTTCGCTGGCACTCCTGTGGTTGGCCTTTGAGTTGGTGATTCTGATCGGCCCCGCGGCATTTCGAACGGCCCAGTACTACGTCCTCGGTTCGCTGGCGGTGGGTCTGGTCGTGTTCCTCGGACAACTTCTCTTGGAGCCGGACGCCTTGAAGAGTGATTCCTCGCTGGGGGTCGGGACCAAGAACTGATGGGACTCAATATTCTCGCGATCGACCAGGGCACTTCATCGACGAAGGCCCTGGTCGTCGGCGAGGACGGGCGCGTCCTTGGCGAAGCTGACGTTGCGGTGCATCCGAGGACTGTGGGCGACAGCGGCGTTGAGCAGGATCCCCACGAGCTCTTGTCGTCGATCATCGACGCGGGCCGCCAGGCCATCGCACGTTCGGGCGTGAGCGTCGGGGCCGTCGGCATCGGCAACCAGGGCGAGACGGTGGTGGCGTGGAATCGCGAGACCGGCGAAGCACTCCGTCCTGCCGTCTCGTGGCAGGACCGGCGGTCCGTGTCGGTCACCAGCCGGTTGGCGCCGAACGCGCAACGATTGCTGGCGATCACCGGACTCCCACTCGATCCGTACTTCACTGCTCCGAAGCTGACGTGGCTGGCGGAGCAAGTTCCCGCGGGCTCGCGCGTGACGGGCATCGACGCGTGGGTCAATCACCAGTTGACCGGAAGGTTGATCACCGATGCCAGCACCGCGTCGAGGTCGATGCTTCTCGATCTCGACACTCGAGAGTGGTCGAGTGAGGCGCTATCGCTCTTCGACATCGACACTGCCTCCTTGCCAGAGGTGGTCGATTGCGCGGGTGACTTCGGCACCACCGACGCTTTCGGTCCGACACTTCGCGTCACCGGTCTCGCCGTCGATCAACAAGCGGCGCTCATTGGAGAGAACTGCCTGGAGGCGGGTGAGGCCAAGTGCACCTTCGGCACGGGCGCGTTCCTCCTCGTCACGACGGGCAGCGAACCCACGAGGTCCGACAACGGCCTTTCGGCCTCGGTGGCCTGGCAGTGTGGCCCAGATCACGGGTACTGTCTCGACGGCCAGGTCTTCACCGCCGGTAGCGCGGTGGACTGGCTTCGACGACTCGGGGTCATCAACGGTGCCGAGCAGCTCGACGAGCTTGCCCGGGGCGCATCGCCAACATCGAGTGCCGTCTGCGTGCCGTCCTTCGCGGGCCTCGGGGCTCCTTACTGGCGCTCGGATGCGAAGGCTCACTTCGAAGGGTTGTCGCTCGAGTCGGGCCCGAGTGAGATGACGTTGGCGGTGCTGGAGGGCTTGGCCATTCAAGTCGCGGTGTTGGTGCGCGCAGCCGAGGCCGACCTCGGCCAACGGCTGTCGGTACTTCGCGTCGATGGTGGCCTCACCCGTTCCGCCGTGCTGATGCAACTCCAGAGCGACATCTTGCAGGTCCCGGTGGAACTGTACGCGTCGCCCCACGCGACGGCGCTGGGAGTCGCCTCACTGGCGCGCTTCGGCGCCGGGGGATCGGCATCGATCTCCCCTCCGGTCGCCCCGATCGGCGGTCGTTACGAACCACGGATGTCATCGGATGAGGCGGCATTCCGATTGGACCGCTGGGAGCGGGCCGCTCGCAGGGCCATAGAAGAGATTGGAACTCGTGAACATGACGTTGCCTAATTCGCCTTCCACGTACGACGTCGCGATCGTCGGCGCCGGAGTGGTCGGTTGCGCCCTGGCGCGTGAGTTCGCCCGCTTCGAGATCTCTACGGTCGTCCTCGAACGACAAGGGGACGTGTGTGAGGGGACGTCAAAGGCCAACACCGCCATCCTTCACACCGGCTTCGACTGCGTCCCCGGAACGCTCGAAGCCCGTTTGGTTCGCGAAGGGTACGCACTGCTGGGCCAGTACGCCGAGTGTGCTGGCATCGCGGTTGAGCGGACCGGGGCGATTCTGGCTGCGTGGGATGACGAGCAGTTGGCGGCTCTTCCCGCCATCAAGGAGAAAGCGGAGAAGAACGGCTACCTGGCGACTCGACTCATGTCGGTCGAGGAGGTCCGTGCCCGCGAGCCCCATCTCGGCGAAGGGCTGCTCGGCGGCCTCGAGGTGCCCGGGGAATCCATCATCTGCCCCTGGACCACCGTGCTCGCCTTCGCCAAGGAGGCGGCGATGGCGGGCGTTGCGTTCAGGTTCAACACCGAACTGGTGTCGGTCGCCCGTGCGCACGGGGAGTATGTCCTCAGCACGTCGGGCGGCGAGGTGCGTGCGAAGTGGTTGATCAACGCGGCGGGCCTGACATCGGACCGAGTCGATGGCTTGTGCCATCATCAGGACTTCACCGTGACTCCCCGACGGGGAGAACTCATCGTCTTCGACAAGTTGTCCAGGGGGCTGATCAATACGATCATCCTGCCGGTCCCGAACTCCAGGACCAAGGGTGTTCTCGTGTCGCCGACCGTCTTCGGCAATGTGCTGCTGGGTCCCACCGCCGACGATATCGATGATCCTCTGGCAACCGCGACCACGTCCTCGGGACTCGAGAGGTTGAAGGAGGCCGGGCGCAAGATCATGCCGGAACTCCTCGAGGAGGAGGTGACCGCCACCTACGCGGGACTTCGTGCCGCGACCGAACACCAGGATTACCAGATACGAATGCACGAAGGCGAGAACTACGTGTGCGTGGGCGGTATACGTTCGACGGGCCTGACGTCATCACTCGCGGTCGCTCGGTACGTTGTGCAACTGGCGTCGCAGGCGGGACTGGAGTTGACTGCGCGTGCTCACGAGCCCGAGATCCCGGTGATGGCGCCGATCGGCGAGTTCCAACTCCGTCGTTTCCTCGACGACGCCGCGATCGCAGAGAATCCCGACTACGGAGAGATCATGTGTCACTGCGAGCGTGTCACGCGAGGCGAGATCGTCGATGCGTGCGACGGTGAGATCCCAGCGACCAGCATCGGGGGCCTGCGGCGAAGGACGAGGGCGATGAACGGCCGATGCCAGGGCTTCTACTGCGGAGCCGACGTCGTGAGTCTCCTCGGCGAACTGATTCCCGCAGATCCCGCGACGTTGACCGGACTTTCAGAATGAGTGTCCGTCAGCCCGACTTCGACGTGGTCGTCATCGGCGGGGGCCCCGCCGGACTGAGCGCGGCCACTGAACTGCGTCGGCTCGGTGTCAAGAAGGTGATGGTGATCGATCGCGAGAGTGAGGCGGGGGGAATACCGCGACACTGTTTCCACCCTGGATTCGGACTCCGCGACCTGCACCGGTCCATGTCGGGACCGCGCTACGGCGAGGAGCTAGTGCGAAGAGCGCGAAGAGCTGGGGTGGAGCTTGCCCTGTCGACGACAGTCACCGACGTGAGTGAAGTTGGTCGAGTGAGCGTCACCAGTCGTTCGGGCATCACGCAGTTCGATGCACGATCGATTCTTCTCGCGACCGGTGCGCGTGAACGACCGCGCAGTGCGCGTCTGGTCCCCGGTGACAGAGCGCCGGGCGTGTTCACGACTGGCCAACTTCAACAATGGGTGTATCTCAAGAAACTGGCTGTCGGCGCCACGGCATTGATAGTGGGCGCCGAACACGTCTCCTTTTCGGCGATGCTGACGCTTCGCCACGCTGGCGTCACGACGGTGGCGTTGACGACAGAACTCGACCGCCATCAAAGCGTGGCTCTCGCGCCGTTGTTCGCTCGGATGGTGGTCGGCGTGCCGGTGTGGACCAATCAGCGAGTCGTCGAGATCAGCGGTCGTGGCCGCGTGAGCAGCGTGCTGCTGCAGGACGTCAGGACTGGTGCCACGCGGCGTGTCAACGTCGACACGGTTGTGTTCACCGGCGATTGGATTCCGGATCAGGAGCTGGCGCGTCGACTCACCATGGACATCAACGCGGGAACGTCGGGTCCCTCGACTGACCTCGGTGGTCGCACGAGCCTCGCCCCGTTCTACGCCGCGGGCAATCTCGTGCATCCGGTCGAGACCGCCGATGTGGCCGCGCTCCGGGCGCGTGACATCGCTCGCCACTTGGCCCACGATCTTGATCGAGGAGGACGATCAAACGAGACTGCGCTCAACGTGGTTGTTGAGAAGCCGTTGACCTGGGTTTGGCCAAACCGTATCGATCACTCGTCCAGGACGGTCAACCTCGCGATGCGAATCGGAGACTTCGATTCGCGAAAGGGGCTGGTGCTTCGTCAAGGCGGATTGATTCTGGGCAGAGCGAAGGTCGGTGTAGTGAAAGCGAACCGTTCCATGTCGGTCCAGTTCACCCTGCGCTCCGGTATTGATCAGGACGGTGGATCGCTGACGGTCGCTCTCGAGGGATAGTTGTTGAGCGCCACGGTACGGTGCGTGATCTGAGTTACCACTTTGTCTGCCTGCGTGGTCCGGGCTCTACGGTTGTCCCTGTTCCAACTTCGACGGGGAGTCGATTGTCAATGACGCGGCGGATCGGCGAGCGCCGGCTATACCACCACTCAAACCGACGCTTTCACCCGACTCGAACGATGTAACGTGAGAGCACTATGGCCTCAACTTCGGATGAACCCGCGCTCGCCCTCGAGCACGTGTCGGTCCATTTCGAGGGTCTCAAAGCGCTCAGTGACGTCTCCTTCACGGTGTCGTCGGGCGAGATCGTGGGACTCATCGGGCCCAATGGTGCGGGCAAAACGACCGCGTTCAACGTCGCGTGCGGTTTCGTCAAGCCCTCCGAAGGGAGGGTCCTGTTCCCCGCCGCGGACAAGGCGAATCAGAAGCCGAGTCAATTGGCACGGTTCGGTGTCGCCCGCACGATGCAGGGTGTCGGCCTCTTCCCCCACTGCACGGTGCTCGAGAACGTGATGGCCGGGGGCCAGGTGCGCCCGCACGGCGGATTTCTCGCCAGTTTCTTCGCGGTGCCGAGCAGTGTCCGAGCAGAGCGCGAGCTTCGCAACGACGCGATGGCGATGCTCGAACGACTCGGAATCTCGCAGATGGCGACGCGACTGCCCTCAGCGATTCCCTACGGCGTCGCGAAGAAGGTCTCCGTGGCGCGAGCGCTCATGTGCGAACCCACGCTCCTGCTACTCGACGAACCGGCGTCCGGACTCGACGAAGCCGAGCTCGACGACTTCGCCGCACTCATCACGCAACTGCGTGATTCGATGGGGGTGCTGCTCGTGGAACACGACATGGAGTTCGTCATGCCACTGGTCGATCGCCTGGTGGTGCTCAACTTCGGCGAAGTCATCGCCACCGGTACACCGAACGACGTCCGCGATGACGACGCGGTGATAGCGGCGTATCTCGGGGTTCCCGAATGATCACGGTACAGGGCCTCTCGGTCTCCTTCGGTGCGGTGCAGGCCCTTCGTGATGTTTCGTTCTTCGCCGAGACCGGCAAGATCACTGCGGTTCTGGGTTCGAACGGCGCCGGCAAGACGACTCTTCTGCGCACGATCAGCGGCCTGAAGGAGCCCTCGAGTGGCGACATCCTGCTCCTCGAGCGTTCGCTCGTACGCCAGAAACCTGAGGACATCGCCCGACTGGGCGTAGGTCACGTACCCGAGGGACGAGGCGTCATCGGCGAGTTCACCGTCGAGGAGAATCTTCGCCTCGGCGCGATGATGGCCAAGGTGAATCTCTCCGCCGGTCTTGACGAACAGTACGAACGGTTTCCGGTCCTGGGACAACGCCGCAAGCAACACGCCGCCAAACTTTCCGGCGGCGAGCGACAGATGCTGGCCATGGCCCGCGCGTTGATCGCCCAGCCCCTGGTGCTCCTGCTCGACGAGCCCTCGCTCGGACTCGCGCCCCAGGTGACCGCGCAGTTGATGCACGTCATCCAGGATCTTTGCGCCTCGAAGAATCTGACGGTGATACTCGTCGAGCAGAATGCGTCGACCGCGTTGCGCATTTCGGACCACGCGGTGGTGTTGCACCTCGGCACCGTGGTGGCCAATGATGTCGCGTCCAAGATCGCCGTCGACGAGGACCTACGTCGTTACTACCTGGGGATGGTTGACTGATGGATCCATTCTTGACCTCGAGGGCGGTTTCGGACATCCTTGGAGGCATTACGAACGGCATGATCTACGGGCTGGTGGCGCTGAGCCTGGTGCTGATCTGGCGTTCGACGGGCATCTTGAACTTCGCGCAGGGGGCCATGCCCATGTTCGCGACCTATATCGGCATGGTGGCCTTCTCGCACGTCTTCAGTTACTGGCCGTGCGTCGCGGTCTCCGTGTTCGTGGGCTTCGCCATCGGTGGCGGCACCGAGCGCCTGCTCGTACGCCACCTCTACGGCAAGCCCGAACTGAATCCGATCGTGGTCATGGTCGGCTTCCTCATCGTGCTCGAAGGGGCCGCCGCCGCCCTGTGGTCGACCCAGCCCAGAGGATTCATCAACCCGTTCTCACCCATTGACTTCCAGCTCGGTGGCAAGCCCGTCGCGTTGTCCGCCTTCAGCCTCTACGAGATCATCACCGCACTCGTCGTCATGACGACGGTGGCCGTGCTCTTTCGCTACACCAAACTCGGGTTGCAGCTTCGGGCCTCGGCGCTGGCGCCCGAGGTTTCGCGCCTGCTGGGCGTGCGGGTCAATCGGATGCTCACCCTGGGCTGGGTCCTTTCCATGGGGGTTGGCACCATCACCACGATCCTGGTCGCGTCGAACTTCTTCACGGGGCTGACGCCGCAGGTCATGGACGGCGTGTTCGCGTTCGGCTTCATCGCGGCCGCGGTGGGTGGCCTCGAGAGTCCCGTGGGAGCGATCATCTCCGGCGTGTGCATCGGCGTCATCCTTCAGTTCGTCGGTGACTTCCTCAATTCCAACTACATCATCCTGGTCGCGCTCGGCATCCTCATCGTCTCGTTGATGGTTCGACCCAATGGGCTGTTCACCAAGAGTACGGCGAGGCGCGTCTGATGGCACGTTTCACACGTCGTCACGTCGTCACGTCCGGTTGTATCGTGCTCGCCGTTGCGGTGAGCCTCGTTGGCGCGGCGACGATTCGCGACGGTGTCGCGCTGAGCGTCGCACTCGTCATCGCCATCGCGGGCACCGCGACCTTCAGCGCCCGAGGGATGCGGGCGAACCACCCCACACTCGTTCGCGTCGTCCTGAGCGCCGTGGCCATTGACTGCGCGCTGGTGTCGACGTTCTTCTTCTCAGCGACCACGAACTTCAATCTGGCCATCGGCGCCGCAATGTCCATCGTGCTGCTGGGCCTCTCGTTTCTCACCGGGGCGTCGGGCCAGATCTCACTGGGCAGTAGCGCGTTCATGGGTATCGGGGCGCTCATCATGGCCATGTGGGCGAATCACCACGCGTCGACCCCCATCGTCGTGACGCTGCTCATCGCGGTCGCGGGTGGTGCTCTGGCGGGGCTCCTGCTCGGTCTTCCGGCGACGCGGCTCCGGGGCCCTTATCTCGCGGGAATGACGCTGGCGTTCGCGGTCGCCTTCACCGGTATCGTCAACACCTTCTCCTCGTGGACGGGTGGCGACGCCGGGCTGCAACTCCCCACGTCGGCGACGGCACCGCACTGGCTCGTAGCACTCTTCAGCGTGTCGACGTCACCCTTCGTGACCAACACGATGTGGATCACCGATATCACGATCGTCGTCACGGGTGTGGCCTTCTTCTTCATGGCCAACCTGTTCGCCAGCCGCACCGGCCGGGCGATGCGGCTGCTTCGCGACAACGACGTCGCCGCGGAACTCGTGGGGATCTCCCTTTCGCGTACGCGGGTCATCGCGTTCATCGTCTCGTCGGCGTACGCGGCTCTCGGCGGTGCGCTGTGGACCCTGATAAACAATTCAGTGTCGCCGCCCAGCTACTCGTTCGCCCTGTCGGTCACGATCCTCTCGCTGGTCGTCATCGGCGGCATCGGGACCATCCCCGGAGCGCTCATCGGGGGCATCATCTACGCCTATTCGGCGAACGTGATCTCGTGGATCACCACCCAGACCGGCCTCAACCCCCAAGGGAACTTCGCCAGTCAGTTGAACGGGATCATCTTCGGAGGGCTACTGATCGTGACCATGCTGTTCGCCCCGATGGGTATCGCGGGGGCCGTTCGCCACTACTGGCTGCGTCGGCGAGCCGGCGTCGTTACTGAATAGTAATTTGTTGCCGGGCGACATATGCTCGGAGTAACAGTTGTCCAAGAGGAGGAAAGAAATGTTGAAGAAACAGACGCGTAGGTTCGCCTACACGGGTACGGCACTCGTGCTGTGCATGGGGCTCATGACCGCCGGGACGTCAATCGTTTCCGCAGGTGCGGCGACGAAGACTCCGGGAGTCACGGCCAAGCAGATCACCATCGGCGCCACCGTGCCGCTCACCGGTATCGCATCGCCGGGTTACAACGAGGTCGCCAAGGCGGCCAATGCGGTGTTCAAGTACGTGAACACCAAGGGCGGCGTCAACGGGCGCAAGATCAAGTACATCCTCAAGGACGACTGCTACGGCACGCCGGGCTTTGGTTGCACCGGTAATCCGAACACCGTGGCCCAGACGCGCGCGCTGATCTCGACACCGGTCTTCGCGACCGTGGGCTCACTCGGCACTCCTACGCAGGACTCGGTGCGCTCACTCCTGCAGTCGAGCGGTGTCCCGCAGCTGTTCGTGAACTCTGGCTCGCGCGACTGGAACAACCCGACGACCTATCCCGGTCTGTTCGGTTGGCAGCCCAGCTACAACGTCGAGAGCAAGATCTTCGCCCAGTACATCAACGCCACGTATCCGACCGCCAACGTCTGCTTCCTCGGACAGGGTGATGACTTCGGCACCGACGGCCTCGCCGGACTGGTCGCCGGTGGCGTCTCGCCCACTGACACGCAGCTCTACAGCGTCGAAGCACTGGTGGCGTCGTCGGGTGGTTCCTTCGGTCCCTACATCGCCAAGTTCCAGTCGGACAAGTGCACGGTCGTCGTGCTCGACACCATCCCTGGAGCCACCGACGCCGCCCTCGGCGCCGCCCTCTCGCTCGGCTACGCCCCACACTGGGTGATCTCGAGCGTGGGATCGGACCCGTCGACGGTGTACGCGCCGTTGTCGGGCAAGGTGCCGAGCGACCCCGAGATCGGTGCCGTGTCCTTCAGCTACCTTCCGGTATCGACCAGCACCAGCGCGTGGATCCCGTGGATGCGCAAGGTCTTGGGCGCTGACTCGACGGACTTCCCAGGCTTCTCGTCATCGACGGCCCTGGACGGGAACATGGAGTACGGCGCAGCCTTCGGCGTAGCCTTCGTGGAAGCGCTGAAAGCGGCTGGCGCGACGTTCACCCGTGCGAGCTTCCTGAAGATCCTCACCAGCATGACGTTCTCGCAGACGCCATCACTGGTGCCGCTCAGTTACACGAGCACTAACCACCAGGGTTTGAACGGTGGCTACCTCGACACGATCACGAGTGCGACCCAGGCGCAGGCGATCAATGGCACCGTCTACACCACCGACAGCACGTCGACCGGCCCGGTTGTCAAGGCCGCCAAGTTGAGCACGGGGATTCCTTCCTGGCTCAAGTAGTGCGCCGTGTTGAGTGAAGTGAAGAGCCCCGGTGCGTTGCACCGGGGCTCTTCACTTCTAAGCCACGACCGGCGCTCGCCGGGGAATCGGGACCGCCCGAGGACTCTCCGATCGACGCCAAGGAGTACCGACGAGCACTCGCGCCGTCGCGACGGTCGTGGCGACGCTTCCGGCGTTCAACCCCGCTGAGCCGAGGCACTTGATTCGACGGGTGACGTCCGCGCGTGGTTTCGGTGGCGCGTCTCAACACCTTGGGCCACGTAGGTCGAGGCGACGATGAGCCCCGCACCGACGACGCCGAGAGCGGCCAACCCTTCGTGGCCGACCACGATTGCGACGAGCACCGCCCAGACTGGTTCGGTGCCCAGGAGCAGGCTGGCTCGCGACGCCGAGGTCAGGCGAATGGCCCACAGCTGCACGAGGAAACCGAAGACGCTGCACGCGAGTCCGAGGAAGACGAGGCCGAACCATTGGGTGGCGGTGAGCAGACCGAGGACGTGGATCGCGCCCGGTGTGCCCACCGCGGCGAAACAGAATGCGCACACGGCGCACTGGACGAAGGTCATGAAGAGAGAGCTGTAGTCGTACCCTTTGGTGAGATGCCCCATCAACGTGACGTGCAAGGCGCGCGTGAAGGCCGCGGCCAGCATCAGGGCATCGCCGACGGTGGGTGAGTGGAAGCCGTGACTCGACACCAGGAGCGCGACGCCGGTCACGGCCACCGTGGTGGCCACGAAGAACGGGGCGGGTAGCCAGGACTTTCGCGCGATACCTTCCAGCAGCGGGGTGAGCACGATGGCGAGCGAGATGATGAGGCCCGCATTGGTCGCGCTGGTGCGCTGGACGCCGTTGGTCTCGAGTACGAAGATGACGAGCTGGACCACGCCGAGCGCGAGCGAGATCGTCACCTCTCGTCGGGTCACCTGAGAACGGCGAACCAGCCAGAGCACGCCGAGCGCGCCCGTGGTCAGGGCGAAGCGCAGGGTCAGCAGCGTGAGGACGCCCATGACCGCCAGCAGACTCTTGGCGGTCAGGTAGCTCGACCCCCAGACCACCGCGACCAGCAGAAGCGAGAGGTCGACGCTCCTTCGCTTCTTCACGTCGGAGTCAGGCATCCGTCAACACTACTGACCGGTGGTTGATGCCGACTGCGTGATGATGAGCGACCGGGCCCGCGCTCACACGGTCGTCGGGTTCTCCAGATCCTGCTCGATGGTGTCACCGTGACTGGTAGTCGGGTCTGAGTAGAACTTGGCCCTGCCCACCCGTGATGAAATGAATGAAAGGACGAGGCCCAGACCCGCGAAGCCGAATCCGAAGCTCAACTCGACGCCGTTGAGCGCTTTGGTCGCCAGTTCGTAGATGATAATGAAGGCCATGAAGACGGCTCCGAAGCCGGGGAGCACACCACCGAGGAGAAAGTTCGAGGCGCTGCTCGTGATGGAGTGTCGGTAGCACCAAATGGCCGTTGCGGCCGTGAGGAGGTAGAACATCGCCGCCATGAGCCCGAGCGTGCTGACGACGTCGCTGAGCGCGGTGCCGAGCGAGCCGATGAGCGTCGATCCCCAGAGGAAGACGACGTTGAGGAGTCCCACGAGGATCGTCGCGTTCATGGGCGTGCGGTACTTGGCGCTGACCTGGCCGAACCAACTCGGAAAGACCCGGTCACGACCCATGGCGAACGAGATGCGTGCGGCACTCACGATGGCCGCCTGCAGCGAGGCGAGCGTCCCGCCCAGGACGGCGACGATCATGATGTCCTTCCAGAAGCCGCCACCGATTCGTTGGCCGACGAAGGCGAGCACGTTACCGGCGTGAGCCTGGATGGCCGAAGCGGGGGCGACACCCTGCAGGGCGAGCACGCCGACCGAGTAGACGACGAAGAGAAGCACGACGCTGGTCACCGCCGCCGATCCGGCCTTCTTGCCCTCGACTTCTTCGCCCATGTAGGCGGCCGTGTCCCAACCGGAATAGAGGAAGATGGCGATCAGGATGCCCGCAATCAATGAGTGGAAGCCACCGGCGCCACTCAGCGAGAACCACGATGCCGAAATCCTCACCGAATGGCTCAGGTGGCTGGTGTAGATCAGGGCGAGCGCGGCAACGGAGAAGCCGCCGAGGGCCAGGTACTCAAAGGCGGCCCACAACCACTGGAATCGGGCGGACGCCTTGGCACCGAGCGCGGCAACGACGAGAACGAGGAGGTTGAAGAGGGTGCCGACGAGGGCGGTGTCGTACTTGTTGTTCGCGGCGGCATCGGAGAAGAAGCTGAGCGTGTAGGAACCGAGCAGCGGCGTGAGGCTCACCGTGCCAATGGTGTAGTACATCATCATTATCCAACCCGAGAAGAAGCCGGCGTGCGGATTGATAACCCGACCTACCCATGAATAGGTGGCGCCGGCGCTCGGCTGCCAGGCGTTGAGGCGCTGGTAGCCAATGGCGATTCCGATCATCGGGATGAAGCAGATCAAGAGAGGGATGAAGCCGGCGTACCTGACGGCGATCATGATGGCGGCGAGTGATGCCGCGATGCTTTGGGTGGGGCCTGAACTCGCCATCGCGATGACCACGGTGTCACCGAAGCCGAGTGCATCGGCCTTGAGGTGATGGTGTGATGCCTCGTCATGCGAACCCGCGCCTGCGTGACCGAACATTCTCTGAACCTCCTGAAGGTTGCGTGAAACTACGTGTGACTTCGATGAAGCGGACGGCGATCCCATGATGGTATAGTTATTATGTCATTATATTGAATTAGGGGAGATATGTCAGAAGCTTTTCTTCATCCAGAGCGTTACATCAAGTCCGCTTCGCTATATCAGAAGGCCCTCGATGTTATCCCCGGTGGCGTGAATTCGACCGCGCGCGCCGCGTTCTCGGGTTGGCAGCCGCACCCGATCTTCGCTGACCACGGCACGGGTTCACGCCTGTTCGACGTCGACGGCAACGAGTACATCGACTACCTGCTCGGACTTGGGCCGATGCTGCTCGGTCACCGTCCCGCGACGGTCACCGAAGCCGTCACCAGGCACATCCACGCCGTGGGTACCGTCTTCGCGATGCCCACCGAGCCAGAGATCGACCTGGCCACCGCCATCGCCGCCGCCATTCCCAGCGTCGACACGGTACGAATCGTGAACACCGGCACCGAGGGAGTGCTCTACAGTCTTCGATTAGCCCGTACCTTCACCGGACGCAAGAAGGTCATCCGCTTCGAAGGGCAGTACCACGGTTTCTCCGACGGTATCTACTGGTCCAAGCATCCCGACCTCGCCCTCGCCGGTCCCGACAACCACCCCGTCGCTTTGCCACAGGGCCCCGGTCTGCCTCCCGAGATGGGCGAATCACTGATCATCGCCCAGTGGAATGACCTCGAGATGATCGAGGAGATCTTCGCGACGCATCCTGACGAGATTGCCGCCATCATCACCGAGCCGATCATGTGCAACACCGGATGCATCCTTCCTCGTCCGGGCTACTTGGAAGGGCTCCGAGAGATCTGTACGCGTTACGGCGCCGTCCTGATCTTCGACGAGGTCATCACGGGGTTCCGTATCGCCCTCGGAGGTGCGCAGGCAAAGCTCGGCGTCACGCCTGATCTCACCATCATGGCCAAGGGCCTCGGGGGCGGATTCCCCGTCGCCGCCCTCGGTGGCAAGCGCGAGATCATGGATCTGGCGACCAACGGAACGGTGTCGATCGCGGGCACCTACTCGGGTAACGCCATCGCGGTGAGTTCCGCGCTTGAGGCGTTGCGTTACCTGTCGAACGACGCATCCTACGAAGATCTGTACCGACGCTCCGACCGCCTCCGTGAGGGTCTGGCGCAGTTGTTGGTGGAGAAGTCGATCGAGGGATCGGTCGTGGGTATGGGGCCGGTGTACCAGGTCTGGTTCGCGGACGCTGAGATCAACAACTACCGCGACGCCGCGCGCCACAGCCGGGCCGACCTCTTTCGAATCTGGTGGGAGGAGATGCTCGATCGGGGAGTACTGTTCCACCCGGGCCACCTCGAGAACCTCTTCCTCTCGTTCGCCCACGACGACAACGACATCGATCTCACATTGGAGCGGGCGGACGCCAGCCTTGACGCACTCGTTCGCCGGGCAAAGACACTGGCATAGGGTTGCATCATCGCTGAGCAGATGCCTTCTTCTGGTTACGTCCTCGCCATCGACCTTGGCACGTCCCGTGTCAAGGTCGGTGTGGTCGATCAATCGCTTCGCACACTCGCATCCGCATCGGCGTCCTACGACACGCTCAGCATCGCGCCGGACATGGCCGAGCAGCGAACCAGTGATTGGCTCGAAGGCATTCGTCGCTCGGTGACCGAAGTGTTGTCGTCGCTCGAAGATGATGAACTGATCGGGGCGGTGGTGCTCACCGCACAGATGCCAACCTTGGTGGCTCTCACGAGTGATGGTCAGGTGATTGGCAACGCCGTGACCTGGCAGGATTCACGCGCGGACGGTCTCGTCGCGACGATGCTCACTCCTGTCCAACAGCTGCGCGTGGCAGAAATAGCGGGCACCCCCATCGACGGCCGCTACATCATCCCCATGCACCTCCTGCGGTCGCGTGACCCGAGCTACGCTCCCGCGAGACTTCTTTCGGCCAAGGACTACCTCGTCTTCATGCTGACCGGCCAGTTCTTGACCGATCCCTCCACCGCGTCAGGTTTTGGGAATTACGACCTCGTCACGCGCACGTGGAGCGAGGAACTCAATGCGCTCTGGTCGCTCGACCCCGGCCTGCTCCCCGACGTGGTGGAGCCTTTCCGGAGCGTCCCACTCACAGTCGAGGGAGCGAGGTTGCTCCCTGGCGTCGACGCGGTGACTCCCGTGTTCGTTGGGGCAGCCGATTCGGTCAGCGCCCACTATTTCGTCACATCGCGACTGCCCGGGGCGATATCGGTCATCGATGGTTCGTCGACCGTCATCATGGCGACGATTGAGCACGAGCTTGGCCACCACACCGAGATGTTGCGCACACCCCTGGTCGAGGGTACGGGACTCGGCGCCGAGATGGATCTCCTGGCCTCGGGATCGTCGGTTGGATGGCTCGCGCGCCTCTTCGAGATGTCGCCAGGCGAACTCGAGGATCTCGCCTTGGCCCATCCGAACCCCGCGAGCAACCCGATCCTGCTCTTCCCCTACCTCGCCGGTGGGGAGCAGGGTGCGCTGTGGCGTACCGATCTCTCGGGGATGGTGTCGGGGCTTACACTCGCCACCTCCAGAGCGGACCTCGCGCTAGCGGTCTTTGAGGGGATTGCCTTCGAGACGCTTCGATGTCTTCGACTGCTACTGGAGCACGACCGCTCGACGCCGGTGGTGGCTCTCACGGGCAGCGCAAGTCGCCGACTGGTCCCGGCGATTCTCAGCGTGCTGCTCGAGCACCCGGTGCTCGCGGTCGGACACCAGAGCCCTTCGTTGCTGGGCGTGGCCGCCATCGCCCTTGAGGGCATCGGTGTACGCACGTTGACCGATGCCACACTCGTGAGCGACGAGATCCCGGCTCTCAATCCCGCCTACGTGGGAATACTGCACGAGAAGGCGGCCCGGTACTTCGCCGCATCACCCGATACGTCGATCACCCACGACGCGAGGTTGTGAAATGAATCTGCTCGTCGTCGACACCATGGAGAGCATCGCCGATCACGCGGCGGAACTTCTCGCCGACCGGGTCGCGGACCATCCAGCCCTCACTCTCACCACGCCCACCGGCAGCACCCCGATTGCGCTGTACCGGCGCCTGGTGCGCGACCACGAGCAAGGACGTTTCAGCCTTGACGCCGCAACTGTCTTCATGTTGGACGAGTACCTGGACTTGCCCACGTATCCCCGTGGGAGTTTTCTCGAATTTCTCCAGCGCAATCTCGGTGACGTCATCTTCAATGGCTCGACGAACGTCCAGTCCATCACTCCCTCGGACGATCCCTCCGTGACGACGCTGTACGACAAGGCACTTGACGCGGCCGGTGGCCTCGACCTCGCTATCGTCGGCGTGGGTCGTAACGGTCACGTCGGTTTCAACGAGCCGGGGGCGCTGCTTGACGAGCGAACGCACATCGTCACCCTCACGGCGAGCACCCTCGAGGCCAATTTCGCCGGCGTGGACGAGTCACTACGTCCGTCCAAGGCACTCACGATTGGTCTCCGTGATCTGCACAGTGCGCGAGCGGTACTCATGCTCGTCGCGGGTGCACACAAGCACCGGATCGCCCAGTTGCTTGCCGCGGGTTCGTTCGACCACACTGTGCCGGCCACGTACCTCCTCGATCACCCGGACTTGACCGTGCTAGTGGAAGCTGCGCTACTGCGTTGATCACTTCGCATCAGTGCGGGATTGGATCCGCGCTGGGCGACGTGCGAAGACGGAACGCGAACAGGCTCGGCACGAACGTCATCTGGAAACTGTCGAACGCGGTGCCACTCGAGGTGATTGAGACGCCGGTGACCTCGATGACGAATGAGCCCGGTTCAATCTCGAGTTCCGCCGCCTCAATCGGCGTGGCGGGTCGCGCGATCAAGGTCTGCTCCTCCACGGACTCGGCGAGCCCGTAGTTCGTCGAGAGCACGCTGTACAGTGACTCGTCCCCCGAGGTTAGGTACGCGTCGAGATCGGGGGCGAGGATTCGCGGGATGGTGGCGACTTCACGAACCGCGGCCACCTTGTCGAATCGTCGGACACGGATCAACTCCCAGATCGCGGTTCCCGACGGGATGGAGAGCCGCGTGGCTTCTTCGGGCGAAGCATTCTTCTCCTTCAGCGAGATCATTGTCGTCTCGAGGTCAATGCCCTGCAACGCGAGGGTCTGGCGTAGGCCGCCAATGATGGTCGATTCGGTCTGAATTCGATTCGATCGGACGAAAGTCCCCTTGCCCTGTATTCGTTGCAAGGCACCGGCCGCCACGAGTTCGGACATCGCACGTCGCACCGTCATGAGGCTCACACCCGCCATTGCGGAGATTTCGACCTCGCTCGGCAATCGGTCACCGGGCGCGAGGCTGCGGTCCGCGATCAGCTTGCGGATGAAGTCAATGGTCTTTTCGTAGAGAGTGATGGCGCCTCCTCGTGCGGGGTCGCGTGCGGTTCAATATAAAGTTAGGCGACTCAGGGGCTGAAGACCCTCGAGTACCAACATCCGTCGCGATTGAGACCTACTACCTCTCCATCGCGCTCGACGCCGAGCACCAGACGCTCGGGCATCCACGGGTCGTCACCGATGCGCATGATCCCTGGTGCGACCTCGGTGAGCAGGAGCTCCTCGCCGGGCGCCTCGATTCCATCGCCGGCGGCCAGATAGAGCGTATTGTCGCGTTCGTAGATCCGAAATTCCGGGTACCAGGGTGAATACGTACGGTAGTGACCGACGAGCGGATGCGGGGTCAGCGCGAGACCGGCGCAAGCTCCTCCATTGCGTCGGAAGATTGACGGCCCCCATAGCCACTCGCCACCCTCGTCCGTCTGTCGCCAGTCCAGATGAAACCGACGGAGCTCGGGGAGATCGGTGACGAACCGCCCGTTATGCAGTTCGTAAAGGGTCCCTTCGGCGCCGCGCACGCGCACTCGTATCGTCGATGTCAAGTCCGACCGGATGATCCCGAGCGACACGCCTCGATCGTCGGTGAACGTGCCCAGGGCGGCCTCGTGGGTCAGGGCGCGCACCGTCGTATCGAGCGACCAGCGTGCCGGGATCGAACCCTCCAGACGACTCGTCATGCTGGCAAGGGTCGCTCGCGCGAGCAGGTGCGATGCAATGGAGTTGCCATTGGCGTTGGTCAGCACCGTGACGCCGACGCCGAGCGTGCAGTCGATCAGCATGAACGTCGAGTAGCCGACCATGCCGCCGCCGTGACTCACGCAGAGATGGCCACCGATTCGTTCTACATTGATGCCCATCCCGTAACGACTGGATTCAACTGGTGCCATCCCCGAGAGCAGGTAGGTCGGCTCACCGCCGGGCGCGAGCACGTTCGTCATCTGCTCGAAGATCGCGCGCGTGATCACGGGACGGGCATCGTCGGACGCGTCGTCCCCGCCCGCGGCGAGTAAAGCCGCCATGAGGCGGACCATATCGGCGCTCGTGGCGACGACGTTGCCGGTCGCCGAATCGAGCTCGAACCACGGGGCGCGAACGAGTGGATCGCCAGGCACCCAGGGGCGGTCGGGGTGCTGCGACCAGTAGCCGGGCGCGAGCGATGGTCGGTCGTCGTGCGTGACCTGGGCGAGTGCCCCGTTCATCGCGAGAGGAGCGAGCCAGTTGTCACGAACCAGTTCACCCAGGGCAACACCGGTCCTCGCCCGCACGATCTCTCCCAGGAGGAGGTAGCCCACGTTGGAGTAGTGGAATCGCTCTTCGCCCGGCGAGGCGTCGAAGTCACGCGCGTTGACGATCTCGGCGGCGTCGTCGGGCAATGCGTCCGAGCCGAGGGCGAAGCCCGCTGTGTGGGTGAGGAGTTGACGGACGCTTGAGGAAGATGCGTGATTCGCGAGCTTCAACCACGGCAGTACCTCGGCGACCGTCTCGTCAAGGCCGAGTCGACCCTCGGTGATCAACTGGTTGATCACGAGACCCGTGAAGAACTTGCTGATTGATCCGATCTCGAACCGGTACTGGACGCTCATCGGTACCGAGCGTTCGAGGTCGGCGAAACCGAAACTTGTCTCGCCGAGGAGTCCGTCACTGTCTGCGACGCTGATCACACCGCCGGGGACGGGATAGAAGTGCATCGCCTCTCGCATCAGCGGGTTCAGCGAGTCGAGTACGTGACGAGCATCGTCCTGTAGGGTGCTCCTCGCAGGACGATGCGCCCGACTCACGACAGCAGGTCCACCGCCGCGCCAGCCAGGATATCCACGGTGGCGACGACCTCGGAGATGGAGACCCACTCGTTGGGTGAGTGGAAATTCCCGCCGAGCGGACCGAGCATCACGGTCGGTGTTCCGGCGGCTTGCATGAGTGCGGCGTCAGTCCATGCGTTGAAGCCGACCTCGTCCAGCCTTGTGCCAAGGCGCAACGCGGCGGCGCCGTGCAGTGACGCGAGGAGCCGTTCGTGACCCTCGGCGAGGAAGGGCTCGCGGTCGAGGCGAACGTTCACTTCACCCCTGAGCCCGGGCATCCGTTCAGCGACAATGGCGACGATGGCTTCAATCTCGCGCACACGATCCTGGAGCGTCTCGCCGGGTTGGGTACCGATCTCGATGCCGAGGGTTGCCTTGCTGGGATACGTCGCGTAGTCCGTGCCACCCTGGATCGTGCCGGTGTGGAATACCGTCTTCCCGTTACGAGGCTCGGGGGTGATTGCGAAGTACCTCTGGTCCCATTCGTGAAGACGGGTGATGACATCAGCGAGTCCGACAATCGCGTCAACACCCTGATCGGGCGTCGAGCCGTGGGCCGCGCGACCATGAATGACGACGTCGATCCAACCGAAGCCCTGGTGTTCGACCACCACTCGTGGCAAGGCGTCTGCCTCGATGACGACGGCGTAGTCGGGCTTCATGGTCTTCACCAAGTGCTCACTGCCGATGGAGACACCTTCTTCATCGGCGACGCAGGCGACGATGAGGTCGCCGCGCAGCTTCGGTCCATTGAGTGCGAGGTGACGCAGCACGAAGAGGGCGATAGCGCAACAACCCTTGTCGTCACCGGCCCCGAGGCCGTAGAGCCGGTCACCATCGAGACGCGGGACGAGCGCCTCGTCAGGCCAACCGGCATAGCCCACCGTGTCGGCGTGGGCGTTGAGGCAGAGGCTCGGTCCGCCACCGGTGCCGCGAAGAGTAGCGATGAGGTTCATGCGACCGGGTTCGATCTCTTGGATCTCAACCTCGACGGGAATATCCGCGAGCCAATTGATGAAGTAGTCGACCACTTCGGCTTCGCCGGCGCCGCCCTCGACGAGCCACGGGGTGACCGAATCGATACGGACGAGGTCACTGATGAAGTCAATGACTTCTTCGGGGGTCACGATGCTCATTGAATGGACTTCACTTTCATTGTTCTTCGTCGGATGGAAAATGGCACGCCGCTTGGTGCTCTCGTTGCCCCGGCGCGGCGCGGCGAACGATCTGCAAGGTGGGGTCGTCGGTGTGGCACACGGCGGGCTGGCCCAGTTCAGCGTACTTGGGACAACGCGGATGGAAACGGCAGCCGGACGGCACACTCGATGCTGACGGCGCCTCACCGGCGAGCACGCGCCCGGTGTCAGGACCACTGGTGGTGGTTTCGTCGCTGGTGGCGTCCAGTAGTGCCCGGGTGTAGGGGTGAGCGGGGCGGGCGACCAATTCAGCGGAGGGCCCGGTCTCGACGATGCGTCCAAGATAGACAACGGCGATACGGTCGGCGACGACCCACGCCGTCGCCAGGTCGTGGGTGATGAAGAGATACGACACTCCAAGGCGGTCGCGCAGATCCATCATGAGGCGAAGGATGCCCGAACGTGCCGACACGTCGAGCATTGAGACAGGCTCGTCCGCAATTACCAGGTCCGGCCCCACAATCATGGCCGACGCGATCGCCACGCGCTGTCGTTGTCCGCCGGAGAGCTCGTGGGGGAAGTTCGCCGCGAGACGCTCGGGCGGACGCAAGTGCGCCAGGTTCAACGCCTCGAGCACCATGGTTCGACGCTGCTCCGTGGTGTCGCCGATCTTGTGGATGATGAGCGACTCGGCGACCGTGTCAAAGACGGTCTGTCGCGCGTCGAGTGAACCAAACGGATCCTGGAAGATCATCTGGATGCGACGACGGGCCTTGCGAAGTGCCCGCCCGCGAAGTGAGGCGAAATCCTGACCACCGGACATGATGCGTCCGGACGTCGGCGTGATGAGACGCATCACCGACATCGCAATCGTCGACTTGCCGCAACCCGACTCGCCGACGAGCGCGAGGATCTCGCCGCGTGCGATGTCAAAGGAAACGCCATCGACCGCTTTCACGGTCGAGCGATGACGCCGTGAGCCGCGCCCGGCGAAGTCCACGACGAGGTCCTGGACGTCGAGGACGAGTTCGGCACGTGGGTCGTTGATGACGTCGGGTGTGCTCACTGTGGGTCCTTGCGCGCGAGGTGACAGGCGGCGATATGTCCGGGGGACAGCGTCACCGCCGGGGGTGTCTGGGTGCGACAGATGTCCATGACCTCGGGGCACCGGTCCGCGAAGCGGCAACCGCTTATGGGTTCGGAGAGGTCGGGCGGATGGCCCTGCAGTCCTTCTTCGAGCACGCGTTCACCTCGCAGGTCCGGATGGGCCCGAATAAGAGCCTTGGTGTAGGGATGCAACGCGGCATTTGGGCCACCGCCGCGCCCGAGGACGTGCTCAGTCGGTCCCGACTCGACCACAACGCCGGCGTACATCACGACGATGCGGTCGCACACTCTCTTGATCGCGGCGAGGTCGTGCGAGATCATGATCAAGCTGAGTCCTTCGCGATGACGCAGTTCACTCAGCAGGGTGAGGATCTGGGCCTGGCTGATCACGTCCAGCGCGGTCGTGGGCTCGTCGGCGATCAGCAAGGACGGGCGACACGCGAGTGACATTGCAATCATCGCCCGCTGGCGCATTCCACCTGAGAATTCGTGCGGGTAACTCTTGGCGCGTGACGGTGAGATGCCGACCAGGTTGAAGAGTTCGAGGACGCGGGCGTAGGCGTCCTGCTTGGAGGTCTCGGGCTCGTGCGTACGGATGGCCTCGAGAATCTGGCGGTCCACCCGCTGGACCGGGTTCAGCGCGTTCATCGCTCCCTGGAAGACGAAGGCGACCGACGTCCAGCGAAGGCGGCTGATCTCGGCCTCGTCCAGACCGACGATCTGCTGGCCGTCGAGGACGATGCTGCCCCCACTGACGGTGGCATTCTCGGGTAGGAGCATCGGGACCGCGAGCCCGAGCGTTGTCTTGCCGCATCCCGATTCGCCGACGATGCCGACCGAGTCGCCCAATTCGACGCACAGGCTCACGTGATCGACGGCGCGCAGCACTCCCTTACTCAACTTGTAGTCAATACTGAGGTCGTTGATTTCGAGCAAGCTCATCGACCACCTCGTCGTAGGGGATTGAGCACCCGGTCGAGGCTGTGCCCGACGAGTGAGAAGGCGAGCACCATGACGACGATTCCCACGCCCGGCGTGAGCACGTACCACCAAGCCCCTTCGCTCATGGCACCGGAGTTGAAGGCGTTGTGCAACATCGTGCCCCACGAGACTTGCACCGGGTCGCCCAGCCCGAGAAAGGCGAGGGCCGCCTGGGCGAGGATTGAACCCGAGAGGACGAGCACCAGGTTGGCGAAGATGAGTGGCGCGACGTTGGGCAGAATGTGCTTGCCCATGATGCGAAGATCGCTGGCGCCGAGCGAACGCACGCGCAGGACGAGTGGTCGTTCGCGAAGCGACAGCACCTGTGAGCGGATGATGCGAGCGGTCTGGGGCCAACTCGTGAGCCCTATCACCAGGCTCGTGATGAGAATGCTCTGACCGAAGAGCGCCGCGAGCACGATGATGAGTGGCAGGGTGGGCAGCACGAGGAAGAAGTCGGTGACTCGCATGAGGACCGTGTCACGCCATCCCGCGTAGTAGCCCGACACGAGCCCGAGTCCGGCGCCGAGCACGATGGCGATGAGGGTCGCCATGACGCCGACGTAGAGCGAGATCCTTCCGCCGACCAGGAACTGACGAAGGACGTCCTGGCCCAGTTCGGTGGTGCCCATCCAGTGGCTCGCCGTGGGCGCCTGGAGGATTGAGGCGGACGAGGTGCCGAAGGATTGGGATTGGAACGGAAAGATGATGGGACCGACGAGGATGATGAAGAGGACGGCGCCGAGCGTGATCAGTCCGGTGCGACCCATGTCGTCACGCCACACCTCACGCCAGACGCCGGGGCGTCGCGTGACGGTCGGTCGCTCATCGGACGCGCTCGCGCCGCCGACGTTCACGATGTTGCTCATCAGGTGCGCCGCACTCGCGGGTCGAGCACCTGGTAGAGCAGGTCGCTGATGAAATTAGTGGCGATGACCGCAATGGCGAAGAGGAGGAAACAGCCCTCGAGGACCGGGTAGTCGCGCTGCTCGACCGAGTTGTAGATCAAGAGACCCATGCCGGGCCAGGAGAAGACCGTTTCGACCTGTATCGCCCCTCCGAGCACCATGCCGACGTAGAGCGCGGTGGCGGTGACGATGGGCAAGAGGGCGTTTCGCAAGGCGTGGCGCCAGATGATGACCCGGCGCGATAGACCCTTGGCGCGGGCCGTGAGCATATAGTCCTCGACCAGCACATCAACGAGCGAGTTCCGGGTGATCAGTGAGAACTCCGCGGCGTTGACCAGCATGAGAGTGACCGCGGGCAATACAAGGTGGCGGCCGACGTCGCCGAGGTGACCCCACAACCCCGTCACCAGGCCGGGTGTCTCGATACCGGAGATCGGTAGGACGTGCGTCCACACGCCGCAGACGAAGATGAGGATCATGCCGGTGAAGAAGTCGGGCATGCTCCAGACGCCGAGGCTTCCCACGGTGATTGAGGTGTCAACCAAGGTGTTCGCTCGCGACGCCGCGACCACGCCGAGCCATACGCCGACAAAGACGGTGATCACCGTGGCAGTCCCGACGAGCAGGACGGTGTTGCCGATGGCCGAACCGAGCACCGTGCTCACTGGCTTTCGATAGACGTAGGAGTAGCCGAGGTTCCCGTGCAGGAGGTTCTTCAGGTAGATGAAGTATTGCGCGACGAGCGAGCGGTTAAGGCCGAAGAGTTTGACGAGTTGCGCGCGCGCGGCGGCGTCGAAGTGTCCCGAGCGTGCGAGCAGTTGAACGGGACTTCCCGGGAGCACGTGGAAGAGCAGGAAATTGAACGATGCGGTGACGAAGAGCGTCACCGACAGTGTCGACAGTTTACGAACGAAGTACCGCGCGTTCATCCTCGACGGTGTCCCTCGATCGTTGACAGCACCACGCCGCTCTACTTCGGGGTCGCGGTGAGGTAATTGGTTCGCGTGAAGTTGTAGATGATCCCGCCACGCGTTGACGTCCAACCCTTCCACGTGTCCGTTCGATAAGCCTGCAGCTTGCTCTGATACCACATGATGCAGTAGGCGGCGTCGTCGTAGAAGACCTTCTGCGCCTCGTGCACGAGTGCGCGCCGCTGAGCTGGGTTGATCGCGACTGCTTGCTGCGCGTACAGATTGTCATAGACGGGGTTTGAGTAGAAGATGTCATTGTTGCCACCGATTTGACTGGTCAGGTCAATGCTCAAGAGGTAATCCGGGTCGGGATTGTTCGAATCCCAGCCCCAGATGAAGATGTCCCAGTTGGGGGCAGTCGAGTTGTAGACGATGTTGCCCAGCGTGGTGCCGTCCAAGGTCTCCAGGGTGAGTTTGACGCCAATCGCTTGGGCTGCCTTGACGAAGATCTGACCGGCGAGGACGTCCTCGTCCGTCGTTTGGATGGCGATGAGGCGGAAACTCAGCGGCTTACCGTGCTTGTCGACGCGAATTCCGTTGGAACCAACTTTGTAGCCAGCAGCGTCGAGCATCGTCCGGGCCTTGGCCGGATCGTTGTTGAACTGCTGATTCGCGGGGATCGTCTCCTGTAGATCGCCGAATGACGGGGGCAGTTGCACCGATCCGGGAACCCCGTGTCCCGCCAACGCGAGCGCGACGAGTTGTTCACGGTCGAGGGAGTAGCTCAGCGCTTGGCGAATCGTCTTGTCGAGAAGGAGGGGGTTCCCACCGGACTTCTTGCTGGTTGATTGGTTGAATCCGATGTGGTGGAACGAGAAGGAGTCCATTTCTACGGACTTGACACTGGGCGTGTTCTTGAGCCCGTTCCAAAGCACGGGTGGAACCTCGGTGAGGATGTCCAACTGACCCGACGAGAGACTCTGGACCATGACATCACTGTTCTCGTATTGATTCCAGATGATGCTCGTCGCGGCGGGCAGTGCGCCCCACCACTTGGCGTTGCGACTCACCTGGACGAACTGACCGGTGGACCACTTCTTGAACTTGAAAGGACCGCTGCCGACGGGGTTCGGATTGTTGTAACTCTGAATCTTCGTGGTGCTCATCGAACCCCAGATGTGCTGGGGCACGATGAAGACGGCGAGCGCGGGGTCGAACGCCTGAGGCTTCTTGTAGTTGATCACCACGGTGTTGGGACTTGACACCACTGCGGATTCGTAGTCGACGAGGCTCCATGCCGACACGCCGAGGTTGTTCTTTCCAACGACATCAAAGCTGAACTTGACGTCGGCGGCGGTGACGGGTTTTCCGTCGTGCCAGGTGGCATTCGGTCGTAGTTGGTACGTGAAGGTCTTCCCATCGGCGCTGACGGTCTCCTTCGCCGCGAGACCGGATGTGGGCTTGAGGTTGATGTCGTATTCCATCAGCGTGTCGTACATCAGCGAGATGATCTCGAGCGCGGAACTCGCCGTGTAGGTGAAGGGATTGAGGACGTCGGGTGGCGTCGTCCAACCGACGCGAATGGTCGACGATGCGCCCGAGGTCGCTCCGGCGGGGCTGGCCTCCTCGCCAAGACCCGCGATACTCATGAGTCCGACCGACGCCGCACTGAGGGAAAGAAACTTCCGTCTGGTCAGGAAGCCATCGCTGGAATCCACTGTTTCACGACTCATTATTACCCCTGGGAGTTGGCAGTTTGTAAACCTTCGGTCTTGCACTACATTTTGGAGACATTATAAAGACAGTATCTTTCAGTTCCGGTACCGTCAAGCCGGCCCGTCAGATTGATGCGTTGGCGACGATGTGGCGAAGGTTGCACATCGCTCCTGGACGCAAGCTGGCGGGTTGGTAACTGGCAATTGGAGTGCTCGCGGCTCACGAGACCACCTTGCGTTGCCGCTTTGTCCGAATCAACAAGAGTGGAGATGTTGTCGTCACTGTCGCCAGAAACAGAGGATCATCGAATGGAAGCAACCGAACTCGATACGCCAGCACTCGTCATTGACCTCGACCGCGTCGAGCGCAATATCGACGAGATGGCCCAGAGGAGTCGAGACGCTGGTGTTCGGCTCCGACCGCACACGAAGACCCACAAGATGCCCGAGATCGCTGCCATGCAGATGGCGGCGGGAGCCGCGGGCATCACGGTTGCCAAACTCGGCGAGGCGGAGGTCATGGTCGACGCGGGATTCGACGATGTGCTCGTGGCGTACCCCATTCTGGGAAGTGAGAAGATCTCTCGTTTGCGCTCGCTTCGCGAGCGGGCGCGCGTGATCGTGAGTCTCGACTCCGTTGAAGTGGCCACTGGCCTCGGCGCCCTGGGCGTCGAGATGAAGAGCCCCGTGGAGATCTACGTGGAAGTGGACACCGGACTGGCGAGGATGGGACGCCCTCCCGGTCTGCCCACATTCGAATTGGTCGAGCGGCTGGCATCGATTGAGGGGATCACCATCGCGGGCTTGATGACCCACGCGGGTCACGCCTACCGCGTCGTGGGTACGGAGCGTGAGACGGTGGTCGACAATGAGGTGAACGACCTGGTCATGACTCGTGAACTTTGTGCCGCGGCTGGGATCACCATCGCACAGATCAGCGTCGGTGCCACGCCGTCGGCGAGGAGCGAGATGTCGCGCTCGGGCGTCACCGAAGTTCGACCGGGAACCTACGTCTTCAATGACACGACGATGATGAGTCTGGATGTGGCCACCGAGGAGTCGTGCGCCGCCTACGTCATAGCGACGGTGGTGAGCCGACCGACCGCTGAGCGCTTCGTGGTGGACGCCGGCTCGAAGTCACTCACATCAGATGGGGTAGGTCGCCCTGGTTGGATTCGCATCGCTGGCCGTAGTGATCTGACGATGGCGTTCCTCAGCGAGGAGCACGGGGTCGGGACGATTGACCGCTCGATGGGCCGCACGCTGGACATCGGCGACAAACTCGAGTTGATCCCAAGCCATATCTGTCCGGTGGTGAATCTCTTTGATGAGGTCTACACACTCCGTGATGGTCAGGTCATCGGTACGTTCAAGGTGGCGGGTCGCGGCAGGTCTCGCTGACGATTCACGACGGTTCGAATGAATGCCTTTCGTGACCAAAGGCCTTAAACATCTGGCGTCTGGTTGGGGTACGGTCGTTTCATCACTGTTGTTCAACCACATCGCTCTAAAGACCGCCCGCCGAGGCATTGGTGCACATCGGGTTTGTCGCCGCTGCAGCCAATCAACTCGTAGGGATTGGAGGCACCATGTTCCAAGTTCGAATCCACGGCCGAGGAGGCCAGGGCGTCGTCACCGCCGCCGAGATCCTCGCGGTCGCGGCCTTTGACGAGGGCCGTCGAGCTCAGGCGTTCCCCAGTTTCGGTTCGGAGAGGACCGGGGCCCCCGTCGTGTCCTACTGCCGGATCGATGATCGCGAGATCCGCACGCGTGAACCGGTCATGGAGCCCGACGCGGTCATCGTCCAGGACGTGACGCTTCTTCACCAGGTGGACCTCTTCTCGGGGCTCTCGAAGGATGGCTTCGTCCTCGTCAACACATCGAAGAACTTCAGCGAGCTCGGATTCGGTGACGAATTCGTCGGATTCCGTCCCGAACGCCTGATGACGTGTCCCGCCACCGAAATCGCCATCGAACACGTCGGCCGCCCGTTGCCCAACGCCGCCTTGCTCGGCGCGTTTGCCGCGCTGACCGACCAGATATCGCTCGGAGCCATCGACGTAGCGGTTCGTGAACGATTCCATGGTGTCGTGGGTGAACGCAATGCCGCCGCTGTTGGTGCCGCGTACGCCTTCGTCACCTCAAAGGAACAGGAGGCGATTCGTGCTTCGTCAAATTGAAGGCTCGAGGGCCGTCGCCGAAACGGTGGCGCTGTGCCGACCCGAGGTCGTGTGCGCTTATCCCATCTCGCCCCAGACCCATATCATCGAAGCGGTCGGAGCGATGGTGAAGGCCGGCACGTTGACGCCATGCGAATTCATCAACGTCGAGTCGGAATTCGCCGCGATGTCGGTGGCGATCGGCGCGTCGGCGACGGGGGCGCGCGCATATACCGCCACCGCGAGTCAGGGGCTGCTCTTCATGATGGAGGCGGTGTACAACGCCGCCGGACTGGGCCTGCCCATCGTCATGACCCTCGCGAACCGTGCGATTGGAGCGCCGATCAACATCTGGAACGACCATAGTGACGCCATGGCGGTGCGCGACTCTGGCTGGATCCAACTCTTCGCCGAGACCAACCAAGAGGCGGCCGACCTGCACGTGCAGGCCTTCCGCCTCGCCGAGGAGCTCTCGGTACCGGTGATGGTCTGCATGGATGGCTTCATCCTCACCCACGCCGTCGAGGGGGTCGACATCCTCGACCAGGCCTTCGTCGATTCGTTCCTCCCACCCTACGAACCCCGTCAGGTGCTCGACACCGCCGATCCGGTATCGATCGGCGCCATGGTCGGACCGGAAGCCTTCGAAGAGGTCCGTTACCTCGCCCATCTTCGCCAACTCGACGCGCTCGAGCGCATACCGGCCTTGGCGATGGAATTCGCGCAGGCCACCGGTCGAGATAGCGGCGGACTCCTGCGAAACTACCGGACCGAGGACGCCGACGTCATCATCGTGGCGCTCGGTTCGGTGCTCGGTACCATCAAGGACGCGGTTGATATTCGCCGGGAAGCCGGCGAACGCGTGGGCGTCGTCGGGATCACGTCGTTTCGTCCGTTCCCCGGCGACGCCGTGCGCGCCGCGTTGTCGGGCGCCAGCCGTGTCGTCATCGTGGAGAAGGCGTTCAGCATCGGCTTCGGCGGTGTGCTGTCGACCGACGTGGCCATGGCTCTTCAGGGGATGAGCGTCGGCCTGCGCACCGTCGTCGCCGGCCTCGGTGGTCGCTCGATCACCCGCCGGTCGCTCGAAGGGGTCATCGACGCGGCCGTGCGTGACGAGTTGGCGAACTTGACGTTCCTCGACCTCGACCACGATGCGGTCAATCGCGAGCGATCACGGATGGCGGCGACCAGGCGCTCGGGCCCATCAGCCGAGAACCTCCTGCGCGACCGCGACCACGTGACTTCACACACTGCAAAGGGGCCAGCATGACCACCCAACCGGTCCACTTCTACCAAGTCGGCAGTTTCGCGGTCGGCAACCGACTTCTCGCCGACGATGCCCGAACGATCCAGTCGAATCGGGACCGGACCAATTCGATCGACTCGGGTCACCGGGCCTGTCAGGGTTGCGGCGAGGCCCTGGGAGCCCGCTACGCCCTCGACGCCGCGATGCGCGCGACCAACGGTCAGATCGTCGCGGTCAACGCCACGGGATGTCTCGAGGTGTTCTCGACGCCCTATCCCGAGACCTCCTGGAGGATTCCCTGGCTGCACTCACTCTTCGGTAACGCGCCGGCAGTCGCGACCGGGGTCGCGGCCGCACTGCGCGTGAAGGGGTTGAAGGACGTGCGCGTCGTGGCCCAAGCCGGCGACGGGGGCACCGTGGATATCGGCTTCGGATGCCTCTCGGGGATGTTCGAGCGAAACGATGACGTGCTCTACATCTGTTACGACAACGAGGGCTATATGAACACCGGCGTGCAGCGTTCGGCGGCCACGCCGCCCGCGGCGCGTACCGCCACCACCGAGGCACTGGGGCCAGAGCCCGGGAACCCATTCGGTCAGGGCAAGGACCTGCCGCGCATCGCCATGGCGCACGGCGTTCCCTACGTGGCGACCGCCACGGTCGCCGACCTGCACGATCTCGAGCGCAAGGTGGAGCGGGCCATGGAGATTCGAGGCGCCCGGTACCTGCACATCTTCGTCCCGTGCCCGTTGGGTTGGGGGTCGGCGTCCGACGACACGATCCACCTCGCGCGACTGGCCAAGGAGTCGGGCCTCTTCCCGGTCTTCGAGGCGCAGAACGGCGTGGTCACCGAGGTCGCCGCGATTCGCCGACAGGTGCCGGTGGAGCGGTACCTGTCCCTGCAGCGTCGTTACGGTCACCTTTTCGGCAAGCACCCGCGACCCGACATCGTGGCGCATATCCAGCGAATGGCCGATGAGAATATCGCTCGCTACGGCCTGGTCGATGAGGACACCGATTTGAAAGAGATGGCCAACTGATGGACACACCCTTTGCCATCACGCTCGGCGTCGGCACCAGCCGGTCGAACCACACCGGTTCGTGGCGTGTCGAACGTCCCGTCTACATAGACCGCCTGCCGCCGTGCAACAATGCCTGTCCGGCGGGCGAGAACATCCAGGGTTGGCTCTTCGAGGCCGAGTCTGGGAACTACGAGGCCGCGTGGCGCAAGCTCGTCGAGGAGAACCCGATGCCGGCCATCATGGGCCGGGTGTGCTTTCATCCGTGCGAGACGGCCTGCAACCGGGTCCAGGTGGACGAGGCCGTGGGCATCAACGCGGTGGAACGATTCCTAGGCGACCTGGCGATCTCGAAGGGTTGGTCATTGGCGAGTGCGGGCCCCGACACGGGCAAGAGGATTCTGGTGGTCGGCGCGGGACCGGCAGGACTGAGCGCCAGTTATCATCTTCGCCGCCTCGGTCACCGGGTTCGTCTCGTGGATTCCGCCGCCCAACTCGGTGGCATGATGCGCTACGGGATTCCGGCGTATCGGTTGCCACGCGACGTCCTTGACGCGGAGATCGCCAGGATCGTCGCCATGGGCGTCGAGGTCGAACTCAACCACGTGGTGCACGACATTGACCAGGAACGCCGCGACGGAGGTTTCGACGCCGTCTTCCTGGCGGTCGGCGCCCAACTGGGCAAACGGGTGAACATCCCCGCCGGCGACTCGTCGCGCGTCATCGACGCGGTGTCGTTCCTGCACCAGGTCGCCGACGAAGATCCACCACTCCTCGGGCGACGGGTCGTCATCTACGGCGGTGGCGACACGGCGTTCGACGCCGCGCGCACCGCTCGGCGCCTCGGCGCCACCGACGCGGTCATCGTCTACCGACGCAACCGCGAGCGGATGGGGGCGAGCGGCGAGGAACTCGAGCAGGCCCTGGGTGAGGGCGTCACGGTCCGATGGCTCTCGACGGTGAGCAAGTTCGCCGACGACCGGATCGTCATCGAGAAGATGAGGTTGAACGCGGAGGGCTTCCCCGAGCCGACGGGCGAGTTCGAGGATCTCGACGCCGACGCCCTGGTGCTGGCGCTCGGTCAGGACACTGACCTCTCGCTGCTCGACGCCGCGAGCGACGTCACCGTCGAGAACGGCGCGGTCGAGGTGCAGGACTCGATGATGGCGGGGGCGAGTGGCATCTTCGCCGGCGGCGACGCGGTCCCGGCTGATCGAACGGCGACCGTGGCCATTGGTCACGGCAAGAAGGCGGCGCAGGGTATCGATGACTTCGTGATGGGACGCACGCCCGCGACGAAGTCGCGTCATGAACTCGCGACGTTCGACAAGCTGAACACCTGGTACTACGCGGACGCTCCTCGGACCAAGCGACCCGAACTCGAGAAGGTCCGCCGCCAGACCAATTTCGAAGAGGTTGTCGGGGGACTCACCGAGGACAACGCTCTCTTCGAGGCGCGACGCTGTCTCTCCTGCGGGAACTGCTTCGAGTGCGACAACTGCTTCGGGGTCTGTCCCGATAATGCCGTGATCAAACTCGGTCCGGGCCAGCGCTACCAGTTCGATTACGACTTCTGCAAGGGCTGCGGGATCTGCGTGAAGGAGTGCCCGTGCGGAGCCATTGAGATGGTTCCGGAGAAGATCTAGGCGACGAGGGTCGCAGCGAACCACTCAACGAGCCGGTCCAGCGCTTCAGGTGCGATCGCGTGGCCGCCGGGGTGACGCACTGTCGTTGCCGTGGCGCCCGATTCGTTGCGTACGTACGCCCACGTCCGGTCCAACAACTCGCGCGGAATGACCATGTCGTCGTCGCCGTGGGCGACGAAGACGCGGCAGTGCGCGAGGTGGTCCGCAGTTGTCGCGACGCCCGCGTCAAAGGGCAGGGTTCCGTAGAGCAGGGCGGTGCCGGCGTAACGCTCCGGGTCGCTCAAGAGTAGACCCCCGGCGAACGCCGCCCCGCCGCTGAAACCGACGAGCACCACTGGTCGCGTCGGTGGCGCCACGTCGTCAAGCCAGGTACGAAACCAGCGCATGGTCTCGTCGAGCGATTCGGCGACGGGGCGTCCGATACCTCGATTGGCGAACCACGCGTAGCCTCCTCCCTCGACGATGGGCGCTCGAACGGCCGCGTACGCCGGACCTTTCGCCAGGTGCGCGACGAGTGACGAGATCTCGCGCTCGTCGGAGCCCCGTCCGTGCAGCAGCACCACGAGGGGCGCCGCCGGATCGGCGGCGCCCTCCCAGTGGACCGTGGGATTCTCGAACTCAGTCATGCGTCGCGGCGGCGATCGTGGCTAGTTCGCGCCGACGGCTGCGAGGTGACGCCCGTGTTCGCCGGCGAGGCGCTCGGCTTCATGACGCATCTCGACGGCGATCTCGGTGAATTCGTCGAGGGCGGGAACCTGGCCGACGAGCGTGAACTCGCGCGCCACCACGCGAAGGTCGAGCCCCCACACGTCTTCGAGGATGCGTCGGATCCATCCAATCGCGTGGTCCCAGCCCTCGCGAGGCGTGCCGGGCCCGTAGGCGCCACCGCGCACGATGACGAGCACCGCGGGCTTGTCCCTGAGCGGCTGACCACCTCCGGCAGCGAGGCGCGGATCGGTGATGGCGAGGTCGATCCACGCCTTGAGGTGCTGGGAGACGCCGTAGTTGTAGAGCGGTGTGGCGATCAGGATGGCTTCGGCGTCGACGAGTTCATCGACGAGTGATGCGGCGAGGGTCAGGGCGTCGATCTGCTCGGGGCTGCGCTGACTCTCCTCGGTGCGGCCACCCGAGACGGCGGCGGCCCAGACGGTCGACGGCAAGGGGTCGAGCCCGATCTGGCGACGGGTGACGGTAGCGTCGGGTTGGGCGTCACGCCACGAACTCTCCACGATGTCACCAATGGCCCGACTGACCGAGCCTTCGACTCGGATGCTGGCGTCAAGACGGAAGAGGGACATGGTGACTCCTTGTGGTAGGGAACTTCAATTATACAGGTAACTAGTAAAAAAGAAGCAACTTCTCTAATACTCGTAACCAGTACAATGTGGATATGAAGACCAAGGGACCAATCGACGCCTCATCGAGCGATTGCCTCGCGACAGTGACATCCCCGGAGAGCCTGAGGCACTGCGACGCGGCACTCGCGCGGGCGTTTGGTCTGCTCGGCAAACGGTGGAACGGGATCATTCTCGGGACCTTGGCAAATGGCGCCTCGGGCTTCGCTGACTTGAAGCGACGCGTCGACGGCATCAGCGACTCGGTGCTCAGTGACCGACTGAGCGAACTCCAGGGTGCCGGTCTGATCCTTCGAACCGTCGAAGCTGGGCCTCCAGTCTCGGTGTCCTACCAATTGTCCGAATCCGGACGGGCGCTGATGCCCGTCATGTTCGAACTCGGCCAGTGGGCTTCGAAGAACCTTTCGGAGCTCGACGCCGCTCCCTCGCCGCCGGTGATCACCGGAGCCTTCCCCGTCGCGTAACTACCGGGGCGCATGCCAGAAGGGCGGGGCGACGGTGATCCGGGCCAACGTGCTGGCCACCGTTCCGAAACGCCCATCGTCATCAAGCCACGCTTGGAAGGCCGAGTCAATCTCGTCACGATTCCTCGCCACGAAATTCCACCACATCAGAATCTCACTTTCGAGCGGCACGCCACCGAGCACCATGAGGCTGGAGGGCTCGAGGGATTCGAAGTCGATCTCGTCGTGACCGACGCCGAGGTATCCAATATGACCGGGCTCAATGACGTGACCGTTCGCCATGAGCGAACCCTCGAGGGCGATGAGCGCATACTCGAAATCGGGTCGCAGCGGGTAGTTCACCGATCCGCTCACGCGTGCCTCGACTCCGACGAGATCGGAGTCGAGGCGGGCCGGACTGGTCACACCACAGAAGTTCCCGACCAGGACCGTCGCGACGGCGCCGCTCGATTCGATTCGAGGCAACTCGCCGTGGTGTTCGAACGCCGCCTCGAGCAGGCGCGTCCGCTCGGTTTGGGCTATCCATAATTGGATCCCCTGCAGCGAGCCTTCGTAGCGGCGCGTCGCCTCCTCCGAATGTGAAACACCCAGGCCGGCGGTCATCAGATTCAACTGCCCAGGAGCGATGAGCTGCTCGTTCCCCAAACTGTCGCGATGCAGGGCCTCGCCGTCGACGAGGTAGGTGACGGTCTGGAGACCGGTGTGAGGATGCGGCCCGATATCGAGCCCGTGTTCCTTGGTCACCTGGGCTGGACCCATGTGGTCCGCGAAGCACCAGGCGCCAACCGTTCGGTGTCCCCTTCGAGGGAGGGCCCGGCGAACGGGCATGTTGCCGACCATGGTGGTGCGACTCGGTGTGATCTCCAGCTCGTTCATGGTGTCAGGCTAGCCACGTGGTCTCGGATGGCGACAGGTTCGCGCGCGCTGCGTAGGGCAGCATGCCGATGCTCTAGGGACGGCAAAAAAGCCCGGGAGGGGGGTCCCGGGCTTTCTTTGGGGGAGGCCAGATCTGTTAGATGACGTCAGCCGGGTCGCCTAGGCGGTAGTGACGGATGCCGAGCAGGGTCAGCACCAACATCACCAATGCCAGCGCGTAGGACGCAATGGCGGCGTAGAGGGCGATCAAACCGACGAACCCGAAGGCGTAGGCGTTGAGCAGCAAGCCTCGAAGGGTGTCACCACGAAAGACCAACTCGGTCTGTGTCGACAGTGGCGCGGTGGCGCTCAGCTGCGCGTACGTCTTGCCGTTGGCGATCACCTTGGTGTCAGCACCAATGATGTCGTCGGCGAAGATCTGCGCCTGTGAGCCGTTGAGCACCTGCTGGCCGGCCAGTTGGGTCTGGTGCACCGCCACGAGGTCGTGGTAGTCCGCCTGGGTCTTGGTCGGGAAGAAGACCTTCTGCTCAAGCAGCTGTGACTTCACCTGTGAACTGGAGAAGGTGTAACCCACCAAGCAACCGGTTCCGGCGACCAGCAGCATCACCGTGAGCAGGGTTCCAACCCAGTTGAGTAGTAGGTCCAATGTCTTGCGCCTCATGCGTAGTTCCTCTCGATTGACACTTCTCCATTCTTGTCGAGAGAGTCAGTCGGACCGTAGGGGAAAAAGTCCCTTTAAAAAGGGAGTAATCACTGCACATCGTCGTTGAGCGAGAGGCCCAACCTGTGCAGGTATCCAACACCCATGACCGCCGCTTCACAGCCCACGTCCTCGAGTGCACGTACGTCGTCGTCATCGCGGACGCCACCGGCGGCGACGACGAGCAGTCCGCTCGCGCACACGCGCTCGTAGAGCGGGAGATCCGGTCCTCGCATCGTTCCGTCACGTTCGATGGCGGTGACGTGCAGACGGGTCACCCCCGCGTCAACGCATCGCTCGAGGGCCTCGTCGACTCGCAGTCCCGTCGACGACAGCCAGCCGCGTACTGCGAGTTGACCAGCGCGAACATCGAAGGCTACGACCAGTTGCTCGGCGAGTGATGCCACGTACGACACCAACGCGTCCGGCTCGGCCCACACCGCGGTTCCGACGATCACCCGTGATGCCCCGGCGCCGAGAGCGAGTCTCGCACTCTCGATGGAGCGAATTCCTCCCGATACCTGAAGGGGAATCGTGCCCGCGAGATCCACACATCGTCGAACCACGTCGCCTCGCAACGCGCCGTCGCGAGCTCCCTCCAGATCGACGATGTGTATGAGCGGCGGTCCCGTCGCCACGATCCTCCCCATGAACTCCTCGATGGGTTGACGAAAGAGCACGCGATCGTAGTCGCCTTGTTCGAGGCGGACGGCATAATCGCCTAGGAGGTCGAGAGCGGGAATGATTTGCATAGCAGCGTGGTAGCACGTTAGCATGTCATCATGACGAGCGGCAAGGTACAACAAGCAGAGGCCCGACCCGAGACTTCCGAACGCTTTGACGAGCTCGTGGAGGCGTTCAGTCGTCTTCGTGATCCAATCACCGTGGCGGCCTTCCTTCGCGACCTCTGCACGACGAACGAGCTCGACGCCATGGGCCAGCGCCTGCAGGTGGCGCGACTGGTCGACGAGGCAGTCTCCTATCAAGAGATCTCACGACGCACCGGCGCCTCCACGGCGACGGTGACTCGCGTGGCGCACTGGCTGCGCTATGGCGAGGGTGGCTACCGCGCAGTGCTGAAACGAGGGAAGAGATGAATCGTCGACTTACCATGGCGTTGCCGTCGAAGGGTCGTCTGCGTGAGCCCTCGTGGTCATTGCTCGAGGCGAGCGGGGTGGATCCCCAAGAGCCCGGTGAGCGGGTCCTGCAGGCGCACTGTCGTAACGCAGACATTGATCTGCTCTTCGTGCGCGCCGACGACGTACCCGAGTACGTCGAGGACGGGGTCGTCGATTGCGGCATCACCGGCCTCGATCTCGTCGCCGAGCGCGAGAGCAACGTCGACGTGCTGCTGCGATTGGGCTACGGCAAGTGCTCACTCCAGGCGGCGGTTCCAATGGAGGATACGGCGACGACCTTCGCCGATCTGGAGGGTCGCCGCATCGCCACCTCGCACCCGCGCACGGCGGCCAAGGTGCTTGCCGAGCATGGCGTCACGGCCGATCTGGTGCGCGTCGCGGGATCCGTTGAGATCTCGCCGCGTCTCGGACTCGCCGACGCCATCATCGACCTCGTGTCGACCGGTTCGACCCTCCGAACGAATGGCCTGCGCTCCATCGGCGTGCTGTTTGAATCGGAGGCGGTCCTCGTCGGGCGCAAGGGCTCGGTGGATATCGAAGCCCGACGGACCTTGACGACGGTGCTCGGATCGGTGATTAATGCCCGGGCGAACCGATACCTGCTCTGCAACGTTGCGAAGGAGCGGCTGGCCGAGCTGCTCGCCCTCTTGCCGACGTCGGGCTCGCCGACCGTCATGGACCTTGCGACCTCGGGTGTCGTGGCCGTGCACGCTCTCGTCCCGGCGGCCAATATCTGGTCGCTGCTGCCCCGGTTGGAAGCCTGCGGTGCCAGTTCGATCCTTACACTGCCCGTTGAACGGATGCTGCCATGAGCAAGCCGGTACCTACCGACCGTACGATTTCGATCGAGGAAGTGGTCCAGGATGTCCGTGACCGTGGCGACGCAGCGCTCGTCGAGTGGTCACATCTCTTTGATGGCACGACGTCGGACACGCCCGAGCGGGCCGTCGCCTACAGTGACGTCCCGACCGCCGCCATCCTCGCCGCCGCCGAGTCGGTGCGCACGTGGCACGCCGCCCAGCGTCCGAGCGATCTGATGCTCGAGGTCGCACCCGGCGTCACGCTCGAACGTCGATGGACACCGCTGCGCTCCGTTGGGATCTACGTGCCCAAGGGCCTCGTCTCGTCCCTGATCATGGGGGCTGTCCCGGCCCAGGTGGCGGGTGTGGAGCGCATCGTGGTCTGTACGCCCCCGAGTGGCGCCCCCGCGGTCGCCGCCGCCGCCGCATTGCTCGGTATCGACGAGGTCTGGGCGATCGGCGGCGCGCAAGCCATCGCCGCGATGGCCTACGGCACCGAGTCGATCGCGCCCGTCGACAAGATCTTCGGCCCGGGTGGCGGCGCCGTCAACACGGCAAAGTTGCTCGTGAGCCGCGACGTCGCCATCGACCTGCCGGCCGGACCCAGCGAAGTGGTGGTGGTCGCGGACGAGGGTTTCGACGAGGAGGTCATTCGTCAAGAACTCGCAGCGCAGATGGAGCACGGTCCCGACTCTCGAGCGTTCGTGGTGCGCGTCGGCGACGATCTCGAGGCCGCGTTGGCCGAGATTGAGGACTACGCCGCAGAACACGTGGCCCTACTCGGCGAGCGTGCCGAATCGCTAGCGGGACGCATACGCAACGCCGGCGCGGTCTTCGTCGGCCCCTACGCTCCGGTGCCGGCGGGCGACTACGCCACCGGCGCCAATCACGTGCTGCCGACGGGCGGATGGGCCAAGTCGACGGGCGGCCTCGGTCTGGAGGCGTTCATGAAGACGGTGACCGTGCAGCGCGTGACCAAGGAAGGTCTGGAAAGGTTGGCTCCGGTGATTGAAGCACTTGCAGAGCTCGAGGGAATGCCAGCGCACAAGGCGACGGCGCGACGATGAGCAAGCCCACCGCATTGGACGCCTACCAGTGGCCACCATCGAACCAGAGCATCGCGGGCATGGTCGGGCTCGACCCTCGCGCCATCATCCGTTTCGACGGGAATGTTCCGCCCACGCCCCCGGCGAGCGCGCGGCCGGCGGCGCTCGCGAGGGCACTGGCGGACATCAACGAGTACGACCGGGGCCGTTATGAGCCACTGCGTCAGGCCATTGCCGATCATCACGCCGTGGATCGCGACCAGATCGCGCTCGGCGCGGGCAGCGACGAGTTCATCGTCCTGCTGGCGCGGATCTTCGCCGAGGGAGGCACCGTCGCCACCGTGCCGGCGGTGTCGTATTCCATGTACCGCTACGCCGCGGCGATGGCTGGCGCCACGATGGTCGACGACCCCGCCACTGCGGACCTCGTCTTCGTGTGCCGACCGAACAATCCGACCGGTGAACTGCCGGACATTCCCGACGTGCCCGGCCAGTTGGTCATTGATGAGGCGTACGCGCAGTACGCCGGCGTCGACGCGATTGACCGTGTTGGCGAAGGCGCCATCGTGCTTCGCACCTTCTCCAAGGCGTACGGCCTCGCCGGGGCGCGGGTCGGCTACGCGATCGCGTCGCGCGAACTCACCGCCGTGATCAGTTCGCGTCAGGCGCCACTGTCGGTGTCGTCGTTGTCGGCGGCGCTGGCGCTGGCGGCGATCTCGATGCCGGTCGACGTGTCGGGCCAGTTGGCCGAGCGTGAGCGCCTGACGGCTGAACTCACCGGACTGGGACTGGTACCGCTGCGTTCGTACACGAACTTCCTCTACATCCCGATGCAGGACCCGCAGGAGATCGTCGATCGTCTGATGCCCTACGGCGTCGTCGTGCGGGCCTTCGCTGGAGGTCTGCGCATCAGTGTTCGTGACGAACTCGATGATGACGTGCTGCTCGACGCGCTGCGCTGCGAGCTACGGGGCGAGCCCATGCCCGCCGCGTCGGTGCGCCATCGTCGCGCGACGGCCGAGACCTTGCTGTCGATCCGCCTCCGTGTTCCCGGCGAGGGCCGCGTCTACGTCAACACCGGCGAGGGATTCTACGATCACATGCTCCAACAACTCGCGTTCCACGGCGGAATGGATCTGCGCCTCGAGGGTGTGGGTGATCCGGAGACCGGTGACCACCACACCGTCGAGGACATGATGATCACGTTCGGTGAGGCGCTCAACACGGCCCTCGGCGATCGAAAGGGCCTCACCCGTTACGGTGAAGCGCGTGTGCCGATGGACGAGGCGATCGCTCACGCGGTGGTTGACCTTTCGGGTCGGGCGACGGCCAACCTCTCGATCTCACCCGATCCGGGCATGGCCGCCCACGCGTTCGAATCGCTGGCGCAGACTGCACGCATCACCTTGCACGTCACGGCCTCGGGCGAGAACGCCCACCACGTCGCCGAGGCGGCCTTCAAGGCCGTCGGGCGCGCGCTCGCCCAGGCGATGACCAAGGACGGTTCGTTGATACGTTCCACCAAGGGCTCACTGTGAGCGATGTCATCATCGTCGACTACGGCGCAGGCAACACCCACTCCGTTCGCGCGGCGTTCGCCCATTTGGGCAAGACCAGCGAGGTGAGTTCGGACCCCGCCACGATTGTGGGGGCCTCGTATGTCGTGCTGCCCGGCGTTGGTTCGGCGCGAAGCGCCATGGAGCACCTCAACGAGACGAACGCCGCCGACGCGTTGCGCGAGCGCTTCAAGGACCACGGACCGACGTTGGGTATCTGTCTCGGCATGCAACTGGCGCTCGAAGCGAGCGAGGAGGATGGGGGCGTCAAGGGCCTCGGGCTCCTCGAGGGTGAAGTCGTTCGCTTGAAGGCGGGAAGGATTCCGCGACTCGGGTGGGCGATCGTCGAGCCGTGGGGCGACGCCTACTACTTCGCCCACTCGTTCGCCGCCGAGTCACCCGACGCCATCGCGACGTCGGACGGTATCACCGTCGCCGTACAGCACGGATCATTCCTCGGCGTGCAATTCCACCCGGAGAAGAGCGCCGTTGCCGGACTTGAGTTCTTGGAAAAATGCCTCTCCCTCGCCTGATCCCCTGCCTCGATGTCGCGAACGGCCGCGTGGTGAAGGGCGTCAGCTTCGTCGGACTCCGTGACGTGGGCGATCCAGTCGAGCTTGCGACCTTCTACAGCGACGGGGGCGCGGACGAACTCGTCTTCCTCGACATCGCCGCGACGCCCGACGACACCCAGACCATGACGTCGATCGTGGCCCAGGTCGCAGACGTGCTGGCGATTCCCTTCACGGTCGGGGGCGGTATCCGTTGTGTCGCTGACGCGACGCGCATCATCGAGGCGGGCGCCGACCGGGTTTCGCTCAATTCAGCCGCGCTGGCGAGCCCCTCACTGATTACCGAAATCGCTGATCGATACGGGAGTCAGGCGGTCGTCGTGGCGATCGACGCGGGCGACGGCGTCGTCCACACCCACGGCGGTCGCATCGCGACCACGACGGCGACGCTCGACTGGGCCGTGGAGGCGTGCGATCGCGGAGCGGGTGAACTTCTGCTCACCTCTATTCGCCAGGACGGCCAGCGGACGGGATTCGACCTCGAGTTGACGGCCACGGTGCGAAACGCCGTGACGATCCCGGTCATCGCCTCGGGAGGTGCCGGATCGGCCCGGCACGTGGCCGACGCGCTGCGGGTGACCGACGCCGCGCTCATTGCGTCCATCGTGCACGAGAATCCGGCGGGCCTGCCGGGGCTTCGACGAGAGATTCAGAGCTTAGGTATTCAACTTCGACCATTGAAGGAGCGAGCATGAGCGAAGAACTGCGTGCCGCCATTGTCCAAGACGACGCCACGGGCCGGGTCCTGATGCTCGGATGGATGGATGAGGAAGCGTTGAGCCTCACCCGATCCACCGGTCTCGTGCACTTCTTCTCGCGGTCGCGCCAGAAACTCTGGCGCAAGGGCGAGAGTTCGGGTAACGGTCTGCGCGTGGTCGAAGTTGTGCTGGACTGCGACGAGGACGCGGTCCTCGTGCGGGTGAGCGCCGACGGCCCCACGTGTCACGATGGCGCGACGTCGTGTTTCACCCCGTGGTTGTGGCGGCGGATCCTCCAACGACAGGCGGAGGGCGGTGAGAAGTCCTACGTCGCGACGATGCTGCGCGAAGGGACGCCGCTCATCTCGCGAAAGGTGGGCGAGGAGGCTGTCGAAGTCGTCGTCGCCGCGCTGAGCGAGGATGACGAGCGGGTCGTGAGCGAAGCGGCCGACCTGTGGTTTCACACGTTGCTGCTCCTGCGCAGTCGGGGGCTCGACCCCGCGGCGGTCGAGGACGAGCTACGCCGACGCGATCGATAGGACGTTCGCTTGCTCATCAGTGGGTTGGTGGCGTCGCCGTGCTCAGTAAAGTAGTGACGCTGACTCGCTTTCAATGATTGACGAAAATCGACGTTCACCTTGATCCACCGTCATGCTTCGTGTTCGACCCTACGAGAGGTAGATAGCAGTGGTGCTCGCATCCGCAATTCCGTCGGGAGTGATCGTGCTGATCGGTGCCGTCTTCCTCGCCTGCGCCGTGGAGATGGTCGAGGCGCTCACCATCGTCCTGGCCGTTGGTCATACGAGAGGATGGCGCTCCGCCTTCGAAGGATCGGGCGTGGCCCTGCTCGCCCTGGCGGCCTTGGTCGCGGTCTTTGGTCCGGCCCTCATCCACGTTCCGCTCGCCGTCCTGCGTCTGATCGTGGGCAGCGTGCTCTTGATCTTCGGTATGCAGTGGCTGCGCAAGGCGATCCTTCGCTCGAGTGGATTGAAGGCCAAGCACGATGAGGACGCGATCTACTTGGAGACGGTCGCGGAGATGAGCGCGGTGAGCGCGAGTCCTGACCGCGACCGGGTGGCCTTCACCATGGCTTTCAAAGGGGTCTTCCTCGAAGGGCTGGAAGTCGTGATCACCGTGCTCACGCTGGGTACCTCGGCGCACCGGCTCGGTCTGGCGGCGATCACCGCTGCGATCGCCGTCGTCCTCGTGGGGATCGTCGGCGTCGTCGTCGCCAAGCAGCTCTCGAGCGTCCCTGAGAATGCGATGAAGATGAGCGTCGGCATCCTGCTGGTCAGTTACGGCACTTTCTGGGTCGGTGAGGGGCTCAAGGTCCGCTGGCCCGGCAACGACGCGGCACTGGTGCTCTTCGTGGTCCTCTACGCACTCGTGACGTGGTTCTACGTCGTGATGATTCGTCCCTCGTCATTGACTATCGAGAACGGGATGCGGGCATGAACGCGCAACGATCCCCACTTATCGTTCGCCTCCTCAAGGGTTTCGGCATGTTCTGGTGGGACTTCCTCGTCGGCGACACGCCAGAACTCTTCGTCGCGGTCCTTGGAATCGTCAGCGTCGTGGCATTGCTTCGTCTCGTGTGGCAGGTGAACACCGCGGCGGTGGTGGCACTGCCGGTGCTCGCCATCGCCGCGCTCGGGGTCTCGGTCCGGCGCGCGAAGCGTGCTGCGCGCCGCTAACTCAGTTGCCGGGCAGTTCGTACGAGGTCATGGAGAGCGAACCCATCTCGTAGCCGTCGACCAACGTCCTCGTCGGCGCTCCCGCCCGGGATGCCAGACCGGCGATGTAGGCGAGGGGCAGGAAGTGGTCGGGCGTCGGTACCGCCAAGCGATAGTCGGCGTGGGCGGCGCTGGCGCCGAGCCTCGACGTGTCGTCGGTCATGATCGCGCGGATGTCGTCGTCGAACCGGTGGGCCCAATCCGCACCCTGACCGGGCTGCTGCCAATCGATGAGTCGAAGATTGTGCACGACGTTGCCGCTGGCGAGGATGAGCACTCCCTCCTCACGGAGTGCGTGCAGTTGCGCCCCGAGATTGAAGTGGTAGTCGAAGGGCAAGTCGGCATTGATCGAGAGTTGCAGCACCGGCACGTCGGCCTTGGGGAACATGTGCACGAGGATTGACCAGGTACCGTGGTCGAGCCCCCAACTGTCCTCGTCGAGCCCCACGTAGGTGGGCTTCACGATGTCGAGCACACGTTGGGCGGTCTCGGGGTCCCCGGGCGCGGGATACTCGACGTCGAAGAGCGGCTGGGGGAAGCCGTAGAAATCATGGATCGTGCGCGGCATCGACATGGCCGTGATCGCAGTGATGTTCACGTACCAGTGCGCCGAGACGACGAGGATCGCCTTGGGCTTCTCCATGGATGCGCCGAACGCGTTCCAGGCGTCCGTGTAGCGATTGTGCTCGAGGGCGTTCATGGGGTTTCCGTGACCGAAGAAGGCGGCGGGCATCAGCTGCGACATGGAGGACTCACTTCTCGTGGCGAACAGCGTCCATCGTAACGGTCATGCGTTCATTCCTGTCGAGCCGACGAGAACTTCGTCGCGCTAGAGGTAGTGGGGAGGTACCTCGTGGCTCTCGCGGCGAATACGGCGGATCTCGTCCTTGAGTCGAGCGATCTCCTCACGAAGGGTGACGATGATCGCTTCGAGTTCCTGACTGGTTGGTTCTGGTGCGTCCACTTGTTCAGGTTGGCACACCCGCGACCCCCTCGTTGGAGAGTCACGAGGAGCAGCGTCTCACGGCCAATATGAGCAAATGCGTGACAATCGAGCGACACTTCGTTATCTTTTGCGTGTGCGGGCAAGAGTCGTGACCGCACACAAAGGGGGGACGTATGTCCGCAAGTCATGTGGAGACCCACGACGGCGATCGATTAGCCGCGTTGGGATACCGCCAAGAACTATCGAGGGTGCTGTCGCTCTTCGACAACTTCTCGGTCGCGTTCAGCTACCTGAGCCCGATGGTCGGTATCTATTCGCTCTACGTCATCGGTCTGGGCGCCGGGGGACCTCGCTACATCTGGACGATTCCTATCGTCGTCGGCCTCATGACACTGGTCGCGCTGGTCTTCGGTGAACTCTCGAGCGAGTACCCCTTGTCGGGGGCGCTCTACCAGTACGGCAAGTACAACGTCGGTCCCCGCTACGGCTGGTTCGTCGGCTGGATCTACGGTTTCGCGTTGCTCGCGACCGTCGCGTCGGTGGACTCGGGCATCGTGAGCTACGTGACGGACTTGATGAACATCTGGTTCAAGACCCACCTCGACCCGACCAATCACGTGACGATCTTCGTCATCGCCGGCTCGGTGATCGTGTTGTCGGCGATCCTGAACTCGATCGGGGCCAAGATCATGGGCCGCGTGGCGCGATTTGGTGTCTACGTCGAGACCATCGGCACATTCGGCGTCTTCATCGCGCTGGCAATCCACGGCTTCACCCAGGGGTTCGGCTTCGTCTTCACGACGCAGGGTGTCCAGAACGTGGCGCACAATCCCTTCGCCGTGAACTTCGGCGGGAACTGGTGGACCGGGGCCGCGATGGTGGCGGTGCTGGCGAACGTGTACATCTTCTTCGGGTTCGAGTCGGCTGGTGACATCTCTGAGGAGACGGTCGACGCTGCGCGACAGGTGCCGCGAGCTATGCGCAATGCCCTGCTCTACGGCGGAATCGCCTCGTTCGTGCTGGTGTTGGGTCTGCTGCTAGCGACGCCGAAGTCGGGGATCGGCACGGTTATCACCGGCGGCATCCCGGTGCTGCTCGCCGCGCTACCGAGTTGGCTGCAGGACTTCTTCCTCGTGATGGTCATCATCGCCTTCTTCAGTTGCGGAACTGCCGTGCAGGGTGCGGGTGCCCGCGTGGCGTTCGCGCTAGCCCGCGACGGCGCCCTGCCGGCGAGCAACGTGCTCAAGAAGGTGTCCGCGCGTCACAAGACGCCGGTGAACGCCATCGCCGTGGGGACGATCATCCCGTTCGTCTTCCTGCTGCTGGTGCTCGTCAATCCAGCCAACCCGGTCAAGATCCTCTGGTTCACCTATCCGGCCAAGATCAATGCCCTCTACGCACTGGTGTCGTTCGCGACCTCGGGCATCTACCTGTCGTTCTTCTTGACCGTGCTGGGTGCGTTGATCGCCCGCAGCCGCGGATGGAAGCCCAGTGGATCGTTCACGCTTGGCCGATGGGGGGCGCCGGTCTCGATTGGCGGCGCGGCGTATCTGCTGCTCATGCTCCTCAACATCGTTTGGCCGAGTTCGCTCTCGAGCGGCCGTGCGGTCCTGTTCAACTACGGATGGGTGACGCTGTTGGTGATGCTGCTCATCGTGCTCGTCGGGGCCCTGTACGAGGGACTCGCCAGACCGGACAAGAAGGTTGCGGAGCACAGCCTCGACAAGTAGCGATTCACGATTCGTCGACTCGACTCGACGCCCGGTCGACGATGGACCGGGCGTCGAGTCGTCAGGCGTCTTCGAGCGTGTGCAGGTAACTCTTCAACGCGGTCAATCCCTCGCTCAGGAATTCATCGATGATCTGGTCCGACTCTTGACTGATGTCGAGAATCATTGCGGTGATCTCGATGTGGACCTTCGCGGCGGCCTGTGCTCGAGTGCCAGACAGTTCGGGAAAGCGAATCCGCAATTGCGACGCGAAGAACTCCAGGTACTCGTCGGTCTCCCTGCGGTCGAGTTCGACCAACTCGGGCACCGCGCGAAATGCGCGCCGAAGGTGTGCGGTCGCGGGCTGGTCGTTTCGGAGTTCGATGGCCAACGCGAACACCTCGTCGGCCCAGGCGTTCAGATCACTGGCGCTTGCGACCTCGCGCATCTTCTCCATCAACTGACCGACGCGCCGCGCCTGATCGATGCGGAACAGCTCGACAAGGATTGCGGTCTTGTCGGGGAAGTAGTGGTAGACGGTGCCGATGTTGACGCCGGCGCGTTCGGCGACGGCATTCGTGTTGAGTCCCTGCACCCCGCGCTCGACGATGATCTCGGTTGCGGCGTCCAGGATGCTGGCAAACGTGGCGATGGAACGCGCTTGGGACGGTCGTTTCAACTCACCGCGTCGTTCGGAGGTGGCTTTGGGCATGGCACCAGTATTCCCGCTCGCGCGGCCACACGGCGCGCATCGGCGCTGACTACATTGAGAACAACGTTCCCAAGGAGTTTCTGGTGTCCTTAACCGTCTACCGCGCGAGCGAGATCATCACCCTGGACAGCAATTGTCCCGTCGCGGACACGGTCGCGGTACTCGACGAGCGGATCCTGCACGTCGGCACGTACGAGCAGGTGGTCGAGGCGCTGGGCGACCAGACCTACTCCACTGACCTGCGTTTCCAGCACGACGTCATCGTGCCGGGCTTCATAGAGGCGCACGGGCACCTCTCCATCGACGGGGGATTGGGTCAGCTGGTGTGGACGGGCTTGGATGACCGCGCGCGAGCCGATGGTGTGGTCGCCTCGGGGTGTCGCACCGTCGAGGAGGTGCTCGATCGGCTACGCGAGCACGTTGGCGAGAAGGACACGATCGTCGGCTACGGCTTCGATCCGGTCTTCCATGGTGGTCGGGGCCTTCGCCGCGAGGACCTCGATCGGGTGAGCACCACGCAGGGTGTGCTCGTCGCCAACGCGAGCCTGCACCTCGTCTACGTGAACTCGGTGCAGATGCAACGCAAGGGCGTCGATGCGTCCACCACGCACGAAGGCGTGATGAAGGACGCGAACGGTCAACCGACCGGCGAATTCCACGAGACGGCCATGGGGCTGGTGCTCGACTCGATGAGTGTACTCACGGGTGAGGTCGAGGGGGCCGTGCGCGCGGGAGCAGAACTGTTGCGCCAAGTCGGCGTGACGTCGGGCAGCGATCTGGCGCTGTTCGCCGCCGGCGAGGACTTCGAGACCTACGCCAGGGTGACGAACGAGGATTCCTTTCCCGTGCGGGTCTTCTACTCCCCCACGCCGCGGCCATGTCCAGGGACTTCGCGCCGGCCGCGCTCCTCGAGCACCTTCGCGCCCTTCGCTCGCGCAACAGCGCACGTTTCGCCATGGGGCCCATCAAGTTGATCGCCGACGGTTCCATCCAGGGATTCACCGGCAAGCTCAAGTGGCCCGGATACTGCGGGGGAGACGACCACGGCTTCCTGATCCTCGACGAGGACGACGTGGTCGCGATGATGACCCCGCTGCACGAGGACGGGTTCCAAGTGGCGATCCACGCGAATGGCGACGAGGCGATCGACGTGGTGCTTCGCGCCATCGACCGGGTGCTGCAGCGCTCGCCGCAAGGTGACCACCGTCACCGGCTCGAACACTGCCAGATGGCCTCGAGGGCCACGATGCGGAAGATGGCGAACCTCGGCGTGGGCGCCAATCTCTTCTCCAACCACATCTACTACTGGGGCGACATCCACCGGACCACGACCATGGGGGCGGACAAGGCCCGTCGCATGGACGCCGCGAACACGGCGCTCAACGAAGGTCTCGCCATTTCGCTCCATTCGGACCACCCCGTGACGCCGGTGAATCCACTCTTCACGATGTGGTGTGCGGTGAACCGGCGCACGCGCAGCGGCGTCGAGCTCGGTCCGGCCGAGCGCATCACGGCGCTCCAGGCGCTCACCGCGATGACCCTCGGTTCGGCCTACCTGTTGAAGCGTGACGAGGTTCTGGGATCCATTGAAGTCGGGAAGTACGCCGACTTCACGGTTCTCGGGCAGAGCCCGTTGCTCGTTGACCCGATGTCGATCAAGGACATCGCCGTGCGTGCCACGGTGGTCGCCGGTCAGCCCACAACGAACTGAACCCACCGTCGTCGTGAGACGGCGGTGGGTTCAGTCATCGGTCGGTGCAGATCAAGGAAACAGGCCGCGCAGTTCGGTTGCTTCGGCGATCCGCTCGACGCCCGCGACGATGGCGGTGTCGCGCAGCGTGAGTCCGAGATCCTGGTGTCGGCTCCAGATGTGGTTGAACGCTTCGTGCATGAACTTCTCGAGTCGCTGGTGGAAGAGTTCGGGCTCCCACATGAAGCCCTGCAGGTCCTGGGCCCATTCGAAGTACGAGGCCACGACCCCTCCCGCGTTCGCGAGGACGTCGGGGATCACCGGGATGTTGCGGCTGGCGAGCACGGCGGCGCCTTCGCCGGTCGTGGGACCGTTCGCGGCTTCGACCATGATCGACGCGGCCATCTCGGACGCGACCTTCTCGTTGATGACCCCACCCAGGGCCGCCGGGATGGCGATGTCGCTCGGAATGGTGAAGAGCAGGTCGGCCGCGACGTTGTCGCTGCCCGGGTAGCCGACGACGGTGCCGGCTTCGGCGAAGTGTTTGGCCAGCACCTGGTGGTTGATGCCCTCGGGCACGTGGATGGCGCCCTTGACGTCAGCGATGCCGACGACCTTCATGCCGCGATCGCTCAGCAACTTGACCAGCGGTGCGCCGACCTTGCCGTAACCCTGAACGACGACGCGCTGCTCGTTGGATTGGCGACCCATGCGCTTCAAGATTCCTGCGGTGCATATGGTGACGCCGAGCGAGGTCGCGCCCGCGTGGCCCAACGTGCCGCCGATGGCGAGTGGCTTGCCGGTGACGACCCCGGGCGTGTTGTGACCGCGCAGCATCGAGACCGTGTCCATGATCCAACTCATCACCTGATTGTCGGTGTTGATGTCGGGTGCAGGGATATCGCGGTCCGGCCCGATCATCGGGGCGATGGAGAACGCGTAGCGGCGGGTGAGTCGCTCGAGTTCGGCGCGCGAGAGGGTGGTGGGATCGACCTTGACGCCACCCTTGGCACCGCCGTAGGGGATGTTCACGACGGCGCACTTGATCGACATGTCGGCGCTGAGCGCGGCGATCTCGTCAACATTGACGCTCTGGTGGAAACGGATGCCGCCCTTGCCGGGACCTCGTGAGGTGTCGTGTTGGATGCGCCAGCCGGAGTACATCTCGACCTGACCGGAGTCCAATCGGACCGGTACCGCGACCTCGAGCACCCGTTCAGGGGTCACGATCCGCTTGATCATCCCCTCGTCGAGGTTCAGTATCTTGCCGGCATTTTCAATGAGTGAGGTCACTCGTAGCCACGGGTTTGAATCGTCGCTCGGAGCCTCAGTTGGACGCGTGACCACGTTGTCACCAGCCTTTGTGCTTTAGGAAGCGTCGTTGCTTCCATCACCCAGCGTACGACAGGTTGGGCGTCATCGTGCGCCACGATCGCCGTTGTCATATATCGTGCAGTGACAACGTCTCGAAAGGTTCCCATGAAGATCTCTACGATGCTCAGCTACTCCGGAGGCTTTAAGCAGGCCGCACAGGAAGTCGTTGCGATGGAGCGCGCCGGTCTCGACCTGGTGTGGGTCGCCGAGGCGTACGGCTTCGACAGCCCCTCCCTGATGGGCTACCTCGCGGCGTTGACGTCGACGGTGGAGATCGGGGCGGCGATTCTGCCCATCTACACCCGCACGCCGACGCTCATCGCCATGACGTCCGCGGGCATCGACGCCCTCTCGGACGGTCGCTTCCACCTGGGGCTCGGAGCGTCGGGTCCCCAGGTCATCGAGGGATTCCACGGCGTTCCCTACACGAACCCGTTGGGGCGCACCCGTGAGATCGTCGAGATCTGTCGTGACGTCTGGAAGCGCGAAGCCCCTCTCGTGCACCACGGCAAGAACTTCACCTTGCCGTTGCCCCCTGAACAGGGCACGGGGCTGGGCAAGCCCCTCAAGATCATCGCGCACCCCGTGCGCAGCGAAATCCCCATATGGATCGCCTCGTTGGGTGAGAAGAACGTGCAGTTGACCGCGGAGATCGCTGATGGCTGGATCCCCATCCTCTTCATCCCCGAGCGGGCCAACGACGTCTGGGGCGAGCCGCTCGCCGCAGGTAGGGCCAAGCGTGCGGCGGGGCTCGGCGACATGATGATCACCGCCGGTGGTCTTCTCGCGATCGGCGAGGGCGAGGACGTGGTGGCGCTGCGCGAACTGCAGCGCTCGATGGTCGCGCTCTACGTCGGCGGCATGGGCGCCAAGGGTAAGAACTTCTACAACGAACTCGCCATCCGCTACGGCTACGAGAAAGAAGCCGAAGTCATCCAGGACCTCTACCTGTCGGGTCGGAAGAAGGAGGCGGAAGCGGCGGTTCCCTCGGAGTTCCTCGAACTCACCACCCTCTGCGGACCGCTCGGCTACGTCAAGGATCGCATCGCCGCCTTCAAAGCCGCGGGAGTCACGCATCTGCAGGTGCACCCGATGCCCCAAGGCGATCAGACCGCGGCGTCGCTTATCGAGACCGTGAAGGGCCTCCTCTAGCCCTCGTCGCCGCGCGTCGCGTCACGGCCCCCCGAGGCGAGCCAGGCTTCGTACATGGAGGCGTAGGCGCCGCCGCTCGCCAACAGTTCACGGGGTGTGCCGACCTCGACGATGCCGCCCTTGTCGACCACGACGATGCGGTCAGCACGCTGGGCGGTCGTGAGTCGGTGGGCGATGAGGATCGCCGAGCGACCCTCGAGCAGGCGGTCGAGGGCCCGTTCGATGACGGTCTCACTCTGGAGGTCGAGCGACGAGGTCGCTTCGTCGAGGATGAGCACTCGTGGCCGAGCCAGGAAGGCGCGCGCCAGAGCCAGCAACTGGCGTTCGCCCGCCGAAAGCGTCTGACCGCGTTCGTGAACGATGGTGTCGAGTCCGTCGGGTAGTCGCGCCACGAGGTCGCGCAGGCCCACGACGTCGATGGCCTCCTCGATCTCCTCGTCGGTGATGCCCGTTCGTCCGAAGGCCAGATTCGTTCGTATCGAACCGGCGAAGAGGAAGGCCTCCTGGGGCACGACACCGAGCTGGGAGCGAAGCGAGTGCAGGGTGACGGTGCGGATGTCGATGCCGTCAAGAAGGATACGTCCCGCCGTGGGATCGTAGAAGCGGTTGGCGAGTTTGGCCATCGTGGACTTTCCCGCACCGGTCGGGCCCACGAAAGCGACGGATTCACCGGGCGCGATCTCGAGGTTGACGTCGTGCAGCACGAGGTTGTCGGCGTTGTAACCGAAGCTCACGTTCTCGAAGGTGATACGGCCCTCGATGGTCGGTAGCGTCACGGCGTCGGGAGCCTCGTCGACACTCGGCGCGGTTTCGAGCAGTTCGCGCAGGCGGATCACTGACGAGCGACCCTGTTGCAGCGAGTTGTACTGCTGGACCAGCAACTGGATCGGGGCGAAGAAGCGGTTCAGGTACAAGAAGAAGGCGATCAGGGCACCGACGCTGAGCTGGTGCTCGATGACCATGTGGCCGCCGATGCCGAGCAGCAGTCCGGTGCCGAGGATGCCAATGGTGTTCGTGGTGGGACCGTACAAGGCGTTCACGCGGCCGGTGTACATGTTGGCGTCGCGGTAGGCACCGAGGACGTGGCGGTGGTTGCGGATATTGCGCTGCTGACGGTTGTTCGCGGTCACGACGCGGATGCCGTAAAGCGACTCCGAGAGATCGGCGAGCACGTTGGCGATCCGGTCACGGCTGAGGAGGTAGCCCTTCTCCGAAGCGTGGTGGAACCAGATCGAGATGGCGAAGAGGAGGGGGACGATCAGCACGATGGTCCACGTCGCCAACGTCACGTTGGTCATGAACAAGATGATGGTGATCACGATCATCGTGAGCCCCTGTAACGCGAACGAGCTGATCCCGTCCTGGATCAACTGTTGGAGGTTCTCGACGTCACTCGTCATACGACTCATCAGGACGCCGGCCTTCTCCTCCGTGAAGAAGTCGAGGCTGAGTCGCTGGAAGTGGACGAAGACACGCACGCGAAGGTCGTGCATCACGCGCGCCGCGAGTTTGCCGGTCACGTCGACCTGCGCTCGTTGCAGCAGGACGCTGGCCAGCGCGATCACCAGATAGAGCAGCCCACAGACGGTGATCACCGTGAACGATCGGTGACCCGCGACCATGCCGTTGTTGATCGCGTATTCGGTGAGTTTGGGCCCGGCCTGGAGGACGAAACTGATGATGATGACCAGCAGCGAGCCACCCGCCACGTAGCCGGGGTAGGCGCGCAGCATCCTGGGCAGCGTCAGTCGCTGGCGTTCGCGTTCGTCGGGCCGCTGATGGAAACGGAGATCGGAGGGCTCGCGGTCGGGTTCGGTCGCGAGGAGTTTGGTCGCCTCCTCCATCAACTCGCTCGGTATGCCGCCGAACGGGAGTCCGGCACTCTGTGACGACCCGAACATCGCACCGGCACCGCCTCCCCAGCCGCCCCACGCCACTATTCGTCTCCCGACGTGGTTTGGGCGAGCACCTCGGCGTAGAGGGGCGAGGTGGCGAGCAGTTGCTCGTGGCTGCCCGTGGCGACGACTCGACCCTCGTCGAGCAGGATCACCCGCGAGGCGAGGGCGATGGTGGAGATGCGATGCGCGATGACGATGGTCGTGCGATGGCGCAGGAGTCGGCCGAGCGCCTCGTAGATACCGGCCTCGACGTGGACGTCGATGGCACTGGTGGCGTCGTCAAGGATCAGGATCGGGGGGTTGACCAAGAGCGTGCGTGCGATGGCGATGCGCTGGCGCTGTCCACCGGACAAGGTGTACCCACGCTCGCCGACGACGGTGTCGTAACCCTCGGGCAGCCGGGTGATGAACTCGTGGGCATTGGCCGCTGTCGCCGCAGCCTCAATCTCTTCGATCGAGGCTGCGGGGCGGCCGTAGGCGATGTTGTCACGTATCGAGATGGAGAAGAGGAAGGGCTCGTCGAGCACGACGCCGACGTTGGCGCGAAGCGACGGCAACGTGACATCGCGAACGTCGTGGCCGTCGATGCGTACCGCGCCGTCAGCCACGTCGTAGAAGCGGGTGACCAGTCGCGCGACCGTCGACTTGCCCGAACCGGTGCGTCCGACGATTGCCACGGTTTCGCCGGCCTCGATGTGCGCGTCGAAGTCGCTGAGGATCTCCGCCCCGTTCGGGTATTCGAAGCGGACGTGCGTGAAATCGATCGAGCCCTTCACGTCAACGAGGTCGAAGGCCCCGGGTCGCTCGACGATGTCGGGACTTTCGTCCAGTACTTCGAAGATTCGCTCCGCGCTCGCCTTGGCGCGCTGGCCCATCATCACGAGTTGGCCCAGCATCATGAAGGGGGCTTGCAGCATCAGGAGGTAGATGTTGAAACTCAGGATCGCGCCGATACCGAGGCGCCCATCGAACACCATCCACCCGCCGAAGAAGAGCACCAACGCGAGTCCGACCTGGGGAAGGTTCTGGACCCATGGCGACCATAATCCGCGGATCTGCGCGTCCTTGATGTAGGACCACGCGACGCGCTCGGCGGCGTCGGCCAGGCGGTTGACCTCGGCTTCCTCCTGCGCGAAGGACTTGACGACACGCACGCCGTTCACGTTCTCGTCGACGATGGTGGCGACCTCGGCGAGGCGCGCCTGGGTGATCCACGAGATCGGAAAGAGCACCCGACGCATGCGGATTCCCACGAAGTAGAGGATGGGCATGATGACCATGGCGATCAGGGCCAGCACGACGTTGATCGACAACATGAACCCGAAGGCGATGACGCCAATGGAGCACTGCACGATGATGAGCGGGGCGAATGTCGAGTACATCTGCACACTGCGGATGTCGCTGTTGGCGCGGCTGATCAACTGACCCGACTGGACACGGTCGTAGAAGCTGAAGGAGAGCCACGTGAGGTGTTCGTAGATCAGCGCGCGCAGGTCGGCCTCGACGTTGTACGCGGTGGCGAAGACGAACTGGCGCGAGATGATGCCGGTGACGCCGGCGAGGGCGCCCACGATCAGGATGTGGATGACGTCGGTGTGCAACGCGCCTGAGTTCTTGACCAGCGCATGGTCGATCGCCCCGTTCAGCATGTTCGGCACCAGTGTCTGGAAGATCAGGCTGACGAAGGAGAGGGCGATGGCGGTCAAGAATGCGGCGCGGTGCGACGCGATGATCGGCAGGATCCTCCGCCACCAGCTAAGGCTGCGGTCGCGCGATATCTGTCGCTTCGGGCCAGGATATTTCGAGTGGACACCACCGAGCGGATTGGCACCTTCCGGCCCCGCGACACTCGGAGCAACGGTGACGAGGGGGGTTGCCATTGGCTCATCGTACTGGTCGTACCCGGTGGTACTCGCGGCGCGGACTACGCAGCGCCCGGTACGACGGCGTAGTGTGACCTCGTGCCCACACCACTGATCGTCAATCACCCCATCGTGGCGGACAAGGTTCGCCAACTGCGTGACGCCGCAACGTCGAACGCCGATTTCCTTCGATTGGCCGGTGAGATCTCCCGGTTCGTCACCTACGAGGCGTTTCGCGACATGCCCGTCAGTCAGACCACAGTGGACACGCCCGTCCTCAAGGGTGCGCCGGCCGTGCGAATCGAGAAGCAGTTCGTGATCGTGCCGATCCTTCGAGCTGGTCTCGGCATGACGCCAGCTGTGCAGGAGGTCTTGCCTCGCCATCGTGTGTGTCTCGTGGGGCTTCGTCGTAACGAAGAGACGCTCCAGCCCGACGTCTATCTCGATGGTCTTCCCGACGAGCTTGAAGGCGCTCCCATCGTGCTGTGTGATCCGATGCTGGCGACGGGCGGCTCCCTGGTCTGCGTGCTCGACATGCTGCGCGCCCGTGGGGCCGGCGAGATCACCGTGCTGTGTCTGATCGCCGCGCAGCCGGGTGTTGACTTCGTGTTGTCGCGCCACCCCGACGTCCAGATCGTGGCCGCGGCGCTCGACGCTGAACTCACCGACGTCGGTTACATCACGCCGGGTCTTGGTGACGCGGGCGACCGACTCTTCGGCCTGCCGGTCCGCTAGCCGCTACAGCCCGATGTCCTCGTTCCACAGTTCGGGGTGGTCGTGGATGAAGGTCGACAAGAGTTCGGTGCACCCGGGGTCGTCGAGGATGACGATTTCGACGCCGAGTTCGGCCAGCCAATCGTGTCCGCCATGGAAATTCGTCGACTCGCCGATCACCACGGCGCCGATGTTGAACTGACGTACGAGACCCGAGCAGTACCAGCAGGGCGAGAGTGTCGTGACCATGACGGTCTCGGAGTAGTCGCGTCGACGTCCCGATCGGCGAAACGCGTCCGTTTCAGCGTGGACCGAGGCGTCATGTTCCTGCACGCGGCGGTTGTGTCCCGATCCAAGCAGGACGCCCTCGCGGGTGAACAGCGCGGCCCCGATTGGAATCCCTCCCTCGTGAAGGCCGGTCACGGCCTCGTTGTACGCGGTGGTGAGCATCTGGCGGGCGAGTTGGAGGTCGAGTGGCGGTCGGGGCGAAGTCATTGAATAAGTATGCTCCATCAACGTGAGTGAACGAACGTATTCAGTCGAAATCGGCAGCCAGAGGGTCGAGCTACCCGTGGTGTCGCTGAGCGATAATCTGGCGCTCGCGCTGCTGATCACCGTCGACATGGGTGTCAGGTTCATGTCGACCGCCGGTGAGGAGTTGGCGGCGATACTTCGACCCTTCGACGTCGACATCGTGGCGACGGTCGCGACCATGGGCATTCCGGTGGCCGTCGAGGTGACGCGTCACCTCGGGCTCGATCAGTACGTCATCTTGCACAAGACGCCGAAGATCCACTTGTCCGACGCGGTTTTCGAACCGGTCCGCTCGATCACGACTGACACCGATCAGCGACTGCTGTTCGACCGCGCCCGCATCAAGGACGTGCAGGGCAAACGCGTGGCGATCGTCGATGACGTCATCTCCACCGGCGCATCGACCGGTGCCGCGTTGCGACTCCTTCGCGGCGTCGGGGCCGAGATCGTCGCTATCGGCACGCTGGTGACCGAGGCGTCACTCTGGCGAAGTGCACTCGGCGATGACGCCGGCAAGGTGAGGGCTCTCGGGTCGATTCCGGTATTCCGACCTGACGGCACGGGCGGACTGGTCGAGGACTGGGCCGGCTGACGCGCCCCATCGGGCCGGCCTGATAAACGAACGAAAACCGAGAGCCTGTCGATGTTCCGGATTGGGCGTCGACAGGCTCTCGGTGTTCGTTCGTTGCAATGCGGCTAGAGCGTGGGCTCGAGCTCCTTCTGTCGCTTCACCTGACGTGCGACGTTCCCGGTCGCCTTCTCGAGTAGGAAGTAGACGAGACCGGCCACGATGATCCCCGTCGGTACCGAGAAGTCGGCGCCACCGAACCACCCGGCTGGCCCGCACGCCGACGCCTTCGTGCCCGCGCAGTAGAACGCGCCGTAGTGGTTGGAGACCGGGGTCATCCAGTGCAGCGGGAAGCTGACCGGTGGCGGAGCCTTGGAGAAGGCGAGCGTTGCAGTGACGACACCGATGACGAAGGCCACGATGGCGTTCCAGTTGATGCCCGTGGCGCCGGTGAAGTAGAGACCGTCCTTGTCGGTGCGCTGCAGCTCAGCGGCGTTGTAGCGGAACTTGCGCATCATCCAGTCCACGAGGTAGATACCGAGCCAGGGGGCGATCCACAAGATGATCACTCCGACGAACTCCTTCATGTACAACGAGAAGGTCGACTGGAATTCCGCCCAGATCGTCAGTCCACACGCGATGAAGCTGTCCAGCACGACCGCCTGGTAGCGCCGCAACTTGATGCCCATGGCTTGAAGCGAGACGCCCGAGGAGTACAGGTCGAGCGAGTTGATCCCGAACAACTGGACGATGGCGAACAGCATGAAGATCGCGACGATCCAACTCGGAATGTAGTGCTGGTTACGGAACGCCTCGAAGGGATTCGCGCCATTCCATACCGAGCTGTTGGAGAGGAACGTGAAGGTGAGCGCGCCGAGGATCATCATGAGGATCTCGGGAATGGCGGTACCGACGAATATCCAGCCAACGATCGCGCCCTTCTTCGCATCACGCGGGATATAGCGGGTGTAGTCATTGCCGCACTCGGTCCAACCGAGTCCCGAGAGCGCGAAGACGAAGGCGAGTCCGGCGGTGTAGAGCTGCCAGCCGCCGAGGAAGCCCTTGTCACTGGCGCTGCCGTGCTTGATGTCGTAGTACGCCAGTACGACGAAGATCACGCCGAAAGGGATGATGAGCGCGCGAAGCACCTTCACCATCGTGGCGTGGCCGAGGTAGGGCATGACGGCTTGAATCGCGGCGGCCAGAATGATGAAGATGACCTTCAGCCCCGACGAGACGTGGATGCCGGCCATCTGACAGAGCACGATGACCGCCCCAACGATGAGAATCAGCCCTTCGGTCTCGAATCCCAACTGGGTAATCCAGTTGAAGAATGCCACGAGCTTCGAACCTCGTGATCCGAAGGCGGCCCTGCTGATCGCGAACGCGGTGGTGCCCGTCTCGGGACCCTGCAGCGATGCGAGCCCGAGCAGGAAGAACGACAAGTTGCCGATGATGATGATGCTGAGCGCGGTGTAGAAGCTGAAGCCGAAGCCCATGAGCAACGCTCCGTAGACGAAGTACTCGATGTTGATCGCCGAACCCGTCCAGAGAGCGCCGATGTTGCGCGGTGTCGCCCATCGTTCACTTTCTGGAATGAAGTCGATGCCGTGCGTTTCGACCTTGAACGCCTGATCCTCTGTCGAACCGTCGTGCGATTCCAGTATTGATGCCACTTGTGTGGTCCTCCCTAGTAGATGGCTTTCATCTCGCACGACCCCGTGAGGTGCTTGTCGTACTGGAACAGTTTGTTGGAAATCCCGTACCCGTCATGCTGGCAAACTGCTCATTCGTAACATTTCTCTTATTTTCACCTCGTGCGCCCGACCACGATGGTGTCGAGGAGCCACTTCAGGGTTGGCTTCACTGATCCGCGTGGAGCGAATACTGCTTCTCGCAGCGGGCCATGCGACCCTTCACCTCTCGATCCCACTCCTCGCGAACGCGAACGAGCGTCGCGCTCCATGGAGTCGTCGCTGCGCCAGCTTCGCGGCGGCGCGAGGACTCGTGACGGTGTCCGACAGATCGCCCACGCCGACAACGATCAAGGCCGCGGCCTCGATAGACGGCGAGCGCCGCACGACTCGCCAGGATGTCGTCACGAGTCGGTTCGTGGTCGAGCGGGCGCGGTCTGCGCCTTCAATTACCCTGTCATGCCATTCAATAGCATGAATTCAGGAATCAGGGCCGTCGCAGTTTCTTTTCGAAAGACGTAACCGAATCGTTACTGATTGCGCCGGAGTTCTTGCTATGTTTCCCCAAAGGAGCTTCCGTACAAGGCGGATTCTTCGGGGGAAAGCAGGATGAAGATGTCATCAACGTTCGATCGTCGATCGTTCCTAACGCATTCAGCCGCCACCATTGGTGGTGTCGCGATGGCGGGGAGCGTAGTAGATGGTTTGCTAGCTGGTGTGGCGGGGGCTACCACTGGCGTAAACAAGGGGACGCCCAAGAGGGGCGGAGTCCTGACCGTCGGACTGATCTCTGATGTTCCGAACTATCACATCTTCAACGGTGCTCAGGGCAAGTGGGACGCATCAGCGTTCTGTGTCGGCAACGCTCTCTACGACCCACTCTGGACGACGTCGGCCAACGGCAAGACCTGGCTGCCCATGCTGGCCATCTCTGCCACTCCCAACGCGACCTACACCGCGTGGACCGTCAAGTTGCGCCAGGGCATCAAGTTCACCAACGGTGAGGCGTTCAACGCCGCGATCGTCGTCGCCAACTGGAGCTACGCCAAGGCCGACCCGACGGTGGGTCTCGCCATCAAGCCAATCATCGCGTCGTGTGTCGCGGTCGACACCTACACGGTGACCTACAACATGGTCTCGCCATTCACGACCTTCCCGCTGTTCATGGCGGAAGGACAGATCGGTCGCATGTGCCACCCGTCGTCCATGGTTGCCGGCTACACGGGTAACCCGATCGGCACCGGACCATTCCAGGTGCGCCAGTGGCAGGTGGGCGTGGAGTCCCAGCTCTGGGGGAACCCGAACTACTGGCGCAAGGATGCGGCCGGACGCAAGCTTCCCTACCTCGGCGGCATCAACTTCAAGACAATTCCCGACAACCCAACGCGAAACTCCGCGCTGCAGTCGGGTGGCGTGGACATGATTCTCCAGCAGGACGGAGCGAGCGTCGCGGCGCTCAAGAAGATGTCGGGCATCAAGTACCGCACCGACATCAGCGACCCACGGGACCCTTCAGTCAACTGCCTGATCATGAACACCACGGCAACGTTGAACCAGTACTTCCTCTGGGCTGGCGAATTCGCGTCCAGCATCGGAATCCCGGGAGCCGCCACTTACATCTTGAATGGGCAGGCTCCTCCAGCCGCCGTGCAGATGGCGGACTTCGAAGGCACCCTGGGTGCCGTCGACCCGTCCACCCTCTCCTGGAACACCAAGCTCAAGCCAGTGGTCAACGACGTCTCGATCCGCCAGGCGTGTGCCATGGCCATCAACCGTCAGACCTACTGGAAGGTCATCGATGGTGGGCTCGGCGCGGTCGCGGACGGAATCTTCCGCCACGACTCTCCGAACTACAAGAATCCTGGCTACCCGATGTACAACCCGAGCAAGGCCACGGCGCTCGTCAACGCGTACAAGGCCGCGAACAATGTCTCGTCGGTGAGTTTCGTGATCGACCTCGTCGCGGGGAGTTCTTCGGCGACGAAGCAGTTCGCGTTCATCCAGCAGCAGTTGTCTGCGGTGGGCATCACGGTGACGCCGCGTCCGCTGGTGCAAAGCACCCTCATCAACAACGTCATCTACGGAACATACGACTGCGCGACGTGGAACCAGTTCGGCGGCGTTGACCCATCGTCGAACTACGTGTGGTTCAACTCACAGCCAGCGACGACCTCGCCGGCCGCGGGCGGGCTTGGGATGGCGGCGTTGCCCGCGGGGACGTTCATCGCAGGCGCCGTGAACTTCGCACACCTCGGCGACCCGGTCGTCGAGAGTTCGATGTTGAGCGCGTTGGCGTCCCCTCCGGGATCTGCCGCTCAAACCAAGGCGTGGCAGGCGGTGAACGCTCAGTTCGCAAAGGACATCCCGTATCTGTTCCTGGACACCACGGTGACGGCCTTCGCGGTCCGTAACAACGTGCAGAACTGGGCCGTGAGCACGGCCGCCGACGGCAAGACTCCCACACTGACCTTCGACGGTGGTTCAACTCGTTGGGACCAGATCTGGAAGAGTTAGTAGCACACAGCGTTAACGCACGAGAGCGGCGCTTCGGCGCCGCTCTCGTGCGTTAACGCGTCAATGACGTGGGCTGACGAACCCGTCCACGTCGCGCCACCACCAGAGCGTGGTGAGGGCCAGCAGCGACGCGCCAATCGCCGCGACGGTGAAGGGAAGCGCCGGGTTGATGGTGAACAGAAAGCCTGAGACGCCCGCCGCGAGGGCGAGCGCGGCGGTATTGGAAGTCGCGTAGAGGCCTTGGCGGCGGCTGAGTTCGCGATTCGCCGCACCCTGGCTCATCAGCGAGGAGACCGAAGGGACCGAGAGCGCGACGCCGATCGACTCGAGTGATCCCGCGAAGAGGAGCAGGACGTTGTTGTGGATATGCGGGTAGAGCGAGAGGAAGAAGGCCTCGTAGATCAGTCCGCTAATCGTGATCAGTCGACGGTTCGCGTGGTCGGCCAACCATCCTCCCGCTCGGTGCAGCGCCACCCACGGAATCGAGAAGAGGGTCCAACTGAGTCTGATCTGGAGCGTGGAGGCGTGGTGCGAGTGCATGAGCAGGCTCCATGACGCCTCGTAGACCCCAATCATCAAGCCACCCGCGCTGGAGGCGAGGAGCGCCCCTTTGAGTTGTGGACTCCACCGCAGCCTCGGCAGTGGCGTCGGGTCGTAGACCTTGTCGCCGAGGCTCGTGTTGAATGCCACCACCGCGGCGCAAAGGCTCACGACTCCCGTCGCGAAGAAGGCCCAACCAAGCTGCTTCACTGACGCGAGGACGCCGACCAGTGGGCCGATGGCGATGCCGAAGAGCTGGGCGGCGAGGATCTGCGAGACCGCTCGACCACGTTTGTCCTCGGTGAAGAGTGCCGCGACCGCCGACATCGAGGCGACTTCGATGGCCCCGGCGGAGGCGCCCTGGACGGCGCGGGTCAGCGCGAACCATGGTGCGACCACCGGGAGGAGATACGTCATCGATGCGAGTCCGTAGGCGATGAGACTGAAGATGAGTACCGGCCGGCGACCAAATTTGTCGGCGAGGTGACCGAGGAAGAACTGCGTGACGACACCGGCGACGAAGAATGACGCCATGATCAATCCGATGATGCTGGACGTACCTCCGCGATGTTCGAGGAAGAGCGGCAGTAGGGGGAGACCCAACGTGGCACCCATCCACTGGATGGCCACGATGACCGTCAGGCGGCGAAGGGTCTGCTGCTCCGAGGTGGTGGTCACGTCGACCACGCTAGTGGTGATGTCCCGGTCAGACCCTGGGTGCTAGACCAACGTTCCGCATTCGATCAGGATCAACACGCCGAGACCGAGGTAGATCCATGGGATCACCGAACGCCCGTGTCGCGATCCCCACGCGATGACGCGCGGGTGCGCGGCGACGGCCTGGGACGCCACGATGAAGATCACTTCACAGGTCGCGAATACCGCGATGGTCACCACCTCGTGCAGGGTGCCATTTGCCCGCAGCAGCGGGATCCAGACGGCGAGGTTGTCGCCCCCGAGAGCGATCGAGAGGGTGAACGTGGTGATTGCACCGCGCCGGTACTGCTCGTGGGCGGGCTGGTCGCGGTGGCGCCATCCGTGAAGTGCTAGGGCCCATGGCGCCACGCACAGGAGACCGACGAGTCTGGTGGGTATCGCCTCGAGAAGGGTTCCCACGCCGACGGCGAGCACGACCAGGGTCGCGACGCCAAGTGCTTGGGCGATCCCTACCTTCTTGAAATGCTCACGTCTGGTGAGCGCCAGCTGCGATGCGAAGGCGAAGAAGTTGTCGAGCATCGTGCCGACGAAGGCCAGCGTAGCGACGACGACGACGCCGAGGAGCGAGTGCACGGCGCGATTCTACCGGCCGATATCAGGGACGATGAAAATCTGACGAGTAGGATTCTCCTTCATGATTCGCCACGTTGAACCTCCAACCTCCGAGCAACTCGAAGCCGCGCGGCGCGTTATCGCCGATCACCTGACGCCGACGCCGACCGTGACGATCTCCCTTCGAGGGCGCCCGGTCCTGGCCAAGTTGGAGAGCCTTCAGATCACCGGCTCGTTCAAGGTCCGCGGTGCTCTGAGCGCCGTCGACGCGGCGCATCGCGACGATCCACGTGGCGCCGTCATCACGTCCTCGGCGGGTAACCACGGTCTCGGGATTGCCCACGCGGCGACCTTGCTCGGGGTCCCGGCAACGGTCGTGGTGCCATCGAATGCTTCGGCCGCGAAAGTCAAGAAACTCCGCCAGTACGACATTGAGTTGATCCAGTTCGGTTCCTCCTACGATGAGGCGCAGCACCACGCCCTCGAGCTCGCGACGTCTCGCTCGATCCGCTACATCTCGCCGTTCAACGACACCAACGTCATCGCGGGCCAGGCAACCGTCTTTGACGAGATGCTCACCCAGACATCTGATCTGGAGCACATTGTCGTGCCGGTAGGTGGGGGAGGGCTCATCGCTGGCGTGTTGATGTCGCGACAGGACCACGAGCGACTGGACATCAAGGTGACCGGTGTGCAGCCCGAAGCGAGTTCGGCGATGTACCACGTGCTTCGTGGCGTGAACATGGCTGACATCGTGCATCGTCCGACCATCGCCGACGGACTCGCGGGTGGCGGCGACGACGGTGCCGCAACCAACGAACTCATCGCCCGATACGGTGTTCCGCTGGTGCTCGTTGAAGAGAGTGATATTCGTCGTGCCGTTCGTGAGGTGGCCGAGACGAACGGACTGGTGTTGGAGGGGTCCGGTGCAGCGCCCTACGCCGCCATCACCGGTGATCTCATCGCCGACGCGACGTCGCGCGTTGGTTTCATCGCCTCGGGTCGCAACATATCGCACGAGTTGTTGCTCGCGCTGCTCCAGGAGCCGCTCGCCTAGGGCCTCGTGTCATTGCGCAGTTTCCGGACGGTAGGGTTGTTTCATGGCAGAATTCAAGCGTTCCAGTGCGGTGATTCTGGCCGTCGTGGCGAGCGCTCTCACGATCACGGGCGTCGTCCTGGCCGCCACGGACCCCAACCCATCGGGGTTGGTGAAGGATGCTCTCGCCCTCAACGGCTTCGCGCCGAAGTCCGCTGACTTTGAGGTGGTCGTCTCCACCGGTCAGTCCTACAGTGTGCGCGCGAACGTGAACGCGAACTTCAACACGAACAGCATCGACGCCGCCGTGCAGATCCCTTTGGTGTTCTCCAGCGTGAACGCGGACCTCCGGCTCGTCAACAACCACCTGTACGCCACAACATCCAATCTCTCGACCGTGATTGGCACGAAGTGGCTCGGTACCAGGATGAGACTGCCGTCACTGTACGGGTACTCGTTGGAACTCGTCAGGCCTGACATCGACCTCATCACCGGGTTCAGCCACACCTCGGTCGTGAAGAACGGCTACTTCACCACGTACGACTTCTCGCGCGACAACGTGGCGGTGGCACCCCTTGGTGTGGCGACGTCGCGGCTCCCCACCGTGGGTTCCCTCGATTGGAGTATCACGACGGGTAAGCAGGGCGAGGTCACGGGAAGTTCCCTCACCATCGCCACGAAGAGGTCCGAGACCGTGATCACGGTGACCGTGCTCTCGTACAACAGGCCGGCTTCAATCGCAGCCCCGCCTGCGGGCCAGGTCACGCGCGAGGACTCGAAGTACTTGAGGAAGTTGCTGGGTTCGACGCCGATCGCTTCGCTCCTGGTGCCCAAGAACATGACGTCACTCGGCAGTACGCAGCTGAACTAGATGAGTGACCTGACGCCACGACCCGAACCGCGCTGGCCGGCATCGGTCGCATTGTTGATCTGCGTCGGCTTGTACATCATCTTGCCGCACCGCTTGGTCGTGGGTCCCCGTTGGCTCCTGCCGGTGTTGATCGCGCTTCCCCTGCTGCCCCTGTCATCCACGCGACACCGCCACCCCAACGAGGCCGGATGGGTGCGCAAGTTGACGCTCGCGCTGATCGGGGTCGTCACCGTCGCGAACGTCACCTCTATGGCACTCCTGGTGCATCGCTTGCTGGTGGCGAACGTCTCGCAGGGCCGCAATCTCATCTACTCAGCGGTTTCGGTCTGGCTGACCAACGTGATCGTCTACGGACTCTGGTTCTGGGAGATCGACCGTGGTGGCCCTCACCTGCGAGCGGGCGGCACGGCGGCATTGCCCGACCTTCAATTTCCCCAGATGGAGAATCCGCAATTGGCGCCGATTTCGTGGCGGCCGCGATTCACGGACTACCTGTACACGTCGTTCGCGAACGGCACCAGCTTCGCTCCCGCCGACGCCATGCCCCTCACGGCGAAGGCGAAACTGCTCTTCGCCAGTGAGTCCGTGGTATCGCTGGTGACGATTGCCGTGGTGGCGGCACGCGCGGTGAACATCCTCAAGTAGCGGGTACGACTGCCCCTGCAGGTACTGACCCCTCCGTGCAGCGGTTCACTTGGTCGCCCCTGGCGCCAGTAGCCAGTCGGGCCTGAAGACCGACAGTGCGGCATCGGGCTATCGAACCCATCCGTGAGGCTGATTTCGAGCCCACGTGCTGAGCGATCGTGGTGACGTCGTCGCCCCGGCCCCGAGATCCGGGGATATCTTCGGGCCTGATGCGTGAGACCCTGGATGCTTCAAGGTAACGTCGATCGGATACGAACGTCGCCGACGATTCGAGCCCGGAGGATCGTCATGAAAAGAGCCCGATTGATGTCGACGGTGCTTTGCGCGGGAATGACCTGCGCACTGGCGATCCCGACGGTGGCCTCCGCTTCGGCGCCCGTGACCAGGACAACCCCGCAGAGCGAGGTCGCTGCGGTCCGTCTGGTGCACTGGGTCCCGAGCACGAAGGCCGAGATCGGGAACGGTGAATGGAACTTCGTGTCGAGCGGCCTGCCGGCGAGTTCATTCGTCGCTCCGTACTACGCGGTGCCGGCCGACCCGCTGTCGGTGAGTGGCGCAGGAGCGTCGGTGGTCGGCGAATCCACAGCCCTGAAGTCCCAGGACTACAACTACGTGATACCCCTCACGCCGAAGTACGTCACTGCGACCACCGCGGCCAACATGGGACCGATCGGCGTCATGCTCGACGGAGGAGTGCTCTTCAACCCCTTCGAGGCGAACGGATCGACCGCGGCGACGTCGGACAACTTCAGTGCCACGGCCAACGGACAGACCGCCACATTCCTCGATTCGTGCGATGGACACCCCGGCGGCCCTTCGCAGTATCACTACCATGGTCTTCCGACCTGTCTCGTGGCGTACGCCACCGGACAGAAATTCTCCGTGGGGCCGGCGAGCGATCTGGCTGCGTCCACGACGCCGGGCGTCAACGAGTCAGTGCCCGCGGCTCGCAAGCCGGTGGTCCTGGGATTCGCGTTTGACGGGTTCGCCATCTACGACAACATCGCCATGAGCGGGGCGACGATTCCTGTGTCGGCACTCGACGCGTGCAATGGGATCTTTTCGCCGGTTCCCGGGTATCCCCACGGTATCTACCATTACGTGCTCGAGAACGTGAAGGGCGCGCGATCCTCCATCAACTGCTACCACGGGTTGGTCTCGTCGGCCTACACCCAAGCACTGGGTAACGCGCTGGGGACCAATCCGCCGCCGCCACCTCTGGCTTCAGGCAGCAAGCCGGCCTCGGCGAGTTCCCTGGCGGCGAGTGCTTCACAAGACGCTCTCCTGCTCGGTGTGCTCGTTTCCTCCGACCCTCGTGATCTCTGTTAGGTGGAGCCCAGATAGCGTGCCGTCGCGGCGGGGTCTCCCTGCGTTCGCGTCGACTCGTCGGATGCGGGTTTGCTGGCCGGGACCCGGAGGAAATCCGTGGTGGCCGAGCGAGCGGATTCGCGCCTGCTCGACACTTTGCTGAAGAACCACCACGCGCCGGGCCGGTGCGTTCGACACACCCCAGATCGACCTACTCGAACAGCCGGTCGAGCCATCCACTCGCGCGGCTCTCCTTCTTCGAGCGCCGTTCGCTGTGGTCCGCCCACGTGGCGAGGGCGATGCCGATATTGATGCCGAGCCACCGCAACGGCTCCGGTTCCCACCGCTTGCTGCGGTGTTGGACGAACGTGAGCCGCGTGTGATCGGTAGGGGTGGACGGGGTGGTCAGCAGGTCGGCGATTGCGGTGGCGCAGACCCGACTGAGCACGACACCATCGCCGGTATACCCACCGGCGCTCGCGACGCCGGACTCGTAGTCGACGAGTACCGAGGGTGAGAGGTCGCGCGACATGGCGATCGCCCCTCCCCACTTGTGGGTGATGGAACCTTCGAGCGTCGGGAACAACTCGCGCAGCGTGGCCTCGAGGATCGTGAAGACCTTGTCGTTCTGATCGAATCGTTCTTCGACCGTGGATCCGAAGTGATAGGGGGCACCGCGTCCGCCGAACGCGATCCGGTTGTCACTGGTTCGCTGACCGTAGATCGTGAGGTGACGCCCGTCGGTGAAGGTGGGGAAGTGACCGAAACCGGCTTCGTCCCAAAAAGTGTCGGACTGGGGTTCGGTGGCGATCATCAGCGAGTAGATAGGTGCGACGGTCCGCCGCTCACCGGGCAACGTCGGCGTGAACGCCTCGGTCGCGCGAACGACGAAGTCCGCGCTCACGGTGCCCGCGACGGTGACGACCTGGGGTCGATGGCCCCTGCGGCCCGGAAGAATACGGGTGACCTTGGTGTTCTCGAAGATCTCGACACCGAGTCGCTCGTTCACCTCGGCGAGTCCGCGCGCCAGGCGGGCCGGGTTGATTCGGGCGCAATGCGGAGAGAACTTCGCGCCGTGGGCGCCTCGTACGTAGCCGTAATGATGGAGATCGCCCACGTCGAGCCACGCCAGGTCCGGCTCCTCGATGTCGAGGTCACGGGCGTCTCGGACCTCGTGCCTGAGCTGTTCGGCCTGAAGTTCGCTACGCGCGAACGTGAGCGTGCCGCCCTGCACGAAGTGGGCGTCGATACCGTCACTGAGAATCGCTTCACCCAATTCGCGAACTGCTCGTTCGAGCACGAGGCGTTGGTGCGTGAACGCATCCATGCCGTGTCGCGCGGCGACCACCGCATCCTTGATGGGGAAGAGTGCTGACGCCCACCCGCCGTTCCTCCCCGAGGCGCCAAAGCCGCACACCGATTGCTCGAGCACCGCGATGCGCAACCGGGGATCGCGTCGTTTCAATTCGCGTGCGGTCCAGAGCCCGGTGAAGCCTCCGCCCACAATCGCGACGTCGACATCGAGGTCGCGCCGCAGTGCCGCTCTGGGGACCACGGTCTCATCGAGGGTTTCCCACCACAGTGACCGCGGCGGTTGCATTACTTGAGGAACTTGGTAGCTCCGGTGAGCACCTCGCGCATGATCCCGACCATGAGGTCTATGTCCTCACGCGTGGAGATCAGCGGGGGAGCCAACTGGACGACGGGGTCGCCGCGGTCGTCAGAGCGACAGTAGAGGCCACGGCGGAACATCTCGGGCGAGACGAAGCCACGCAGAAGTTTCTCCGCGTCGTCACCCGTCCACGTTTCCTTGGTCCCCTGGTCCTTGACCAGTTCGATGCCGTAGAAGTAGCCCGTCCCGCGGATATCGCCGACGATGGGAAGCTCCTTCAGGCCCTCGAGCTCCTGGCGGAAGTAGCCCTCGTTGCTCAGAACGTTCTCGAGGACCTTCTCGTCCTCGATGATCTTGATGCTCGCGAGCGCGACCGCGCACGAGACCGGGTGACCCGACCACGTGAATCCGTGCGAAAACGAAGCGTCGCCGTGCTGGAACGGCTCGGCGATGCGGTCGGACACGATCATGGCGCCGAGGGGGGCGTAGCCCGACGTGATGCCCTTGGCGCAGGTGACGATATCGGGTACGTAGTCGTACTTCTGACCACCGAACCAGGTGCCGAGGCGACCAAAAGCACAAATAACCTCGTCCGAAACGAGCAAGACGCCGTAACGGTCGCAGATCGCGCGAACTTCCTTCCAGTAGCCCGGTGGCGGTGTGAAACAACCGCCGGCGTTCTGCACGGGCTCGAGAAACACCGCGGCAATCGTCTCTGGGCCTTCGCGAAGAATCGCCTCTTCGATCTGGCGGGCCGACCAGAGGCCGAAGGCCTCGTAGTCGTCAGCGTGCTTCTCAGTCCGATAGAAGTTCACGACCGGGACCTTGACCGCGCCGGGTACCAGCGGTTCGAACGGTGTGCGATAGCCGTCGAGTGACGTGATCGTCAGGGCACCGAGGGTGGTGCCGTGGTACGCGACGTCACGGCTGATGACCTTGTAACGGTCCGTATCGCCACGCATCTTGTGGTACTGACGAGCGAGCTTCCACGCGCTCTCGACCGCTTCTGCGCCACCAGTGGTGAAGAAGACGCGGTTGAGGTCGCCCGGCGCCAGACTGGCGATCTTCTCGGCGAGTTCGATCGCCTTGGGGTGTGCGTACGTCCAGAGTGGGAAGAACGCCATGGTCTTCATCTGCTCGGCGGCAGCCTCGGCGATCTCAGTCCGGCCGTGACCGAGCATGTTGGTGAAGAGTCCCGACAGACCGTCGAAGTACTCCTTGCCGTTGGCGTCGTAGACACGGGTGCCCTCACCTCGAACGATGATCGGGATTTCGTTGTGCTCGTCGTAGGCACCCATCCGGGCCATCTGGAGCCACAAGTGGCGCCGCGCCCTCTCGGAGTAGCCGTGATTGACCGTTGCTTCGTCTTCAACAGCCACACCGTCGGTATAGATCTCGTGAAGCGTCATTTCGTCCCCCATGCGTATGTCTGTTTTGAAAGTTTCAAATACAGAAATGTCTCAACTTCTGTGACCCCGGGAATACTCCTGATGGAGTCATTCAAGAGGTGCACCAATGCGTTGTCATCTACCGCAATTACTTCAGCGATGATGTCAAAACTCCCCGCGGTCATAACCACGTAGTTGGCTTCGTCGATGGCCGCGATCTTGTCGGCTACCAATCGAACGTCCCCGTGCACCCGAATTCCGATGAGTGCCTCGCGGCCGTAGCCCAACTGCAGAGGATCGGTGATCGCAACAATCTGCATCACGCCCGAATCCCGGAGGCGCTGTACGCGCCGACGCACGCCAGCCTCTGACAGTCCAACCTCGTCGGCAATCGCACCGTACGGTCGTCGACCGTCACGCTGGAGGAGGCTGATTATCTCACGATCGATGGCGTCTAGGCCGTTCGACGCCGAGACCAGCTCCAAGTTCGAACGCTCGGCGTTCTTAGAACTCTGTCGGTTTGGTTTGGTTCCTGGCATTGGTTGCTCCCCGCTCAAATCCCAGAGGGGTTTGAGGCTGCGGATACAGACACTATACACCGATATTCTGACGATATGAGTCAGAATTTTTCAATTCTGTGCAGAATTTCTCAGTTTTGAGTTGCGGCCGCCTTGAATTCTCTGGCAGAGTGGCTGAGAGCGCGGCCGAAAACTCGCCGCGCCGGGGGGATGTCATGCAGCGTTTGGAGAATTTCATCGGGGGCGAGTCCGTCGCGCCCAAGAGTGGGCGGTACGTCGATTTGATCAATCCGGGCACGGGTCAGCCAATGGCTGCGATGCCGGTTTCCAATGATGTCGATGTCGACGATGCGATGAAGGTTGCGGCCAAGGCCTTCCAGATGTGGAAGAGGACCACCCCGGCGCAACGAAGCTCGGCGCTCTTGAAGATCGCCGATGTGTTCGAAGCGAACGCCGAGGAGTTCATCACCGTCGAGTCAGAGAACTGCGGAAAGATCTTCGCGATCACGAGGGCCGAGGAGATGCCCCAGATGTTCGATCAGATCCGCTTCTTCGCGGGAGCGGCGCGTCTGCTCGAGGGTCGCGGAGCGATGGAGTACATGGAGGGCATGACCAGTTACATCCGCCGCGAGCCGGTCGGCGTCTGCGGTGCGGTGACGCCATGGAATTACCCGATGCTGATGGCCGTGTGGAAGTGGGCGCCGGCGATCGCGGCTGGCAACACGATGGTCCTCAAGCCAGGCGACTCGACACCGATGTCCACGTTGCTGATGGCGCAGCTGATGGCTGAAGTGTTGCCCCCGGGAGTGTTCAACGTGGTGTGCGGCGACCGTGACACCGGTCGCGCATTGGTGGAGCACCCGGTGCCAGCGATGGTGTCGGTGACGGGATCGGTGCGCGCCGGCATGGAGGTCGCGTCAAGTGCCTCGAAGTCGCTCAAGCGCGTCCATCTCGAGTTGGGTGGCAAGGCGCCGGTCGTCGTCTTCGACGATGTCGATATCGACAAGGCGGCGCAGGGCATCGCCTTCGGGGGCTACTTCAACGCTGGTCAGGATTGCACCGCGGCGACCCGTGTCCTCGTCGGCGCGAAGGTGTATGGCGACTTCGTGGACGCACTCGCGGAGCAGGCTCGTCACACCGAGATCGGACTGCCGGACAACGATGAAGCGTCGTACGGGCCGGTGAACAACATCAACCAGTTCGACCGGGTTACCGGCATTCTTGGTCGCAAGCCCAGCCACGCAACGTTCGTCGCTGGTGGCGAGCAGGTGGGCGAGAAGGGCTATTTCATCGCCCCGACGGTCGTGGCCGATCTGCGTCAGGATGACGAGATGATCCAAAGCGAGATCTTCGGACCGGTGATTACGGTCCAGAAATTCAGTGACGACGCCCAAGCACTTGAATGGGCCAACGGAGTCGAGTACGGACTCGCGTCGTCGGTGTGGACGAGCGACCACGGCCGGGCGATGCGCTTCACGCGCGACCTCGATTTCGGATGCGTGTGGGTCAACACCCACATTCCCGTGGTCGCGGAAATGCCTCATGGTGGGTTCAAGCGGTCGGGCTACGGCAAGGACCTGTCGGTCTATGGATTCGAGGACTACACCCGTATCAAGCACGTGATGCACAACATCGAGTTCTAATTCGCAGCAAGCAAGACGCTTCACCGTTCACCATGACCAACGAAGAGCGACAAGGGGAGAGTGCATATGTCAGTAGAGGACGTCAAGGGTCCGTTCGGAGCACCAGTCCCCGATGACGAGGAGAGAGCGCAGTTACGACACGATGAGTTGAGTCTGTTCGACGCCACGGCCGTCGCGGTCTCGTCGGTAGCACCGGCGTACTCACTCGCCTCGACGCTGACAGCCGTCTTCGTCATCGCCGGCGTCGGTCTCGCGAGTCCTGCGGTCCTGCTCGTCTCGTTCGTGCCGGTGATGTTCATCGCCCTCTCCTACTTCCACCTGAATCGGCGCAATCCCAATTGCGGGGCCAGTTACTCCTGGCTCAGTCAGGTCGTGCATCCCACTGCAGGCTGGTTCAACGGTTGGGTGCAGATAGCGACGTCGGTTCTCTTCTGCACGACTGCGCCGCTGCTCGCGGGGGGCTACACCCTTCAGTTCTTGCACTCCGCGTTCAATATGGTGAGCCTCGCGACGGTCAACAGCACGAAGGACATTGCCATCGTCGCGGCCCTCTGGCTCGCGCTCGTCACGTTCATCTGCATCTACGGCATTCGCTGGACCACGAACGCCCAGTGGGTCATGGTGATCATCGAGTACGTCGCGGTGGTCGGCTTCTCGATTGGCGGCATCATCAAGGTCTGGATCTACCACCCCGCGCATTCGGTGCCCTTCTCGCTGGGATGGCTCAACCCCCTCAATATCCACGGCTGGACCGCCCTCGCTTCGGGACTTGCGCTCGGGGTCTTCTTCTTCTGGGGATGGGATACGGCCCTCAATTTGAATGAGGAGTCGAAGCACGCGACCCACACGCCGGGTCGCGCCGCTTTGATCTCGATGTGGTTGTTGCTCTTCATCTTCGTTTTGAACATGGTGGCCGCTGAGATGCTCCTCGGACCCAAGGCGATTCAGAATCAGGGCCTCGAGGTCCTCTTCTACTTCGGTAAGCAGTTCGCCGGATCCTGGGCGAGTTACGTGATGATCTTCGCGGTCATCTCGTCCACGGTCGCGACCACCCAGACAACGCTCCTGCCCGCTGCTCGCATCACGTACTCCATGGCTCGTGACGGTGTATTCCCCAAGGTGTTCGCGTCGATCCACCCCAAGTACAAGACACCCGCCGTCGGCACGCTGGTCCTGTCGTTCACGTCGCTCTTCGGCATCATGTTGACCACGTTCTCGGCGTCGAGCAGCAACGTGTTCAACAATCTGGTGAACAACATCGGTGTGCTCGTGGCGTTCTACTACGGCATTACGGGATTGGCGTGTGCCTGGGCATTTCGCAAGACACTCGGACATGGTCTGCGTGTCAACGTCATGATGGTCTTTCTACCGTTCATCGGGGGCGTCGCCCTCTTGTACGTCTGCTACCAGGTGATGTCGTCAGGGGGATCGACATCGATCCCCGACATCCTTGTGCTGGTCGCGGGACTACCGCTCCTGCTGCTCGCGTGGGTGACCACTCGGGGCAAGACCGGATTCTTCAGGCAACCGCTCGTTTCGTACGACACGGTTGACTGAGTACCGTAGTAACTGTCCAACTAAATGAAAGGATGATCAACGATGATCATCGGCGTACCCAAGGAAGTAAAGAAGGACGAGAACCGGGTGGCCCTGACACCGGCCGGAGTTCGCGAACTCTCCGGCGCAGGACACAAGGTGCTCATCGAGCGCGGTGCCGGCATCGGTTCGTCGATCAGCGATGCTGACTACGTTGCCAACGGCGCCACCATCATCGACGCGGTTGACGACGTCTGGGCCGAGAGTGAGATGGTGATGAAGGTCAAGGAGCCCGTCGCCGAGGAATACCACCGGTTGGCGGCCCGCAAGAATCAGATTCTCTTCACGTACCTGCATCTAGCGGCCGGGCGCGAGTGCACCGACGCCTTGGTGGCGGCCAAGAACGTGGCCATCGCGTACGAGACCGTTCGACTTCGGGACAATTCGCTGCCGTTGCTGACGCCCATGAGCGAGGTCGCCGGACGCATGGCGCCCTTGATGGGCGCGCACCACCTGATGAGCTCCGGGGGAGGTCGTGGCACGTTGATCAGCGGTGTGCCGGGGGTGCATCCCGCCAATGTCGTCGTGATCGGTGCCGGCGTCGCCGGGATGGCTGCCGCGTCGATGGCCGCGGGCCTGCACGCCAACGTCAAGATTCTGGACCGCAACCTCGAAAGGCTGCGCCAGGTGGATATTCATTTCGACGGACGCGTGCAGACGGTCGCTTCATCGACGCTCACCCTCGAGGAGGCGTGTCTCGACGCGGATATCGTGATCGGTGCCGTGCTCGTCGTCGGTGCGAAGGCGCCGAAACTGGTGTCCAACGATCTGGTCTCGCGCATGCGTCCCGGCTCGGTCCTGGTCGACATCTCGGTGGACCAAGGTGGTTGCTTCGAGGACACTCGACCCACTACCCACTCAGAGCCCACGTTCAAGGTGCACAACTCGGTGTTCTACTGCGTGGCCAACATGCCAGGGGCCGTTCCCCACACCTCGACGTACGCCTTGGCCAACGCCACACTCCCGTACGCGTTGGAGCTGGCTCGCAATGGTTGGCGCGAAGCGGTCGTTGCGGACGATTCGTTGGCGGAGGGCGTCAACGTGGTTGAGGGCGCCGTGACCTACGGCCCGGTCGCTGACGCGCTCGGCTACGCGTGCACGCCACTGCGTAACTTCCTTTAGGGTTGCCACAACGAGTTGGCGATCCACGGCGCGAGGTGCGTCGTGGATCGCCAACGTGGTCACTGTCTCCCGGGGGATCAGCATGTCAACCAACTCAACCAGCAACGTCGTCCACGCGGAGACGCCTGATCCGCGCCGATGGTTCGCTCTGGTCGTCATAGCCATTGCCCAGTTGATGGTGGTCCTCGACGCGTCAATCGTCAACATCGCCCTGCCGCACGCCGCGCTCGCGAAGTCGCTGGGCGGGCTGGCGATCTCACCGAAGAACTATCAGTGGGCGGTAACGGCCTACACACTCACGTTCGGCGGGTTCCTTCTTCTCGGAGGGCGAATCGGTGACTACATGGGACGCAAGAAGGCTTTCCTCATCGGTCTCGTCGGATTCGCGAGCGCGTCGCTGCTCGGTGGATTCGCGCAGAATCAGCAGATGCTCTTTGGGGCACGGGCGCTGCAGGGCATCTTCGGCGCCCTCTTGGCGCCCGCGGCGCTCTCGCTCATCTCGGTGACGTTCACCGACTCCAAGGAACGGGCCAAGGCTTTTGGTGTGTACGGCGCCCTCTCTGGCGTCGGAGCGGCCATAGGCCTCATCGCCGGCGGCCTGCTGACGCAGTACTTCTCGTGGCGCTGGTGTCTCTTCGTCAATACGCCCATGGCGCTGATCGCGCTGTCACTGGCGATTCCCAATATCCACGAGTCCAAGGTCGAGGGGCATCCCCATTACGACATTCCGGGCGCTCTGAGTGCTACGGCGGGAATGGTCAGCGTGGTCTACGGCGTCTCGCAGGCGTCGACCAGCGGGTGGGGCTCGACCAGCGCGTGGCCGTTCATCGTTGCGGGTGCGGGGCTCCTGTGGCTCTTCTTCGTCATCGAGCAGCGCGTGAAGTCGCCGCTGCTGCCGCTACGCCTCCTCACCGACCGCGTTCGTGCGGGCGCTTTCCTCGCCCAGATCTTCGTTGGCCTCGGACTCTTCGGCATGTTCCTCTTCATGACCTTCTACTTCCAGAATGTCCACGGTTACTCCGCGGTGAAGACCGGTCTGCTGTTCCTGCCGTTCTCGGTCGGCATCATCGTGTCCGCGGGCGCGTCGAGTCAGTTGTTGCCCAAGATCGGTCCACGATTGCTGGTATCGATCGGTTGCACGATGGGAGCGTGCGGTCTCTTCCTACTCTCGCTGATCAAGCCCGAAAGTAGTTACGTCGGGCACGTCATGCCCGCGATGATCGTGACGAGTCTCGGACTCGGCATGACATTCGTGGCCGTCGCCTCGTCCGCGTTGTTCAACGTCAGTGGCAACGACACAGGCGCCGCGTCGGCGGTGCTCAACACCTCACAGCAGATCGGTGGCTCGTTCGGCACCGCGATCCAGAACACGATCTTCGTCTCGACTGCGAGCGCGTTCATGCTCGCGCATCGCCACGCGTCGGCGGCTGCCCTGCACGGTCTGCAGATGGCCGCGAACGTGCACGGGTTCGACCTCGCTTTCCGCTTCGGATCGCTCATGCTGGTACTGGCGGCCGTGCACTTCTTCTTGCTGGTCAATATCGACCGCCACCACCTCGGTCAGCACGACGAGGTCGCGGCCGCCTTCTAGCCGGTCACGTACGGGCAGTGTCGACATCCACTGTCGCAGCACGAGCCGCGTTCGAGGTGTGCGGCCACGGTGAGCACCAGAAGCCCCGACGAGGGATCGCGGTAGAGGGCGTCGCCGTTCGCGACTGCTGTTTCGTGAGCGCGAAGGATTGCGTCGTAATCACCACGAGCCTCGTCGCAGCGTGACGGATGAGGGCGACGGACGGGTGTGTTCACCAGGTCAAGCTCGTGGCCGTCATTGACTCACCTGCAGCACGACCTTGCCGAACTTCCCCGAACGCGAGAAGTACTCGTACGCGGCGTCCGCGTCGACGAGGTCGAAGGCCCGGGCGATAGGGACGCGTACTTCGTTGTCGGTCCAGCGCGGCACCAGGTACTCATTCACCGAAGCGACGACGGCAGCCTTCTCCTCGCGTGAACGCGCCCGCAGGGTCGAACCGGTGAGTGTCGCGCGAAGCGCCATTACCGCGAGGAGGTCGATCTCGACGCGACTGCCGCCACCCACGCCGATGACGACGACCCGAGCCCGGGGTGCGAGGACCTTCATCGCGTGTACGAGATTGGCAGCGCCGACCAGTTCGAGCACGAGGTCGACTCGATCGATCGCCTCCACGTCGCTGGTCGTGACGGTGCAGTCGGCCCCGAGTGTACGCAACTGCTCGTGGTGCTCGATCGTTCGAGTGACGGCGGTGACGTGGGCGCCCATGGCGCGGGCGATCTGAATCGCTGCGCAACCGACGCCGCCGTTGGCGCCCGAGATGAGGACGCGCTCACCCGAGGTCAGTCGACCCTGCGTGACCAGAGCGTCGTGGGCGGTGGCGAAGGCTTCGGCGAAGCCTCCGGCCTGCTCCCAACTGACGCCGTCGGGGACGAAGATGAGGTGCTCCGCAGGTACCACGCACTGCGTGGCCTGAGCGCCGCCGCCGACAATGGCGCACACCCTTCGTCCGAGGAGTGGTTGGTGCACGTCCTCACCGACGGCGCTGACCACGCCCGCGAGTTCGAGCCCGGGGATGTCGACCGGCGATCCCGCGGGTGCGGGATAGAAACCTTTCCTTTGCAGGATATCGGCAGCGTTGATGCCGGCGGCGTGCACGTTTACGACGACGTCGTGAGGGCCTGGCGCGGGAGTGGGACGCTCGACGATCTCCAGCTTCCCGTTGACGATGACGACTGCGTTCATGGCCTCAGCCTATGGGTGTCATTGTTG
>Ga0316224_1000196_pt1 | contig 92793 bp, 85 predicted proteins | sample TBH18013metaG_FD_206254 | JGI IMG/M metagenome (GOLD analysis project Ga0316224, IMG submission 206254) | Freshwater microbial communities from Trout Bog Lake, Wisconsin, USA - TBH18013 | ecosystem: Environmental > Aquatic > Freshwater > Lake > Hypolimnion/Profundal zone | place: USA: Wisconsin...
AGCTCATCGGACGAGGGGGGAACCGCCACGTGGTCGCGATCGTGGGCGACGGGTCACTGACCGGAGGGATGACCTACGAAGCGCTGAACAATCTCGGCGTCTCCAACCAACGCGTGATCATCGTGCTCAACGACAACGGCCGCAGTTACGCCCCGACGATCTCCAAGTTGTCGCATTCGTTGACGACCTTGCGTCTGAACAAGACCTATCTCACTCTTCGCGAGCGGCTCCGAGGCATGGTGCCCCATCTCCCACGCGTCGGCAAGGCCGCCTACCTCGGCATCGATGGTTTCACCTCGGTGGTGCGCGAGATGGTGACGCCTCACACCTTCTTCGAGAACCTCGGGGTGCGCTACGTCGGGCCCATCGATGGCCACAACATCGAGTCGCTCGAAACAGTGCTGAAGAATGCCGCCGAATGGGACGGACCCATCGTCGTGCACGTCCTCACGGAGAAGGGCCGGGGCTACGAGCCAGCCACCCTCGACAACCTGAAGATGCACGACTACAAGTTGCCGCCGCGACTGAACGATGAGGAGGTCCCGAAGGAATCGTTCACGCAGGCCTTCTCCAGCTCGCTCGTGGCGCTCGCGAGCGCTGACGAGCGCATCGTCGCCATTACCGCCGCGATGGCGGGACCCACCGGCCTTCTCGGCTTTCAGGAGCACTTCCCCAAGCGATTCTTCGACGTGGGCATCGCCGAACAGCATGCGGTCACCGCCGCCGCCGGCATGGCCATGGGAGGGCTGAAGCCGGTGGTCGCGATCTACTCGACCTTCTTCGCCCGAGCCTTCGATCAGGCGCATCTCGACGTGGGCTTGCTCAATCTGCCGGTCGTCTTCGTCTTCGACCGCGCCGGCATCACCGGTGACGATGGTCCGAGCCACCACGGCATATTGGATATGGCCCTTTGCCTCGCCATTCCCAATATGACCATCTTCGCTCCATCGAGCGGTGAGGAGATCCCCGAGATGCTCGCCACCGCGCTTTCGATGTCCACCCCCACCGCCCTGCGCTTTCCGAAGACCCTTCCCCAGCCATTCGATGGGAAGGTCGGCGAGGCGCTGCACGCCCGCGAGGTCGTGCGCGGCGACGGTTCTTTGTGCGTGCTCGCGGTCGGCAAGATGGCCCCCAGCAGTTACCAGGCTCTCGCAAAGCTCGGCGTTGACGCGAGCAAGGTGACACTCTATGACGCGCGGGTCTTGCCCCCCGACCCGGTAATGATCGAAGACGCGCTGACCCACGAGCGGATCATCACCGTTGAAGACGGCACGCGCCACGGCGGCGCCGGCACCTTGATGGTCTCGGCGGTGCGCAACCGCGCTCAGGAGTTGGGCGTCCCCTTCCCGAGCACCAGGATCCTCGGCGTGCCCCGGGCCTACCTCGAGCACCATCGCCCCGACGCACTGCTCGCCGAGATCGGACTCGACCCCGAAGGTCTCGCCGGGGCGTTCTCACGATTGCTGAACGACGAGCCTGAGTTTCCCCGGGTTATTCCCGAAGCGCCTCGCCCCCACTACTTCTAGGCGCCACGTCTGGCGCGGGTACCGGTACTGTGACTGCATGAGTTACGAAATCGAAAAGTCCGACGACCAATGGCGCGAGGAGTTGTCGCCCGACCAATTCGCGGTGCTGCGTCAGGCGGCCACCGAGGCGCCGTTCACTGGATCGCTCCTGCACGTCGACGCCGAGGGCGTCTTCACCTGCGGGGGATGCGGTCAGCGCCTGTTCACCAGCGAGCAGAAGTTCGACTCCGGCTGCGGGTGGCCGAGTTTCGACGCCTGCGAGCCGGGAACCGTGCTGGAACGATCGGACCGATCGATGCTCCGTGAGCGTACGGAGATTCTCTGCTCCCGGTGCGGCGGTCATCTGGGTCACGTCTTCAACGACGGCCCGACCTCGACGGGGCTTCGCTACTGTGTGAATTCGCTCGCCATCGAGTTCGACGGTTCGAAGGGTTAGACGTCGAGGAAACGTCGGATGGCGATAGCCGATCCGACCGATCCAATGACGACGCCGACGATCAGCACGACTGCGTTCGTACCGACGAGAGCGCTCGTATTGAGTTGAAACTCGTTGTGGAGCGGATACCAGGTGTGCAACGCGGTGACCGCGAGCATTGCCACGATCGAACCAAGTAGACCCTGGATGAAGCCTTCGGTGATGAAGGGGATCCGGATGAACCAGTTCGTCGCTCCCACCAACTTCATCACCGACACTTCACGGCGTCGAGCAAAGATCGCCATTCGAATGGTGTTGAGGATTAGCACGGTCGCGGACAACAGCAGCACGCCCGCCAGCGCGAGAAAGACGATCTGGATGATTCGGATGGCGTGGTTCATCTCGCGAATCTGTTGCTCGGGCGCGGTGACGCTGTAGACGCCGGGTTGGTGCGCGAACGTGGACTCCACGACGAAAGCGTTCGCCGGCACGGTTGGTACGCACCGGAATGACGATGGCATCTGCGCCACGCTCAAGACCGACGATTCCGATTGTGGCAGTAGCTTGACCGCTTCCTTGTAGTCCTGGGCCTGCGTGTAGAACACGCAACTCTTCACGATGGGCAAATCGGCCAATTGGGTCTGTATGGTCGAAATCTCACTCTGCGAAGCGGTCGGCTGCATCCAGACCGTCACTCGCGTCCCGAGCTGCCACTGCGCTGACGCCTGGGCGGCGCTCTGCTTGAGTAGCAACGCCGAACCCACGAGTGAAAGCGACACCGCCACGGTCAGTACGGCGGCGATGGTCATCATGCGATTGCGCCAGAGGTTCCCGAGGGTCTCCTTGATCGCGTACCGGAAATAGACGCGCATTACAGCACGGCCCCTTCGTCGATGCCGTAGACGCCACGCACCTGGTCGCGGATCATCTCACCACGATCGAGTTCGATCACTCGTCGACGCATGCGGTCCACCAGCGCCTTGTCGTGGGTCGCCATGACCACCGTCGTGCCGGTGCGGTTGATCCGTTCGAGCAACGCCATGATCGACTCGGAGTTCGCGGGGTCGAGGTTACCCGTGGGTTCGTCGGCGAGAAGGATGAGCGGTCGGTTCACGAACGCCCGGGCCACCGCCACGCGCTGTTGTTCGCCGCCCGAGAGCTCACCCGGGAGGTTCTTCGACTTATCGGTCAGTCCCACGAGTTCGAGGATCTGGGGAACCTGACTCTCGACCGTTGACCGTGGTCGTCCAATCACCTCGAGCGCGAACGCCACGTTTTCGAAGACTGTCTTGTTCGGCAGCAACCGGAAGTCCTGGAAGACGCAGCCGATGTTGCGGCGAAGATACGGGACGCGCCATTTCGGCAAGTCACCGATATCGCGCCCGGCTTCGAGGATGCGACCTTGATCGGGCAACTCCTCTCGAAGCAGCAGTCGCAGGAAGGTGGTCTTTCCAGAGCCCGACGCACCCACCAGGAAGACGAACTCTCCCTTTTCGATATCGAGCGAGATATCCTTCAGCGCCGGGGTGCCGTTCTTGTAGGTCTTGGAGACATTCTCGAAGCGAATCACGGCAACACCCCCTTCGGATTGGCTGGTTGTAGCGCCGTAGCGCCGGGATACACGTTCATCTCATTCTAGTTTGGCAATCGCGAACCTTGGTGCCACGAAACGCGCCAGTTACACGGCTTCACAAGTTCTTAGGAACTCGAACGCTGTCGACGCAGCTCGGCTTCCATGAATCCGTCAAGGTCGCCGTCGAGCACCGCTTCGACATTGCCCGTCTCGAAATCGGTGCGATGATCCTTCACGAGTTGATAGGGCGCCTGGACGTAGCTACGTATCTGCGATCCCCACGCGTTCTCACCACGATTGCCGCTCAACGCGTCCATTGCGGATTGACGCTCGGCTCGAGCGCGCTCGGCGAGTTTGGCCTCGAGGATCTGCATGGCGCGCGCACGGTTCTGGTGCTGGCTGCGCTCGTTCTGGCAACTCACCACGATGTTGGTTGGTATGTGGGTCAGACGGATGGCCGAGTCGGTCTTGTTCACGTGCTGGCCTCCCGCGCCTGATGAACGGAACGTGTCGACGCGCAGGTCCTTCTCGTCTATTTCCACCTCGCCCGCGTCATCGTTCAGCAGCGGAGTGACATCCATGCTGGCGAAACTGGTCTGTCGGCGTGCCTGCGAGTCGTAGGGGCTGATACGGACCAATCGGTGCACGCCGCGCTCGGTCGAGAGCCAACCGTAGGCGAAACGGCCCTTGACGATGAAGGTCGCCGAGAGGAGGCCGGCTTCTTGACCCTCGGTGGCCTCGTCGATCTCCACGCCGAAGCCTCGTCGCTCCGCCCATCGCGAGTACATCCGCAACAACATCTCGGTCCAGCCTTGCGCGTCGGTGCCCCCCGCTCCCGCGTGCAACTCGACGATCGCCTCATTCTCGTCGTAGGGGCCGGTGAAGAGACTCTGGGTCTCGAGCGTCGCGATCTTGTGTTCGAGTTCAGCGACGGTTGATGAAAGTTCCTCCAGGAGCGACCAGTCGGCCTCGCCGGAACCCATCGCCTCACGTGAGAACTCGATCAGAACCTGACAATCGTCGATGGCACTGCGAAGGCCGTCAAAGAGTTCCAGCTCATTGGTCAAACGGCCGAGCTCGGTCGTCACCTCGCGCGCGTGATCCTGATCGCTCCACAGGTTCGGGTCTTGCGATTCCTCGTAGAGAACCGCGTGACGAGCGCGACTCTCGTCAATCTTCAAGTAATCGCGCGCCGCGCTCCATCTGGTCTCCAACTCCTCGAGAGCGTTGCTCGCCTCACGAAGAGCATTCTCGGCCTTAGGGTCGGCCATGGCACTGCTTGAACTTCCGCCCCGAACCACACCAGCACGGTTCGTTGCGACCGATCTTGTCGCCCTCTTTTCGTACGGGCTTCGCGTTGGTCTTGTGCACGGGCAACTCGGTCGCGCCGGGCGCGACCTCGTTGACGTTGGTCACGGCGTTCTCGAGCCCCTCGTCCAGTTCAGACTCGGGGGGCGCCGCTTCGACGTGCGTGATGTAGCGCACGTAGTCATTGTCGACCGCCACGAGCAGGTGCTCGAACATCAGGTAGCCCTCTTTTTGCCACGCGGTCAGTGGGTCTTGCTGGGCGACCTGTCGAAGGTGGATGCCGTCGCGCAGGTAGTCCATGTCGGACAGGTGTTCACGCCAGCGTTGATCGAGGATCTGCAACATGACGTCACGCTCGATCTCCTTGGCGGTGTCGAGACCGCCCGGGTAGTTCTCGCACTTCGCCTGATACTGGCCGACGGCGTCTTCGACGACCAGCGCCACGACGTCCTCACGGTCCTCGTACGGGCTCAACGACTCGACGGTCAACGTCGTCGGGTAGTAGGTCTGCAACTCGTTCAACAGAGCCTGCAGGTCCCACTCCTCGGCGAACTCGCCACCGAGCTGATTCTGGACGAACGAGGTGAGGGTCTCCTCGATGAGTTCAACGGTGGCGTCGTGGATGTCTTCACCGTCGATCACCTGCTGGCGACGGCCGTAGATGACCTTGCGCTGCTCGTTCATCACCTCGTCGTACTTCAGGACGTCCTTGCGGATCTCGGCGTTGCGCGCCTCGACAGTGTTCTGGGCCCGTTCGATGGCCTTCGAGACCATCTTGGCCTCGATGGCGACCTCGTCGGGCATCGTGCGGTCCATGACCCACGACACGGCGCCCGTTGCGAAGAGACGCAGCAACTCGTCCTCGAGCGACAAGAAGAAACGGCTCTCGCCCGGATCACCCTGACGACCGGAGCGGCCTCGAAGCTGGTTATCAATGCGACGCGAGTCGTGACGCTCGGTACCGAGCACGAAGAGACCACCCTGCGCGCGCACCTGGTCACCGTCGGCCTCACAAATCGGTCGGAACTGCGCCAGCGCCTTCTGGTACGCGGCGTCGTAGTCCTCGCTGCCCGGCTTGAGTCCCTGACCTTGCGCCTCGCGAGCGGCGAGGCCTTCGGCGTTACCGCCGAGGATGACGTCAACACCTCGCCCGGCCATGTTGGTGGCGACGGTGACGGCGTGGAGACGACCGGCTTGGGCGACGATCTCCGCCTCGCGGAAGTGCTGCTTGGCGTTCAGGACCTCGTGGACCACACCCGCCTTCGACAACTCGCGTGACAGCAGTTCAGACTTCTCCACCGATGCGGTGCCGAGCAGAACCGGCTGGCCCTTGTCGTTGCGCTCTCGAACCTCTTTGACGATCGCCTTGAACTTCGCCTCCTCGGTCTTGTAGATGAGGTCCGGCTGGTCGATGCGAATCGCGGGTCGGTGCGTCGGAATCGGCACGACCGACAGGTTGTAGGTGTTGCCGAACTCGCCGGCTTCGGTCTCGGCGGTACCGGTCATGCCCGACAGCTTCTCGTAGAGACGGAAGTAGTTCTGCAGCGTCACCGTCGCCCAGGTGTGGTTCTCCTCCTGGATGCGCACGCGTTCTTTCGCCTCGACCGCCTGGTGCAGTCCGTCAGACCAGCGACGTCCGTCGAGGGTGCGCCCCGTGAACTCGTCGACGATCTTCACCGTACCGGCGTCGACCAGGTAGTCCTTGTCGCGATGGAAGAGCTCCTTGGCCCGAAGCGCCTGACCGAGTTGGTGCACGTAATTGGTCGCGACCGCGTCGTAGAGGTTGTTGACGCCGAGCAGACGTTCCACCTTCTCGATACCAGCCTCGGTGGGAACAACCGTCTTCTTCTCCTCATCGACCTCGTAGTCGTCATTGCGCGTCAGGGAACGCGCGATGGAGGCGAACTGGTAGTAGAGCTTGGTGACGTCAGACGCCGGTCCAGAAATGATGAGTGGCGTACGTGCCTCGTCGATGAGGATCGAGTCGACCTCGTCGACGATCGCGTAGTGGTGGCCGCGCTGGACCATGTGCTCGCGACGCCGCGCCATATTGTCGCGCAGGTAGTCGAATCCGAATTCCGTGTTGGTGCCGTAGGTCACGTCACTCGCGTACGCCTCGCGCTTCTGTTCGAAGTCGGGTAGGTCGGGACCGACTCGTCCGACGCTGAGACCGAGAAAACGGTGCAACTGACCCATCCAGTTGGCGTCACGGGTGGCGAGGTAGTCGTTGACGGTCACGATGTGCACACCGTTGCCCGCCAGGGCGTTCAGATAGACCGGCAGCGTCGAGACCAGGGTCTTCCCTTCACCGGTCTTCATTTCGGCGATCCAACCGAAGTGCAGGGCCATGCCGCCCATGAGTTGTTCGTCGTAGTGACGTTGTCCGAGCACGCGGGTGGCGGCCTCGCGCACCACCGCGAAGGCCTCGATCAACAGGTCGTCGAGGGACTCGCCCTCGGCGATCCGCTCACGAAAAACGTCGGTCTGAGCACGCAGCTCCGCGTCGGTGAGTCCCGCCATCTGTCCTGACAGGTCGTTAATGGGTCCGACGAGCTCTGCGAGTTGTCGAACTCGCTTTCCTTCGCCAGCCTTCAAAATCTTCTGGAACACACTCATATCGTGACTAACCCTACCGGTCTGAACTCATACTGCGGAAGGGGCTGCGAGTGCTGACCTGGTCTTTGACCCCACACTTGCCTGCAGCGATGTCCGTACGCACCGTCAGCAGCACGAGGCTCTCCGACGATGAAACCGCACACTTCACCGGCTCCTGCGACAACCACTTTGATTGTCGCAAGGCAGGACTTACTTCTAAACCGCGCCATGCTCGGCGTCAAGAAGACGCCTTACGTGGGTCGCTTTGCCCGCGGCTGGCATCGACTTTCAACCACAGAACCACCCGCAGCCCTGTTGACATCCTAGGCGTTGAAGCCGATTACGAACTGGTTCGGGCAAACAGCACTATGAGGAGCCGGATGCCCAGGACGAGCGTGGCCACCGGGGCCAGAAGGCGTCGAAACCCCTTGGCCGTCTGCCATTCGAAGCGCATCGCGCTTCGGTGATGGGCGATCAACATCGCTCGGGACTCTCGCTGGCGCGAAAGACCCTCGATATGGGTGACCTGCGCGTCAGTGACGGCCGTGACGCCGTAGCCGTGCTCGCGGATCTGCCAGCACAGTGCCATATCCTCGGCGAACATGAAATAGCGCTCGTCGAATCCACCGATTTCCTCGAAGACGTCGGAACGAACGAGGAAACACGCCCCCGACACCCAGTCGACGGTGCCGTCGGGCCGTGGCGACCGGTACCGTCGAGTGGCCGGATTATTCGCCCACACCGGTGCGAGCAGTGCGTGCAGGCCCGCCAGCCAGAAGTTCGGAAAGATCCTCTGCGATGGGTAGACCGAGCCATCGGGACGAAGAATCTCGGGGCCGACGATCGCGACACCGGGGTGCGCGTCAAGATAGGCAACCATCGCCGCGACCGCCCCATCATGGACGACCACGTCTGGATTCGACACCAGCAGGTAGTCCGACGGTCCGGTCGCCGCCACCCCCCGGTTGACGCCTCGCCCGTAACCGAGGTTCATCCGCGGCTCGACCAGGGTGACGTGGAGCTCGTCAAGGGCGGGGGCCGTAGAGCCTTCGGTGCCATTCTCAACGACGACGATGTTGGTCACGCCGTTGCGTTGGAGCGAGGTAATGCACGCTCCGAGGGCGTCACCGGCGTGATAGTCAACGACGACCGCCGCCACCGAGGATCGGTTCACGAGACCACATCCGTTCGAAGTTCGCGGTCGCGCAGCAACCGGGTGACCCCGTCACGCCACTCGGGCAGTGGCGACCATCCAGCGTCAATCCACTTCTGGGTCGAAAGGTCGCTGCGAGCGGGTCGCACCGCGAGCGGGGCCGGCGTGAGATCGCTGGTGAGGATGGGTGACGCGAAGTCGTCACCGCGGCCGAGCACGCCACCCGCGAAGGCCGCAATGTCGAACCACGTCGTGGTGCCCGAGTTCGCGACGTGCCATGTACCGCCGGGTCGTTGACGCACCATGGTGACAAGCGCACGTGCCAGGTCACTCGCGAGCGTCACGGTCCCGACCTGATCGGTGACGAAGCGAACGGTCTCTCCCGCCCGCGCACGTTGAGCAATGGCGTGCAGCACATTCTTGCCGCGCACTCCCATGACCCACGAAGTTCGAACAACGGTGTCATCACTCGCGCACAATAACTCGCCCGCACGTTTGGACGCCCCGTAGACGTTGAGGGGGTTGGGCGTGTCCTCCTCGACGTAGGCGCCGCCCTTGGTGCCATCGAAGACGTAGTCGGTCGAGATTGCGATGAGGTGGGCGCCGATGTCGTGCGCGACCAGCGAGAGGGTCTCGCTGGCGCCGGCATTGAGCGCGTAACACGCCGCAACGTCGGTCTCGGCCCGGTCCACCTGGGTGTACGCAGCCAAGTGAACAATCACATCCGGTCGGGTGGTGGTGACCGCACGCGCTGTTGCGTCGCGGTCCGTGAGGTCCAACTCGTGGTGGGTCAAGCCAAGGACCTCGAATTCGTCACTGGTCACGACCACGCCATCAGGATCGAATTGGGGATCTCCTCCGAGGGGGGTGAGACCGCGTAGTTCGTCGAGCAAGTCCACCCCGACCTGGCCCGCCGCGCCGGTGACCAGGACACGGAGAGGTCGATTCACTGCGCACCTTCGCTTCGTCGCAGGTGCACGACATCGCCCACCGAGAAGGTCATCGTGACGCCGTCGACGTCGACGATGAGCCGACCGCTCTCGTCGACACCACGAGCGACCCCCTCGAGTTCATCGCTCGCCCGTTCGACACGCACTAACTGTCCGATCGTTGCCAACGAGTCCACGTATTCACGCTGCAGGGTTCGTCGGGTCTCGTCCGTGTCGAGCAGCGCCCTTCGGTGACCCAACTCGTCCAGGAGAATGTCGAGAAGCGCCCGAGGCGTGATCGTCACGCCGGACTCCTCTCGCACGCTCGTCGCGCGCGCGATACCGGTACCCACCTCGGTGAGATTGATGCCGATGCCGATGACGACCGCGAGGCCGTCCTCCGTCGTCACGATCTCGGCGAGCAGTCCCGCAATCTTGGCGTCGCCAACAATGAGGTCGTTGGGCCATTTGAGGTCGGGTCGGACTCCGCTGAGTCTGACGAGCGCCGCGCGTGCCGATAGCGCCACTGCGGCCACCACGAGCTGCAATTGGTCGGTGTCGACCGGGGGTCGCAACAGAATCGAACACAGCAGTGACGCCCCCGATGGCGATTCCCATTGACGATCAAGCCTTCCGCGCCCCGCCGTCTGGAAATCAGCAAAGGCAACGAGCCCTTCAGGGGCGCCATCCAGCGCCTGTTTGACCAACCAGGAGTTGGTCGAGTCGATTTCTTCGAAGTGTTCAGCACGCCAAACAATAGGGTCCACGCTCAAACATTAGGGTTTAGGAGACGAGTCCTTACAACTGACAGTGCCCAGACGGAGGTTCATGTGTTAAAGAAAGTCCTTATCGCCAATCGTGGTGAGATCGCAGTGCGAGTAATTCGAACCTGCCGCGAGATGGGGATCGCCACCGTCGCCGTGTACTCCGAGCTCGACCGCGAGGCCTTGCACGTCCGTCTCGCCGACGAGGCCTACGCTCTGGGCGGCCAGACCGCCGCCGAGAGCTACCTCAACACCGAGGCGATCATCGACGTCATCAAGCGCTCCGGCGCCGACGCGGTGCACCCGGGGTACGGCTTCTTCTCCGAGAACACCGACTTCGCTCGGGCGATCACCGCCCTCGGAGTCACGTTCATCGGGCCGCCGCCCGAGGCGATCGAAGTAATGGGCGACAAGATCTCGTCGCGCCTCGCCGCCGAGGAGGCCGGTGTCGAAGGAGTCCCGGGCCGGAGTCAGATTCTGGTCAGCGCCGACGAGATCGTGACCTTTGGTGAGGAATTCGGATGGCCGGTCGCCATCAAGGCCGCCTACGGTGGCGGGGGACGCGGCATGAAGGTGGTCACCGCCGCCGAAGAAGCAGAGGCCGCCTTGGAAAGTGCCCAGCGAGAAGCGTTGAGCTACTTCGGTCGTAACGAGTGCTACGTCGAGCGCTACCTGACGTGGCCACGTCACATCGAGATGCAGATTCTGGCCGACAGCCACGGCAACACGCTGTGGCTGGGCGAGCGTGACTGCTCGGCGCAGCGCCGTCATCAGAAGCTCGTCGAGGAATCACCCGCGTCGAACTTCCCCGACGACGTGCGCCGGGCGATGGGCGAAGCCGCCGTCAAGGTCTCGAGGGCCTGCGGCTACGTGAATGCCGGCACAGTGGAATTCCTCTACCAGGACGGCGAGTTCTATTTCCTCGAGATGAATACCCGACTGCAGGTCGAGCACCCCGTCACCGAACTCGTCACCGGCCTCGACCTGGTGGAGTGGCAGTTGCGTATCGCCTCGGGTGAGGCGCTCGACTTCGGCCAGGACGAGATCCAGCACCACGGTCACGCCATCGAGATTCGGATAAATGCTGAGGACGCGAGTGGCGGCCGGTTCGCCCCCTCGCCGGGCACCATCACCAAGTTCGAGCAGCCGTCGGGTCCCGGTGTCCGTCTCGACGCGGGCTACACCGCCGGTGACACCATCTCGCAGTACTACGACAACCTGATCGCGAAACTGGTCGTCTGGGCTCCTGACCGGGAGAAGGCCCGTCGCAAGATGCTGCGAGCCATCGAGGAGACGGTGATCGAGGGCGTGGCTACGACGCTACCCGCCGATGTCATCATCCTTTCGGACACCGAGTTCGTGCACGGCACGCACTCGACCAAGTGGGTCGAGACCAATCTCGACTTCTCGTCGATCGCGAGCCCCGGTCCGTCCGCGAGCGCTACGGACGACGGTCGGGTGCGCCGCGACGTCACCGCCGAGGTGAACGGTCGACGCATCAACGTCGCGCTGTGGGTCCCCGAAGGTGGCGGCCATGAATTACCACGAGCTCAGAGCACTGCCGCCAAACCTCGTCGCCAGCACCACTCGGGCGTCGTCGCCACCGGATCGGGCACCGTCACGGTACCAATGCAGGGAACCATCGTCAAGGTCTCGGTCGAAGTCGGCCAGGATATCGAGGTCGGTCAAACTATCGTCATCCTCGAAGCCATGAAGATGGAGAACTCCGTCAACGCCGAGAAGGCCGGTGTCGTCACCAGCATCAAGGTGGCGACCGGTGATTCGGTCGGCGCGGGCGACGTCGTCGCGGTCATTGAATGAGCGTCGCGCAGATCGCGACAGCGGCCGTCGACGCTCATCGAGACGCGCTCCTGGCCCTCAGTCACTTCGTCCACGCGAATCCCGAATTGGGTTACGAGGAATTCAAGAGCGCGGAAGCGGTGGCCAAGGCCTGCGAGGACGCCGGCTTCGCCGTCGAACGAGCAATCGCGTCGCTACCGACCGCCTTTCGCGCATCAAAGGGGACGGGCTCGCTGCACGTCGTACTCTGCGCAGAATACGACGCACTTCCTGACGTCGGGCACGCCTGCGGCCACAACATCATCGCCGCATCGTCGGTCGGGGCGGCCATCGGGCTCGCCGCGGTCGCGGACGAGCTGGGTCTCACCGTCACCCTGCTCGGTACGCCGTCGGAGGAAGGTGGAGGGGGCAAGATCGACCTGATTCGCGCGGGCTACTTCGACGACGAGCACGCCGCGTTCATGATCCACCCCTGGCCCACCGAGCGACTCGAGGCGACCTGCCTCGCGGTCGACCATTTCGACGTCACCTATGAGGGCAAGGACGCGCACGCGTCCGCAGCCCCCTGGGAAGGTGTCAACGCCCTCGACGCACTCACCATCGCTCAGGTGGCGCTCGGTCTCTTGCGCCAGCAACTGGCGCCGGGTGATCAGGTTCACGGCATCGTGGTGAGCGGTGGCTCCGCGGCGAATATCATCCCCAGTCGCACCGTTGGACGATTCATGGCCCGCTCGGTGACCAGCGAGCGCCTGGCGCTACTTCGCCAACGCATCAACGCCTGCTTCGAGGCCGGCGCGATTGCGACGGGTGCGACGATGTCCATCGACGAGATAGGCAGCGCGTTCTCGCACATGGAATCGGATCAGGGGATCCTCGCCCACTACCGCTGTGCGGCAGAGTCGCTCGGGCGCTCGTTCGCTCTGGACGATGAGGGGACCCCGAAACCGACTATCTCGACCGACATGGCCAACGTTTCGCTGGTGGTCCCGTCGATCCACCCCCTGCTCATGATTCCCACGCATGGCGCCGTCAACCACCAACCCGAGTTCACGGCCGCCTGCATCACCGAGGACGCGGACCAGGCCGTGCTCGACGGGGCCAAAGCCCTGGCGCTCACAGTCGTGGGTGTAGCCCGGGACGAAGCCTTACGTCAACGACTGGAGAACAGATCATGATGCTCGAACACGCGCTGCTGTGCGTTACGCCGGGTCGCGAGCAGGCGTTCGAGGAGTCGATGCTGCGTGCACTACCCATCATCACGTCGGCCCCCGAATGCCACGGCGCGCAGGTACGCCGTCAGCACGAGAACGGCTCGATCTACTTGCTGACCGTGCAATGGTCAACCGTTGAGGACCACATGGCGTTTCGCGACACCCCTCTCTTTTCTGAGTGGTCGTCGATGACACATCCGTTCTACTCGGTCAAGCCCTCCGTCACGCACTTCAGCGAGCCGCTGGAACCCTAGTGGGGCTGGTAGACGCCGAACTCCGCTCGTAGGACATCGGCGACCTCGCCGAGAGTCGCCATACGCGACAAGGCGGTCTTCATCGGGTACAGAACGTTCGACGTGCCACGGGCGGCCGTCGCGAGATCGTCGAGCGCCGCGCGCACCGCGTCATTGTCCCGGTTGACCTTCAGGGCCTTGACCCGAACGACCTGCGCCTCTTGTTGCGCCACGTCGACGGGGAACACGTCGGCCTTGGTCGATTGGGTCTCGCTGAAGCGATTGACGCCCACAACCACCTTGTCACCCCGATCGACGCTTCGCGCGAACTCGTACGCCGCGGTCTCGATCTCGTTCTGCATGAAGTTCGACTCGATAGCGGCAACGGCGCCGCCGAGGGCGTCGATCTCCTCGATGTACTGGCGAGCCAGCCGCTCGACCTCGTTGGTCATCGACTCCACGAAAAACGATCCGGCGAGCGGGTCCACCGTGTCGGCGATACCGGACTCGTATCCAACCACTTGCTGGGTACGCAGTGCGAGTTTCGCCGCACGCTCGGTCGGCAGGCCCAGCGCCTCGTCGAAGCCGTTGGTGTGAAGACTCTGCGTGCCGCCGAGCGCGGCGGCGAGCGCCTGCAGGGTGACGCGCACGATGTTGTTCTCCGGCTGCTGCGCGGTGAGGGTCGAGCCGCCGGTCTGGGTGTGGAAACGCAGCATCATCGACTTGGGATCGATTGCCCCGAACCGGTCACGCATGATCGAGGCCCAAAGTCGTCGAGCAGCGCGGTACTTGGCGACCTCCTCGAACAGGTTGTTGTGCGCATTGAAGAAGAAGCTGAGGCGCGGAGCGAATTCATCCAGCACCAGTCCGGCGGCGAGCGCCGCCTCGACGTAGGCGATGCCGTTGGCCAGCGTGAAGGCGATCTCCTGGACCGCAGTGGAACCGGCCTCTCGGATGTGGTAACCCGAGATCGAGATCGTGTTCCAACTGGGCATCTCTTTCGCGCAGTACGCGAAGGTGTCCACGATGAGACGCATCGACGGACGAGGTGGATAGATGTAGGTACCGCGAGCGACGTACTCCTTGAGAATGTCGTTCTGGATCGTGCCTCGCAACTTCGAGCCCTCGACACCCTGCTCCTCGGCGACCAACTGGTACAAGAGCAGGAGGGTCGAAGCCGTCGAATTGATGGTCATCGACGTGGTCACCTCGTCGAGCGGCAATCCCGCCAGCAACAATCGCATGTCGTCGAGCGACGAGATCGCGACCCCGACCTTGCCGACTTCGCCTTCGGAGCGCGGGTGGTCGGCGTCATAGCCCATCTGGGTCGGCAAGTCGAACGCACACGAGAGACCGGTCTGTCCCGCGCCGAGCAGGAACTTGAATCGTTCGTTCGTCGCCTCGGCCGTGCCGAAACCGGCGTACTGGCGCATGGTCCACAGACGTCCGCGGTACATGGTTGGCTGCACGCCTCGCGTGTACGGGTACTCGCCGGGCCGACCTAGCTGACGATGCTCGTCGAACCCCTCGAGGTCGCTGCCGCTGTAGAAGGGCTGGACCTCGATGCCAGAGTCGGTGAGTCGTTCGGTTGGATTCATGCCACCAGATTAGGCGCTCGCCAAGGTTGGCTTGGCTGGCGATCACGGCGTTGAATCCTCATGGGGGCCGCCACGAGTAAGGATGGACGTATGTTCTGTCCCAAGTGCGGTACCCAGGCGAGCGGCATGCGCTGCCAGGTGTGTGGTTCGCCCATCGCGAGCGCGTCGAATGAGGCGGCCTCGGGCTCACCGCAACTCTCAGGATGGTGGCGTCGTGTCGGGGCCACCATCGTTGACGAGTTGATCCTCGTCTTGCCCACCTACGCGGTGCTCCTGATCGTCGCCAGCTTCGCCGGTACCATCGTCGGGGCGCTTGCGGGAAGTGCCCTCGGCGGCGTCTACATGGTGAAGTTGCTCACGAGACCTGACGGACAGACACTCGGTAATCGGGCCGTCGCCACGTACGTTCGTGACGCCACGACCGGCCACGTCCTCACCACGCAACAAGCACTGAAGCGCTGGGGCTTCGTCGGGGTCTACAGCCTCCTGGGGTTGAGCGGGTCGAACTCGGGCACCATGATCGTGGGATTCATCGGTCTCGTCGACTGCCTCTATCCCCTCTTCAACGAACGTAATCAGACCCTGCACGACAAGTTCGCCAACACCATCGTGCTCGTCAAGTAGTGGTCCTTCGCTGGGCCGACCAGTGGTTGCGGCGCCTATTCGATGTCCGCACTGTTAATTATCGGCTCGAAGTCCGAAAACGAGGGGTCGCGTCGCGCCGGCTGCGCAATGATTGAACAATGAATTGTCCAACCTGCGGCACCGAAATGACCGAGCCGACTTGTCGCCACTGCGGCACCGACGTCGTCGCGTCGGGCAAGGTGGACGCCACGACCGGTCTGGTTCTCGCCAAGTACGGCGTGCGTGTCGCCGCGACGATCATCGACTTCCTGATCCTCGCGATTCCCGAGTTGATCCTTCGATCGGGCCGCGGCGATGCGGTGGGGACGTGCATCTTCATCGTGGTATTCGGCGTCTACCTGGTGACCCAGTGGTCGCGCTGTGACGGCCGGAGTGTGGGGAACCGCGTTGCCAAGTCTCGCATCGTCGACGCCGCGACCGGCGCCTCGATCAGCACCAAGCAAGCGTTCAACCGCTTCCTCTACCTTGAGCTCTACGCCATTGTCAACCTCTTCGGCGCGGTAGAGGGTTCGGGGGCCATCGTGCTCCTCGCGTTCATCTACGGGATGGTCGACAACCTGTATCCGCTGTTCGACCAGCGCAATCAGACCCTGCACGACAAGTTCGTCGGGACCATCGTCGTAATGACCGCGTAGGTCAACGACCTCCGGCACTATCGTCCATCGCGTGACGCCCTAGACGAGCACCGCGTGAGGCATGCAGAGGTCGTCGTACTCGGCGATGACGATGGGTCCCGCGCCGTCCCCGCACGCGGGGCACGACGGGTCGCGACGAACCTTGAAGGTGCGAAAACTCTGGTCGAGCGCGTCGTAGGTCATCAGGCGCCCTATCAACGGGTCACCGAGCGCGAGCAGTAGCTTGATTGTCTCGACCGCCTGTATGGAGCCCACGATGCCCGGCAACACGCCCAGGACGCCCGCTTCGGCGCAGCTGGGGGCCAGCTCTGCGGGTGGCGGCTCGGGGATCATGCAGCGATAGCACGGCCCGACGTAGGGGCTGAACACGGTGATCTGTCCTTCGAAGCGGAAGATCGAACCGTGCACGACGGGAATGTTCTTCAGCAGCGCCGCGTCGTTCACGAGGTAGCGCGTCGGGAAGTTGTCCGTACCGTCCACGATGACGTCGTACCCGTCGAAGATGTCGAGCACGTTGTCCGCACCGAGGCGCGTGTCGTAGGTGATCACCTTGAGATCGGGATTCATCGCCTCGAGGGTGAGCTTGGCACTGTCGACCTTGCGCATACCGACACGATCGAGATTGTGCAGGATCTGGCGTTGCAGGTTGGACGAATCCACCACGTCCATGTCGATGATCCCAATGGTCCCGACACCGGCGGCGGCGAGGTAGAGGGCAGCGGGCGAACCGAGTCCTCCCGCGCCCAGCAGCAGTACCTTCGAGTCGAGCAACTTCATCTGACCGGCCTCGCCGACTTCGGGCAAGAGCAGGTGACGGTGGTAACGGATTCGCTGATCCTGGGTCATCGTTCGAGGCGTTGCCCAGATCAGGCCCTCGTCCTTCCACTTGTTGAAACCGCCGACCACCGAGACGACGTCGGTGTAGCCGAGTTCTTGCAGCGTCTTGGTCGCGAAGGCGGATCGGACGCCACCGGCGCAGTACACCGCGATCGGAGCGTTCTTGTCCGGCAGGCGACCTTCGATCGAGAATTCCAGGTTTCCCCGTGCGACGTGCACCGCACCTGGCACGACGCCCTGCTCGTACTCGTCGGGCTCACGTACGTCGAGCAGTGTGTAGTGATCGAGTCGTGCGGCGACCTCGTGCGGGTCGATCTCACGGATTTCGGCCTTCGCGGCGTTGAGTAGTTCTCGTGGTGATGGCAACGGTCGCTCCTTTGACTTCTCTAAATCCTACCTGCTGGGTCAACATTCAACTGCGGCCCACCTGCTAGACCACATCCAGTGGAACTTCAGAATTTACTCAGTCGACGACGGATGGTCCGATCGTTCGACGGCACGCCAGTGGATACGGCGTGGCTCAGCGAGCTCTGCGCGACGTCGCTCTGGGCCCCGAGTGCCGGCAACACCGCCGGTATCCGTTTCCACGTCGTGGGACCAGAGCTCGTCGGGGGCTACTTCGACGTCGCCACCGACGAGTCGTGGCGTGCAACGTCGCGACGAGCCGCGGGACTACGACGGGCCGGCGGGGTCGTACTCGTCACCTCACGGCCCCAGGACTACGCCGAACGCTACGCCGAGGCCGACAAGGCCTCCTCGGGTCTGGCTGAGCAGGAAGCTTGGCCCGTTCCCTACTGGCATGCCGATGCCGCCATGGCGACGATGGCCCTCCTGTTGCTACTAGAGGAACAATCGTGGCAGGCGACGTTATGGGGAAATTTTCGTCACGCCGAGCGAGTGCTCGAGTGGGCGAACATCGACGATGAGGTCCTCTTCGGTACGGTGCTCGTCGGCAAGACAGACGGCCACGACGTCCCTTCGCCCTCGCTCTCGCGAAACGTTCCTTCGAGGCACTCACGAGTGCGACGAGTGGAGCGTTAACTAGCCTTTCGCGCCTTCGGCGACCGCGCGAAGGAACTCGACGATGGCGCGCGCGCTGAACGCCGTCGCCCCCTTGGTCGTGTAACCACGACTCTGGTCCGCCCGACCTGGTCCCGCGATGTCCAGATGGACCCACGGCCGCCCATCAGTGAACCGCTGCAGCAACAGGGCCGCGGAGATCGCTCCGGCCTGGCCGGACTTGCCGATGTTCTTCATGTCGGCGATGTCTGACTCGATGTGCGACTCGTAACTCGACTCCAGCGGCAAGCGCCAGAGCTTCTCGCCGCTCCTCGCACTGGCGGCGCTGAAATAGCCGGACAGCTCGTCGGTCGATGCGAACATCGCGCCGACGTCGTCACCGAGAGCGACCTTCTGCGCGCCGGTGAGTGTCGCGACGTCAACGATCGCGTCGGGATTCGCCTCGACCGCCAGGCTCAGTCCGTCCGCCAAGATCAGTCGTCCTTCGGCGTCGGTGTTGAGTACCTCGATGGTCTTGCCATTTCGGATCGTCAGCACGTCGCCGGGCTTGAGGGCCTTCTCACCGGTGAGGTTCTCGGTCATCGGGGCGATTGCGGTGATCCGAACACGAATCGCGAGCCGGCTCGCGATTGAAAGCGCCGCCATCACGACCGCGGCGCCGGTCATGTCGGTCTTCATCGTCATCATGCCGTCGCCGGTCTTGATGGAGAGGCCACCCGAGTCGAACGTGACGCCCTTGCCTACGAGCGCAATGTGAGGAATCGGCGATCCGGGAGCCGGGTCGTACATCGCGCGAACGAGCCGCGTAGGTTGAGCGGAGCCTTGACCCACGCCCAACAATCCCCCGAGACCCTCTTCCTTGATCCGATTCTCGTTCCACACGTCGACGGTGACGTGTGGACTCTCCTCGAGTCGTCGCTGCACGTGCTTCGCGAGTTCCTTCGGGGTCAGGTCGCCAGCGGGAGTGTCGATCAGACGTTTGGCCCAATTGACCCCGGTGCCGACGACGATACCCCTGGCCAAGCCCTCCGTGATCTGGTTGTGGGTATCGACTGAGGGCAGCGGGGAGCCGAGTGGCACCACGTCGAAAGTGGCGTCACCACCAGGCTTCTTGTAGTCGTACGACGCCAGCAGCGCGCCCTCAACCAGTGCCTGGGTGGCGTCACGAGGCTGCTCGATGCCGTCAGTCGGCACGAAGAAGGCGACCGAGCCTTCACCCGAGTTACGAACCGCTGCCGCGCCAGCGAGACGGTAGTTCTCGAGTTTGTTGTAACTCGACCCGAGGCTGACGAGTACGACGTTGGACTGCTCGAAGGCGCGAAGGACCACGCAACTGCCGGGCTCGGCCTTGAGCCCTTGCTGCGTGCACCACTCCTTGGAGAAGGAGCGCGGGACGTGCTGGCCTCCGAGCGTCGTGGGCACCGACTGTGCCACGACCGCGACACCGTCATCGAAGACGACGGGAATCGCCACGGTCGCCAGTCGTGCTCCCTCGACCGGTGTTGAAAGGCGGGCTGTGTGCGACATGGAGTACCTCTCTGTCAGTGCACTCGAGCAGTGCGGTGGTTGGGGCCTTCGGCCCAGCGGGCCATCGTCCACACGAGGTCGCTCAATCGGTTCAAGTAACCAACGACCTGCGATGCCTCGAGGGGATAACCCACCGCGACGCGCTCGGCGCGCCGCACCACGGTTCGCGCCACGTCGAGGGCCGCCGACACCTGGTTCTCGCCCGGAACGACGAATTCCTTCGGCATCTCGATCTCGGCCGACAGCGCGTCGATCTGCGCCTCGAGCCGTGCCGTCATCTCGCTGGTCACGAGTGACTTCTCGGCGGTGAGTTTGTGGCGGTTCGAAGGCAACGTCGCGACCTCGGCCATGAGGACCCAGAGATCGCGCTCAACGGTGATCAGTAGTTCGTTGAGACGATCACCCGGCTGACAGAGCGATCGAGCCCACCCGAGTGCCGCTTGCGCCTCGTCAACGGCCCCGTTCACCTCGATCGGATCGGAGCTCTTCTCGACCCGGCCACCGAAGTAGAGGCCCGTCGTGCCGTCATCGCCATTCCTCGTATAAATCTTCACACCGTCAGCGTAGTGACCTCACGCCCGTCACAGGTAGCCTGATAGTCCAATGGAGTCCACCTTTCACCTTCCTTTCGCCCGCCCCGACGCGAACGACCCCTACTTGAAGGCCCTCGCCCAGCGCGTCCTGATCTACGACGGGGCCACGGGCACCAACCTCCAGATCCAAGAACTCACCGCCGACGACTTCGGTGGAGCCGAGTTCGAGGGTTGCAACGAGATCCTCGTGCTCACCCGGCCCGACGCCGTCGAGGCGCTGCACCGCTCCTTCCTCGACGTCGGCGTCGACGTGATCGAGACCAACTCGTTTGGCTCTTTCTCCGTTGTCCTGAACGAATACAGGATTCCGGAGCGCGCCCACGAACTCGCGCTCGCCTCGGCCAGTATCGCCCGGCGCATCGCGGACGACTACGCCAGTCCCTCGTCCCCTCGGTTCGTCGCTGGTTCTATCGGACCGGGTACGAAGTTCCCGACCCTTGGTCAGATCACCTACGACGACCTCTCGGCGAGTTACGAGGAACTCGCCTACGGTCTGCTCGAGGGCGGTGTCGACCTACTGCTGGTCGAGACCATGTTCGACCTCCTGTCGGGTAAGGCCGCGATCGCCGCGTGTCACCGCGCCATGGTCCGCCACGGGCGAATCGTCCCGATCCAGGCTCAGGTGACCATCGAGCTCACGGGACGAATGTTGCCCGGCACCGAGATCGGAGCCGCGATCACCGCGCTGAGCCCCCTCGGCATCGACGTGATCGGCCTCAACTGCGCGACTGGTCCCGTCGAGATGTACGAGCCGCTGCGACAGCTGTGCGAGACCGCGGCGGTCCCGGTCGCCTGTCTGCCCAACGCCGGACTTCCGAGCGTCGTCGACGGCAAGATGCACTACGACCTCACGCCCGATGCCCTCGCCGAGCACCTGTCCAGATTCGTCAGCGAATACGGGGTCGACGTCATCGGCGGTTGCTGTGGGACGTCGCCCGAGCACATCAGGCGCGTCATCGAGGCTGTTCGCCCCCTCAAGAAGGCCGTGCGAGCACCCATCGTCGAGCCCGGGGTCGCTTCCATCTACTCGTCGACGCCCTATAACCAGGACCGCTCGGTGCTGCTGGTCGGCGAACGGACCAACGCGAACGGCTCCAAGAAGTTCCGCGAGGCGATGCTCGAGGGCGACTGGGACACGTGCGTCGGGATCGGGCGCGATCAGATCAAGGAAGGTGCCCACATCCTCGATGTCTGTGTGGACTACACCGGTGCCGACGGCGTCGCCGACATGAACGAGATCATGAGCCGCCTCTCGACCCAGTCGTCGGTGCCGATCATGGTCGACACGACCGAGACGCTCGTCGCGCGCCAAGCCCTCACCTGGCTGGGTGGCAAGGCCATCTTGAACTCAGTGAATCTGGAAGAGGGTGACGGCCCGGGAACACGTCTCGACGGCTTCCTCTCCCTCGCCGCCGAATTCGGCGCCGCCGTGGTCGCCACCTGCATCGACGAGGAAGGTCAGGCGCGCACCGCCGACTGGAAGGTCCGAGCGGCCACCAACATCGTCGAACTTGCGGTCGCGAGGTACGGCCTGAGCGCCGCGGACATCTTCATCGACCCGTTGGCCCTCCCCTTGTCCACCGGGATGATCGACTCGCGTCGCGACGGCATCGAGACCATCGACGCGATTCGCCGCATCAAGGACGAACTGCCCGGCGTGCGCACCATCCTCGGCCTCTCCAACGTCTCGTTCGGACTCAACCCGGCCGCCCGCCAAGTACTCAACAGCGTCTTCCTCCACGAATGCGCCGAGGCGGGTCTCGACGCGGCGATCGTGCACGCGTCCAAGATCCTTCCGTTGCATCGCGTCGACGATGAGGCGCGGCGCGTCTGCCTCGATCTCATCTACGACCGTCGCGACGACGGCTACGACCCACTGAGCGAACTGCTGCGCATCTTCGAAGGCGTCTCCTCCTCCTCCTCGAGCGGACCGTCGCTCGATGATCTCGCACTACTCGAGCGGCTTCGACGACGAATCATCGAAGGAGCACGGGTCGGCCTCGAGGCCGACCTCGAATCTGCTCTCGCCGAGGGCCTGTCGCCACTCGACATCGTCAACGACATCCTGCTCGACGGCATGCGAGAGGTCGGCGAGTTGTTCGCTTCGGGCGACATGCAGCTTCCCTTCGTCCTGCAGAGCGCCGAGACCATGAAGTCGGCCGTGGCGTATCTCGAGCCATTGATGGAAAAGAGCGATCAAGGCGGGCGCGGGCGTGTCGTGCTCGCGACCGTCAAGGGCGACGTCCACGACATCGGTAAGAACCTGGTGGACATCATCCTCACCAACAATGGCTACGAGGTGGTCAACCTCGGCATCAAGGTCGGTATCAACGAGATGCTCAGCGCCGTCGAGGAGCACCAGGCCGACGCCCTGGGTATGAGCGGACTGCTCGTCAAGTCGACGCTCATCATGCGCGAGAATCTCGAGATCATGAACGACCGGGGCATGGCGGACCTGCCGGTCCTGCTCGGTGGCGCCGCCTTGACGCGCACCTACGTCGAGCGCGACCTTCGTGAGGTCTACGAGGGCCGGGTCTTCTACGGCAAGGACGCCTTCGAAGGCCTACGAGTGCTCGATCGGCTCGGCGAGCTTCGTAAGTCCGGCGACGACGATCCCGCCTTCGGTCGCGAAATCTCCGAACGTAAGGTCTTCCGTCGGATACGCGGCGACGCCACTGAGGCGACCGAGGGCCTTCCCTGCCGCAGCCCCGACGTCGAGCAGGACAATCCCATCTTCGTGCCTCCCTTCCTGGGCAGTCGCGTCGCCAAGGGCATGTCAATTGACGAGATCAGCGATTACCTGAACCTGACGGCTCTGTTTCGTAACCAGTGGGGATTCCGGCCCGAGGGTGGCGAAGACGATCCGGCTTTCAAGGAGCGCGTCAGCGCCACGCTTCGTGAACAACTCGCCATCGCCAAGGAGCAAGACCTGCTCATACCCCAGGTCGTCTGGGGTCACTTCGCGGTCGCGTCGGACGGGAACGAGCTGATTGTCTACAGCGATGACACGCGCCAGAGCGAACTGACGCGATTCATCTTCCCTCGACAACACCAGGCGCCGTTTCTCTGCATCGCCGACTTCTTTCGCCCAGTCGACAGTCCGGACCACGACTACGCAAGTTTCATGCTCGTCACCATGGGCGCTCGCGTCTCCGAACGTTGTCATGAGCTCTTCGCCGAGAACCGCTACACCGATTACCTGATGCTGCACGGGCTCGGCGTCGAGATGGCTGAGGCCCTCGCCGAGATGTGGCACAAGCGGATTCGTGAGGAATTGGGTTTCGTGGAGCACGATGGCCCAACCCTCACCGGCCTGTTCCGCCAGCAGTACCGCGGCGGGCGTTACTCGTGGGGCTATCCCGCTTGCCCGGACCTCACCGACAACGCCAAGGTCGCCCAGTTGCTCGAGGCGAGTCGTATCGGCGTGACCGTCTCCGAGGGATTCCAGCTCCACCCCGAGCAGACCACCGACGCCATCATCTGCCACCATCCGATGGCGAAGTACTTCGTCGCCTGAGTTCAGCGTCTGGTCGGTGACGCCACGGGCGTCGCGTCACTCAGCGCCTTCTTCGCGTGGTAACTCGACCTCGTGAGTGGCGAGGACTGGACGTGCTTCAAGCCAAGCCGCTCGCCCTTGGCCGCGAGCTCGTCAAACTCCGCGGGCTCCCACCAGCGCGCCACCGGCAAGTGCTGCGCCGTCGGACGAAGGTACTGCCCGATCGTGGCGATCGATACGCCGACCGCCGCCAGGTCAGCGAGCGTCTCTTCGACCTCGTCGGGCCTTTCGCCGAGTCCGACCATCATCCCGGACTTGGTCGTGAGCCCCGCCTGCGCGCTTCGCGCGAGCACGGTGAGCGAGCGAAGATACCCGGCACTTGGTCGAACCGCACGCTGCAAGCGGGCCACCGTCTCGATGTTGTGATTGACAACGTCAGGGCGTGAGTCGAGGATCAACTGCAGCGAGTCCATGTCACCCTTCAGGTCGCTGATGAGAACCTCGACGTTGGTCTGCGGCGAACGTTCGCGAATCGCGTAGACCGTCGCGGCGATGGCCCCAGCGCCCCCGTCGTCGAGGTCGTCGCGGGCCACGCAGGTGATGACCGCGTGACCCAGGTTGAGACGGACCACCGCCTCGCCGACGCGACCAGGCTCGGTCGGGTCAAGCTCCATGGGTTTGCGGGTGTCGATGAGACAGAATCCGCAGGCTCGGGTGCAGCGCTCACCGTTCACCATGAAGGTGGCGGTCCCCTCGGACCAGCATTCGAAGATATTGGGACACCCGGCCTCTTCACAGACCGTCACCAGGCGCAGATCCTCGGTCAAGGTACGCAGCGCCTGGTACTCGCTACCCATGTGGGCCTCAATGCGCAACCACTCGGGCTTGCGTGATTTGATGGGGATTCCCGCGTCGGGGTCCACGCCCGCCTTGCGAAGGCGACGCAGGAGGGGGCGTTCGCTGGAGTTGGACGCGACGCTGCGGTCGACGCGCGCCACCGATCCCGGTCCGCCGAGTCGGGCTGACAGTTCCTCGCCCAATCGGTCTTCGGCCTGTAGCGCCGTCACGTCCAGACCAAGCGACCGGAGTGAGGCGACGGGCTTGTCCGCGATGCCACACGGCACGATCGCGGCGAATCCGGCGAGGTCGATCTCGACATTGAGCGCCACGCCGTGCAGCGTTCGCCGCTCACCGCGCACATTGCGTTCGGTACGGACACCGACGGCGGCGATCTTGGTCGGGTGACTCTCGAGGTGCGCCCAGACGCCGGGATAGCCTTCGAGACGCCCCACGTCGCCCAGCAATCCGCCGTCGTCGAGACCGAGCACCGTCGCGATGACCGCATCCTCCAGGTGAGCGACGTGCAACTTGCCGGCCGAAGGGTCATCAGCAACGGTCACGATGGCCCACGCGACCACCTGCCCGGGGGCGTGGTAGGTCACATCGCCACCGCGGTCCGCGTCGATGACGACGGCGTCCAATTGGTCGGGGGCGATCAGGAAATGCTCGTCGTGAGTTCGGATGCCCCGCGTGTAGGTGGGCGGGTGCTCGAATAAGAGGACGTAGTCGTCGTGGGCTTGCAGGAGCGCCCGTTGCAAGTCGTTGGCCTCGGCGAACGTGACGCGCCCCAGGTGGCGCCGGCGAAGCATCTAGCGCTCGCTCTCCAGGTCCATGCCCGCAAGGAGTTCGCCCACCCGTTCCAGGTAGCTCGCCGCGACCACCGCATCACACACCCGGTGGTCGAACGACAGACCGAGTACGAGGCGACGACCGATCTCGATGGCGGCCTCAGCACCCTTCATGACGACCACCGGCGCCAACCGGACCGCACCGACGCTCAACACGGCCACCTCGGGCTGGATGATGATCGGCTCCAACCACAGGGTGTGCGCGCTGGGTGCACCCACGATGGTGAACGTCCCGCCCATGAGGTCATCGGTGGTCAACTGGCGCGACTGCAGTCGCTCGCCCAGTTCGCTCACCCTTCGTGCCAGCGCGCGCAAGGTGAGTCCCGCCGCGGCGTGCACGACTGGCACCAACATGCCGTCATCGGCGACGTGTCGCATGAAACCGAGGTTCACCGTGCGGTGCGCCAGCAATTCCTCGCCCTCGAACGTCGCGTTCAAGTACTCGAATTCAGCGAGGGCCCGCACGGCCGCGAGGCTGACTACCATCTCATCGGTGATCGCCACTCCATCGCGGGTGACACGCCCGAACGTCTCGAGCACGCCGAACACCGCACCGTCGATCTCGATCGCCACGAAGCCGTGCGGCGTCGATTGGGCGGAGACGGAGAGGTGCTGACCCATTCGACGACGTCCGTTCGAGAGGGGGATGACGACCTCCTCAGTCGGTCCGTTGGCCACCGCCCGCTCGGCGTCACGGCGGGTGATCGCGCCACCCGGACCGGTACCGCGCAACGTCGATGCCTCGACGCCGCCGTCGCTCAGAATCCTTCGAACGACGGGCGAGATCACGACACCGCGCTGCGCGTCCTCGCCGGAACCGGCGACCGCGGTCGTGGTCGTGGTCGAGGAGGTCGTCGCCGACTTCAGGGACTCGCTCGGCTCCTCGCTCGGCGCGGGGGCACCGGCAACGGCGTTCTCGTCGATGATCGCCACGCGTGCACCGGTCTCAACCGTGTCACCCTCTTCGGCGAGGATCTTCACGATCACGCCCGCGGCGGGTGACGGCATCTCCGAATCAACCTTGTCGGTCGAGACTTCGAACAATGGCTCATCACGCGCGACTACGTCGCCGACCTTCTTGAACCATTGCGTGATGATTCCCTCGGTGACCGACTCACCAAGCGATGGGAGCGTGACATCAACCAACGTGCAGTCCTCTACCCGCCAACGCCAAGAGGGTCTCACCGAAGGTCTCCGAGAGCGACGGATGCGGTTGGATCAAGGCGGCTGCCTCCTCAGCGGTCGCCTCCCAGTTGACCGCGAAGTACCCGGCACCCAGCTGCTCGGTGACCCAGGGGCCAGCCATGTGCACACCAAGTATCTGTCCGGCGGTGCCGTCAGCGCGCTTCTCCGCAATGATCTTCACAACGCCATCGGTGTCACCGATGATCTGCGCGCGGCTGTTGCCTCCGAAGGGGTCCTTCTTCACAATGACGTCGTAGCCCTTGGCCTTCGCCGCTGCCTCCGTGAGTCCGCAGAAGGCGACCTCGGGGTTCGAGTAGATGGCCCAGGGAACGCGCTCGTAGTCAACGGGCACGACGGGCTCGCCGAGAATGGTCTTTATCGCGACGATCGCCTCGGCGAAGCCCACGTGGGCGAGTTGGGGGGTGTTGGCGACGACGTCGCCCACGGCGAACACGTTCGGGTTGGCCGTGCGCTGATAGCCATCGGCCACCACGAAGCCCCGGTCATCGAGTTCGACGTTGGTTCCCTCGCCCAGAAGGCCTTCGGTACGAGGGCGACGGCCCACCGAAAGGACGACCATGTCGACCTTGACATCGTCGGCTCCTTCGATGTTGATCGACGTTCCACCCTTCTTCGGGGCGTGTCCCGTGATCTTCACCCCGGTTTGAATCGCGATCCCACGCTTTTTGAACGAACGCTGCACGACGTTGGCAACTTCGGTGTCGCATCCGGCGAGGATGGATGGAAGCCCTTCGAGGATGGTCACCTTGGTGCCCATGTCAGCCAACATCGACGCGAACTCACAACCGATGGCGCCGCCACCGATGACCGCTGCGGTCACGGGGAGCGCGCTCAGGTCGAGGAACTCGTCGGACGTGAGCACGATCGTGCCGTCCACCTCGAAGCCCGGCAGCGTCCGGGGAACGGATCCGGCGGCGACGATGACGTTGGTGCCCTTGGCGAGGACGCCCTCGTCCTCGCCGTCGACGACGGTGACGACCTGATCGGCGTCGAGACGCGCGGTACCACTGAAGACGGTGACCTTGCGGCCCTTCAAGAGTCCCGACACTCCCTTGAAGAGGCGGTCGACGATCTCGTTCTTGCGGGCCTGACTGACCGCGAAATCAACCTTGACGTCCGTCGTGGTGAACCCGAAGGCCCCGGCGTGTTCGAGCGTCTGGCGGACGTGGGCGGTCTCGAGGAATTCCTTCGCCGGCACGCATCCGCGGTGCAGGCAGGTACCGCCCACCTTGTCACGCTCCACGAGCGCGACGTTCAATCCGGCAGCTGCGCCATAGAGCGCTGCGGCGTATCCGCCGGGCCCTCCTCCGATTACCACCACGTCGAACTGCTGGACCTCGTTAGCCACGGCTATCCCTTCAATCATTGATACCGACCCCAGGGAATCCTAATGTTTCTCCAGCCCGATGACAGCGGGTCAGCTCACGAGTGCTGACCTCGTTGGAAGTCGGCGGCGGCGGTCGCGAGTTCGTCGACGAAGTCGTTCATCTGGTCGCCCGAATGCCCCTTGACCCACGAAAACGTTATGCGTCGTGGGCTTTCCAGCACGAGTTCGAAGAGCTGTTCCCAGAGATCTCGGTTGGCGACGGGTTGCCCCTGCGAGTTCTTCCAGCCTCGTCGCAGCCATCCAGCGTGCCACTTGTCATTAAAACATTTCACCACGTAGGTGGAGTCGCTCACGATCTCGATCTCGGCGTCGGTGTTCTCACGAAGGGCCTCGATCACGGCGAGCACCTCCATTCGCTGATTCGTCGTGTGTGAGGCGGCGCCACTCGCGTAACTGTCGATACCGCTCGCCCACGCCCAGCCCCCGGGTCCGGGATTACCGCGGCACGCGCCGTCGGTATGAATTCGTTTCATATGATCCGGGTGATCCACGAATCTGGGTCAGCGGTGAACCGGGTGATGGACGTCGGGAACTCTCCCCTGAGGACCTGGCCGAGGGTGACGTGCTCGAGCACTTCGCGAAGCGCCCCTCGTACCGCCACCCATACGTCGCGCAGGTGGCGTGCTTCACCTTCGTACATGAGCGTCTCGGGACGCATCCCGCGAACGCCGGCGAGTGGCCCGCTCACCACGCGCAAGATATCGGCGATCATGATGTTGTCGGCGTCGCGCGCCAACTTGAATCCACCTTCGGGGCCCCGCTGGCTCGTGACGAGTCCACCGCGACGAAGGTCCGAGAGAATGGCCCCCAGGAACTTGGCGGGCAATTCCTGTTCCTGCGCCAGGTGCTCCGCGCTGATCGAGGAATCACTCGCGGCGAGGGTCAAGAGTGCTCGAATCGCGTACTCGGCCTTCGCGGGAATCTGCATGCCACCATTCTGCCCTACGCACGTCGCTGTCCATGCCAACTCGCCAGAACTTCTATGGTGGACATCGTGCTTGAACTGAAATCACGAAATCTCTACCTCTGCGTCGCCCACCGTGACGACATGGTCACCTTCCTCCCCGCGGTGCTTCGTGGCGGTGTCGACGTGGTGCAGTTGCGCGAAAAAGACCTTCCCGACGAGTTGCGACGGGCGACGGCTCGACTGATGGTTCCGATCTGCCGAGATTTCGCCGTCCCCTTCATCATGAACGACTCGCCGGAGCTCGCTCTCGAAGTGGAGGCGGATGGCGTGCACGTGGGACAGGACGACGTGAGCGTGGCGCGCTGTCGCGACTTGCTTGGCCCCGACGCGATCATCGGCCTTTCGACCCATTCCAGCGAGGAATTCGATGGCGCGCTCAGCCAGGACGCCTCGTACTTCAGCGCCGGCCCCATCGTTGCGACACCGACCAAGCCGGGCCGCTCGGGCACGGGCGTCGACTACGCCGTGGCGTGCCAGCGCCGAAGCGACCGTCCCGTCTTCGTGACTGGTGGCGTCACCGACCAGAACGTCGCCGAACTCGTCACCGCCGGCCTTCGCCACTTCGTCGTCGTTCGCTACCTCGCCCAGGCGCCTGACCCCGAAGCGGCGGCGCGCGCACTGCGCGAGGCCCTGGACCTCGCACTGTCAACGGTGGCGGTCGAGCCAACCTAACAACGTGGCCACCATGCGCGGGTCGGCCCGCAACTGGTGGCCCGCACCTTGGATGATTCGAAGCTCCGCTCGCCCCTCGGCGGCGGCCAGGAAGTCGCGCGCGTCGCCCACCGGTACCTCGATGTCATCGGCACCGTGGCCAATGAGCAATCGTCGTGGTGGGATCTTGGCGATTGCGCCCAACGGATCGATGGCCAGCACGTCGTCACGCAGCGCGTCGGGCGTGAGCAGGTCGTCGGCGTCGCCTACGACACCTGCCACCTGCACGGCACGATGAAGGCTCTCGGCGCTGGAACACCAGTGTTCGAGGTGAGCCGGCGCCGCGAACGTGGCCACGCCGCGAACGCGCTCATCATTGGCCGCGGTGGCGATCGCCAGTGAACCTCCAAAGCCGAATCCCGCGAGTGAGATCCGTCGTTCGCCCTCGTCGATTCGTTCGAGGATCGCGTCGAGATCGGCTCGCCATTGCGTGGCCGAGAACGTCCCAGTGGATCCGCCCACACCGGACAACGTTCCCGTGGCGATTGTCCATCCCGACTCGTTCGCCAGGTGTTCTGCGAGTTCGGGCAACAGGCCGGCTGCCTGACGGCCCATGCCCATCGCCCGGGGAAGGCCGTGCACCAGCACGAGGATGTGATCGGTGACCGGACGACTGCTCGAGGTTGCGATGCGCAGGTCGAGGAGCGATCTCCCGCTCTCCAATTGCTCGTGGGCGAGCACGTGTCGCTAGATGCCCAGGCGCTGAGCCAGTAATTCGCGGTGGTACGCCGGGTCGCCCAAGAACAGCTCGGAGCTCTTGGCGCGCTTGAAGTACAGGTGCGCGTGGTGCTCCCACGTAAACCCGATGCCGCCGTGGATCTGGATGTTCTCGGCCGCGCAGTGGAAATACGCCTCGGAACAGAATGACTTGGCCAGGCTCGCCGCCACGGGCAACTCGTCATTGAGTTCCTGAGCGGCCCACGCGGCGTAGTACGCCGCTGACTTCGCTGACTCGACGTCGAGCAGCATGTCGGCACACTTGTGCTTGATGGCCTGGAACGATCCAATTGGTCGGCCGAACTGCACGCGGACCTTCGCGTACTCGACTGCGTTGTTGAGCACGCGCTGGGCTCCGCCGACTTGCTCGGCCGCCAAGGCGGCCGCGGCGATGAACATGGTGGTCTCGAGTCCGGCGAACGCGCCACCGTCCACGCCGACGAGCGCCGCTGGAGCGTCGTGGAACTCGATGCGACTCTGCTTTCGGGTCTGATCCATGGTGGGCAGGGCTTCACGCGACACGCCCGGGGCGTCGGCGCGCACGGCGAAGAGTGACAGTCCCTTGTCGGTTACCGCAGGCACGAAGATGACCGTGGCGGTGTTGCCATCGGTCACGTAGTTGCGCACCCCGTTGAGCACAAAACCGTCGCCCGACGCCGCCGCGGTCGTCGATGTCGATGCGAGGTCCCACTGGCCAGCGTCGTCGGTCAGGGCCAGGGTCGCAATGGTTTCGCCCGACGCGATGCCCGGCAGGTAGGCGGCCTTATCGCTCTCGGTCCCGACCTGCAGAACGGCGTTGGCCGCGAGCGCCACCGTGGAGAAATACGGTGAGCACAGCAGTGCCGCACCCATCTCCTCGAACACGACGTAGAGCTCGACCGGTCCGTAGCCTTGGCCGCCGAATTCCTCGGGAATCCCGAGTCCCTGAAGCGCCAATTCGTTCGCCATCTGGTCCCAGACGGCCGGGTCGTACCCCTCGGGGGTCGCCATCAGCCGACGAACTTCGGTCTCTGGCGACTTCTCATCCAGGAAGCGCTTGACCATCTTGCGCAGTTCATCTTGTTCTTCGCTGAATCCAAAGTTCATCATGATCCTCTGTCTAGGCCCGGCGGAAAGTGAAGCCAATCGAAATACCGTTCACAGTGACATTAGCGAAAAGTCCGAACGCCGTTGGACGTGGCATTCTGGAGTGGTGGACAATGTCGAATTGGTCTGGTCGGACGCGCTCGCCGAGGTACACCGTTTCGTGGTCGGACCGGTACAGAACAACGTGTACGTCGTGCGGTGTCGGCGAACAGGCGTGGCGGCGCTCATCGATGCCGCCAACGAGCACGACCGCCTTCTTCGCGTCGCCGCGAGCCTCGGCGTGACGTCAGTACTCGAGACGCACGGCCACTGGGACCATATCGGGGCCGTCGAACAGGTGCGCGAGGCCGGCATCGACGTCTGGGTCCGCAGCGAGGACGCGCCACTGCTCCCCAGTTACGACCACCTCCTCGAGGATGACGCCGTACACGAGGTCGGTGAGTTGCGGCTCTTGAACGTCCATACGCCGGGTCACACCCCGGGCTCGATCTCCTTCGCCCTCCAGCACACCCCCCTCCTGTTCACAGGGGACACGCTGTTCCCAGGCGGGCCGGGCAATGCCACGTTCGAAGGCGGTGACTTCGCAACGATCATCACCTCGATCGAGCAGAGGATCTTTCGCGCCTACGGTGACGAGACGATCATCTGGCCCGGTCATGGAGCCAATTCAACGATCGGCACGGAGCGGCCCCACCTGGATGAATGGATTGAACGAGGCTGGTAATGACCGGGCAACCTCTCGGCCGCCACCGGTAGGCTCTCCAACGTGCCGATACCCCTCCTCGAACTCCGTAATCTCCACGCCGAAGCCGACGGCGCGACGATCCTTCGCGGGATCGACCTGGTCGTAGAGCAGGGTCAGGTCCACGCCCTCATGGGGCCCAACGGCGCCGGCAAGTCCACGCTCGCCAACGTCATCATGGGTCACCCGGGTTACACGGTCACCGCGGGCGAGATCCTGTTGCGCGGCGAGAACATCGCGACCTGGACAGCCGACCAGCGCGCTCGTGCCGGCATCTTCCTGGCCTTCCAGTACCCCGAGGCGATCAGCGGTGTTTCCGTGGTCCAGTTCCTACGCCAGGCCATCGCCGCGCGCAAGGGGTTAGAGGAGTTGAGCATCCTTGAAGTGCGACTCGACCTCATGGAGTGGATGGACCGTCTCGGTATGGACCCCGCGTTCGCCGAACGTCACTTGAACGACGGGTTCTCCGGTGGAGAGCGCAAGCGCAACGAAGTGCTCCAAATGGCGTTGCTCGAGCCCATCATCGCGCTCCTGGACGAGACCGATTCAGGGCTCGACATCGACGCCCTGCGCGTCGTTGCCCGTGGGGTGCGCACTGTTCGCGACGAGCACCCCGAAATGGGTGCCGTCGTTGTGACCCACTACGTCAAGTTGCTCGAAGAGATCGAGCCCGACCAGGTCCACATCCTCGTCGATGGTCAGATCGTCCATTCCGCAGGACCCGAACTCGCCCAGACCATCGAGCACGAGGGCTATGACGCGTGGCGACCGGTCACGCTGTGACGAGTTTCGATCCCCGCCGGGTGCGCGCTGACACGCCCCTGCTCGCGCGATCGGTCCACAATCGCCCGATCACCTACCTCGACTCGGCGGCGTCCTCGTTGCCACCGCGCACGGTCATCGAGGCGATGAGCCGCTACTACGAACAACGTCACGCGAACGTCCACCGTGGGGTGTACCAAACGGCCAACGAAGCAACCGCCGTCTACGAAGGCGCCCGCCAAGCCGTCGCCAGATTCGTCAACGCCCCCGGCGGCGCCCACGAGATCGTCTTTACGAAGAACGCCACCGAGTCGTTCAATCTGCTCGCGAAGTCCTGGGGTAGAGCGAACCTGAAGGCGGGCGACGTCGTGCTCGTCACCGAGATGGAACACCACGCCAACATCGTCCCGTGGTTCCAACTTCGAGAGACCACCGGGATTGAGGTCCGCTTCATCCCGGTCACCGACGACTTCCGTCTCGATCTGGCCAACCTCGACGAATTGATGCAGGGTGTCAAGCTTCTTTCGATCGCGGCGATGTCCAACGTCCTCGGCACCATCAACCCGGTGAAGGAACTGGCCGCGATCGCCCATCGGCACGGAGCCCTCATCGCCGTCGACGGCGCCCAGTCGGTCGCGCACGCCATCACCGATCTCGTCGATCTGGACGTCGACTTCTTCATCTTCTCCGGTCACAAGATGCTAGGTCCCACCGGTATCGGCGTCTTCTGGACCCGAGAGCACATCTTGAAGTCGATGCCGCCCTTCCTGGGTGGAGGCGGGATGATCGCCGACGTGCGCATCGACGGTTACACACCGGCGAGCGGACCGTCGCGCTTCGAGGCGGGCACTCCGCCAATTGCCGAAGCGGCGGGCCTGAGCGCTGCCATCACCTACCTCGAAGGCCTCGGAATGGGCGCAATTGCCGATCACGAGCGTGTGCTGACCCACGATGCGCTCGCCCGACTCACCGAGAACTTCGACGGCCGGGTCCGGATCATCGGTCCGAGCGACACGAGCAGCCGTGGCGGCGTCATCAGCATGGACATCGAAGGCGTCCACGCGCACGACGTGGCACAGGTTCTCGACCAGTTCGGTGTGTGTGTCCGTCCCGGTCACCACTGCGCCAAGCCCCTGATGCGTCGCTTCAATCTGACCGCGACCGCGCGCGCCTCGTTTGGACCCTATTCCCTCGTCACCGATACCGACGTGCTGCTCGAGGCCCTAGGCCACGCCGTCACCATGTTCGGGTAGTCCGATGTCCAATCTCGACGACCTCTATCGCGAAGTGATTCTCGACCATTACCGTTCTCCGCGCAATCGCGGCGAACTCCCGTCGCCCCCGGCTATCCGGGTCGAAGGGTTCAACCCGCTCTGCGGCGACGAGATCGTCGTCTACCTCGACGTCCGCGACAACGTGCTGGTCGACATCAAACTCACTGGTCACGGTTGCTCCATCTCGCAGTCCTCGTCCTCGCTCATGAGCTCGGCCGTCAAGGGCAAGCCGATTGAGCAGGTCCACCAGATAATCGCCACCTTCAAGCAGCTCATGACGGTGCACGAGACCGCCCTTGACGGGGAGGCGAATCCTGTGCCCGTCGATCATCGTGAACTCGGCGAACTCGCCGCGCTCCAGGGTGTCGTGAAATTCCCGGTCCGCATCAAATGTGCGGTGCTCGCCTGGAACACCTTGCTGCAAGGTCTCGACGAACTCGAGTAGCGACTCAGGGCGTGCAGGGAACCGGGTCGAAGAACTGCTGACCCGGGGTCGCAATAGTCGTCGTCGTTACCGGCGCCGTGGTCGTGGCCGAGTGCTTCTTCGTACTCGTGGTGGTCACCTTCGAGGGGGGTGCCGTGGTCGTGGTCGTGACGACCGGAGGCATCGGTGTCTGGCCCGCGGGGTCCGGCGGAGGGTTGGTCGGTGTCAAGAGACCCTTGCCGAAGACGTTCACCAGCATCTGCTGCGCGGCGGGCTGGCTGACGTACAGCACGTCGCCGATCGCAGATTGACCCGGGGCGGTCGGGAGCGTGTAGGTCAGCATGCTGGCCGGGTTGATGCCGTGGAACTTGACGACCAGCGCGATCAGCTCATCCAGGGTGAACGCATCGTCCAAGGTGATCCCCTGGGGGAGCTTCGAGAGGAACGAGTTGATGGTGAGCGGGTTGTACAGCCGCTTGGCCCGCGCGATCATGGCGCGCATGAAGGCGTTCTGGCGGTCGATGCGACCGTAGTCACTCGTGACGTCGTAGTTCCACACACCGTTCTCGAACCACTCGTAGTGGCGGCTGCGAGCAACGGCCAATGCCTGTGCGCCGGTCACGAGCTGGCAGCCGGCGTGCGTGATGTTCAGGTTCGAGAAGGCGTCCTTCGCGGGATAGGGAAAATCGAGATAGACACCGCCCAGGGCGACAGCCGCGTTGATCAGCCCACTGAAGCTCACCACGATCGTGTGACTTATGGGAATTCCGAAGTTTGCGGTGATCGTCTGGGCGAGCAGCGAGGGGCCACTGCCGAAGTTGACGTTGATGCGGTTGAACCGGCCGTAGGTGGACTGGTTCGCCAGGAGTGTCACCAACGTATCGCGAGGGATCGAGAGCACTGAGATGGTCCCGGCCGCTGGATCCACGTGCATGATCTTCACCACGTCACTGCGCTGTCCCGACACCGAGCCGGTCGAGGCACCCGTCTGGGCCGCGACCGCGCCCGTCAGCCCCGCTCGCGAGTCTGATCCGATTTCGAGGATGTTGAACGGTTGACCGGACAACTGCGGGAGTTCGCCCGCCACGTGAATCTTGGGAATCGTGCCGAATCGATACTGCGCGTAGAGGTATCCGCCACCGACGACGCTCGCGATGAGTGCGAACACGACCACGAGACCGATGATGACATTGCGCCGTGTGCGGTGCTCACCGCGGGTGCGCACCTTGCGCGTCACGCCTGACTTACTGTCCACGGCCTCGCCCAGGGCGAGTAGCCGGTGCTCGTTCGCGAGCGCGCTCCGCTTTTCCTTACGAGACTCGTGGCCGCCGCGCGGATCGTTGTGACGTCCGTCAGTCATTCGACAAGGTTACCAAGACGAACCGGCGCACCCGGCGGTCAGCCCTTGACGGGGCGGAACGGCTCGTAGCCATCGCGCTCGAGGACCTCGGAGAGCTCGGGACCACCCGTCGCCACCACCCGGCCGTCGGTCATGACGTGGATGACGGTCGGCGTCAGTTCTTGCAGGAGTCGGCGGAAGTGGGTGATGGCGAGCACCCCGCACTCCCATTCGGTCGTGGCACTGCTGAGACGTCGCGCCACGGCGCCGAGCGCGTCGACGTCCAGTCCAGAGTCAATCTCGTCGAGCATGGCGAACTTCGGTCGTAGGACGCCGAGTTGCACCATCTCTGCGCGTTTGCGTTCGCCGCCGGACAGGTCGACATTGACGAAACGGTCGAGCACGTCGTCACGAAGTTCGACCCGCCTCGCTTCATCGCTCATGCGCCCTCGAAGTCCCTTCGGATCCGCGCCGGCCGCGACCAGGAGATCGATGGGACGCACTCCGGCGACCTCCATCGGGTGCTGCATGGCGAGGAAGAGGCCGTGACGCGCCCGTTCGGTCGGCGACAGCGCCAGTAACTCGACGCCATCGAGCAGCACGGCGCCGTCCAGAACCTTGTAGCCCGGGCGGCCGCTCAATGCGTGCGCCAGCGTCGACTTGCCCGACCCGTTGGGCCCCATGATGACGTGGACCTCACCCGAGCGCATTGACAGGTCGAAACCCTTGAGGACTTCCTTGCCGGCGACCTCAACGCGAAGCCCCTCGATGATCAACGTTGACGTCATGGCACCATCACCTCGAGGCGACCATTCACCGCGTGAACGTCGTAGCTCGCGACGGGTCGCGTGGCGGGAAATGACATGGGCGCTCCATCGCTAAGTCGAAACATGGCACCGTGGCGGGCGCACTCGATCTCGCACGTCGCGACCGAGACCTCGCCCAAGGAAAGACTGAAATCCTCGTGACTGCAACGGTCGTCGAGCACGTAGACGTCCTCTTCGATGCGAACAACCACCAGAACCCTTCCGTCCAGACGGAGTTGGCGAGCTTCGCCGTTCACGAAATCCTCCAGGACGCCGATATCGTGGGCCTTCACGGCGCCACGACCTTCACCAGCGCGAGGACCGACGTCACGTCGTTTTCGACCAGTTCTGCCAGTTCCTTCGGCAGAGCCGTCAACATCTCGTAGAAGAAACCCTGAATCATCAGACGTTCAGCGTCACTACGCGTCACGCCCCTCGACTCGAGGTACCAACGCTGCAATTCGTCCAGTGGACCGACGCTCGACGCGTGAGCGCAGACCACGTCGTTCTCGCGGATGTCCAGGTTCGGGACGCTGTCGGCGTGCGCGCGCGCCGACAGGAGAAGATTGTGATTCGTCTGGCGCGCGTCGGTGCGCTTCGCGCCCTTCTCGATTTCAATGAGACCGGTGTAGACCGATCGGGACTCGTCGGCCACCGCCCCCTTGGAGAGCAGTACCGACCGCGTGCGCCCCGACTTGTGGAACTGATGTGTTCGAAAGTCGTGGACCTGGTCCGACGAACCGAGGAACGTCGTGCGCAACTCGTTCTCGGCGCCGGTCGCCAACATCTCCGCGTCGTTGCGCGAACGGTTGTAGTGCCCGCCGATGCCGATGACCGCTTGACGCAGTCGCGCGTCGCGGTGCAAGAAGCCCGTCGTTCGAGCGACGTGCCATGCGCTGGTGCTCAATCGCTGATAGGTGATCAAGTGGAGCGATCCGTTGTCGCCCACCTCGTACTCGCTCAATGGAACGACCAGCGCGTCGTCGCCACCCTCGAAGTACTCGACCACGGTCGCGCTCGAGGAACGGCCCATTCTGATCTGCGTGCGCGAGAACGAGGCCGAACCGGACGTCGTGTTGAGCACCACGATCGGTCCCTCGACGTTGACACCATCACCGATGCTGATAACGGTGGTCGCCGGCACGAGCGCGTCGTTGAGGACCGCGAACGTATCGTGCTCGTAACGTTGCGCCATGGAAGTACCAGAGACCGAACTGGCATTCTCAACAATTTCGACCCGTACTCCATCGAGGGACGCGCCGCTGTCGACGCAGTAGCCGTCCACCACGCGAACGACGAGACCCGCTCGAGCGCACAACTGGGCGGCGAAGACCGAGTCGGCCAGCACTTCGGGCGACGAGCTCACCACGAAGGTGTCGAGGTCGAGGTCCTTCAACGGCGCGTAGCGCCAGACCTCGTCCGAGGTGGAGGGCAAGCCCTCCTCCTGGAAGGCTTGCCACGACAACTGACGTTGCGCCGCGTCAGGGCGCGTTGCAATGAATGAGAGGGCTGAATCAGCGAAGGTTTTCATAGGTACGTTGAACAAGCAAGTGTAACGGGGAGGTCAGACTTTCCAGCGGTCCAGGGCCTAGGCTGAATCGAAACGCTCTTGGGGGATTCTGTGGATTTCGCGTCCGACGTCTTGACACTTGAGGTAAACGGCCACGTAGCGACACTCTGGCTGGACCGCGCGGAGGCGCGCAATGCCATGGGCAGTGCCCTGTGGCGCGATCTACCCCTGGCGGCCGCGGCGGTCGAGAATGATCGGTCGGTTCGTGTGCTCGTCATCGCGGCCAAGGGACCCCATTTCACGGTGGGTCTGGACCTCAAGGAACTTGGCGGCAGCCTCATCGGCGGTGGCTCGACGCACACCGCATCCGCACCTTCCAAGGCCGCCTCGAGCGCGATCTCCTACAAGGCCGTCCGGTCGATGCAGGATTCCGTCTCGTCCATCGCCGCTCTTCGCGTTCCGGTCATCGCGGCGGTGCACGGCTACTGCATCGGCGGAGGCGTCGACCTGGCGAGCGCGTGCGACATCAGGCTCTGCTCGAGCGACGCCGTCTTCTCGGTGCGCGAGGCCAAGGTGGCTATCGTGGCCGATCTGGGGACCCTCCAGCGCCTGCCCAAGATCGTCAGTGCGGGACACGTGGCCGAACTGGCGTTCACGGGCAAGGACATCGACGCCGCACGTGCTGAGCGGATCGGACTCGTGAATTCCGTGCACGGTGACGATGCCGCGGACGTGCTCAGCGCAGCGTACGCGCTGGCCAACGAGATTGCGGCTAATTCCCCCCTTGCGGTTGAGGGGACGAAGGCGGTGCTCGCCGCAAATGACGCGCATACCGTGCCCGAAGGCCTCGAATTCGTGGCGCGCTGGAACACCATGTACCTGCAGAGCAACGACCTCAAAGAGGCGATGACCGCATTCCTCGAGCGTCGACCTGCGGTGTTCAACGGCGACTAGCGTCGCCAGAACTTCCAATTGCGTCGGTCCTTCTTCTCCAACTCGTCTAGTTCGCGACGGCGCTCCTCGATCATCTCTGGGGCGACGGCGTTGACGATTTCACCCGCCATCTTCAATATCTCACGACGATCTTCCAGCGATATGTCACTCTCGGGCGCCTTTTCCACTGGTCGATCGACGAGCGACCCGTGGACCCAACCGACGTCGGCCAATCGAGGCTCGTAGGTCATGCACCCGTCGGGACACGACCACGGCTGATCGGGCGCATTCCCGAGCACGCAGAACCTGGCGACCTCGCCAGACTTATAGGTCCGACTTTGAAAGTGTTTGCATTCTTCACGCATGCCCATCTGCCAATTCTCGCACGAAAGTATGCCTGGTTCCTACGATCACGGGTTCGGAAGTCCCTCGCAATCCCAGGACGACCAGCCAACCTAGCCGATCGATCCTTCCATCTGGAGCTCGATCAGTCGTGACCATTCAACGGCATATTCCATCGGCAGCGTCCTGGTGACGGGCTCGATGAACCCGTTCACGATCATGCCCATCGCCTGACTCTCGGTGAGGCCTCGGCTCATGAGGTAGAACAACTGCTCGTCGCCGATCTTCGAGACGGTCGCTTCGTGGCCGATTGACGCATCCTGCTCACCAACCTCCATGTAGGGCTTGGTCTCTGATGTCGACATCTCGTCCAGGAGCAGGGCGTCACATCGAACGAAACTCTTGGCCCCCGTCGCACCCTCTTCGACCTTGACGAGTCCGCGATAGGCGGTCAGCCCGCCATCCTTCGAGATCGACTTGGACACGATGGTCGAGGTCGTTTCGGGCGCACAATGCACCATCTTCGCCCCCGCATCTTGAATCTGACCCGAACCCGCGTAGGCCACGGAGAGGACCTCGCCGGAGGCCTTGGGCCCCATCAGGTAGACCGACGGGTACTTCATGGTGAGCCGTGAGCCGATGTTGCCGTCGATCCACTCGACGTGGGCCTCCGCCTCGGCGCGTGCGCGCTTGGTGACCAGGTTGTAGACGTTGTTCGACCAGTTCTGGATCGTGGTGTACGTGATACGCGAACCCGCAAGGGCGACGAGCTCCACCACCGCCGAGTGCAGTGAGTCGGTGGAGTAGACCGGGGCCGAGCATCCCTCCACGTAGTGGACCTGACTTCCCTCGTCCGCGATGATCAGGGTGCGCTCGAACTGGCCCATGTTCTCGGTGTTGATGCGGAAATACGCCTGCAGCGGTTGATCGACATTGACGCCCGGTGGCACGTAGATGAACGATCCCCCGCTCCACACGGCCGAGTTGAGGGCCGCGAACTTGTTGTCGTTGGGCGGGATCACCGTTCCGAAGTACTTGCGCACCAAGTCGGGGTACTCACGCACCGCGGTGTCCATGTCGCAAAAGAGCACACCGAGACGCTCGAGATCCTCGCGGTTGCGGTGGAAGACGACCTCCGACTCGTACTGGGCGGTCACACCGGCCAGATACTTGCGTTCAGCCTCGGGGATGCCCAGGCGCTCGTAGGTATTCTTGATCGCGTCGGGTAGGTCCTCCCACCGCTCGACGCGACCCTCGGTCGGCTTGATGTAGTAGTAGATGTCGTTGAAATCGAGGTCCGGCATGCGGGTGGCGAACCACGGCAACATCGGCTTGTTCTCGAATCGCTTCAGCGCGTTCAGTCTGAATTCGAGCATCCACGGTTCTTCGTTCTTGATGCCGGACATCTCGCGGACAATGGCCTCGTTGATCCCCTTCTTCGGTTTGAAGACCGGAATCTGTTCGTCGGACCAGCCGAGTTGGTAGCGGCTGAAATCAAGATTGTCGACAGTCATTGTGCTCCTCTGGGATTAACCCTACGGCAATAGTAGTAACTAATGCCACCGTCGCGAGCACAAGATCTCGCGAATTCCTCGCCTGGGGAGCCTCCTCGCCACGAGATGGACGATCGCGGGACCGGTCGAAGTTCGCGCGGCGCACCAGGACCCTTCGAGCCGCGAACGCGCCGAGCACACATCTGGCAAAGTGGAGCCGTGCCAAACCGCCCCTCTGCCCTTCAGCGCCCCCACTCGATCACTCGCCACGGCGACACCAGGGTCGATCCGTACTACTGGCTGATGGACCGCGAGAATCCCGAGGTACTCGCGCACCTGCGCGCCGAAAACGAGTATCTGGCCCAGCAACTCGCTCACCTGAAGCCCCTGGAGGACGAACTCTACGAGGAGATCAAGGCTCGCATCGAGGAGACCGACATCTCGGTGCCCGTGCGCCGGGGAGTCTGGTGGTACTTCGATCGCACGCGCGAGGGCCTCGACTACGCGATCAGCTGTCGCGTGCCGGCGTCACCCGATGACTTCACCCCGCCCGACATCGACCCCAACTCGACGCTCACGGGTGAGCAGACCGTCCTCGACGAGAATCTCGAAGCCGTCGGTCATGATTTCCTGTCCGTGGGAATCCTGAGCGTCAGCCCCGACGACGGATGGGTCGCCGTCGGGACCGACTTCGAAGGGGCGGAGCGTCACCACGTGACTATTCGACCCCTGGCGGGTCAATCCCCGATTGACGACCAACTCGACGACGTCTACTACGGATTCGCCTGGGCGAACGACAGCCGCCACTTCTTCTACACCCGTATCGACGAGACCATGCGTCCATGGCAGCTCTGGCGTCACGAGCTCGGGACGGACTCGAGCACCGACGTCCTGGTCTTCCAGGAGGATGACGCCCAGTACACCGTCTCGGTCGGACGAAGCCGCGACGACGCCGTGATCGTGCTGCTCGTCGGCTCCTCGACCACGACGGAACTCCACTATCTGGCGGCTAGCGACCCGACGGGCGAGTTCGCCATCGTTGAACCGCGACGTCAGGGGATCGAGTACACGGTCGAACACTTCACCGACGCCGACGGTCGGGGATGGTGGCTCAAGGTCACCAACGAGGACGCGACCGACTTTCGTCTCCTCGCTCGACTCGAGCCCGACGCCGAATGGCGCGAGCTCATCGGCGAGCGACCGGGCAACCGACTCGACGGCGTCGACGCCTTCGCAGGTTTCCTCGCCCTCAGCGAACGCGTCGACGGTTCGGCGGCGGTGCGCGTCGTTCCCATCGTGCCCGGAGGCGATCCCTTCGGGTCGGATCCGATCGGGCGCTCACGCCTCGTCGCTGGTGACGCGAACCCCAGCACGGTCTCGCTCTCGGCCAACGTGATCTACGACAGTCCGCAGCTTCGCGTCGCCATCACCTCGCTCATCACGCCACGACTGATCGCTGACGTCGTCATCGAAACCAGCGAGTTGCTCGTGCGAAAACAGCAGAAAGTGGTCGGGGGCTACGAGCAGTCCGACTACGTGACGGGCCGTCTCTGGGTGAGCGCGAGTGACGGTACGCGGGTGCCGGTCTCGGTCGTGGCACGCAAGGACGTGCTCGACGTCGCGGACAACGGCGAGTTGCGCGCGAAGCGCCCCTCGCCATTCCTGCTCTACGGCTACGGGAGTTACGAGATATCGATCGACCCCTCCTTCTCATCGCTTCGCCTGTCGCTGCTCGATCGCGGCGTCATCTTCGCGATCGCCCACGTGCGCGGCGGCGGTGAGATGGGGCGTTCGTGGTACGAAATGGGCAAGCTGGCACAGAAGCCAACATCCTTCAGTGACTTCGTCGCCGTGGCGCGCGAACTGGTTCGAACGGGCTGGACGACCCCCGACCAACTCGCCGCACGTGGTGGATCCGCCGGCGGACTCCTGATGGGTGCGGTCATGAACCTGGCCCCGGAACTCTTCCGCTGTGTGGTGGCCGAGGTGCCCTTCGTCGACGCACTGACCACCATGCTCGACGCGTCACTCCCCCTCACGGTGGGCGAATGGGAGGAGTGGGGCAACCCCGACGCCAGTGCCAGCGCGTACCGCACCATGAAGGCCTACTCGCCGTACGACAACGTCCTCGCCGTCAATGACGACGGGTCCCCGCGCGTCTACCCGCACCTCTTCGCCGCGGGTGGACTCAATGACTCGCGCGTCGGCTTCTGGGAGCCCGCGAAGTGGGTACTCAAACTGCGCGACGCGAACCCGGCGAATGTCGCGCTGCTCAAGACCGAGATGGGAGCGGGACACGGTGGACCATCAGGTCGTTACGACGCCTGGCGCGACGAGGCCCAGGTCCTCGCTTTCATCCTGAGTGAAATCGACCTCGCTGCGTCACGTTAGTCAGCGCACCACCCTCCAATGTTGAACGGCTGCGAACCTTCGATCACCTGAACCGCCCGTACGGAAAGAGTCACCAGAACATTCTGGAGAAGGATCTCGCCCATTCCCGCACCCCCAACTCGACGTCGTCAGGGCTTGATGACGTTGCTCGCCTGGTCAGTGGTTCGTCGACGTAGGTGACGAACCGCGCGTCTGGTGGGTCCCGCGTTCCGCCCGCCGGTGCAGGCGAGCCGCGAGTCCGCGCACTATGACGCTTCGCGCGCGTCCGTCATCGCAGGGCTGAGGGCGAACAGGCCCGTGCTGAAGTCGTGGGCCACTCGCAACGTGGGCGCTCCCGACGACGGCAACGTGGTGGTGGTCGATGTCGAAGTCGATGTCGAAGTCGATGTCGAAGTCGATGTCGAAGTCGATGTCGATGTCGAAGTCGTCGGGGCTGAACGCAGGAGGTAGACAGCTCCGACAGCCAGTACCCCGATGATTATCGCCACCACCAGAACGATCCGAAGCCCACCCGTCGACCAGCCACTGTGCCGAGCTGAACGCGAGAGGGCCCAATGCTCGTCATGACGGACGTGGTCGGGACTGACCACGTCGAATTGGGGAAGTTGGGTGTCGCTGAACACGTACTCGTGATCTGGCTCGAGGCGGGGGCGGCGGGGCGGCTCAGTACGGTGCTGCGCCGCCACACTGCCGTCAAGCAGTCGAAATCCCTTCGAGGGCGTGTACGGCGATGGGGGCGGCGAGAGCAGCCGACGGTCGATCCTGGAAGTGCCACTGCGGTACTTGTCGCGCTGCAGTTTGCGCAGACGCAGCACCACGACGGAGACGAGCAACACGACGAACACTCCGAGTACGACAATCACGGCGAGCCTCATGAACGACCGTGCTCATTGGTGTTCATCGTCACCTTGCCCATGAGACGAAGCGTAGTAAAACTCAGCGCCTACGCGAGCGAGGCGAAACCACCTCGGTAGAAGACCAACGGTGCGCCAGAATGCGACGTGACGTGATCGATGCTGACGACCACGATGTCGTGGTCGCCCTGAGTCGTCGAGTTGACGATCCGCCCCTCGAGGTGCGCCAGCGCCCCGTCCAGGAGAGGTGCGCCGAGCGGGCCAACGGACCATCCGACGCCATCAAACTTGTCGATTCCCGACGTAGCGAACACTCGAGCCAGTGCCTCTTGGTCCGCGGCGAGAATGTTGATAGCCAACGCCTCGGCCCCTCGAACTCTCGACCACGAGGCGCCGCTGCTCTTGGCTGCAAAGGATACGAGAATCGGCTCGAGGGATAACGAACCGAAGGTTTGGCACGTGAATCCCGCCAAACCGTCATCGGTTACCGCACTCACGACCACCACGCCCGTGGCGTAGTGGCCGACGGCCTCTTTGAAGTGGGCGATATCGAGGTAACTCACGATGGGCACCTTACCGGCCGTCGTTGAGTACCGTGATGCTGATGACAACTTTCTCCATCGACCTCGGTGACGTGATACTGGACTGTGATGAGGTGGGGCCGGCGGACGGACCACTGGCGATTTGCCTGCACGGTTTTCCCGACACCCGCTTCACCTTCCGCCACCTCGCGCCGCATCTCGCGGCCAAGGGTTACCGGGTCGTCGTGCCCTCAATGCGCGGTTTCGCACCTTCATCACTCTCGGCGAGTAACGACTATCAACTCGCCGCCTTGGCCAACGACGCCAACCGACTCCACGAGCGCTTGAACGGCGACGGGCGTGCCGTGCTGATCGGCCACGACTGGGGTGCCGCGGCGACGTATCCCGCGCTCGCCGCCGAGCCCGAGCGCTGGCACCGCGCGGTGACCATGTCCATCGCACCACTCGCCGTCTTCGGTCAGTCCCTCCTCTCGTACGCGCAGCTGAAGGCCAGCTGGTACATGTTCTATTTTCAAACACCGATGGCCGAGGGTGTGCTTCCGCTCAACGGCTTCGAGTTCATCGCTCGTCTCTGGGCTGACTGGTCACCCGGCTACAACGCCGACGACGACCTGGTGCACGTGCGCCACGCGCTCGAAAACGAGGAGAACCTGAAGGCCGCGCTCGGCTACTACCGCGCGATGTTCTCGGGAGAACCGGTCGACGAGTCGCTCGCACACGTCCGGGCAGCCCTCTTCATGCCCCCGACCGTGCCCACCCTTTACTTGCAGGGAGAAGACGACGGGTGCTTCCTGGCGGCGAATCTGGAGAACGTCACCGATCATCTGGCCCCGGGCTCAAGGTTCCACATCATCAAGGATGCCGGTCATTTCTTGCACCTCGAGCGTCCCGACGCCGTGCACCACGCCATCGACTCATTCCTCGGGCACTAGTCGCCGGGGAGGCGTGCTCTTCCTCCGCGCACTTCGACCAGACCATCACTGACGAGCCCGTCGAGCACGCGCGCCAATCGGGCCGATTCAACGTCCATGAGGTGGGCGGCGAGCTCGGTCGTCGTCGAATCGACCGCGCGGAGGTGCGCGAGTACGCGACCCCGAATCTGACGGTCAGACCCCTCAAAGGCCGACTGGGGGCGCGAGACGCCAGCGCTGCGCGGTGCCGGATCGTCGCCACCCTCGAGACGCCACCTACAGGCGCGCGCGACGGGGCACCGCGCGCATAACGGTGACGACGTGCAGAACTGAGCGCCCAAGTCGAGCATGGCCTGATTGAACGCCGCGACGTCGCTCCTCGGCAAGAGTTGGTGAGCGATGGCACGAGCCTCGACAGTCCGTAGCCCACGGTTCGCCACCGCTCGTGCCAGTACTCGTCCCACGTTCGTGTCCAGTACCGCGACGCGCGCCGCGAACGCGAACGATGCGACGGCGTTGGCGGTGTAGTCACCGACGCCGGGCAAGCGTCGGAGATCATCGACGCCACTGGGTACCTGACCCGAGAATTCATCCCGGATCATGCGCGCAGCGTCGTGGAGTGACTTGGCACGACGGTGGTAGCCCAGGCCCTGCCAGAGCCGCAGCACGTCGGACAACGTCGCATCCGCGCAGTCAGTCGGCGTGGCGAAGTGGTCCAGGAATCGGAACCAGGGCTCGATGACCCTCGAGGTCTGCGTCTGTTGGAGCATCACCTCGCTCACCAGTACCGCCCAAGGGTCCGGGTGGCCAATCCACGGGAGTTGGCGTCGAAGATTCGGAGTGGCACGACGGAGCGCTCGTCGAAACGAGGCGTAGTCGTTACTCCCAGACGTCGTCACCGTAGGGTCGACGTCGCGCGGGAGCAAAATCCTTCTTCCACACCATCACCTTGCGTCGGAAATAACAGACTTCGAGTCCGTCCTGGTTGAATCCCTTGGTCTCGACCAGCACGATGCCCCGGTCATTCTTGGACGATGATGCGGTCTTCGAGATGACCCTCGTCTCGGCGTAGATCGTGTCGCCGTGAAACGTCGGGTGCCGATGGATCAACGTCTCGATCTCCAGGTTCGCAATGGCCGAACCCGAAACGTCGGGCACGCTCATGCCGAGCACCAACGAGTAGACGAGGTTGCCCACGACGACATTCTTCTTCTGGACCGTCTCGTTCTCGGCGAACCACGCGTTGGTGTGCAACGGGTGGTGGTTCATCGTGATCATGCAGAACAAGTGATCATCAGCTTCGGTGATGGTCTTGCCGGGCCAGTGCTTGAAGACGTCGCCAGGTTCGAAATCCTCGAAGTAGCGGCCGAAGGGGCGGTCAAAAGTGCTCATGGGTCTCAAACCTTCGCTCGGAACTTCCTCGGTAGGTGGCTATTCTGCTTCATTGGCAAGGGGCCGCGTGGTGAACGAGACGGTCGCACCGGGCAGCGATTCGCCATCGATGACCATCCGCCAGGTGAAACGGGCGCCGGGCTGAAGTGGGATCGGGCCGAAGTTGACCGCGACCGGCACGTCGACGGGAGTACCAACCGGAACGCCCGCTGGAGCGGTCGCCGAGAAGTCACCGCGAACCTCGATGCTCTGCATTCCTTCGGGCGTCTCGAATTGAACCAACTTGCCGTCCGCGTCCTCAAGAAAGAGCTCCCAGTGGTGCTCGTCGTTGAATTCGTGCCAATCCACGCTCACTTTGATGGCCACGGCGGAGGGTACGGGTTCTGGTCCGGTGACCGACCAACCACCCCCGAGGATGTATAACTTCCCATCGGCTACCTGGGCTGAGTCGGCGATAAGCATGGTGACGTTCATGCCGTCAGCCTAGGCCTCGGATGAGATGTCTCGTGAACCAGTAAATTTCTAGCCATGTCAACGCCACCCCTCAACATGACCGTCGCATCCGAACTCATCGACCACGCTCAGTCGATTATCGATGGGGCGCTGCACCAATTGGCCGATCGCGGTGGTATCGACGTGCAACAGACCCTGGCCTACGATCTAGCTCACGCGTCGAGCGCCGTCGCCACCGCCCGGGCTTGCCTGTCCTACGCCGCGAAGGGTCCCGTCGAGGCCTCGTTGAGCTCCGCCTTCCTCGCCCTCGCGCTCAGCGATCTGGCGTCTCGGATCCTCGGTCGCGAGACGTTGTGGGGTGTCGACCTCGACTGGTACTCGCCGTTCGCCGACTTCGTCAGTACGTATCGCGATCCACACTTCCTCTCGACCCTCGCCGAGACTCCTGGCCCCAAGCACCTCGACGAGGAGTTCCAGATGGTCGCGGACATGTTCCACCGCTTTGCTGACGAACAGGTGCGCCCGCACGCTGAGCACGTGCACCGCACCAACGGGGACATTCCGGAGTCGATCATCGAGGGACTCAACGACCTCGGAGGCTTCGGTCTTTCAGTTCCCGAGGAGTTCGGTGGCTTCGCGACGGGTGGAGAGTCTGAGTATCTGGGCATGGTCATTGCGACCGAGGAGCTCTCCTGGGGCGGCCTCGGAATCGGCGGCTCGCTGATCACGCGACCGGAGATCCTTACGCGAGCCCTCGTCAACGGTGGCACCGACGACCAGAAGCGTCGCTGGCTCCCTCGACTCGCCTCAGCCGACGTACTCGCCGCTATCGCGGTCACCGAGCCGGACTTCGGGAGCGACGTGGCGGGACTCAACACCGCGGCCACCAAGACCAGCGGTGGATGGCTGATCAACGGGACCAAGACATGGTGCACGTTCGCGGCGCGAGCTGACGTGCTGATGCTGCTCGCCAGGACCGACCCCGATCGTTCGAAGGCCCACCGCGGCCTTTCCCTCTTCATCGTCGAGAAGCCCCAGGGCGACAGCCACGGCTTCCTCTTCGCCCAGGACGCACTGAGCGCGGGCCGAAGCGACCCCAACGGTCGCCTCGAAGGCCGCCCCATCGACACGCTCGGCTACCGCGGCATGCACTCGTACGAGTTGAGTTTTGACAACTGGTTCGTCCCCGACGAGGACCTCGTCGGTGGTGAGCAAGGACTGGGCAAGGGCTTCTACTTCCAGATGGCCGGCTTCGAGAACGGCCGTATCCAGACCGCCGCTCGCGCCGTGGGGATCATGCAGGCCGCCTACGAGGCGGCACTGGACTACGCCCGGAACCGGGTGGTCTTCGGCGAACCGATCATCAACTACGAACTCACCCGGGTGAAGCTCGCCACCATGGCCGCCATCATCCAGTGTTCGCGCCAGTTCTCGCTGCAGGTGGCACGAATGATGGGACAGGGCGGCGGCGCCATGGAGGCCTCCATGGCCAAGGCCTACGTGTGCCGGGCGGCCGAATGGGTCACGCGCGAAGCGATGCAGATCCATGGAGGCATGGGTTACGCCGAGGAGTACCCGGTGAGTCGCTATTTCGTCGATGCCCGCGTGCTGTCGATCTTCGAGGGCGCTGACGAAACGCTGTGCCTGAAAGTCGTCGCGCGCCGCCTCCTCGACCAGATGGCGTAGTTGATCAGTTCTCGTCGATGGTGAACGGGGCGTGGACGGCGCCGAGTTCGATGCCCGCTGAATGCAGATCGGGCGATTCGCCGCGGGTTGCCTGCGCCTTCAGCGCCGCATTCTCCCAGCGCTCCTCAACTTTGCCGTAGCGCCAGAAGAGCAACGCAAACGACCAGACGGCGACGAAGATCCCCACAATGACGAATCCCGCCTTGTTGATGTTGAAGCCCGCCGCGTAATTCCACAAGCCACCCTTCAGGTTCAACTGGCCCGCGAGTACCTGCATCAACTCCAGAGTGCCGATGTAGAAGGCGACGAAAACGCTCAGGCCGGTGATCGCGATGTTGTAATAGACCTTGCGCACGGGCTTGGAGAAAGCCCAGCCGTACGCGAAGTTCATGAACGAGCCGTCAATGGTGTCGAGCAGGCTCATGCCCGCGGCGAACAGGAGTGGCAGCGAGAGTATCGCCCAGAAGGGCAGCCCGGCGGCGACCGACGTTCCGGCGAGCACCAGGAACGCCACCTCGGTCGCCGTGTCAAAGCCCAGACCGAAGAGCAGGCCGATTGGATACATCTTCCAGGGAGCATCAACCGAACGAGCCAACGGTCCGAAGAAACGCATCATGAAGCCTCGGGCGTTCAGGTGCTTCTCCAGCTCGGAGTCATCGAATCGACCCTGACGCATCTGCACGAAGAGGCGAATGATACCGAAGAGGATGATGGCGTTCAAGGTGGCGATCACGTACAGGAAACCACCGGACACAATCGTCCCGACGAGTCCGCCGTAGTGGTGAAGTCCCGAATGGTTGTTCGCGATCTGAGCACCCAGCACGCGCGCGAAGAGGCCGAGACCCACTGTCAGGCCAAAGACCACCGACGAGTGGCCGAGCGAGAAGAAGAAGCCGACCGACATCGGGCGCTTGCCCTCGGACATGAACTTACGGGTCGTGTTGTCGATGGCGGCGATGTGATCGGCGTCAAAGGCGTGTCGCATGCCCAGCGTGTAGGCCAGCACGCCGGTGCCCACGCCCAACATCTTGCCGCTCCCCACTCCGAAATGGCGCGTCGAGGCGATGATGAGAATGGCGAAACCGAGGACGTGGAGAAGAACAATGAAGCCGAACATCGCGTAGAGCGTTCGACACTCGGCGGGCGTGAACGAGGCTCGAATCTTCCGGCGAATGGTGGTCGCTCGATGGTCCAGGGCGGTCATAATCGCCACCTTACTGGGAGTTTCTCCTATTAAGACCGGCTACGAGGCGGAGCGATTCATCCCCGAACGCAGGCCGCGCGCCACGAAGGAATTCGCGATCTTGGCCGACGCCTCATCGATCATCTCGTCACCGAACATCAGCGCGCCCGTGTTATCGCGCTCGGTCGCCACCTGATAGGCGTCGAGAATGTCGTAGGACTTGTCGAAGAGTTCCTGACTGGGCGAATACACCTCGTTCAAAGCGACTGCCTGGTCGGGCGTCAACGCCCACTTGCCATCGAATCCGTACGAGTAGGAGATTCGCGCGGCGAAGCGAAGGGCGTCAAGGTCTCGCACCTTCAAGAACGGACCGTCAATGACCTGAAGTCCGTTCGCACGGCCGGCCATCAGGATCTTGGCGAAGACGTAACTGAAAGGGTTGGACGGTCCGTCGTGAATGGTCTCGTCAATGGTCGTCACCGGCATTCCAATCGACGCGCTGAAGTCGGCCGGGCCGAAGACGATGGTCTCGAGCCGCGGTGACGCGGCACAGATCTCTTCGACGTTGATGAGGCCGCGAGCGGTCTCAATCTGCGCCTCGATGCCAATGTGGCCGACGGGCAGGCCTACGTTCTTCTCCACCTGGGTGAGGAGCAGGTCCATCGCCGTGATGTCCGAGGCTCGCTCGACCTTGGGCATCATGATCTCGTCGAGACGTTCGCCAGCATTGCCCACGACTTCGATCACGTCACCGTAGGTCCAGGGCGTGTCCCAGGCGTTGACTCGCACACAAAGGACGCGCTCATCCCACTCGAGGGTACGAATGGCGTTTACCACCCTGGCGCGCGCGGCCACCTTCTCGTTGGGCGCGACAGAGTCCTCAAGGTCGAGAAAACTCATGTCGGCGGTCGCCGTCGGTGCCTTGGCGAGAAACCTATCCGAGGAACCTGGTGTTGACAGGCAAGAACGACGTGGCAAAGAACGAGAGCGCTGGGACATGTGAAGAGCATATTCTTTTCGACGAAACTGAGCCCGTAACTGGCTGGACCATGGCGCTGAAGGCTCATTTTCTTATGCTTCTGATCAGGTAGTTCAGACTTTCTTATGATCCTCCACGTGCTCGAAGCAGTTCTCAGCCGATAGCCTTCACTACGTGACCGACGTCGAGCGCTTTGCGCGCCATTCGACGCTACGGCCGACTAGGGAACTTCAGCAGTTCCGGTGGATGAGGTCCGCTTTGGCTGTCGTCACAGTGTTCGTGGGCACTGTGACCTTCTTTCCGCGTGTCGCGGGTGCCTCGTCCATCGCGACCGATCGCGCCGAGGCAGCGAAGCTCTACAACCAGATTCAATCGATCAACTCACGTGTCGAGCTCCTCGGTCAGAAGTATGACGAGTCGCGGGTGAAACTCGATCGGATCAACAACGAGATCACCAACACCAAGGCCACCGTCGCCAACATCCAGTCCAGCGTGACCAAGAGCAATAACCAATTGCGAGCCGACGCCGTCTTCGCCTACGTGACCAATGGATCGGCCGCGAGCAACAATCCCCTCTTCTCCCCCAACGCATCAAACATCGGCGCGACCAACGTCTACAACCAACTCGCCCAAGGCAACATCAGTTCGGCCATCGCCAGCTTGAAGAACTACCGCATCGAGTTGACCCAGGAGCGGAGCATCCTGGCCAATGAGGACTCCCAGGCCCGCAACGCAGCCGTCGCCGCGGCGTCGTCCTTCCACCAGGCGAAGCTCCTTCAAGCGACCCTCACCCGGACCCTCGGCCAGGTCAAGGGGAAGATCGCAACCTACGTCGCTGAGGTTGCCGCGGCCGCCGCCGCGAAGGCCGCTGGCGCGTTGCGGTCAGCACGGCCCCAACGAGGATTCCCCGCCCCGCCCGGCGACTCACGGGCGGCGCTCGCTATTCGTGCCGCCGAGAGCTACATCGGTACGTGGTACTGCTGGGGAGGGGCGTCACGACGATGTGTGGACTGCTCGGGACTGATCATGCTCGCCTACGATGCCGCGGGGATCAGCTTCCCTCACTACTCGGGTGCCCAGTATCAGGACACGCAGCGGGTTCCGCTCTATGACATCCAACCCGGTGACCTCCTCTTCTACGGCTACAACGGCGACGAGCATGTCGCGATGTACGTGGGGCACGGGGACATGATCGAAGCGGAGATGACGGGCACGCGCGTGCACATCACGCCGATTCGCCTGGGCTACGGATTTGCTGGTCTGGGTCGCCCCAGGGGTTAGGCGTGTCAGGCGTACCAACCTCGTTTCACCTGGGACCGCTCCAATTCCACCTTTACGGCTTCGGCCTCGCCATTGCTGCGTACGTCGCCTACCTGTACTCACGACGACGGCTGGAGACAGCCGGGTTCGACACCGCACCGTACGCAAGATTCGCGGCCGCAATGGTCGCGAGTGGTCTGGTCGGAGCGCGACTGGCCAACATCGCGACCAACTGGTCGTACTACTCGGGTCACCCCGCACGATGGCTGGCGGTATGGCAGGGTGGACTCGCAAGTTTCGGTGGCATCGCGCTAGCCGCCCCGGTCGGCATCGTCCTCCAGCGCCGATGGTGGCCGCCGGGCACGTTGGTTCGATTCGTCGACGCGATGATTCCAGCGTTGGTGGCGGCATGGGCTCTCGGCCGCGTCCTCGGGCCCCAGTTCATGGTTGACGGTGGTGGCCATGTCACCCATCAATGGTTTGGCCTCAGCTACGCCGGCCAGGTCGGCAAGCGGGTTCCCGTGCCCCTCATTCAAGGGGCCGAGGACGGCCTACTCTGGCTCGCCTTGATCTGGAGCGAACACCGATGGACCGCTAGATCCGTCGGAACCATCTCGGGAATCACCATGCTCGTGTGGGGGCTGGTGCGGGCCAGTGACGAACGATGGCTGCTAGGACAGCAATCGCACTCGGGTTCCCTCGGCGTCCAGATTGCGGGGATCGTACTCGCCATTGGCGGCGCCGCGATGTTGCTGAAACAGAGGCGCACCTCCACGCACGCGGCCTGAGTGGTCAGAAATGCCTGCGCGTCGCTTCAACTCGCGCCGCGTCAACTCCATGCGTTCGAAGCGTGTCACGGTTCCACTGCGCCGAGCAATGCCGTCGACTCGACTACTCGATTGGGTTGAACGGCCGTAGGGCTGCTAGTTCTTTAGAAATTGCAAAATTTCTAAAGTCATGCGTATGATCGAAGTGTGAGTGATTCCGGGTTCGACCAGCCTCTCAACATCGCCAAGGCCGATCTCTTCCGCTCGCTCGGACACCCGGTGAGAATCAGAATCCTTGAACTCCTGGTGGATGGTGAGAAGCAAGTGAGCGCGCTGCTGGAGCAAATCGGCATCGAGCCCTCCTCACTGTCCCAACACCTCAAAGTCTTGAAACACACTGGACTCGTGGTCTCGAGTCGCCGGGGAAACGGCGTCTCCTATCGGATCACCGATCCGTCCGTAGGCGAGTTCCTCGCTTCGGCACGCGCGGTCCTCGCGTCCACACTGGGCCGTTCCAAGAGCACGCTGGAAGATCTCGAGGCGCCGCGATGAAACCGATTCGAAGGAGCAATTCCGCGTCGCCTTTTCGGGCACTCTTTCGCCGACCCGTCACGCAACGGGCGGCCTCGCGGCCCCCGACGATCGCTGGGATGCGCTTACGTGGTTCTCTCCAGTTGCGCCACGTCGATGCGGGTTCGTGTAACGGTTGCGAACTGGAGATCACGTCGGCTCTGGCACCGAATTACGACGCCGGACAATTCGGCGCCCGCCTCGTCGCATCCCCCCGTCACGCCGACGGACTCATAGTGACCGGCGTCGTGACGCACAACATGGAAGGCCCGCTGCGCCAGACACTCGCCGCGTTACCACTGCCCATGGTGATCATCGCCTGTGGCGACTGCGCCGTCAACGGAGGAATCTTCAAGGGTGCCCAGGGCGTCGCCGCGATCCTCGACGACATCGTGACTCCTGATGTCACCATTTCCGGTTGTCCACCGAATCCGGCCGACATCGTTCACGCACTTCGACGCCTGAGTGGGCGCTAGTCATGGCGTTGCTGTTGATCGGCTTCGGTCTCTGTGGCCTCGCAGCACTCAGCAGTTCGTTGCCTCAACGCGTCCGCGTCGTCGTGGCGTCGAGTCTCGGCGCCCTGGGTTGCGCATTCGCCTTCTCCGCGGCGATGGGCGTACTCGTACACGGCGGCACGCAGTCATTTCATAGTGCACGGATCCTCCCGACGATCGGACTCTCGCTCTCGCTTGATCCTCTCGGGTCGTTGTTCGTGCTCGCCAGTTCGTTCGTGGGCTTCGCAGCGTGCATCTACTGCATTGGCTACGTCCGGGGAGAATTGCGGTCGAGAACTGCGATGTCTCTGATGATGGTCTTCATCCTCACGCTGCTGGCCGTTCCCGTCGCCTCGAGCGTCGTGAGTTTCATGTTCTTCTGGGAGTTGATGGCGTTGAGTTCGATGCTGCTCATCCTCACCGATCAGCGCCACAGCGGCGATGCTCGAAGTGCGGCGCTCTGGTACGGGGTGATGACCCAGTTGGGCGCCGCGGCGATCCTCTTCGGCCTGCTGCTCCTGACGTTGCACGGTGGAGGACAGACCTTCGACGATCTGCGAACGCACGCGTCGTCCCTTCACGGAGCGGTCAGGTCGTTCGCGTTCGTGATCAGCCTCCTCGGCTTCGCATCCAAGGCAGGAGCGGTCCCGCTGCACGTATGGCTTCCCAAGGCCCACCCCGAAGCCCCCAGCCCCGTGTCGGCTTTGATGTCGAGTTCGATGGTCGCCATGGGCGTCTACGGCATCATCCGCGTAGGGGGACAACTCCTGCACGGCGGCGTGGTCTGGTGGTGGGTCGTCGTCGCTCTCTTCGGCGTCGTGTCCGCGCTCTACGGGGCGCTGCACGCGACGACGAGCACGGACGTGAAGAGACTGCTGGCGTATTCAACCATCGATATCCTCGGGCTGGTCCTGGTGGGTGTGGGGGCGAGCGGGGCGCTTTACGACACCGGACACCCCGATGTGGCCAAGTTGGCCCTCATGTCGGCGCTGCTCTTGGTGCTAGCCCACGCGGGATTCAAGGGAGCGCTCTTCTTGAGTGCCGGGTCGATAGAACGCTCGACCGGCACCCGTGACCTCGATCAACTGGGTGGGCTCGTCCACCGGATGCCCGTCACCGCGACGGTGTTCCTGATCTCGGCGGGCTCGATAATGGCGGTGCCGACGCTGAGCGGATTCTCGAGCGAATGGCTGCTGCTCCAAGGCCTGTTGCACGGTTTCACCGTGACGAGCACGTCCACCCTGATCATCATGCTGCTCGGCGTGGTGTCGCTCGCCCTGACCGGCGGGCTCACCGCCGTCGCTTTCGTGAAGGCCTTCGGAATCGGATTCCTGGGTCAGCCGCGCTCCGTTGGAGCAGATCAGGCCCACGATGTCACAGTGACGATGAAGATCGCCATGGGACTCCTGACCGTGCCGAGCATCGTGATCGGTGTTCTGCCCGGACTGGTGATCCCACTGGTTTCGAGGGCCGCCGGTGTGGCATTGTCGTCCGATCTTTCACCGGTGACCAAGGGCACCAGCCTGATTCTCTCCCAGTTTCGCGGCGTCATCAAACCCTCGTTGCTCCTCATCGGACTTCTCGCCGTGATGCTCGCCCTGTGGCTGGGCAGTCGACTTCTCACCGAACGCCGTGCCCGCGTCGTCGACGCGTGGGCTTGCGGGCGCGACCTGCAGACCCCTCGCATGCAGTACACCGCGACCTCCTTCGCCGAGCCCCTCCAGCGGGTCTTCGCCGACGTGCTGCAGCCGCAGTCGGATCTGGAGGTCACCCACGTCGCCGAGTCGCAGTACTACGAACAATCCCTCACGTACGAGAACCAGGTGCGTGACGTGATCGAACAGCGCGGCTACCGGCCGTTCATCGATGTGACGCTCCGTGCCGGTGGGCTCGCGCGACGCATTCAGAACGGCAGCGTCCACCGTTACCTGGCCTTCGGCTTCGTCGCCCTGCTCGTGATCCTGGTGGTGATTGCGTGAGTGCGACAACCTCGAACGTGTTCTCGATCACCGCAACGCTGCTGCAAATCGTGCTGGTCGCACTCCTCGGACCGTTGCTCATCGGCTTCATGGCCAAGACCAAGGCCCGCGCCGAGGGTCGAGTCGGCGCACCAATCGTCCAACCGCTGCGCGATATTCGAAAACTCCTCTCGAAGCAACGTCTGCACGCACGTCACGCCAGCGTGATCCTGCCGCTGGCCCCGATGGTGATTCTCGCATCCACGACGGTGGCGATCGCCATCTCACCGCTCGTCGCCACGCACCCGCTACTGGGTTCGAGCGCCGATGTCCTCGTGATCGTCTACCTGCTCCTCACGGGTTCGGTCGCCGCGGCGCTCGCTGGTCTCGACGCCGGCACGGCCTTCGGTGGCATGGGCGCCAGCCGGGCGATGACCATCGGTGCCCTCGCCGAACCCGCACTCCTCGTGGCGGTCATCGCAATGTCGATCCAGTCGGGAACCTCGAACCTTCCGGGAATCGTCGCCACGACCATGACGCACCCCAACTGGGTGTCGGGGCCTTCGCGACTGCTCGCCCTGGTGGCGCTCGTCATCGTGGTCATCGCCGAGACGGGTCGGCTCCCGGTCGACAATCCCGCCACCCATCTCGAGCTCACGATGATCCACGAGGCCATGATCCTCGAGTACGCCGGTCCTGAGTTGGCCGTCATTACCCTCGGCGCCTCGATGCGGCTGGGGCTTCTCTTCTCGCTCATCGCCAATCTCTTCTTCCCGTGGGGCATCGCGACGGACGGGTCGTACGCGGCTCTGTCGCTGGGCGTGGTGGCCCTCGTCGCCAAGACCGCCATCGTGGCACTGGGCATCGCCCTCATCGAAGTTCGAAGCGCGAAACTGCGCCTGTTTCGCCTGCCCGAATTGCTCGCCGGCGGCTTCGTGCTCTCGGTCCTCGCGGTCATCGCCGGGTTGGTGACACGATGAATTCGTCCTACGTCGGCGCGCTGGAGCTGGCTTCTGGCGCGGTGTTGGTCTCGGCGGTGTTGACCTTGTGGCGACGTCAGGTCCTCTCCATCGTCACCTTGTTGAGCGTCCAAGGCATGGCCCTGGCCGCAGTCGCGGTCACCCTCGGCCTACACGAGCACGAGAAGGGACTGCTGATCACTGGAGTCCTGGTCTTCATCGTGAAGGGCATCGTCGTGCCGGGATTGCTTCGTCGGGTGTCCCAGGTCGATCCGAACTCGCGGGAGTCGGCTCCGCTGGTGAACGTGCCGGCGTCGCTCGTCTTCGCGGCGATTCTCATCGTGTTGGCCTACGTCGTCAGTTCTCACGTCACCTCGTTCGCACCGACCGAGGCGACCAAATTGGCTCCCATCGGCATCGCGACGGTGCTCGTGGGTTACTTCATGCTGGTGACCCGACGTCGAGCCGTCTCCAAGATCGTGGGATTGATCCTCGTCGACAACGGCATCGCGGCAGTCACGTTCCTCCTCACCGCCGGCGTCCCACTGATCGTGGAACTGGGTTCCTCGCTCGATGTCCTGCTCGTGGTCGTGGTGCTGCAGTTCCTCATCGTCAACATGGGTCGCGACGGGCGTCTTGATGAACTGGGCGAGATGAAAGCCCTGCACGACTGATGTTGATCCTCATCATCCTCGGTATCGCGCTGCTCACGACACTGCTCGCGGCCTCGTGCGCGTGGCACCCCTGGGTCGGCTGGGCGAGCGCGGTCGCGAGTGCGTCGGTACTCGGGTTCGGCATCGCCCTCTGCGTGACCACCACGACGAACGCACCAGTGACGGCGCTCGGCGGTGCGCTGCGAGCCGACTCGTTGAGCGCGTTCATGGTCCTGGTGATCGGAACGGTGTCGCTTCTCGCGACCCTGTTCACCCCGCGCACGATGCAACAAGAGATCGAATCCGGCGCTACCACGACTCGCTACGCGAAGCGCTACGTGGTGCTCATGCAGGTCTTCATCACGTGCATGTTGCTGGCGGTGCTGACCGCGAACCTCGGCGTGCTGTGGGTCTCGGTCGAGGCCACGACGATAGCGACGACCTTCCTCGTGAGCCACCGACGCACCGACGGAGCCTTCGAGGCCTCGTGGAAGTACGTCATCTTGTGCTCGGTCGGCATCGCGCTCGCCTTCCTCGGCACGGTGCTCGTCTACTTCGCCGAATTACACGTACGAGGAGTGCACACCAGCGCATCACTGGATTGGACTTCCGTGATGGCCGTGGCCCATCACCTGAATCCCGGGGTGATGCGGCTCGCCTTCGCTCTGCTCGTCGTGGGTTACGGCACGAAGGTCGGACTGGTTCCCATGCACAGTTGGCTTCCCGACGCCCACAGCCAAGCCCCGGCGCCGGTGTCGGCGCTGATGTCGGGCGTTCTGCTCACCGTCGCCTTCTACGCGCTCTTGCGCTTCAAGTCGATTGCCGACGTCGCTCTCGGGACGACCTTTCCCAGAGCGCTCCTGATCGTTGTCGGTCTCGCGTCGCTGCTACTGGCGTCAGCGATGATGATCGCCCAACGAGATCTGAAGCGGCTGCTGGCCTATTCCAGCATCGAGCACATGGGACTCCTGGCCCTTGGTGCCGCGGCCGGCACACCGCTCGCCATCGCCGCGCTGTTGCTGCACATCCTCGGGCACGGCATCACCAAGTCAGTCCTCTTCTTGACATCGGGCGAGATCTACCACCTTGAAGGAACGACCGAAATCGCCTCGATCTCCGGGTTGCTGACCCGGCGACCAGTCCTCGGCGGTATCTTCGGCTTCGCGATCATGTCGCTGGTGGGCTTCCCCCCCTTCAGCATCTTCGTGAGCGAGTTCTCGATGGCTCGCGCGGAGGTCGATGCGGGCCTCTGGTGGGTCGTGGTGGTCGCGCTGGCCTGTCTTGGCGTCATCTTCGCGGCCATGGCCCGTCACACCCGACATCTGCTCATGGGTGGCGACGTGGTGACTGGCGACGGTTCGACGTCGGTCGCGCGCTCGACCGCCATCCCTCTCGTCACCGGGCTCGTTGCCTGCGTGGTCATCGGCGTCGTAGCGTGGCCGATCCAGTCGCTTCTCCAGAGCGCCGCACACGTGGTGGTGCCGTGACCGTCGGCCCGCGCACCACCATCGAGATCGGCGCCAGCGAACTGCACGCCACCGTGCAGGCACTGTTGCTCGCGAACCATCGACTCGCGATGGTCGCTGGCCACGATGACGGGGGGAGCCTGCGGGTGGTCTACGTCTTCACGGAGCCCCACTCCGACGCTCGACACGAGCTCGTCGTGCGCCTGAACGCGCAGCGTCCCGAGGTGCCGACGCTCAGCGACCTCTCGTTCACGGCGAGCCGATTCGAACGCGAGCTGCACGACAACTTCGGGATCGTTCCACTCGGTCACCCGTTCCTTCGTCCGCTCGTTCGCCACCAACACTGGCCCGACCACTGGCACCCCCTTCGCGAGGGCGCGGGGCCGATGCCCGACGTCAACACCCACGCTGCGCCGTATCCGTTCATCGAGGTGCAGGGCTCTGGCGTCTACGAGATACCGGTCGGACCCGTGCACGCCGGACTGATCGAGCCCGGACACTTCCGCTTCTCGGTCGTCGGCGAGACGATTCTGAAGATGACCGCACGTCTCTGGTACGTCCATCGTGGTATCGAACGCATGTTCCAAGGTGCCGACCTCGACCGGGGCCTCGAGATCGCCGAGCGTATCTCGGGCGACACCGCCGTGGGGCACTCTCTCAGCTACTGCCTGGCGGTCGAAGACGCTCTCGGCGTCGAGGTCTCGAGCGACGCCGCGCTCCTGCGCTCGATGCTGTTGGAGCTGGAGCGCCTCTACAACCACGTGGGCGATATCGGTGCGTTGTGCAATGACGTCAGCTACGGCATTGCCAACGCCAGGGCGCTGGTCGTCCGCGAGCGGCTCCTGCGCCTCAACGAATCGATCACCGGCCACCGCCTCCTTCGCGGCGCCATCGGCGTCGGCTCGACGAGCGTGAAGGCCTTGCCCGATCGCTCGGAACTCGTTGCCATCGGCGAGGGCTTCGAGGATCTCGTCGGACTAGCGCTTTCCAATACCGTGGTCATCGACCGGTTCGAAGGAACCGCCGTTCTGTCGCTGCACGATGCGATGGCTATCGGAACCCTAGGCCCGGTGGCGAGGGCCTCGGGGCTCGGCATCGATGCACGATCGACCAACGGCTTCTTCGACGGAGGAGAACCCTTCGCCGCAGTGACGCAGCAAGCAGGCGACGTGATGGCCAGATTCGTCCAGCGGGTCGAGGAATTCCGTGCATCACTCGACGCGGTGCATCGTCTGAGCGGGTCGGCCCATTCCGTGCGCGGCGACGTCTCACGCCAGCGACGCGCGACGACCTCGGGTCTCGGCGTCGTCGAAGGTTGGCGCGGGACGATCGTCCACCGGGTCGAGTTAGGTCCGGAGCGGCGATTGACGAGGGTGCGCACCATCGACCCCTCCTTCTTCAACTGGCCCGCTCTTTCAGCAGCGCTCAGCGACACCATCGTGCCGGACTTCCCCCTCGCGAACAAGAGTTTCAACCTCTCCTACGCTGGGAACGATCTCTAGGTGTAGTGGCCACGAGCACGGTGCAACGTGTCCTGGCGCTGAACCCACCTGAAAGGGCCGCGTGGGTAGTCGGGACCCGTCATGGTGCGCTCTACGGATGGGCCGGCACCTCACTTCCATCGGCGCTCCGGTCGGGTGACTTGGCGAGATGTCGCTCCGGCCGTCTGGCGACACGCCCTGTGTAGCCTGACTCGATGGGTTCCTTCGTGACGCCACGGCGCATGCACGGTCGAGCACGTAGGACCGTGATCCGCGTCGCGGCGGTGATGGCGGTGGCGGTGCTGGCGTTCGTGCCGACGAGCTCAGGTGCAGCGAGCTCGACAGCCGGCGACCTCCCCCAGACCAACGCCAAGCCCGGCATGACGACCGGTCTCACTTCCCCGATGGCCGTGCTCTGGCGGGCGATCACGAGCGATTCCGCGTCAGTGGGACAGACCGTCTTCTTCCCCCGTGCTGCCTACATCCAGATGAAGACCGGAGCCATCGTCAATCCCAGTGGCGATTACACCTCGCGACTCCTCGCATTCTTCGACCTCGACCTCACGGCGTACCATCGCCTCCTGTCGTCGCCCACCACCGCCCTGGTGCGCGTCAGCGCAAACCCGCTGGACGCGTCGTGGATTGCGCCCGGCGCGTGCGAGAACAGGATTGGTTACTGGCACCTGGCGGGCGTGCGTCTCGTCGTTCGTCGCGGAGGGCGCATCCAGTCCGTCGAGGTCGCGTCGCTGATCTCCTGGCGAGGGGTCTGGTACGTCGTGCATCTCGGTCCGAATCCACGTCCGAGCGACGTGGGGACGGTCGACGACTTCGAGAACGGACCGGGCGTGCCGGGCCCGGGCGGAGGTTGTTAGGCGCCGGGCACCTGTACGTCGCCGCTCGGAGCGATCAACGCCGCGTTGTCACCGAAATCCTCCGTCGAGAGTTGGTTCACGAACGTGGCGGCGGCGTGGGACGGGTCGACGAAGGGCTGACCCGACGGCGTGAGCAGTACCGAGGTGAAATGGGCGGCGGCGAAGGTGCCCGTGGCGCGCAGCGTCACGTGCAGGATCGCCGAAAGATCAAGGGACCCACTCGCCGAGAAATCGTGGAAGTTGGCGAAATCGCCCAAGCTGTAGGCGATCAGGTGTTCCCGGTACCACTCCATGCCGCGAAGCACGTGAGGACCACTCGCGATCACGAGATCGGCCCCGTCATCGATGGCGGCGTGGGCGAACGCGTACGGGTTGCCGCGGTCCTCGCCCACGTACGTCTCGCTCTGACGGGTGATGTGATCGGCGCCGGCGCCTTCGCTGCCCGCGTGCATGTAGACAACGACGACGCTCGCCAGTTGGCGGGCGCGAGCGATGAGCTGAGACGCGGCCGAGAAGTTCAGCAGATCATTGGTGTTCGAGTACGGGGCGAAATCGACGAAGGCCACTTTGACGTCGCCGTCGCGCACCAACCCGATCTGGCCCGGCAATCCGGCCTGGGCGATACCCGCCCCGAGCAGTGCCCTCGTCGTGTCTGTCACCCCCTGCTCGCCGAAGTCGTGCGAGTGGTTGTTCGCACTGTTGAGTACGGTGAAGCCCGCCGCGCGGTACACCGACGCGAACGATGTCGGTACTCGGAATGCGTAACAGTCGCTGGACGTGGCCGCGCACTTCGAGGTCGTCGCGTCGGTCAACGTTCCCTCGAGGTTGCCAAAGACGATGGGCGCGGCCAATGCGGCCTTGATGGGCTGCAGATAGGCGCCGGGGTTCGCCGGAACGTCAGGCGAGTCGCCCAGTTCCGTGTCGCCAACGGCCGCGAGGGTCACCGTCGCCACGACGGTGGTCGTGGTGACCGGCGCCTGCGTGGTCGATGTGGTGCTCGTGGTGGTCGGCGCGCGCTGGATGTTCGCGACGACGCCAACTCCTCCGACCGCGACCAGTACCAGGGTCGGCACGAACCACACAACGAATCGACGACCCGGCGCCGGTCGTCGCGACTGGGCGCGCGCACTGTGCTTGCCTACCACGGCTGTGCCTCGCCCGGGCTGCTGGTCGCGAAGACCGCGAAGAAGTCCTTCGTGCTCGGATAGAGGAATCGGTGTGCGATCTGGTTGGGATTCGCCACGTCCAGCGATGGCGACTGGGCACCGGGGCCGCCGTAGGTGACGAAGATGGGCCATTCAGGGTTGATATCCAATTCCATGGCCCGCACGACGCGCAAGTGGACCATCACCGCAGCCAGCCCCTGGGCGGTCACGTTGGGCGCGGCGACGTAGATCAGGTCCCCGTTCGCGTCAACGCCAAGCCCCGTTCGCCAGACGGCGGCAGCGCCGTGCAACGTGACGCCCCACAGCGAATTCGTGGCCGTCACCGTCGTCGCCGCCGAACCGTCCACGAGCAGTGACAGGTTCTGGCGAGCCATGAGGACATTCGCGGACGGCCGTGGCCCACCGCTCCACGCAACGATGTCGACCGTGCCATCGGCGTAGCGAACAACCGTCGCGAGCCCCTTCACCATCGGGAAGTAGAGCGTGTGGTTGGTGTAAAAGCCTCCCACGGCATCCTTCTCGTAGAAGCCTGAATTGAAGGTGGCGAGCAGACGGGGATAGCCGGTGGGCGGCACCATCTCTGGCCCGCGCGCCAACGAACTCGGCCCGGGTCCCTCGTAGCCCGGATAGAGCGCGAGGTCCGTCGTCGATGTACGCAACCATCCGGCGTAGGCGAGGGCGGTCGGCTGCGCACGATCGAACGTGAACGATGCCGTATAGACGGACGCGACACTGCCCGACCAGACGTCTTGTGGATGCCAGCTCACGCATCCGAACGATGGTGCCGTCGCACCGGTTGCGCTACACGTGTCGGGTGGACCGGCGAGTGTCGTCGTCGTTGTGGGCGCGATGGTCGTCGTCGACGTCGTCGTCGCAACGGTGACCGGTGTGGCGCGCAGCCAGAGACCGCCGCCGAGGAGCGTCACCGCAACAACGAGAATCGCGAGTCTGCGCATAACCCTCTCCTCTTGCACCGACCATATATTCTACGAACCACCCGCAACCCAGCGGACCATGATCAAGCGTGCGCGGACTCTCTCGTACGTGGCACCGTTGGCCATGCGTGCACTCGCAGGCAACGTCCACTCATCATGCGAGTTCATCCGCAGGCGAACACCGACGTCGCTTTCAATCCACGCGAGTGCCATGCTCGAGTCGCCTCCACTAGGCGCTTCGCCACGTGTGGCGTGCACGTGGCGCGGCCATCGATGGCGCGTGCGCCGATGCTCAGACGAGGGTGTTCCATTCCTCGACGGTCAGGACTCCCAGTCTGTCCAAGGCATTCGAGCTCATGGTGATCACGATTCGACCGCTGTCGATGTAGGAGACGTGATCCAGACCGAGACGGCGCCACGGCTGGAAGAGCACACGTGACGGCGTCTGATTCGAATAGATACCGAGGACAAGAACACCGTCATTCGAAGCACCGACCACGACTGCGGGACGTTGCTTCGACTTCAGATCGGGCTGTTCCGGATCGACCGCGTCGAACGGGACATCAACCAGGATGACCGAACCGACCAACGGATGATCGGTGCTGAAGGCGGCGAGCTCGCCCGGCGTGAGAGTGAGACGGCGACGGTCGACCTCGGGGATGGCAACGGCCTCGACCGCGGGCTTGACCGGTGCCGCGGGCTTGACTTTCTGCACCGCCTTGACTTTGACCGGACGCACCAGGCGAGTCGCGGTGGCGGTCTGCTTCTTCTTCTTCTTCTCGAGTTCACGCCGAGCCCGACGCTGCTCACGCACGTGCTCGTCAATCACCTTCGCGACGAGCAGCGGCGTCACCACGTCAGTCGAGGTCAGAACCGGCAACTCGAACTCCGTCCGCTCGTCGAGCAAGCGACGACAGTGCCCCGCAGCCGGAAATTCCTCACCGATCGCGAATACCAACAGGGCCACGATGTCGTCGATGCTCGCGCCATCGGCGACGAGTTGGTCGACCGCTGCACTGAGTTGATCGAACGATGGGGAATCGGCGTGGTCGCCGAGCACCTCGACCACCCGCTCGAGCGGCTGCATCGCCAGCAATTCGAGGATCCCCTTCACGGCGGCGATGGGTGCGGTCGTCGCGAACGTGGTGACATCGCGGCGCTGCTGCAGCGTGCGAAGCGGCATACCGACGACAGCTTGCACTTTCGTATTTCCCTTGAGTTGCAAGGAGTCGACGACCGCGAGCACCGTCGAGTCGGTGATCTTCAAGAGGCCGCGACGGACGATATCGGTGGCGCTGCTGGTGTTCAATGACATTGGTTCCTGCTTCAAGAGATTTCTCGCGACGCCACCTACACCACGCGACGTCGCCGCGATCGTGCCGGCGACCACGAAGGGTCGAGCGCAGACGAGTCTACCTCGGCGCCTTTGGCCACGGGTTCGAGCCCAGCGAGGTCAACGCAACAGGTGCTTGGCGACCACGACCCGTTGCACCTGGTTGGTGCCCTCGTAGATCTGGGTGATCTTGGCGTCGCGCATATAGCGTTCGACCGGGAAATCCTTCGTGAAGCCGTAACCTCCGAGGAGTTGGACGGCGTCAGTGGCCACGCTCATCGCGGTATCCGATGCGAACGACTTGGCGGCGGCCCCGAGGTACGTCAGTTGCCCGTCCGGATCGCCCTCGTCGATGGTGGCACACGCGCGGTACACGAGCGCGCGCGCGGCCTCGGTGCGGATGGCCATGTCGGCGAGCATGAAGCGCAGGCCCTGAAGTTCTGCGATCGGTGCGCCGAAGGCCTTGCGATTCTTCATATAGTTGCCCGCGTAGTCAATGGAGGCTTGGGCGATACCGACCGCCTGTGCGCCGATGGTCGGGCGTGATCGGTCGAGTGTGTGCATCGCGATCTTGAACCCCTCGCCCTCTTTGCCGATGCGGTGCGTGGCGGGAACGCGCACGTCGTTGAAGACGACCTCGCCAGTCGGCGATGCTCGTAGGCCCAACTTGTCCTCGTGCTTGGGAAACTCGACTCCCCATCCCTTCTCCACGAGGAAGCAGGTGATCCCGTGACTTCGGGCGGCCGGATCGGTGGTTGCGAAGACCGTGTACGTGTCCGATACGCCCGAGTTGGTGATCCAGTACTTGGAACCGTTCAATACGTAGTCGTCACCGTCGCGCACCGCGCGACAACGCATCGAGGCGACATCCGATCCCGCGTCGGCCTCGGAAAGGCAGTAACTCGCCTGAATCTCTCCCGAGGCAATTCTCGGCAGATACTGCTGCTTGATCTCCTCGGACGCGAAGTTCATGATCGGCAGCATTCCCAGTTTCGAAATCAGCATCGTCACCGACGTGGAGGCGCAACCTCGCGCTATCTCCTCGGCCATGATCGCTTGGGTGACCATGTCGGCCCCCGCACCGCCGTAGGCCTCAGGAACCCAGAGCGACGACAGCTCCATCTCGATGCAGGCATCAAAACTCTGCTGCGGGAATATCTGCTCGCGATCGTAGTGCGCGGCGTGGGGGGCGATCCGCTCATCGACGAACGTCCTCATGACGTCACGAAACGCGCGCTGTTCGTTGTTCAGGTCAAAACCCATGTTCATTCCTTCAATAGTGTGCGACTAATGCGAAGGTGGCGTCACCAGTTGTTCGTCGCTCACGGCGTCGACGAATCGCCGTTGCTCGGCGTAACTGTGGGCGATACCGGCGAACACGAGGCAGCGCTCGTGACTGACGACATCACCTTCTCGAAGATTGAAGACGTCCAGAGCGGTGTGAACATCACTCAGGATCGGACCGCGTCCGACGAGGCTCGCCCGTTTGGCGGCGACCAGGGCGATGCCGGTCTCCACGTCGTGGCGATCGTGTTCGTGCGCGAACGCCAGTTTGGCGACCTCGTGGTGGGCAATGGTGAGCGCGAAGCCTTCGCCCGGCGCCGGTGTGCCGTGCCCGACGCCGACGGTGCGATCGGGCGAACGCTGGAGTCCGGGCTTGCGGGACCTGGCGAACTCGGGCGTCGCTGTCGACATGGTGCGCCGGACTTCACCGGCGGCGGGAACGGGAGCAAACGTTGGTTGAGTCACCCCTCGAGACTATCTCTCGACGACGCTCAGACCCTCGTCAGCCAGTCCTCGTACTCGGGAATCTCTCCACGAACCGCCTTGAAGTAGGTGGACTGGACCGCCTTGGTAATAGGACCGGGGGCTCCGTCGCCGACCAACCGGTCATCCACCGACGAGATCGGCACCACCTCGGCCGCGGTACCGGTGAGGAACGCCTCGTCGGCGAGGTAGAGGTCATCACGGCGCATCGCCTCGAAGCTGACGTCGAAGCCGAGGTCGTGGGCGATCTTGACGATGCTCGACTGCGTGATTCCCTTGAGGGCTCCCGCTTCGGACGGTGGCGGGCTGATGAGTTGTCCGTCACGAACGATGAAAAGGTTCTCGCCGGTGCACTCGGAGATGCGCGCATCCGGTCCGAGCATGATCGCCTCGTCGTAACCGGCCTTTAACGCCTCGACCTTCGCGAGACTCGAGTTCACGTAACCACCCACGGTCTTGGAGGCGGTGGGCATGGCGTTCGGGGCGTGGCGGTTCCAGGAGGAGATCTTCATCCTCACCCCATTCTCGACGCCGTGGTCGCCCAGATACGCCCCCCACGGCCACGCGGCGATTGCGACGTTGACCGGGCAGGGCAGCGTGTTGATCCCCATCTCGCCGTAACCCAGGTACACCAACGGACGGATGTAGCAACCGTCGTGGAGTTCGTTCACGCGCACAACGTCCTTCGTGGCCTCGAACAGTTCGTCGGGGGTGAAGGGGACGTCCATCATCAGGATCTTGCAACTGTTGAAGAGGCGCTGGATGTGCTCACGAAGGCGAAACACCGCCACGCCATTGGGCGTCTTGTAGGCGCGGATGCCCTCGAAGGCTCCCGTGCCGTAGTGCAGGGTGTGGGTGAGCACGTGGGTGGTCGCCTTGTCCCAGTCGACGAGTTCGCCGTCCATCCAGATCTTCTTCGTGGGCGTTATTGGCATCTACAACCTCTCAATTAGTTGACGAGTGACTCCGACGGTACCAAGTGTGGCGACGTCACCGTTGAATTCTTGCACCGCGCGGGCCAGCCTTCGTGCCGCCTCGTGCTCGCCCAGGTGTTCGAGCATCAGCACCGCCGAGGAGACGGCCGCCAAGGGGTTGGCCTTGCCGGTGCCGGCGATGTCGTGCGCGGCTCCGTGGACGGGCTCGAAGAGCGACGCACTCGAGCGCTCGGGGTTCAGGTTGGCGCTCGCGGCGTAGCCAATGCCGCCGGTCACCGCGCCCGCGAGATCGGAGAGGATGTCGCCGAAGAGGTTGTCGGTCACGATGATCCCGTAGCGCGCCGGGTTCTCGACGAAGTAGATGCAGGCCGCGTCCACGTGGTTGTAGTCGACCTCGACCGTGGGGTACAGCGCGCCGATCTCTCGAACCACTCGCGACCACAACTCCCCGGCGAACGTCAGAACGTTGGTCTTGTGCACCAGGGTCAACTTGGGCCGGTCCAGCGCGGCCGCCCGTTCGAAGGCGTAGCGGACACATCGTTCGACACCGAAACGGGTGTTCACCGACCCTTGGGTCGCCACTTCATGCGCGGTGCCGTGGCGCAACACGCCCCCCTCGCCCGCGTAGGGCCCCTCGGTGTTCTCGCGAACAATCGCGAATTCGCACCCTTCGGCCAGGGATCCCGCGATCCCACGAAACGGCCGGTAGTTGATGTAGAGGTCCAGGCCGAAGCGCATGCGCAGCAGGAGCCCCCGCTCGAGCACGCCGCCCGGTATCCGGGTGTCGCCGATGGCCGGACCGATCGCCCCGAGGAGGATGGCGTCGTAACCTCGCAGCTGCTCCAAGGTCGCGTCATCGAGCACGAATCCGTCGCGCAGATACCGTGCGGCGCCGAGGTCGTAGGACGTCGTCTCGATCGCAACTCCGGCGGCTCGAACGACGTCAAGGGCGGCTTGAGTGACCTCGGGCCCGATCCCGTCGCCCCCGAGCACGGCAACCCGGTAGGTGCGCTGGTCCATTGGTCTTCGTCTCCTCGTTTCTCCCATTTTGCCCGCTCCTCTCGTCGGAGGGCAAACCCGCCGCGTCCGCGACGGACGCACCACAGTAGAATTGGGGATTCTCCAATTAGTTGAGGTGCGGCAATGGCCAGCGAAATTCATCGCATAACCAAGGAAACCCTGGAAAAGCTACGGGCCGAGTACGTGCACCTGACGACCATCGGTCGAACCGAAATCGCACGCGTCATCGAGACCGCCCGACTGATGGGCGACCTCAGCGAAAACGGTGACTACCACGCCGCCAAGGATGACCAGGGCAAGATGGAGTCACGCATCCGCCAAATCGACAACGTGATCAGGAATCATGAGATTGTCGCGCGCGACAGCAACGCCGGGGTCGTCCAGCACGCCTCCATCGTGCAGGTCGTCTACGAAGGCGATGACGACGAGGACTTCCAGGAGTTCTTCATCGGTTCGATTGAGGAGAAGCCCGAGGGCGTTCTCGTCGCCTCGCCGACCTCGCCCTTGGGCTCCGCGCTGTTGTCGCGATCGATTGGCGACACCGTTGACTACGAAGCGCCTTCGGGAGTGCTGCGCGTCAAGATCGTGGGGATTCGCTGACCATGGGCCGAACACTCTTTGAGAAGATCTGGGACGAGCACGTGGTGGCCTCGCCCGAAGGCGAACCCACGCTCATCTACATCGATCTGCACCTGGTGCACGAAGTGACCAGTCCACAAGCCTTCGACGGACTTCGTCTCAATGGTCGTCGCGTCCGCCGGCCCGACCGCACGCTCGCCACCGCCGATCACAACGTGCCGACTGACCCGATCTCGACCCCGGTGAAGGACCCTGTCTCGCGCCGTCAACTCGAGGCGCTCGAGGAGAACTGCCACGAATTCGGCATCACCGTTTTTCCGCGCGGGCACGAGAACCAAGGAATCGTCCACGTGATCGGGCCGGAGCTCGGCGTGACCCAGCCCGGCATGACCATTGTCTGTGGCGACTCGCACACGTCCACCCACGGTGCCTTCGGTTCGCTCGCCTTCGGCATCGGCACCAGCGAGGTCGAGCACGTGCTCGCCACCCAGACGCTCCCCCAGCAGAAGGCTCGGACGATGTCGGTCACGGTCCAGGGCAAGGCTCCCTCGGGCGTGACCGCGAAGGACATCGTGCTCGGCATCGTGTCACGCCTCGGTACCGGCGGCGGCGCGGGCTACGTCATCGAGTACCGCGGTGACGCGATCACCGACCTCTCGATGGAGGGTCGAATGACGGTCTGCAACATGAGCATCGAGGCGGGGGCGCGCGCCGGTCTCGTCGCGGTCGACGAAACCACCATCGACTACCTGCGTGGACGCCCCGGGGTGCCCGAGGGTGAGCAATTCGAGGACGCCGCGAATCGTTGGCGGACCTTCGTCAGTGATGATGACGCCGTGTTCGACGCGCAACTCGTCATCGACGCCAGCGAACTCACGCCCTTCGTCACCTGGGGGACCAACCCCGCGCAGGTCGTGGCTCTCAGCGGAGTGGTCCCGTCACCCGACGATTTCAACGATCCCGACCAGAAGGATTCCACCGAGCGGTCCCTGGCGTACATGGGCCTGCTCCCCGGTACGCCGATGCGCGATGTCGCGGTCGACGTTGTGTTCATCGGATCGTGCACGAACTCGCGTATCGAGGACCTCCGCGCCGCCGCACACGTCGCCAATGGGCGCGCCGTCGCCAGCGGTGTTCGCGCGCTCGTCGTGCCCGGTTCGCACCGTATCAAGAAGCAGGCCGAGGAGGAAGGCCTCGATCAGATCTTCCTCAGCGCCGGCTTCGAATGGCGAGAGCCCGGGTGCTCCATGTGTCTCGGTATGAATCCTGATCAACTCCAGTCGGGCCAGCGCAGCGCCTCCACATCGAACCGGAACTTCGAAGGCCGCCAAGGTCGAGGCGGAAGGACGCACCTCGTCTCGCCCGCGGTCGCCGCGGCGACCGCGATCGCCGGTCATTTTGCGACCCCCGAGGAAGTCGGCGCATGAAGCCGGTCACGATCCTTGAAGGGCGCGCGGTACCCCTCGAGCGCTCCGACGTCGACACCGATCAGATCATTCCCTCGGACTGGCTCAAGCGTGTCGAGCGCACCGGTTTCGGTCGTGGCCTGTTCAGCGAGTGGCGTGACGACCCCAACTTCATCCTCAACGATCAGCAGTACGTGGGTGCCTCGATCCTCATCGCCGGACCACGTTTCGGGACCGGGTCGTCTCGCGAGCACGCGGTCTGGGCCCTGATGGACTACGGCTTCACCGCCGTCATCGCACCTTCCTTCGGCGACATCTTTCGCAACAATGCGTCCAAACAGGGTCTGGTCATCGTCGAACTCGCCCAGCACGACGTCGATGAGTTGACGAACTTGATCAAGCAGGAGCCCACGCGCCTGGTCATCGTCGACGTGCAGCACCTGCGCGTCGAGGTCCCCGAGACCGGATGGCAGCGAGCGTTCGCGCTGGACCCGATGACGCGTGAACGTCTTGTGAACGGATGGGATGACATCGGTCTCACGATGCGTCGAGAATCTGCCATCGCAACGTACGAATTCGCCAGCCATGCACCGAGTTTGACCGGCTTGTTTGACCACGATGGTCACGTCGCGCGCTAGCCGTTTCAGCCCCGGCCGCGACGGCGTGGCCGGGGCTTCGCAGTGCAACTACGGACACGAAATTCGTCCCATGGCGAAGTTGTCCGCGTCAGCTACCAACTGGAGAATCAGTTCGCGGGCCCGCCCGACACGTAGAGGACCTGGCCGCTGACGAACGAGGAACGCTCATCGGCGAAGAAGGCCACCGCGTTGGCGATGTCCTCGGGCTGTCCGGCGCGGCCGACGGGGATCTGGCTCACGACGGCCTTCTCGAACTGGTCGAACTCGACACCGATGCGGTCGGCGGTCGCGTGGGTCATCGCCGTGACGACGAAACCCGGGGCGATGGCGTTCGCGGTCACACCGTAACGTCCCAGTTCCTTGGCCAGGGTCTTGGTGAATCCCTGAAGGCCCGCCTTGGCGGCGGAGTAGTTGGCCTGACCACGGTTGCCCAAGGCCGACGTGCTCGACATGCTGATGATGCGCCCCCAGCCAGCTTCGGTCATGAAGCGTTGTGTGCCGCGGCTCATCAGGAACGCGCCGCCCAGGTGCACGTCCATCACGGTACGCCAGTCGGACAACTCCATCTTGAACAGGAGATTGTCGCGCAGTACGCCCGCATTGTTCACGAGGATCAGGGGGGCACCCAGTCCATCGGCGACCTTCGCGATCGCGGCCGTCACCGAGGCCTCGTCGCTCACGTCAGCGCCGACGGCGAGCGCCTGTCGGCCGAGCGCCTTAATAGCGTTCACCGTATCCGAACACGCGTCGGCGTCGAGGTCGAGGACTGCCACATCGTGGCCCTCCTGAGCGAGACGGATGGCGCTGGCGGCTCCGATGCCGCGGGCGGCTCCCGTTACGATTGCTACACGACTGGTCATGGTTCTCCCTTTTGCCGCGGTCTTCTTCGCGGATTGGCTTTACGACTGAACGCCGACGACACCATCATTCTCACGCGGTGGAGTCGAACAACGACAATTTAGCCACATTGGCGAAGGTTGTCGCTGCTCGACCTTAACCTTGCGCAGCGGCCGCGTCGACGACGTCGGTATCACGTCCCGAAGCTCCAACCGCTTCCCTCTTCGTACCGGTGGATGATGTTCTTGGCGATCAGGATCTTGTGGACCTCGTCGGGTCCGTCGGCGATTCGCAGTACGCGAGCGGTGAGGTACATCTGGGAGAGCGGTAGATCGTTGCTGACGCCCGCCCCGCCCCAGACTTGGATCGCGCGATCGACGACCCGGTGGAACGCCGCCGGCACGAAGATCTTGATCGCCGAGATCGCGGTACGGGCGTCGGGGTCCCCGTTGGCGACCTTCTCGGCCGCGTTGATGGTCATCAAACGCGCTGACTGGAGGTCCATGTAACTTTCGGCGATGAACCCTTGGATGAACTGCTTGTCCTTCAGCAGTCCGCCGTGTACCTCTCGCACCAAGGTCCGTTCGACCATCAAGTCGAAGGCCCGCCACATCTGGCCGATCGAATTCATGCAGTGATAGACGCGCCCGGCGCCGAGACGGTCCTGGGCCGCCTGATGCCCCTGACCGACCCGGCCCAGGGTGTTCTCGATGGGAACGCGCACGTTCTCGTACCTGATCTCGCAGTGGTCGGAGTTGGCGTGGCCGAAGATGCCGATGTTACGCACGATGTTGACGCCTGCGGCGTCACTCGGCACGATGATCTGGGCCATCCGACCAGGCGTTCCCAGTTCTCCCGACGGATCGTTGGCTCGGCACATCACGATGAAGAAGTTCGCATTGATGCCGTTGGACGTGAACCACTTGTGGCCGTTGATCACCCAGTGATCGCCGTCGCGCACGGCCTCGGTTTGGATGGACCGCGGATCGGACCCGGCGTTATCGGGCTCGGTCATGGAGAACCCTGATTCCATGTCACCGGCAATCAGCGGAAGCAGCCACTTGCGCTTCTGCTCCTCAGTCCCGTACTTGACCAGAACGCTGGCGTTTCCCGAGTTGGGCGCGGCGATGCCGAACAGTGACGAGGCGCCGACCGCATAGGCGAGGATCTCGTACATGTAGGCGAGCGAGAGGAAGTCAAGGCCGGCTCCCCCGTACTCCTTCGGCAGGTGCGGAGCCCACAGACCCGCTTCGAACACCTTGAGCTTTATCTGCTCGCGCAGCTCGATGCTCACTCGCCGGCTCGACTCGCGCTCGCCCTCGCTGAGGTTCGCCCCACGACGCGAGCGCCACAGCAATTCCTCGTTCGGCAGTATCTCGGCGTTGACGAGGTCGGCGGTTCGACGTCGAAGTTCGTTGATCGCCGGGTCCAGGCCGGGTACCGGCGTCACGTTGATGGCCATGGGTATCTCCTGATCGATCTCGAACGGTGTTGCGAATGATTATTGCGCAGTCCAGGGACTACGGGATGAGCAGGACCCGCCCGAAAGCCTGGCGGCTCTCGATGTACGCGTGGGCTTCGGCGGCGTCCGCGAGAGGAAACCTCCGGTCAATAACGACCCGGAACCGACCTTCGGCGATGGCCTCGAGGTAGCGCGCGACGCTGGCGTGCGGGCGTGGCGACAGGAACAACTCAGCACCCATGAAGTACCCGGTGAGTGACTGGTTGTTCGCGCGCATCGTCGAGATGTCCACCATCTCAACAGCAGCACGTCCCGCGTCGCCCACGCTGACGCACCGTCCCCGATATCCGAGCGCGCGGATGCTGCCCTGCAGGGTGGCACCCCCCACCGAGTCGATGACGAGATCGACACCCCGCCCTTCGGTCAAGCGCCTGGCCTCGGCGACGAAATCGTGCGTGGCGTAGTTGATGCCCTCGTCGAGTCCGAGGTCCTTCAGTCGGTGAAGTTTCTCGTCCGATGACGCGGTCGCGACCACTCGCGCGCCCGCCTGCTTCGCGATTTGGATGGCGGCGATTCCGACACCACCGGCACCGGCGTGAATGAGGACGGTCTCTCCCGGCACCAGATGCCCGAACTCGAAGAGACAGTCATCCGCGGTACCGAAGGGTACCGGCACGCAGGCGGCGTCCTCGGTGTGCAGGTTCGCGGGTATGGCCCAGGCGAATTGCGCGCCGACCGCCCGCAACTCGGCGTGTGACCCGTCGACCCCCACGGTGACCGCGCGATCGCCGACGGCGAAGTTGGTCACCAGTTCGCCAACCTCGATGACCGTGCCGGCACACTGGTAGCCAACGATATGTGGTGACCGGTTCATCTCACCGCGGAGCCGATTGAGGGTGTCACCACCCTCGATGCTGACCGCTTCAACCCTGATCAGGACGTCGGCCGGACCGACGACCGGATCGGGCACGTCCTCGTAACGAAAGACGTCGGGACCCCCAGTTTGGTAATAGACCGCTGCTTTCACTTACCCCCGATTCGTGCGCTTCGAGCCAGCGTAGACCCGCGATGACATTCGGCACTGGCGAAACGGCCTGATACACCCGTACTCTCGGTAGCGGGTGTTGATCGAAGAGAAGGTGAACGAGACCATGTCAGACAGCAACGGTAACGCGTCCGCACAAGGTCCCGGCGCGCCGCCGGCCACCGGCGTCTACCCGGCTGACCTGGAGTGCGAGGTTCTCACGGGAACCGGCGCAACCTTGCGGATGCGACCGATCCGCTCCGAGGATGCCGAGTTGCTGGTCCACTTCCACCTGAATCTCTCATCGGGATCGATTTATCGTCGCTACTTCTCCTTCCACCCCGAACTCTCGGAGAAGGAAGTCGAGCACCTGACCACTGTCGACTACATGGACCGCCTGGCCTTCATCGTCGAAGACGATGACGCGCTGGTCGCGGTGGGTCGTTACGACCGGATTCCCGGCACCACCGAAGCCGAGGTCGCGTTCCTCGTCGCCGACGAATACCAGCATCACGGACTCGGTCAGTTGCTGCTCAAGCACCTCGCCGAGGCCGCCCGTGCCCGGGGCATCACGACCTTCACCGCCGAGACCCAGGCCGACAACCGCGGTATGTTGGGCGTCTTCCATGAATCCGGTTTCCCGGTGACGTCGTCGATAGAGGACGAAGTGGTGAGTCTCAGCTTTCCAATCGAACCGACCGAGAAGAGCAAAGCCCGCTACGCCGGTCGACGAAAGCGCAAGCCGACCAGCGGCAACCATCATGGGAGCCGCGCTTGAAGTTGGTCCTCAACGGCTCCTTCGAAGACTCGGGCCACGAAGAATTGGGCCACCCCGAGCGACCCGAGCGCACGTCGGCGGCGCTCTTGGGGGTCGATGATCTCCATCTGGGCGACGACCTCGTCCGCGCTCCGATGTACGCGGCGACCAGGGCTGAATTGATGCGGGTGCACGCCGGAACCTACCTCGACGAGTTGGGGGCGTTCTGTTACGCCGGTGGCGGCGACATCGACGAGGACACGTACGCCACGTACGATTCGTGGTCCGTCGCTCAGCACGCCGCGGGCGCGGGTCTCGCCGTGGTGCAGGAGCTACAGCGCCTCGGCGACGGCGTCGGCTTCGTGGTGACCCGACCTCCGGGTCACCACGCGCTCGCCGACCGGGGTATGGGCTTTTGTCTCTTGAACAACATCGCGATCAGCGCCGCGGCACTCGTCGCGCAGGGTGAGCGAGTGCTGATCGTGGACTGGGACGTGCATCACGGCAACGGCACCCAAGCGATCTTCTGGAACCAGCCGGACGTCATGTACGTCTCGACGCACCAGTCACCGCTCTTTCCCGGCAGCGGCGCGGCCTACGAGATCGGTGGCATGAACGCGCTCGGTTCGACCATCAACATTCCCGTCCCACCGGGCGCCACCGGCGACGTCGTTCGTCGGGCCATCGATGACGTCGCCACTCCCTCCATCGCCGCCTTCGAGCCCACGTGGGTCCTCGTGTCGGCCGGGTTCGATTCCCACCGTGACGACCCGATGGCTGATCTGGCGCTCACGAGTGGCGACTTCGCCGCGATGGCGCGAACGATCGCGCGATTCGCTCCCCGAGCGGGACGCTTCGCGATGTTCCTCGAAGGTGGCTACGAGCTCAACGCCCTGCGAACCTCGGTCGCCGCATCATTGGCGGCGGTCCTCGAAAGCCCGTACTCGGCCGAGGCGGAAAGCTTCGGTGGTCCCGGTGCACAGCAGGTGCAGAGCGCCCGCGAAGAGCGACTCGTCGCCCTGCGCATCGCCGAAGAAGCGGCCACACAAGGAGATTACTCATGACCCGGATGCTCAGCACCATCGCCGTAGGCTTCGACGGTTCACCCGACGCGAAGACTGCGGTGCGATGGGCCTTCAACCTGGCCGTCCAGGTGGGCGCCAATGTGGCCGTCGTCCATGCGGTGGGGATGCTCGGTCGACTGGACCAACACGACACCGTGCAGTCTCTCGAAACGTCGATCAGCCAACTCTGCGACGACGCCGGTCTGGACGGATCGCGCGTGCAGCTGCACGTCGCCAACGGTGACGCATGTTCGGTGCTCCTTCGCATGGCCGACGACCCCATCGCGGCCGATCTGCTCGTCGTCGGCTCTCGAGGGCAGGGCAAGCACCCCGGCTTGCTGCTCGGCAGCACCAGCCTCGAACTCGCCGAGCACACCACCGTCCCCCTCGTGATCGTGCCGAGCCTCTAGCGAATTCGAGTCGTCAGTGCCGACGGCACCCACGTGTCAGTCTTCGGCCACGTCGCGCCAGAGGTCGATATGGCCTTCGACGGCGAACTGATCGATGCGCGCAAGTTCGTCGGCACTGAAATCAAGGTCGTTGAGAGCATCCAGGTTCTCGTCCAACTGGGCGACGCTGCTCGCGCCGATCAAGGCCGAGGTCACCACAGGGCTGCGTAACACCCACGCCAACGCCATCTGGGCGAGACTCTGACCGCGCTCGGCGGCCAATGCTGCGAGTGAACGGATATGTGCCAAATTCGCGTCGTTCAGCATGTCCTCGGAGAGCGACGTGTGCTTGGACGCACGTGATCCCTCGGGGATCCCGTTGAGATAACGGTCGGTCAGCATGCCTTGCGCGAGAGGTGAGAACGCGATGCAACCGACACCCTCCTCGTCCAGCACGTCGAGAAGACGCTCTTCAACCCATCGATTGAGCAGCGAGTACGAGGGCTGGTGGATCAACAACGGTGTACCGAGGCCGCGAAGGATCTCGACGGCCTCGCGGGTGCGCTGATCCGAGTACGACGAGATGCCGACGTAGAGCGCCTTGCCCTGGCGCACGGCGTGGTCGAGCGCTCCCATGGTCTCGTCCAGCGGGGTGCTCTTGTCAAAGTGGTGATGGTAGAAGATGTCGACGTACTCGAGTCCCAACCGACGAAGGCTCTGGTCCAGACTCGCGGTCAGGTGCTTGCGCGAACCGAGGTCGCCGTAGGGGCCCGGCCACATGTCCCATCCGGCCTTCGTGGAGATGACCAACTCGTCACGCAGGGTCGCGAAGTCCTCACGGACGATGCTTCCAAAGTTGGTCTCCGCGCTGCCGTAGGGAGGCCCGTAGTTGTTGGCGAGGTCAAAGTGCGTGACACCCCGGTCGAACGCCCGACGAAGAATCAGCCTCTGCACGTCCAGTGGTCGGTCGTCACCGAAGTTGTGCCAGAGGCCGAGCGAAATCGCCGGTAACTTGAGGCCGCTGCGTCCGACGCGTCGAAACGCCATGTCGTCGTAACGCGACGATGAGGGAATATAGGGATTCATGGCCAAAGCGTATCGGCCCGCACGAGTCCCGGTCAGTGAGGAAGTTCGGCGCGTCGAGCGAGAAGTTCTACGCTCTGGGGAGTTACAGACTGGAGCCACCATGAGTACTTTCCCGTACGCCGATCGATTCGACATCCATCGGACCCTGCCCGAGGACGGCACCGATCAGGACGTCATCCTCGCGATGCTGTCGACCATCTCCGAAGAGGAGAATCGGGTCTGGGAGGGCGGCCAGTGTTCGGGCACGATGTACTGCGGCGACCACGATCACTACGACTTCTTGAACAAGGCATTCGCCAACTTCTCCTACGTCAACTCGCTCCAGCGCGACATGTGCCCGAGCGCCAGCAAGTTCGAAGCCGAGATCATCGCCATGACGCTCGACATGCTGGGGGCGTCGGCGGTGACCGCGACGGTGCCCGGCGGACTCGTCACCAGCGGTGGGAGTAGTTCGATTGCCCACGCCATGCTGGCCTACCGCGAGAAGAACAGTGGTTCGACGGCGAAGCCCAACGTCATCAAGCCCGAGACCGCGCATCCGGCTTTCGACAAGGCGTGTCACCTCTTCGGTATCGAACTACGTGTGGCCCCGGTCGATCCGATCACCACTCAAGTCGACCTTTCGTGGGTGCGCTCACACATCGATGCCAACACCGTCGCGCTCGTCGGTTCGGCGAGCAACTACGGGTACGGCACGGTCGATCCGATTGGCGCGCTCGGTGCCATTGCGCTCGAGCACGGCATCGGTCTGCACGTCGACGGCTGCCTCGGCGGATTCATCCTGCCCTTCGGACGCGAACTCGGTTACGACATCGAGCCCTTCGACTTCACCGTACCCGGCGTCACCACCATTTCTGCCGACACGCACAAGTACGGGTACGCCTTGAAGGGAACGAGCGTGCTCTGCTTCGCCGACGAGGCCCTTCGCGACAGCCAGTACTTCTACCGCACCGATTGGTCCGGAGGGAAGTACTGCTCACCCGGGATGGACGGCTCGCGCTCCGGCGGGCTGCTGGCGGCGACCTGGGCGGCCATGGTCCACCTCGGCCGCTCGGGATACCGGAAGTACGCAAAGGCGATCTTCGAGACATCCGCGGCGATGCAGGACGCCGTGCGTAGCCACGAGTCGTTGCGCATCATGGGAAAACCGAGCTTCCTGTTCTCCTTCACCTCCGACGAGTTCGATATCTACCACGTCAATGACTACTTACGCACCAAGGGGTGGCGCATGAACGGCCAGCAGTACCCCAACGCGATCCACATGGCCGTCACCCGACCCCAGACCCAGCCCGGCACCGTCGAACGCTTCTCGGTCGACCTGGCCGACGCGGTCACCTACGCCAAGGCCCACGCCCACGAAGCACCACAGTCCGCAGCGATCTACGGCGGTGTCGAGGGTGGTCCGAGTGACGAGGCTGACGCCTTCATCAAGGTGTTCATGGCCGCGATGATGGACCAACAGTTGGCCATACCGGCGCAATGAGCCCGCGCGAGCTGAGCCTCTGCGTCGACCTCGGCACCGGCGGTCCGAAGATCGGCCTCGTTACCTTCGAGGGCGAGGTCATTGCGCACGAACTGCACCAGGTGGCGACCGAGTTCGGTGACGACGGTGGCGCGACGCAGGACGCTGAGCTGTGGTGGACGATCGTGCTCGAGTCGGCGAAACGGCTGCTGAGCCGACCGGACGTCGATCCGCTGGACGTCAAGGCCATCGCGGTCACGGGCCAGTACGCGTCGACGGTGCCCGTCGATGAGCACGGCGTGCCGACGGGTCCTTGTCTCACCTGGCTCGACACCAGAGGGGGTCACCTCAGTCGAAGGGCCGTCGGCGGACCGGTACAGGGTTACAACGCCCGCAAGGTCATGTCGTTCATCCGTAAGACCGGTGGAGCACCGTCCACTTCGGGCGCCGACCCCATCGGCCAGATCCTCTATCTCACCCACGAGCAGCCCGAGCTCTGCGCGCGCACCCGTTGGTTCATGGAGCCCGTCGACTACCTGACCATGCGATTCAGCGGCGTGGCGAGCGCCACCTACGCCTCGCGCCTCGCGATGTGGCTCACCGATAATCGCCACATGCACCGCTTCGAGTATGACGAGGCGCTGCTGCGCGCAGTCGGCCTCACCAGTGAACGGCTCCCACCGCTCGTGCCAACCGGTTCGGTGATCGGCCCGGTCGATCCGGTCGTGCGCGCGCAACTCGGCCTCAGCGTCGACGCCGTCGTCATCGCCGCGCTCCCCGATCTTCACGCCGCCGCCTACGGCGCTGGCGCAACGTCCCCGTTCGCTGCGCATCTCGCCCTCTCGACGACATCGTGGATGAGTTGTCCGGTGCCTTCGAAGAAGACCGACATTCTCCATACGATCGCCTCGGTACCGGGGCTCACCAACGATTCATTCGTCATCATCAACAACCAGGAAACGGGTGCCAAGTCGCTCGAGTGGCTGCAGGGCGTCATCGCGGGTGGGGCCGAACGAATGAGTTTCGACGCGATGACCGAACTGGCCGCGACGTCGCCACCGGGCGCCAATGGTGTCATCTTCACGCCGTGGCTCGCCGGAGAGCGCTCGCCGATCGACGACAAGAACGCGCGCGCCGGCTTCACCAATCTCTCGATCACCACGAACACCGCGGACCTCATCCGTGCGGTCATGGAAGGTGTCGCGGCCAACAGCGCATGGCTCTTCACCTACGTGGAGAAGTTTGCGGGCCAACGTCTCTCCCCGATTCGCCTCGTCGGCGGCGGAGCGCAGTCACCTCTCTGGTGTCAGATCTTCGCCGACACTTTCGACCGCGACGTGCTACAGATTCACGATCCCATGCTGGCGCAATTACGCGGTATGGCGCTCGCGGCGTCGGTGTCGCTCAAGCGCCGCACCCTCGATGAGTTGAGGCTCCTGGCGACGCCGTCGCTGATGTTCAGTCCATCCAAGGACGTCGACGTCTACCGGTCACGAGTTGGAGAGCTTGCGAGCCTCTATCGGCGGGACCGCAAGTGGCGAAAGCATCGAGCGACCTAGCGTCTACGGTACGAACACGACCTCGGCAATCAGCTTCTCGCGCGCCTGACGATGTCGCCACATGGCGAGGGTGGCGATGCTGAAACTCGCCAGACCCGCGAACAACGTCGACACCAGTGGCGCCCAGAGACGGGCCCCGGTGTAGTAGAAGACCCAAAGTGAGGCCCCGATGGATCCAATCAGCCACGAGCTGACCGAGACTCCCGACGCGTCCTCCTGACGAATCAGCTCGACGATTTGTGGCCCACGATTGACCGTCATGGCGATGCCAGTTCCGTACACGCCACCCGACCAGCCCCAGATGAGGGTCGGCGTCACGCAGCAGACGATCACGAACGCGAACGAACGTAGCGTGATGAACCACACCGTCCACGGCTTCATCCGAAAGACGATGGCGAGTTGCATGGGCAGGACCATCAGGCTCCCCAACACGACCTCGATGGAACGCACGGCCACGCCGTAAGAGATCCAGAAGCACCCCATGAGTGCGAAGAGCACCCATGTCGCCAGTGACACGCCCTCCACGCCCAAACGAATGACGCGGCGGAATTGTGCCAGCGTCGCCACGACGCCAAGAAGAACCGCAACCCATCCCGCATACTGCGATATGGAGTAATTGGTCACCTACGAATAGTAACGCTGCTGAAAATTAGCGACGGCGATTCGCCGCCGAGATCACCGCTTCGAGCGATGCGTCGAGAATCGATGAGCTCATGCCCACGCCCCACCACGTCGAGCCGTCGTTACCCTCGGCTTCGACGTAAGCGACCGCGGACGCTTCCGAACCTGCGGTCAGCGCGTGCTCGTGGTAGTCGCGCACCTTGAACTTCACGTCCATCTCGTTGCGAAGCCCCGCCATGAGGGCGTCGATGGGACCGTTTCCCTCGCCCTTGACGGTGACGTGCTGGCCGTTCACCACCAATTGCGCGAAGATCCGGGTGTTGTGCTGGTCGGCGGACACTTCGCTCGACAACAACTGGATCTTCGGATTCTCCGGCTGATACGTGGTCGTGAAGACGTCCCAGATCTCGGCCGGCGATATCTCGGTACCGGTCGCCTCGGTGAGCTCCTGGACCTGCTTGGAGAATTCCACCTGCATGGCGCGAGGCAGTTCCAGGCCGTGCTCGGCGCTCAACAGATAAGCGACGCCACCCTTGCCCGACTGCGAATTCACCCTGATTATCGCCTCGTACGTCCGTCCCGTGTGCTTCGGGTCGATCGGCAGGTACGGGACCTCCCACAAGTCGTAACTGTCACCAATTGCGGTCATGCCCTTCTTGATGGCGTCCTGGTGCGAGCCGGAGAACGCGGTGTAGACCAGTTCACCGACGTAGGGATGGCGCATGTGCACCGGCAGTCGGTTCGCGTACTCGGCGACGTGCCGGGCCTTGTCGATGTCGCGGATGTCCAGCTCGGGATCGACCCCCTGGGAGAACAGGTTCAGCGCGAGGTTCACCACATCGACGTTGCCCGTGCGTTCGCCGTTGCCGAAGAGTGTTCCCTCGACCCGATCCGCCCCCGCGAGCACACCCAACTCGGCCGCCGCCACCCCGGTACCACGATCGTTGTGCGGATGCAACGAGATCAGCACGCAGTCGCGTCGATTCACGTGCCGCCCGAACCACTCAATGGCGTCGGCGTAGAGGTTGGGTGTGTACATCTCGACCGTGGCGGGCAGGTTCAAGATGAGTGGTCGCTCCGGTGTCGGGTCAATGACCTCGATGACGGCGTTGCAGACTTGCAAGGCGTACTCGAGCTCGGTCCCGGTGAAACTCTCGGGCGAGTACTCGTACAGGAATTCCGTATCGGGTGACACGCTCTCGAGGCTCTTGCACAGTGCCGCAGCGTCGGTCGCTATCTTCTGGATCCCCTCTTTGTCGAGTCCGAAGACCACCCGCCGCTGCAGGGTCGAGGTGGAGTTGTAGAAGTGGACGATTGCTCGCTTCGCACCCTTCAATGACTCGTAGGTGCGGCGGATCAAGTCCTCACGGCACTGGGTCAAGACCTGGATGGTCACGTCATCAGGGATGCGACCGTTCTCGATGATGTGGCGCACGAAGTCGAAATCAGGCTGTGACGCCGACGGGAAACCGACCTCGATCTCCTTGAACCCCATGGCGACCAGTTGCGCGAACATGACGTTCTTGCGCTCGAGGTCCATGGGATCGATCAATGCCTGGTTGCCGTCGCGCAAGTCGACGCTGCACCAGCGCGGCGCCCTCTCGAGGCGCTTCGAAGGCCACGTACGGTCGGGTAGTTCGACGGGCACCGTGGCTCGGTACTTGTCAAACGCCATGGGGCTGGGCTGTTGGGGACTGCGCCTCATGTTCATCCTCTCCTTGGTGACCGACGCGAGCAATAAAAAACCCCCGCGAATGCGGGGGTGACGGGCGAGCTGACGCTCACCCTATCGAAGAAGTAGCTCGAACTGGCCAAATGTCATAGACCCATTGTACCTCCAATATCCGAAATGTCCAGAAGGGCTTGGCGCTATCCTGAATCTCCGTGGGCGTACTCAAAACACTTTTCAAGCTGATGTTTCTCCTCGTCGTGGGCGCGGCCGTCGCTGGCGTTGTCACGATGGTGAGACGCCCGGGGCCTTCGGGACCCGTGTCGTTTGAAGCGTGGCCCGACGTGCCACGCAATCCGGCGGCGTAGATCGCACCGTTCAGTAGTACCGACGCAAGGAGATGGTCATGGCAGCAATGGAGTATCGACGACTGGGGCGTTCCGGCCTCAAGGTCAGTGTCTTCTCATTCGGCAGTTGGGTCACCTTCGGTAACGCCAATCAACTCGAGACGGCGCAACAGGCCGCCGAGTGCCTGAGCGCCGCCAAGGATGCGGGCGTCAACTTCTTCGACAACGCCGAGGCGTATTCGGCGGGTGAATCAGAGCGCGTCATGGGTGCTGCCTTCCGCGACCTCGGTTGGAAGCGACACGAGTACATCGTGTCGACCAAGTTGTTCTGGGGCATTCACGAAGGCGTGCCCAACATGCGCAACACCCTGAACCGCAAGTATCTCAGTCAGGCCATCGACGGCTCGCTCGAGCGCTTCGGCCTGGACTTCGTCGACCTCGTGTACTGTCACCGCGCCGACCCCGAGACCCCGATTGAAGAGACCGTGTGGGCGATGAGCGACATGATCACGCAGGGCAAGGCGCTCTACTGGGGAACGTCCGAGTGGACGGCCGACGAGATTCGAGCGGCCTACGACGTCGCCGAAAGGCACCATCTCCACAAGCCGGTCATGGAGCAGCCGCAGTACAACATCTTGTGGCGCGACCGTGTGGAGAAGGAGTACAAGCGACTCTACGAGGACATCGGCCTCGGTACCACCATCTGGTCGCCCCTTTCTTCGGGTCTCTTGACCGGCAAGTACCTGCACGGCGTTCCCGAGGGGTCACGCGCGACGTTGCCGGGTTACGAGTGGCTGAAGGGCATGCTCACCGACGAGGGTCGCAACAAGAAGGTCGCCGATCTGAAGGTCATCGCCGACGAACTCGGCATCTCGCTCACCCAACTCTCCCTGGCCTGGTGTGCCAAGAATCCCAACGTCTCGTCCGTCATCACCGGCGCCTCGAACGCGGATCAGGTTCGTGAGAACATGACGGCCCTCGACGCGATGCCATTGCTCACCAAGGAGATCATGGACCGCATCGACCTCATAAGTTTCTTCTAACCGAGCGGCGCCGGCAGTGGTTCAACCGTTCGTCGGGCAGTTCTCGAGGTAGTCGATTGCTGTTCGAGCGCGAGCGCTCGGCAGTATCGAGCCCAACCACAGCCTCAATGCACACGACTGCTTCAGCAGAATCGTTCCCGCGCCTGACGAGGTGACGTTCAGGTCACCGGGGCACGCGTCGCCCGTCGCCCTCCAGAATGCGTTACTGGCGCCAGCCGCCCGGACGGAAATGGTGAAGACCGTGGAGTCCTCCATGCAGGTGCCTCCGGAGGTATTCGAAAGTGACGCGATGAGGCCCGCAAGATGCGACACCTGCGCCCGGTTCAGCGCAAGCGATAGGGGTTCGCTCGAAGGTCGAACCAGTGACGTGCTCCGGTACACGGTGAGTGTCGCGGTGCCCGATGTCGGCATGATCACCGTGCGGATCGGTTGCCACGCAACCAGGACGTCGACGCGCAGTTCGAGCGCGTCGCTCGCCTGGCTTCCCACCGTGTAGTCCACCTCCTCGAGTGAGATGTGCCGATTCGCGAACGGCAGTGACTCGGCGAATGTCGTCACTGGGTTGATGTTGGTTCCCGACGCCGAACTCGGTCCGGTCAGCAGCGCACCTTTCAACAGGCGCGATCGAAGGAATGACCGAAGGTCGAGCGGTGCGCGAAGCAGATACTCGTGATGGACATCGATCAGACCACCGAGGGTGACGCCGGCGTCCATATCCTCCAGTGGCAGCGGCAGCACCGTGCTCAGTCGCGCACCGGCGGGCACAGCAACGCTCGCCAGCAGTTTGGACGCGAACGCCGACCCGGATGCGTTGTCGCTCCCGGCGCCATTGACCGAGCTCCCCGAAGATGACGTCGGGATCGTGGTGATGGCGTCGATGAGTTCAGTGCCGATTGCGATCGCCACCACCGCGAGGATTCCGGCGACGATCAATACGGGTGCACTCGGTCGCTGGAGAAACCTCATACCCGCCCTCCGTTCTGGGAACCGTCGCGTGACCACCAATGCCCCACGCCACCCTGACGATCATCACCGAACCAGGTCGGCCCCTCCTAATCGCGCGGCGCGACTAGCGGAGCGTAATGAGGTGGATGTCCTTGATGCCTTCGGTACCGCGGAGCTGGGCGATGACGTCGGTGGGTGTCGGCACGTCGGTCGAGAGCACCATCAACGCAGTCTTGGTCAACGGGTCGGGTCCAACCGCCATGGAACTGATCGAGATGCCGGCCTCGCCAAGCGCGATGCCCACGTGACCGATCATGCCGGGGCGGTCGTCGTTGTTCACCACGAGCATCGAGGAAGCTGGAGGAATCTCCACCGTGTGCTTGTCCACGCTCACGATCCGTGTCTCCAGGCGCGTACCGATGGTCATGAGCGTTCCCGACACCGTGTGGTGGCCTGAGCGCACCGTGATGAGGTTGACGAACTCGGGCGATTCGAACGTCGATGACTCGCTGAAGGTGAGGTTGTGCTCGGCCGCGAGCTGGGGAGCGTTCACGAACGACACGCCCTGGTGGCCGGTCGAGACCAGAAGCCCCTTCAGTGCGCAGAGCGTAAGAATCTTGGTGCCGGATCCGGCCAGTTCACCCTGGTAGACGACCTCGAGGTCGGCCGGCTTGCCGTCGAGCAGCCCGCCGATGAATCGACCGAGGACCTCGGCGAGTCCCATGAAGGGACGAACGACGTTGGAGACTTCACCAGCGGCCACGTTCACCGCGAACGGCACGAAGTCACCCGCGAGGGCTAGTTGGACCTGCTCGGCGATGGTAACACCGGCCTTGTCCTGAGCCTCCGCAGTCGACGCACCGAGGTGGGGAACGACAACGACCGATGCCAGCTCGAAGAGCGGCGACTCCGTCGTGGGTTCCTTCTCGAAGACGTCGAGTGCGGCCCCCTGGACGTGCCCGCTGCGGATCGCCTCAGCCAAGTCGGCCTCGTTGATGATGCCACCGCGAGCGACGTTGACGATGCGCACACCCTTCTTGGTCTTCTTCAGTGAGTCCGCGTTCAGGAGATTCGTTGTCTCCTTGTTCTTCGGCAGATGGATGGTGATGAAGTCACTCTGGGCGAGCAGCGAATCGAGGTCCATCAACTCAATGCCCATGTGACGGGCCCGCTCTTCGCTGATGTAGGGGTCGTACGCGACGAGGCGCATGCCGAAGGCACTGGCGCGCTGGGCGACCAGCGCCCCGATCTTGCCAAGGCCGATCACGCCGAGTGTCTTCGAGTAGAGCTCGACGCCTTCCCACTTGCTGCGCTCCCACTTGCCATTCTTCAATGCAGAGTGTGCCTGTGGGATGTTGCGCGCCTGCGAGAGCAGCAGCGCCATGGTCTGCTCCGCGGCGGACAGGATGTTCGATACCGGCGCGTTGACGACCATGACACCGAGTTCGGTCGCCTTGGCGACGTCGACGTTGTCCAGGCCGATGCCCGCTCGGCCCACGACGACGAGGTCCGTGGCGGCGTCGAGCGTGGCGGCGTCAACCTGCGTGGACGAACGGATGATGAGTGCGTGCGCCCCCTTGATCGCCTCGATCAGTTCCGCGGGCGACAGTCCCAGACGGATGTCGACTTCATGTCCGGCATCACGCAACTGCTGAAGTCCGGAATCGGCTATCTCTTCTGATACAAGTACTCGCGCCACCGCAAAACCTTTCGTAGGGTCAACTAAGCCTAAAGCAGATGTTCGATTGTTCAGCCGGCCGCGACGAGGCCGGCGAAACGCTCCAGACCTTCGACGAGGTCCGTGTCGCCCAGCGCGTAGCTGAGACGGAAGAAACCGGGCGTGCCGAAGGCCTCGCCCGGCACGACGGCAACCTTGATCGTCTCGAGCAAGGTCTCGGCCAGTTCCGCCGACGTCGTGGCGACTCGCCCACCCAACGGGCGGCCCAGCAGACCCGACACGTTCGGATAGCAGTAGAAGGCGCCCTCGGGTTCGGCGCAACTCACGCCGTCGATGCGGTTGAGCATCGAGGTCATCAACGTGCGACGGCGGTCGAATGCGGTACGCATCTCCTCGACGGCGCTGAGGTCGCCGGTCAGGGCCGCCACCGCGGCGCGCTGGGAGATGTTCGAGATGTTCGAGGTCGTCTGGCTCTGATAGTTGACGGCGGCGTTCATCACGTCCGCAGCGCCGATCATCCAACCGATGCGCCATCCGGTCATGGCGTACGTCTTGGCGACGCCGTTCACCACCACCCACCGGTCTCCGAGCTCGGGAGCGACCACCGGAAGCGACACGTTCTTCGCGTCGCCGTAGACCAGGTGCTCGTAGATCTCGTCGCACATGACCCAGATGTCGTGCTCGGCGGCCCAACGGCCAATTGCCGCAACGTCGTCGGGTCGAACGACGGCGCCCGTCGGGTTCGACGGTGACACGAAGACCAGCAACTTCGTCTTCGGCGTCCGCGCTCGCTCGAGCTCGTCCACGGTGACGCGAAACCCATTCGCCTCGCTGGTCTGGACCGGCACTGCTGTGGCGCCCGTGAGATAGACGGCCTCGGGATAGGTAGTCCAGTATGGGGACGGAATCAAGACTTCGTCACCGGGGTTCAACAGCGTCATGAACGAGGTCGCGACAGCGTGCTTTCCACCGTTGGTCACGAGTACCTGGCTCGGACTGATGACGAGTCCGGTGTCACGCTTGGTCTTGGCCACGATGGCGTCGCGAAGTTCCGCCAAGCCGGCGGTCGGTGTGTACTTGTGGTTACTCGGGTCGTAACACGCCTTCGCGGCGGCCTCAACAATGTGAGCCGGTGTTGGGAAGTCCGGTTCGCCCGCTCCATAGCCGATTACCGGCTCTCCAGCGGCTTTCAGGGCCTTGGCTTTCGCGTCAACTGCGAGCGTTGCGCTCGGGGCGAGGCCTCCAAGGAGGTCACTGACTCTCGAACTCATCCGCCACTCCGTTCATTTTCCCTAGAGTTAAGTCTATGAGTTCTCCAGACACCCTCCGAATCCCGACCGAACTTCTACCCCGCGATGGACGCTTCGGCGCCGGACCCTCCAAAGTCCGCGCCGAGCAACTCGCCGCTCTCGTCGCCGACGCCACCACGTACATGGGCACATCGCACCGCCAGGCGACGGTGCGCAACAAGGTCGGCGAGGTGCGCGACGGACTGTCAGCACTCTTCAATCTTCCCGAGGGTTACGAGGTCCTCCTCGGTAACGGTGGCACCACGTGCTTCTGGGACGCGGCGACCTTTCATCTGGTGGCCAACCACTCCCAGCACCTGAGCTTCGGTGAGTTCTCATCCAAGTTCGCGAGCGCCGTCAAGGAGGCGCCGCACCTGAGTGACCCCCAGGTCATCAAGAGTGACGTGGGTACGCACCCGTACGCCGTCGCCGACGACTCGGTCGACCTCTACGCCCTGACGCACAACGAGACCTCCACGGGTGTCATGATGCCCATCGAGCGGCCCCAAGGTGCCAGCGGTCTCGTGGCGGTCGACGCCACCTCGGGAGCTGGCGGGCTCTTCGTCGACGCGTCACAGTTCGACTGCTACTACTTCGCACCGCAGAAGTCCTTCGCCAGCGACGGTGGACTATGGCTGGCCCTCTGCTCGCCCGCCGCAATCGAGCGCATCGAGACACTCGCCGCGTCGGACCGCTGGACCCCGGCGTTCTTTGACCTCAAGATCGCCCTTGACAACTCGCGTCTCAACCAGACCTACAACACCCCGGCACTCGCCACAATCCACTTGCTCGCAACCCAGATCAAATGGTTCAACGACAACGGTGGCCTCAACTTCTCCGCGGGTCGCTCGCGCACGTCAGCCGAGACCCTGTACACGTGGGCCGAAGCCTCGGATTTCGCAACGCCCTTCGTTCAGAATCCTGCGCAACGAAGCAACGTCATCGGGACCATCGACTTCAATGACGATGTCGACGCGAACCTGATCGCGAAGATCCTCCGCTCGAACGGAGTCGTCGACACCGACCCGTACCGCAAACTCGGTCGCAACCAGTTGCGCATCGCGATGTTTCCGAGCATCGACCCTGAAGACGTCGCGCTACTCTGCGCGAGCATCAACTGGATCGTCGGGAATCTCTAGATCCACGTCGGGTGGAGGACGTTTCGCGAGTGGCCTTGGTGACGAACGGTTTCGGTCGTCGGTGTCGAGACGTCCGCGGACTACGGAATTCGAATGTCGCGATGTGCCTTCGCGAATTCGAGCTCCTCGTCGTCGAGGCTTGACTCCTTCACCGGCTTCACCATGCTCCAGTGCTGGCCGACCGGACATCGCTGGAGCCTTCGCCATCCGAGGCGCAGCGACTTCAGCGAGAATCCCGGTATCCAGATCGTTGTGAAGAGGTGTCCGTCACGGCACCGGACCACCGTATTGCCTCCGAGGCCCTTGTAACCCCTGCGGCGCAGTAGCAGGGTCGTGCACACCAACACGGCCACCACCGATCCCGAGATCAGGAGGTATGTGCGCGCCGTCGGTCGACGACAACATGATGATCGTTCGCTCACGATTCCGTGTCTAGCACCATCGTGGCAACTGCGTTGGAAGATCTGGGCCTGTCATTACGCTTGCATCGTGAATAACTCGAGGAAGACATCATGGCCCGCGTCCTGGTAACCGGAGCCACCGGCTACGTTGGCGGACGTCTCGTTCCCCAGTTACTCGAGAGCGGCCATCATGTTCGCTGTCTCGTACGAAACCCTGCCAAACTCACCAACGTCTCGTGGCGCGATGCCGTCGAGATCGTCCAGGGCTCGATAAGTGACCCGCTCGATGACGCAATGAAGGACGTCGACGTCGCGGTCTATCTGGTCCACGGTATCGGCGACGGGAGCGATTGGGTCGCGAAAGAGACACGCGACGCCGAGAATTTCCGTCTCGCCGCGCAAAGGGCCCGAGTCGGACGGATCGTCTATCTCGGTGGGATGGGCGTCGACAACGGCGATCTGAGCGACCACCTGGCGAGCCGCCACAGCGTCGGACGGATGCTGAGCGCCGGTCCGATACCCGTCGTGGAGTTGCGGGCCGCCGTCGTCATCGGTTCGGGCTCGGCGAGCTTCGAAATGCTGCGCTATCTCGTTGAGGTCCTGCCCATCATGGTCACACCGAAGTGGGTCGCCACCAGGTCACAGCCCATCGCCATCTCCGATGTCCTCAACTACCTGACCAAGGTGATCGACTCCCCGACCCCCTTCTCGGGCATCTACGAGATCGGGGGTCCCGACGTGGTCTCCTACGCGCAGATGATGGCGCTCTACGCCGAGGTGGCCGGCCTCAAGCGCCGCCGCCTCATCCCCGTGCCCGTGCTCTCGCCCCGTCTCTCGAGCCACTGGGTGGGGATAGTCACCCCGGTACCCGCGTCACTGGCGAGGCCACTCGTCGACAGTCTGGTCAACGAGGTCGTCGTGCGCAGTTCGAGGACGATCGACGAGCTCGGGCCACCCCAGCGCAGCCTGCGCGAGGCGATCCGTCTGGCTCTGGGGGTCACGGCGCGAGGCGAGGTCCCGACGGCCTTCACCGACGCTGATTTCCAGCCCTTTCGCTCCTACGAGACCGATCCGACGTGGGCGGGGGGCACCGAGGTCTCGGATCTGCGCGTGGAGACCTCGACCGCTTCGCCGCACGCCGTCTTCGCCGCCGTCACCTCACTCGGCGGTCTCAAGGGATGGCATCGCGGTGAGTGGCTGTGGCGACTTCGTGGATACTTCGATCAGGTCTGGGGAGGACCCGGACTTCGCCGGGGACGTCGCCACCCGACCGACCTTCGCGTCGGCGACTTCGTCGACTTCTGGCGTGTCGACGAGTTGGAGCCGGACCATTTCTTGAAGCTGCACGCCGAGATGGTGCTGCCCGGTGAGGCGTGGCTGGAGTGGACCATCACCGCCACACCCACCGGATCGAGCATCGAACAACGCGCCCGTTTCAAACCGCGTGGTCTGCTGGGGCGCGCGTACTGGTACGCGGTCGCCCCGTTCCACACCCTCGTGTTTCCCGGACTGCTCCACGGCATCGTCACCGACGCCGAGAGCCAACGCCCGAGAGGATGACTAGTCGGTGTCGCCGCCCGAGATGTCCGAGACCTTCTGCTTGCCCGCCGAGACGAACGGCATCATGCCACGAAGCTTCTTGCCGATGTCCTCGATGGGGTGCTTCTTGCCGCTGTCGCGCAACTCGCGGTAACGCGGGCGGCCGATCTCGTTCTCGAGGATCCACTCGGCCGCGAACGTGCCGTCCTGGATCTCGGTCAGGACCTTCTTCATCTCGGCCTTGACCTGGTCGGTGATTATGCGAGGTCCGCGGGTGAGGTCACCGTACTCGGCGGTGTCCGAGATGCTGTAGCGCATTCCCGTGATGCCCTCTTCGTACATCAGGTCGACGATCAGCTTGAGCTCGTGCAGGCACTCGAAGTACGCGCTCTCGGGCTGGTAGCCCGCCTCGACGAGGGTCTCGTAGCCGGCCTTGACGAGCGCTGACACGCCACCGCAAAGCACCGCCTGCTCGCCAAAGAGGTCCGTCTCGGTCTCCTCGGTGAAGGTCGTCTCCAGTACGCCGGCGCGGGTGGCACCGATGCCGTCCGCGTACGCCAGCGCGATGGCGTGGGCCTGACCGGTCG
>Ga0316224_1000209_pt1 | contig 90501 bp, 102 predicted proteins | sample TBH18013metaG_FD_206254 | JGI IMG/M metagenome (GOLD analysis project Ga0316224, IMG submission 206254) | Freshwater microbial communities from Trout Bog Lake, Wisconsin, USA - TBH18013 | ecosystem: Environmental > Aquatic > Freshwater > Lake > Hypolimnion/Profundal zone | place: USA: Wisconsin...
CGGTGGTGCATAACGTCCCTGATACGTAAGGACCATGCCAGCATTATATATGAGCGGAAGTGTATACGCCGTGCGTGAATTTACTAGGCTTTGTTCACCCTTTTCATATATAAAGTATGCGGTTATACGAATAACAGGTAAGGGTGTATTCCATGAAAACCGCAGTTTTCCGTGTTTGCGGTTTTGATGGCTCTGGTTGAAGTCTGTATATGACTAGCCGGAGGTATGTTGATGTCATATTAGTATGGGGGTGGCCATGAAAGTTCTTATCGCCGACGATCATGAATTGTTTCGTGACGGGTTGCGGCAAGTGCTTGAACAACTGGATGGTCCGCCCACTATCGTCGAGGCCGCGGATTTCAACCAAACTTTCGACGTGGTCCTGCGTGAGACCGATATCGACATCGTTCTTTTGGATCTGAATATGCCGGGCATTGGTTGGGCCGATGGCATTCGTCGGGTTAAGGATGCCGTTGGTCCCCTGGTTCCCGTCGTGGTGTTGACAGCCTCCGAAGACAGGCACTCCGTGGTGCAGGCCGTCAATGCCGGAGCCGCCGGTTTCATTCCCAAAACCTCGTCCAGCCGGGTGATGATGTCGGCTCTTAAGCTGGTGCTCTCGGGTGGGGTCTATCTTCCTCCCGCCCTGCTGGATACGGAAACCTTGATGGAAGTGGGGCGCCGTCCCGCTTACAGTTCCCCCGCCGGGACGGCTTTCCTTACCCCGCGCCAGCGCGAAGTGTTAAGCCTGCTGGGGCAAGGAAAATCCAACAAGGAAATCGCCCGAGTGCTGCAATTGGCCGAAGGCACGGTCAAACTGCATGTCACCGCCATCTTGAAAGCGCTTAAGGTCAACAACCGCACCCGAGCGGTGGTGGTCGCCGCTCAGGTGGTCGGTAACGGCGTCGAAAGCCCATCGTACTAGACTATAGTCCCTCGAACATGGCGGTTGACAGGTATCGTTCCGCGGAGGACGGGATGATGACGACGATGCGTTTGCCCTCGGCCTCGGGGCGTTCGGCGACTTTCAAGGCGGCCGAAAGCGCCGCGCCGGACGAAATTCCCACGGGTATACCTTCGAACGCCGCCACTTTCCTTGCCGTAGCGAAAGCGGTCTCGTTGCTGACGCAGATAATTTCATCCAGGATCGACCGGTCCAAAATCGACGGCACGAAACCGGCGCCGATACCTTGAATCTTGTGCGGTCCAGGGGCGCCGCCCGATAGAACCGGGCTGGCGTCGGGCTCGACGGCGATCACCTTTAGACCGGGGATGCGCGCTTTCAGGACCTGTCCGGTCCCGGTCAGGGTGCCGCCGGTGCCGACGCCGCCCACCAGATAGTCAAGCTTGCCGTCGGTGTCGGTCCAGATTTCCTCGGCGGTGGTTTGCCGATGCGCCTCGGGATTGGCGGGGTTGTCGAATTGCTGAAGATTGACGGCATGGGGAAGCTCTTCCGCCAATTCCTTGGCGCGGGCGATGGCGCCCGCCATGCCCTTGGCGGCGGGGGTCAATTCCAATTCAGCTCCCAGCAGAGCCAGCATTTTTCGCCGCTCCAACGACATGCTTTCCGGCATGGTCAGAATAAGGCGGTATCCCTTGACCGCGGCCACGAAGGCCAAAGCAATCCCGGTATTGCCGGATGTTGGCTCGACCAGGATCGAGCGCTTGGGACGGATACGTCCTTCCGCCTCGGCGGCTTCGATCATGGCCAGACCGATCCGGTCCTTGACCGAACCCAACGGGTTCAGAAACTCAAGCTTGGCAAGGATTTCGGCCTTGGCATTGGATTCCACCGCCAAGCGGTTGATCCTGACCAGGGGCGTGTTGCCGATGATTTCCGTGATATCGCCGAAGATGCGTCCGCGTCCTTTGGGTGTGCTCATGTCAGCTCCTTTTAAATGGTGTAGTCGTCATCATGTGGTGTGTGGATGGTGAAACCGCCGTTCAAGAGGGTGGCGATTTTTCTTAGATCCGGCAGCAACGGCAACAGGATCGTTTCCGCTCCACCGCCCAGAATGGCCCCGAGGCAGTGCTCGCGCACGGTCAATTCCAGGATTGTGCGGCCGATCAGATTGACGGAGAATTGAGGAGTCGGGCGCGTGGTCGCGATCAGAAACGGGCATTTTACGGTATCCAGCAGCAGCGCGGCGTTGATCGCGAACTCGGGGCCGCGAGGGTCGTCGTCGGGCAAGTCGATGAAAACGAAATTCGGCGGGCGCGCCATGGCAAGGCGGCTGCGCAGGAATTTGAACCAATCGTAGCTCCACAAACGCAGACGGCCGCTTTCGTGGTTGACCTTGGCCCGGTCGAGGGCTTTGGAATCGATGTCGTTGACATCGATTTCAAAATCGTCGGCGTCGGGGAAAATGCGGCCAAGAACGCGTTCGGCGATGACCCACGACCCGGGGTGCGGGGCGTTGTCCGGGGAAAGCGCGACGGCTTGCGGATATGCCTGATTGACGAACTCGCCATTGAATGCGGCAGAGTCCCGCTCGAACGGCGCCAGCCCCGGTCCCGCATGCGTGTCGGCATAGCAAAAAACATCGGTCCCGCGCTCGGCGGCAAAGCGCCCGGCGATGCGGTCAAGGGCGGCGGCCAGGATGAACTGGGACCACAAGGGACTGAAGATCGAAGACACAATGGGTCTGCCATGGTTTCAGGTCGGGTTAAATTTCATAATCGTCGCCCTCCTGGCTTCCGCCCAAATTGGGGGTGGACATGATCGAGCCGGCAAAGACGGTCAAGCGCTTGGGCGCGACTTTTACAAGGCTCTCTTCGTTGGGATTGATGCTTTGAAATTCCTCCCTGGACAGTTCAACCTCGATAAACCGGCCGTCCGGCATTTCCAATTCGGCCCGCACGATCGGTCCCAGAATCAAAGGATGGCGGATTTTCGCGGCTTGGGCGTCAATTCGGGAGCTGTTCAAGTCGATTTCATGGGGGCGCAGAAACACCACGGCGGGGCCGTCCGGCAGTCCGTGTGCGGGCCAACTCCAGCCGTGCGTGAACGCTTCTCCCGATTTGACGATTCCTTCGAGTCGGTTGGCGTTGCCCAGGAATTGGAAAACGAACGGCGTGGCCGGGTGGTCGTAAATCTCGGCGGGGCTGCCGATCTGTTCGATCCGTCCGTTGTTCATCACCACCACGGTATCGGCCAATTCCAAAGCCTCTTCCTGGTCATGGGTGACAAAGATGCTGGTCAGTCCCATTTCGTCGTGCAGTCGGCGCAGCCACCGGCGCAAATCCTTGCGAACCTGAGCGTCCAGGGCGCCGAAAGGCTCGTCAAGCAACAGCAGTCTGGGTTCGACGGCCAAGGCGCGGGCCAGGGCGACCCGTTGGCGCTGACCGCCGGACAATTGCGATGGATAGCGTTTGGCCAAACCGGACAATTGGACCAACTTCAGCAGATCGTCGACTTTGCCCTGGATGACGGATTTCGAAAGTCGATCCGGCCCCTTGCGCACTTTCAGGCCGAAGGCGATGTTGTCGGCGACGGTCATGTGGCGGAACAGGGCGTAATGCTGGAAGACGAAGCCGACTTGACGGTCCTTGGCCTTTAGCCCGTTGGCGTTAAGGCCGTCGATGATCAGTTCGCCGCTGTCGGCGTCGTCGAGTCCGGCGAAAATCCGCAGCAGCGTCGTTTTACCCGAACCCGACGGCCCCAGCAGCGCGACCAGTCGTCCCTTCTTGACGTTGATGGAAACGGAGTCCAAGGCCTGGAAAGAGCCGAACCGCTTGGAAATGGTGTTTGCCGTAATCATCGCTCTAAATCCTTAATGTCTTGCCGAAGCCAGCTCGTCCCGATGCCACCATTCGACGGCGGTTTTCAGGGCAAGGGTGACCAGCGCCAGCAAGGCCAGAATCGACGCGGCGGTGAACGCCCCGACGAAATCGTAATCATTATAAAGAATTTCCACATGGAGCGGCAGCGTGTTGGTCAGTCCGCGCACATGGCCCGATACCACCGAAACCGCGCCGAATTCCCCCATGGCCCGGGCGTTGCACAACAGAACGCCATAAAGGAGTCCCCACCGCACGTTGGGCAGGGTGACCGACCAAAATGTTCTGAACCCGCTGGCTCCCAAAACCAGAGCCGCTTCTTCCTCGTCTCGGCCTTGTTCTTCCATCAGCGGAATCAGCTCGCGGGCGACGAACGGAAAGGTCACGAACACGGTGGCCAGGACCAAGGCGGGCAAGGCGAAGATGATCTTGATGTCGTGCTGGGCCAGCCACGGTCCCACCAGGCCGTGCAATCCGAACAGCAGCACGAAGATCAAACCCGAAATAACCGGGGAAACCGAGAACGGGATCTCGATCAGCGACACCAGCAGGCTTTTGCCGGGAAACGAGAATTTGGCGACCGCCCAACTGGCGGCAAGACCGAAAATCAAATTGAGAGGAACCGAGATCGAGGCGACCTCGAGGGTCAAACGGATCGCCGACAGCGTGTCCTGATTTTCCAGCACGTTCAAGGATCTGCCCCAGCCCTTGGCCAGCGCTTGCAGGATCACCGACGCCAGCGGCAGCACCAGGAACAAGGCCAGCACCAGCAGAGCCAGGGCGGTCAACAGGATTTGCACCCATTTCGGTTCGCGGGTCGAGTCGATGGCAGCCATATCACGGGGCTCCCGAGCGGGTTTTGCGGCTTAGGATATTGACCCCAAGCAGCAGCGAGAACGAAATGGCCAGCATGATCACGGCGATGGCCGCGGCACCGTTGTAATCGTATTGTTCCAATTTGGTGATGATCAGCAGCGGCGCGATTTCCGATACTCCGGGCATGTTGCCGGCGATGAAGATGACCGAACCGTATTCGCCCACCGCCCGCGCCGTCGCCAACGAGAATCCGGCCATCAACGCCGGGGCCAGGGATGGCAGCAATACATAGATGAACGTTTGCAGCCGTGACGCTCCCAACGACGCGGCGGCTTCCTCCACATCCAAATCCAAATCCTGCAAGATCGGTTCGACGGTTCGAATCACGAACGGCAAGCCGATAAAGGTCATGGCGACGACGACACCGACGGGAGTAAAGGCGATCTTGATCCCGAACGGCACGAACAATTGCCCGATCCAACCGTTTTGGGCGTATAGCGCGGTCAGCGCGATACCGGCGACGGCGGTGGGCAGGGCGAAGGGCAGGTCGACCAGCGCGTCGGCTATTTTGCGACCGGGAAAGGTGTACCGCACCAGTACCCAGGCCACCAGCAGGCCGAGAACCGTGTCCAGGAAACCCGCCGCCAACGCGCCCCCGAAGGAAAGCCTTAACGCCGCCAGAACCCTTTTGTCGCTTAACAGCGTCAGCCATTGGTCAAAACTAAGATTCGCCGCCTTGAGCAAAAGGACCGATAGCGGAAGCAGCACGATCAGGGACAGGTACGTGACGGCGTATCCGGCCGTCAGTCCAAAACCAGGAAGGATGCTGGCGGCGCGCCAGCGGGGTGACTTGCTCATCGGTTCGCGTACAGCCTATCGAAAGTGCCGCCATCGTTGAAATGTTCGGGTTGGGCCTTGCTCCAACCGCCGAATTTCTGGTCGATGGTGAACAGGGGGATTTGGGGGAAGTCCTTGGCGTAAGTTTTCAAAACATCGGGATTGCGGGGGCGGAAGTGATTCTTCGCCTCGATCTCCTGCCCCTCGGGAGTGTACAGAAAATTCAAATAGGCCTCGGCCACTTTGCGGGTGCCGTGTTTGTCCGCCACCTTGTCGACGACGGCGACCGGCGGTTCGGCCAGGATGGATTCGGACGGCGTCACCACTTCGAACCCGTCGCCGAATTCCCGTATCACCAACGACGCTTCGTTTTCCCACGCCAAAAGAACGTCGCCAATTCCGCGCTGGGCGAAGGTCGTCGTCGACCCTCGGGCTCCGGAATCCAGTACCGGGATATTGTGCAGCAACGCGATCATGAACGCCTCGATCTTGGCTTGATCGTTGTGAAACTTGTCCGCGGCGTAGCCCCATGCGGCCAGATAGTTCCAGCGCGCGCCGCCCGAGGTTTTGGGATTGGGGGTGATCACCTGGATGCCGGGTTTGACCAGATCGTTCCAATCGCGGATGTGCAGGGGATTGCCCTTGCGGACCAGGAAAACGATGGTCGAGGTGTACGGCGTGCTGTTGTCGGGAAACCGGGATTGCCATTGGGCATCCACCAAACCGCCGTTCTTTACGATGGCGTCGATGTCGCCCGCCAACCCCAGCGTGACCACGTCGGCTTCCAATCCGTCGATGACCGAGCGGGCCTGCTTGCCCGATCCGCCATGGGATTGGTTGATGGTGACCGCCTGTCCGGTCTTCGCTTTCCAATCCTTGGCGAAGGCGTCGTTGATTTGCTGATAAAGCTCGCGGGTGGGGTCGTAGGAAACGTTCAAAAGGGAGACGGCATCCCCCGCATGAGCGGGTCCGGCGACTCCGAGAGCCAGTGCTGACAGGGCCGCCGCGGCAATGATCGTTCGCATGAAAACTCCTTATCTCGCCGTTAAGTTCGGGCCACTATGACGGACGGTTTTCTAGAAGTCTATATTTTTATAGAATATAGGATAAGTTTTTTAGTCAAGCGCTCGGTTGGATGCGTCAGTCCTTTTTAGGCGGTTTGGGCAGGTCGATCTTAAGGTGCAGTTCCTTCAGGCGAATGGCGTCCACTTCGGCCGGCGCGCCCATCAGCAAGTCCTGGGCCTGTTGGTTCATGGGGAACAAAATCACTTCGCGGATATTGGGTTCGTCGGCCAGCAGCATGACGATGCGGTCGATGCCGGGGGCGGACCCGCCGTGGGGCGGCGCGCCGAAGCGGAAGGCGTTAAGCATGCCGCCGAAATGTTCTTCCACATGCTGGGGGGAATATCCGGCGATGCCGAAGGCCTTGATCATGATCTCGGGGCTGTGATTGCGGATGGCGCCGGACGACAATTCGGTGCCGTTGCAGATGATGTCGTACTGGAAGGCCTTGATGTCCAGCGGGTCCATGGTATCCAGCGCCTCCATCCCGCCTTGCGGCATCGAGAACGGGTTGTGGCTGAACTCGATCTGGCCGGTTTCCTCGCTCCGTTCGTACATGGGGAAATCCACCGTCCAGCAGAACTTGAACACGTCCTTTTCGCAGAGGTCCAGGTCGGCGCCGACGCGAATGCGGACCTTGCCCGCGAATTTCGCGGCTTCGTCCTTCTTGGCGCACGAGAAAAACACGGCGTCGCCGTCCTTGGCGCCGACGGCTTCCTTGATGGCCGCGACGCGGTCGGCTTCCAGATTCTTGGCGATCGGACCCTTGGGGCCGTCGACGGCGTATTGGATGTAGCCCAAGCCTCCGGCGCCTTCCTCCCTGGCCCATTCATTGAGCTTGTCGAACCACGCGCGCGGCTGGGTGGCGCCCCCTGGGGCGGGAATGGCTCGAACCACCGAACCGTTGGCGACGGCTTTGGCGAACAGACCGAAACCGCCGTCGCGGAAATGTTCGGTGACGTCGGCAATCAGAATGGGGTTGCGCAGGTCCGGCTTGTCCGAGCCGTATTTGAGCATGGCTTCGTCATAGGCGATGCGGGGAAACGGATAGGGGGTCACCGCCCGGCCCTTGCCGAATTCCTGGAATACGCCGTGCAGAACCGGCTCGATGGCGTCGAACACGTCGTCCTGGGTGACGTAGCTCATCTCGAAATCGAGCTGATAGAATTCGCCGGGCGAACGGTCGGCCCGGCCCGCCTCGTCGCGGAAACAGGGCGCGACCTGGAAGTATTTGTCGAACCCGGCCACCATCAGCAATTGCTTGAACTGCTGGGGGGCCTGCGGCAGGGCGTAGAACTTGCCGGGATGCAAGCGGGCGGGAACCAGATAGTCGCGCGCGCCTTCGGGGCTGGACGCGGTCAGGATCGGCGTTTGGAATTCGGTGAATCCTTGCGCGATCATCCGCTGGCGCAGCGAGGCGATGACCTGCGAGCGCAACACCATGTTGCCGTGAATGCCCTCGCGGCGAAGGTCCAGATAGCGGTAGCGCAGCCGCATTTCCTCGGGAAATTCTTGATCTCCCGCCACCTGCATGGGCAGCACGTCGGCATGGGATTGAACGGCGACCTCGTGGGCCTGGACTTCGATCTCGCCGGTGGCCAGCTTGGGGTTCTTGGTCTCGTCCGACCGCAGCACCGTCTTGCCGGTCACGGTGATCACGCTTTCCGGGCGCAGCTTTTCCAGAACCGGGAAAATGGGGCTGGAGGTGTCAACCACCGCCTGGGTGATGCCGAAATGATCCCGCAGATCGACGAACAGCAAATTGCCATGGTCGCGTTTGCGGTGAACCCACCCCGACAGCCGAACGGTTTTGCCGGAATCGCTGGCGCGTAATTGGCCGCAGGTATGGGTGCGGTAAGCGTGCATGGACATATCTTCCCTGAAAGAACGGACTCTGGAAAACCGCGAGGAAGGCATAGGTGCTCGGTTTCGTCAAGTGTCTCGACTTAAGAAAAGGCGGCAAACAACATATCTTGCATCTCTCGGGGCTTGCGGGTATCTGTTCGCCCCATGCCTATGATTACCGATACCAAGGCTCTGGCCGAGTTCTGCAAGCGCCTGTCCGCCGAGTCGTTCATCACCGTCGATACCGAGTTCATGCGCGAGCGGACTTATTGGTCGCAACTGTGTCTGATCCAAGTGGCGGGCAGCGCCGAGGCTTTCGCCGTCGATCCGCTGGCGCCGGGGATCGATTTGACGCCGTTGTACGAGTTGTTCGCCGACGAACGGGTGCTGAAGGTTTTTCACGCCGCCAGACAGGATCTGGAAATCTTTCTGCAAGCCACAGGAACCCTGCCCAAGCCTTTGTTCGACACTCAGGTGGCGGCGATGGTGTGCGGGTTCGGCGATTCCATCGGTTACGAGCCGCTGGCGGCCCAACTGGCCGGGGCCAGAATCGATAAATCCATGCGCTTCACCGACTGGTCGTTGCGGCCATTGTCGGAAAAGCAGATCAAATACGCGCTGGCCGACGTAACCCATCTGCGCGTCGTTTACGAGAAATTGCAGGCCAAGCTGGCGGCCAACGGCCGGGCGTCGTGGTTGGACGATGAAATGGCCGAATTGACCTCGCCCGCTACCTATCAACTGGCTCCCGAAGACGCCTGGCGCCGGTTGAAGTCGCGGTCGGGCAACGCCAAGTTTTTGACGGTGTTGCGCGAAATCGCCGCGTGGCGCGAACGCGAGGCGCAGGAGCGCGACATCCCCCGGCAACGAATCTTGCGCGACGAGGCGGTGATGGAAATCGCCGCCAATCATCCAGCCACCATCGCCGAATTGGCGCGGACCCGCGGTTTGAGCAAGGGCGTGGTCGAGGGCAAAATGGGGGCGGGGATCATGGATGCGGTCGCTCGCGGCTTGGCCCAGCCCGAGGATACCGCCCCCAAGGCGCTGGAGCGGATCGACGTGCCGCGCGGCCTGATGCCGGTGGTCGAGTTGCTGAAGGTGCTGTTGAAGATGAAATGCGACCAGCACGACGTGGCGCAAAAACTGATCGCCGGTAGTTCCGATATCGAGGCCATCGCCGTCGACGACAATGCCGACGTCCCCGCCCTGAAAGGCTGGCGTCGCGAGGTGTTCGGCGAAGACGCCCTGCGCCTGAAACACGGCGGTGTCGGACTGGCCTTCTGCACCGACGGCCGCAGGTTGCGCCTGATCGAAATCCAAGACAAGGAATAGGGGCGAAGGGGGCTGGCCCCCTTCAAATCCCCCAATTTTCAACACTACGGAAACACGGCAAGATGTTTCCGTAAACGATTGATTGTGCAGCAAAACACTCGACCTTCAATTCGGGGGAAATAGGTATTGTGTCCCCGAATTTCGAATAGGTATTGTGTCCCCGAATTTTCGAATTTTCTGAAAGTGATCTGGACCATGGACCAGGAATAGCCGTTACCTCTCGACCCGTCTGATCACCGAGTCGATACAGCCCACCAACCGTGCCAGACGTTCGAAGCTGCGGTCGGGATCGAATTTCCAAGCCGGATCGTCGGCGGGAACGGTAAGGACCAAGCTGCCGCCGTCCAGGGTCAGGCGGGTGCGGCTAAGGATATTGGGCGCGCCGCCCGTTAGGGTATGGGCAAGGCGCAGCACGGTTCCCGCTTGGCGGCACCAATCCAAGGCTCCCTGATCCAGCAGTTGAACCGTATCCGCGAAGGCGGGGTTTTCCTCGTTGCCCTGGTATCGGGTAAACACGGCGATGGCGATGGCGGCGCGTTCCGCGTGCGTGGTGCCGGTGAACGGCAGTCGCAAGACCCGCAGCAGGGCCTGCTCGGCCCGGTAATCGGGATGTTCGTTCCAAAAGGCGTCGGACAACAGGCACGCGGCTTGACGCAAGCGCCGATGATGGCTGGTCTCGTCGGGATAAAGCGGGGCCATCCAGGCCATCAATTCCTCGCCGTGTTCGGGGAAACGAGAATTGGTATCGGCCAACCGGCGGCAAACCGACAGCAACGGGTCCTGGCTGCGCATGGTGGGCGGCAGGGATTCGAAAAAGCGGCCCTCCCTCATGCCGTAAATGGAAAACACCAGACGCGAGGGATCGACGCGCGTGATGATGCGTTCCAGCAACAGCGCCGCCAACGGCAAGCCCAACAAGCGTTTGCGCGACACGCCGGGAATCTTTTCCAGCGATCGCCGACTTTGGGTCGAAACCAGATGCGTGATGTCGAGAGCTTCGGACACTTCCATGGTGAAATTGTCCAGAACCGTCAGCGGATGCTTGGTAAAGGCGATCGAGATGCGGGCAAGACTGCGCCATGCCCCGCCCACGGCGTGAAGCGGTTTGTTCCGCCCCAGCGACAGCCACGCCAGTTTGTCGAGATGATGGTCGATGATCGCAGAGGCCTGCTCGCGGTCGTCGCCGCTTGCCTCCGTCAAGCGCAGCAGTCCCAGCGGCAGCGTCACATGGGGACCGAAATCGCCGCCGTCGTCGATGCTGACCAATTCCAGCGATCCACCGCCCAGGTCGCAGACGATGCCGTGAGCATCGGGATACCCGCACAACACGCCCTTGGCGGACAAATGGGCCTCTTCCCGGCCGGACAGAATCTTGACCTGAACGTCGAAGCGGTCGCGGATGGTCTGGGCGAACGCCTCGCCGTCGGTGGCGTCGCGGACCGCCGCCGTCGCCAGGATGTCCAGACGGGTGACTTTCATCGCCTGGGACAGGGCGATGAAGCGGCCGACGGTGTTCAAGGCCGGTTCGATGCCGTCGGGATTGAGTCGGCCGCTGTGTTCAAGGCCCAGGGCCAGACAGCACACTTCCTTTTCATTGAACAACGGAACGGGCACGCGGGTCGCGGAATCGAACACGCAAAGGCGGATGGAATTCGATCCGATATCCAGGATACCGACGGGTTTTGATGGTTGTTTTAGTGCCACGACTAATCTAATGCCAGCTTCAAGGATCGGGTTTTCTGAATGGCGCTGCCCCGCCCGGACAGGGACGGATTGGTCATGAACCATTTATGGGCGTTGAACGACGTCTCGTCGAATTCAATCCGCGTGTATCGTCCGTCAGGCCCCAATTCCCAGCTTTGCGCACGGTCTTTCAGGTTGGCGACCATCACCTGTTCCAGAATCTGACGATGGACGGTGGCGTTCTCGATGGGAACCAGCGTTTCCACGCGCCAATCCATGTTGCGCGGCATCCAGTCGGCCGAGCTTATGAATACCTTGGCATGGCGCGACGGCAGTCTTTGACCGTTGGCGAAGCAGATGATCCGTCCATGTTCCAGAAAACGTCCGACCACGCTTTTCACCCGGATGTTTTCGGACAGGCCGGGAACGCCCGGCTTCAGGCAGCAAATGCCGCGAATGACCAGATAAACCTGCACGCCCGCCTGGGATGCCCGGTACAATGCGTCGATCAGAATGGGGCAGACCAGCGAATTCATCTTCACCCAGATGCCCGACGGTTTCCCCGCCCCGGCATTGGCGATTTCGACGTCGATCAAAGTCATCAGCTTTTTGCGCAAACCCATGGGCGCGATCGCCAGCTTGTCCATTTTCGACGGCTGGGCGTAGCCGGTCATATAATTGAAGGCCTTGGCGGCGTCGCGGGTCAGGGCCGGGTCGCAGGTGAAAAAAGAAAGATCGGTATAAATCTTGGCGGTGATGGGGTGGTAGTTGCCCGTGCCGAAATGGACGTAGGACACCAGCCCCGAGCCTTCCCGCCGCACCACCAAGGAAACCTTGGCATGGGTCTTAAGGTCCATGAACCCGAACACCACTTGCGCCCCGGCGCGTTCCAAATCGCGAGCCCAGCGGATGTTGGCCTCCTCGTCGAAACGGGCTTTCAGTTCGACCATGCAGGTTACCGATTTGCCGGCTTCGGCCGCTTCGATCAAAGCCTTGACGATGGGGCTGTCTTTGGAGGTGCGGTATAAGGTCTGCTTGATGGCGACCACTTGCGGGTCGATGGCCGCCTGCCGGATGAATTGCACCACCACGTCGAAGCTTTCGAACGGGTGATGGACGACGATGTCCTTCTTACGGATGGCGGCGAAACAGTCGCCGCCGAAATCCCTGATCCGCTCGGGAAAGCGGGCATTGTAAGGGGTAAACAACAGTTCGGGCCGGTCGTCGATGATGACCTGCTTGGTGTCGACCAATCCGATCATGTCGTCGAACAGGGAAACGTCGGACGGATGCACATGCGATTCGGCGATCACCAGATTGCGCAGATGTTCTGGAGTGTCGGCGGTAAAGGTCAAGCTGATCACATGGCCGCGGCGGCGACGTTTCAAGGCGGTTTCGAACACGCGAACCAAGTCTTCGGCCTCGTCGTCGATATCCATTTCCGAATCGCGGATGATGCGGAACATCCCCAGACCTTCGGGACGATAGCCGGGAAAAAGGCGGTCCTGAAACAGGCTGACCACGTCTTCCAGCTTCATGAATCGGATGGATTCGCCGGGCAGCCTGATAAAGCGCTCAATCTGTTGGGGCAGGGGCACCAAGGCGCGAAGTACGTCGCCGTCGTCCAGGCTGTGCAGATGCAAAACCATGGCGATGCCAGCATTGGGAATGAACGGGAACGGGTGGGCCGGATCGATGGCCAGGGGCGTCAAAACGGGGAAGATGTGTTCCATGAACCGATCGTCCAGCCACCGCAAGTCGGCCTTGGTCAATTCGCCGCTGGTGACGATGGAAATTCCGGCGTTTCTCAACTCGGGTTGCAGGTCGCGCCAGCAGCGTTTTTGCGCCTCGAAAATGGCGTCGACCTCGCGGGTGATGGCCGCCAATTGTTGAGCGGGCGTCAACCCGTCTTGGCTTGCCGTCAGGACTCCGGCTTCCACTTGACCCTTAAGACCGGCGACGCGGACCATGTAGAATTCGTCCAGGTTCGAAGCCGAGATCGACAGAAAACGCACTCGCTCCAGCAGCGGATGGGCGTGATTGACGGCTTCCTCGATGACGCGGGTATTGAATGCCAGCCAGGACAGTTCCCGGTTGATGAACCGTTCCTTCGATTGGAAGTCAGGCACCGGCTCGGGGGCAGGGGTCTTGGTCTCGACTATATTCAAAGTGTCCACGGAATTTCGCCTTTTTGACGGATAAGGTTTCCTCGGTTCGTGAAAGCCTTTATACCGTCTCAACGGTTTTCTGTCATGGGCGCTTGTATGTCAAAAACAAAACAAATTTTATTGCTGCGTCACGCCAAATCCAGTTGGGCGGACCCGTTGTCCAAGGATTTTCTGCGTCCGCTGAATGAACGCGGAAAAAAGACCGCCGTCGTCATGGGGCGTCTTTTGACCCGTTTGAAGCTGGCGCCCGACCTGATCCTGTGCTCGGGGGCCACCCGCACGCGCGAGACTTACGACGGTCTGGGCGATGCGGTCAACGGGGTGGACGTGGAATATACGGACGCCATTTACGAAGCTTCGGTCGACCGGCTGATGTCGGTGTTGCAGGGGGTGGACGACCGGTACGACCAAGTGATGGTGATCGGTCACAATCCCGGTCTGGAGGGCTTGACCAAGCGGTTGTCCAATGGCCGGGGCAATGAAAAGGCGTTGGATCGACTTGAAGAAAAGTTTCCCACCGGCGCCCTTGCCGTTCTAAAAGCCGAAATCGCGCATTGGAGGGGGCTCGCTTCGGCGTCGTGTTGTCTGGAAGCGCTGTTCCGCCCCTCCGATATGGACTGAATCTTACCGTTTCATTCCGCGGCGAAGGTCTGCGCAAGCTCGGGCAATTGACAAAGAATCCGGACCTGATGCTGGTCCAAATGCCCTTCCCGCCCCAATTCATGGATAAGGGCGGCCAACTCCTGCGACGACAGAACGCGCGGAGGCTTTTCCGTGGGAACGGTCTCGACGCAAACGCGAACCGGCACCGTCACCGCCCAAGTGATCGGGCAGGCGTTGTTTTCCTGAACGTGGCGAAAATTGAAGCGCATATTCTTGCCTCCCATATTCCATGGTCGGCATATCCGCAAACCTTATGCCAATGTCTCCGCATCGGAAAACATTGAATTCGGGGGGCGCCAACAGGGTCGATCTTGCCGGGGAATAGGCAGTTTTTCCCCCGTGGACCGGCAGTTTCTGCCTATGACGCGCGAAAGATAAGCGTGTATAATGCGGCAAGGAGGCAGGGATGCGGCATAGAGTGTTTTGGGCGTTTTTGGGGGTGGCGATCGTTCCGTCCGCGGCTGCCGAAGCCGGGGTGGAGCTTGCGTCCCATCGCGCCGTGTATTCCATGGATTTGTCGTCGACGCAGTCCGGAAGCGGCATCGTCGGGGCGCACGGCACCTTGAACTATGAATTTTCCGATGCCTGCGACGGCTGGGTGGTCGAGAACCGCATGGATATCCGCTACACCTATCTTGAAGGCGGCGATGTGGACGCCACCACCGATTTTGTCACCTGGGAAAGCAAGGACGGGCTGAAATACCGTTTCCGGTTGCGCAATACCCGGGACGGCCAAGTGACCGATGAAATCGAAGGCGACGCTTCGTTGCGGGGCAAGGGGCTGGGCGGCAACGTCCATTATACCCGTCCGGAAGTCATGACGAAGGTTTTGCCCAAGGGAACCCTGTTTCCGACGATCCATACCCAGGAACTGATGGCCGAAGCGGAAAAGGGGGGGCATGCCTTCCATCGCGTCGTTTTCGACGGCTCCGATACGCAAGGGCCTTTTGACGTCAATGCGCTGATCGGTAAGGAAAGACCCCTGTCGGACGCGGCGGCCTTCCCGCAGTTGAAGTCGCCCAGTTGGCCGATCCGGATGGCGTTTTTTCCCATGGACGGCCAAGAGGCCGAACCGGACTTCGAGATGTCCGTCGACTATCACGCCAACGGCATCGTCCAAACGTTGCAGCAAGGGTTCAAGGGTTTCAGTCTGGCGGGGCGCCTTGAAAGCCTGGAACCCATTCAACAGCAGGCTTGCCAAGCCGGGGGCGGGTCGCGCCCGGCTTCTAGGAACTAAGCGCTTGCTTCAACGGCAGAGGCTGACCCAGCGCGGTTAGAACGGTCCCGACGATGTGGGCGCAGTTTAGGCCCGCGTCGTCGTATTGCGCCATCGGCGCTTCCTGTTCGATGAAACGGTCGGGAAGGGTCAGGGGACGGACTTTCAGGCCGCGATCCAGAGCGCCGGACATGGCCAGGAAATTAAGTACGTGGCTGCCGAATCCGCCGACCGATCCTTCCTCGACGGTGATCAGCACTTCGTGTTCGCGGGCCAGACGCGCAATCATTTGCTCGTCTAAAGGCTTCATGAAACGGGCGTCGGCGACGGTGGTCGAAAGTCCGCGCACCGCCAGATCGTCGGCGGCCTTCAGGCATTCGGCCAAGCGCGTTCCCAAGGACAGGATGGCGACCCGTGTTCCTTCGCGCATGATTCTGCCTTTGCCGATGGGAAGAACGGACCCTTTTTCCGGCAGTTCGATACCGACGCCTTCGCCGCGAGGGTAGCGGAACGCCGAAGGCCGGTCGTCGATCGCGACGGCGGTCGCCACCATATGCATCAGTTCGGCCTCGTCGGCGGGAGCCATGACCACGATGTCGGGCAGGCATCCCAAATAGGCCAGATCGAAGCTGCCGGCATGAGTGGCGCCATCGGCGCCCACCAATCCGGCGCGATCGATGGCGAAGCGGACCGGCAGCCGTTGAATGACCACGTCATGCACCACTTGGTCGTAGGCGCGTTGCAGGAACGTTGAATAAAGGGCGCAGAACGGTTTGTAGCCCTCCGCTGCCAAGCCGGCGGAGAACGTCACCGCGTGCTGCTCGGCGATGCCCACGTCGAAACACCGGCTGGGATGCAACTCGGCGAATTTGTCCAGACCCGTCCCCGCAGGCATCGCGGCGGTGACGGCGACGATCTTGTCGTCGGATTTCGCCTCGGCGACCAACGCCTTGGCGAAGACCGAGGTATAGTTCGGGGCATTGGCCTTGGGTTTGGCCAAAGCGCCGGTGATCACGTCGAACTTGCCGACGCCGTGATATTTGTCGGCCGCTTCCTCGGCGGGGGCGTAGCCCCGGCCTTTCTTGGTGACCACATGAATGAGAACCGCCTTGGGATCGTCGGTGTCGCGGACGTTCTTCAAGACCGGCAGCAAATGATCGAAATTGTGGCCGTCGATGGGGCCGACGTAATAGAAGCCCAGTTCCTCGAACAAGGTGCCGCCGGTCACCATGCCGCGCGCGTATTCCTCGGCGCGCTTGGCGGCCCGCTCCAACTGGGGCGGTAAAATCGAGGCCAGATCCTTGGCCAGATGGCGCAGATGATGATAGGTGCGCGACGACAGCAGACGCGACAGATAGGCGCTCATCGCACCCACCGGCGGCGCGATCGACATGTCGTTGTCGTTGAGAATCACGATCATGCGGGCATGTTGCGCTCCGGCGTTGTTCAAGGCCTCGTAGGCTTGTCCGGCGCTCATCGAGCCGTCGCCGATGACGGCGATGACGTTGTTCTTGCCGCCGCTCAAATCCCGGGCGACGGCCATGCCCAATCCCGCCGAAATGGACGTGGACGAATGTCCGGCGCCAAAGGGATCGTATTCGCTTTCCGAACGGCGGGTGAACCCGGACAAGCCGCCGCCTTGGCGCAGGGTGCGCATCCGGTCCTTGCGGCCGGTCAAAATTTTATGGGGATAGGCCTGGTGCCCCACGTCCCAAATCAATCGGTCCGCTGGCGTATTGAAGACATGGTGCAAAGCCACGGTCAGTTCGACCACGCCCAAGCCCGCGCCCAGATGACCGCCGGTCATCGATACGGTATGGATCATCTCCTGCCGGACCTCACCGGAAAGCTGTTGCAGCTCTTCGACGGTGAAATGCCTGAAGTCCTGCGGAAAGGATATGGAATCCAGCAGGCGGGAATGAGGGTCGGTGGTCCGTTTAATCATGCTTTCGTCTCACTTATGAGCGGCGGTTAACCACGAATTTGGCCGTGGCTCTTAACAAATCGGCTTTCTCATCGAACGGGTCGAGGTGGCGTATGGCTTGTTCTGCCAACATATCCGCCTGGGCGCGGGCGCGTTCAACCCCCAGCAGAGAAATAAAAGTGGCTTTGCCCGCTTCGGCATCCTTGCCGGTTTGCTTGCCCACCGTGGTGGCGTCGCCTTCCACATCCAATAAATCGTCGGCGATCTGAAAGGCAAGCCCCATGTCGTGCGCGAAATTCTTCAAGGCTTGCCGCAATTGATGCGGCGCTTTCGCCAGCACCGCGCCGGCAATGCACGAGAACTCGAACAGCCGTCCGGTTTTCATCTGTTGCAGGCGGGTAATGGCTTGTACGTCCATGGAAAATTCGGCGGCGCGCAAATCAACCATTTGACCGCCGACCATGCCGAGCGCCCCCGACGAATGGGCCAATTCCCAGATCAACTCGCAACGGACGGCGGGGTCGGCGTGAGTGGGCTCGGCGGCCAGAACCTCGAAGGCTTTGGTCAAGAGGGCGTCGCCCGCCAGCAAGGCGGTTTCCTCATCGAACTGGCGGTGGCAGGTGGGGCGCCCCCGGCGCAAATCGTCATTGTCCATGCATGGCAGGTCGTCGTGGATCAGCGAATAGCAATGAATCATCTCGATCGCCGCGGCGGCGCGCAAGGCGGAATGTTCCGACACGTTGAACAGGTAAGAGGACTGCATCACCAAAAACGGCCGCAACCGCTTGCCGCCATCCAGGGCCGAATAACGCATCGCCTCGACCACGCGCGATTCGGGGCCGTCCGGCAATGGCAGCAACCGGTCCAACTCGGAATTTACAGCATCGGCAATCTGAGCCAAGGCATCGGATAAGGGTAGGGACGAAAATTTTTGCGGCACGATAATCCTTTGCTCAGTCCATGTCGTTTTCACTGCAAGCCCGAATTGTCCAAGCGAACCGACCCATCGGCGCCAAGGACAATCTTATCAACGCGGGCTTGCGCCTCTTTCAATTTGCTTTCGCAATGGTGTCGCAAAAGAGCGCCGCGCTCATACGCCGAGATGGACTCGTCCAGCCGAACCGCGCCGCTTTCCAAAGTGCGCACGATCTTGTCCAACTCGGCCAGCGCATCTTCAAAATTCATTCCGGCTATGTCGTCCGGTATGGCGGTTGTCACCTGCGTATCGTCCTTCTCGAATTTAGACATATTACACTCTAAGGGCGGAGTCGATATCTAGCAAGGAGAGAGTGAGGACCGTTCCCCCTAATCCTGGTATCCTAAGACCGCTTTTGCCCCTAAGTGTGTGCTTGTGGCAACAGATTATTAAGAATTGTCAATAAAACGACAGATCGCCGAATGCGGAAACGCGCCGGTCATCCGGCGTTGACGGTCAACAAAAGTTCCGGCGGTTTGGCCAGGGTCTGAAACACCACGCAATAACGTTCGGTCAATTTGACCAACTGGTTGATACGGTCTTGGGGTTCGGCGGTATCCAAGTCGAAGGTCAGCCGGATGGCCTTGAACCCGACCATGGCGTCCTTGCTTACTCCCAACGTTCCGCGAAAGTCCAGATCGCCCTCGACAGAAACCTTTCCCCCTTTCAGATCGAATCCGATGGCGGTGGCGACCGCCTTGACGGTTACGCCGGCACAGGCGGCCAAAGCCTCGAGCAGCATGTTGCCCGAGCAGGCTTGAACGCCGCTTCCGCCGGTCGCCGGATGCAACCCCGCTTCGACCAGGGACTTGGCCGTTTCGACGCGGCAGGCGATGCCTTCGCCGTCCAAATCGCCGTTGGCCTTTAGAGTAATCACCGCCGCGTCCGGGTCGGATTTGTATTTTTCCTTCAAGGGGGTTTGCAAGGCGCGCAGGTCGTCGGCGTTCATGGCGTTTCCTTCAATGATTCTCGGGGCAAGGACGCGTGGATGGGTGTATAAAACCGCTGATAGCGGACCCAAAGCGACTTACCGGAACCAGCAGCGTATGCCCAAAAAACGGATCGATCAAATGTTAGTGGACCGGGGGCTGGCCGAAAGCCGCGCCAAAGCCCAGGCGGTCATCATGGCCGGGTTGGTCTATTGCGAGGACCGGCGCCTGGACAAGCCGGGACTGATGCTGGACGAGGAGAAGCCGTTGACGGTCAAGGGCGCGGCTCACCCCTGGGTGTCGAGGGGCGGCTTGAAGCTGGTTCATGCCTTGGATCGTTTTAACATCGATCCGACCGGAAAGGTCGCTATCGACGTGGGTGCCTCGACCGGAGGATTTACCGACGTTCTGCTGAATCGCGGCGCGGCGAAGGTCTATGCGGTTGATGTAGGGCATGGACAATTGGCGTGGTCGTTGCGGCAAGATCCTCGGGTGGTGGTCCTGGAACGCACCAACGCCCGTCATTTGAATCCGGAAATCATTCCGGAATTGGCGGATATGGTGGTGTGCGACGCCAGTTTCATCGGACTGGAAACGGTTTTGCCCGCCGCTTTGGCGCTGACCCGGCCCAGGGCGGTGTTGGCGGCCTTGATCAAACCCCAATTCGAAGTGGGCAAGGGGCGGGTCGGCAAGGGCGGCGTGGTCCGCGATCCGGCCTTGCACGCCGAGGTTTGCGAGCGCATCGCCCGGTGGATCGGCGGATTGCCGTCCTGGTCGGTGGCCGGGATCGAGGACAGCCCGATCCTTGGTCCGGAAGGCAACAAGGAGTTCCTGCTGGCGGCCTATAAGGGGGACGTTTCCGCTTAAGCCGCCTTGCTCATATCCAGGGCGTAGCCCGCGGCGCGGACGGTGCGGATGATGTCCGAATGGTCGTCGCCGTTCAAGGCCTTGCGCAGGCGGCGGATATGGACGTCGACGGTGCGGGGTTCCACATAGATGTCCGGTCCCCAGACCGCGTTCAACAACTCCTCACGCGAGAACACATTGCCGGGATGCTGCATGAAGTAGTGGAGCAGGCGGAATTCCGTGGGGCCGAGATGAACTTGGCGGTCGCCGCGGACGACGCGATGGGCCGACAAATCCATGGTCACGTCGCCGAACGACAGATTGCCCTTCATGGGCAAGGGCTGGGCGCGACGCAGCAGGGCGCGGACCCGCGCCATCAACTCGGGCAGCGAAAACGGCTTGGTCACGTAGTCGTCGGCGCCGGTGTTCAGCCCGCGTATCTTGTCGCTTTCTTCGCCCCTGGCGGTCAACATGATCACCGGGGTCTCGCGGGTGGCGGGTTTGCGGCGCAATTGGCGGCATACTTCGATGCCCGACAGAGACGGCAGCATCCAATCCAGGATGATCAAATCGGGCTTGCGCTCGGCGACGAAAGACAGGGCTTCCTCGCCGTCGCCAACGTCAACCACTCTGTAGCCTTCCTTCTCCAGGTTATAGCGCAGCATGGTAACCAGCGCAGTTTCATCTTCCACGACCAAGATTAGGAGTTGGTTCTGCATCAAAGGGTCTCCAAAATTATGCTGCCGGGGGAAATTCGATGTCTAGCGCCGAGCCCTTGGGACGGGAGCCGGGAACCGGCGCCCCCATCACCGAGAAATGGAGGATTTCGGCGATGTTGGTGGCGTGGTCGCCGATCCGTTCGATGTTCTTGGCCATGAACATCAGATGAGAACAGGCGGTGATGGTCCTGGGGTCTTCCATCATGTAGGTCAGCAATTCCCGGAACAGGCTGGTGTACATATCGTCCACTTCCTCGTCGCGATGCCAGACGCAGATGGCCTTTTCCACGTCGCGTTCGATATAGGCGTCGATGACGTCCTTGAGGATTTCCTGAACCAGCCGGGACAAATGCTGCACGGCGCCCACGGGACGCACGGCGGGAAGATGGTTAAGGACCAAAGTGCGTTTGGCCACATTGGCGGCGTAATCGCCGATCCGTTCGATTTCGCTGGAAATTTTCAACGCGGCGACGATATGGCGTAGATCCCCCGCCACCGGTTGACGCAGCGCCAATAAGCGGATGGTCAATTGTTGGATTTCCATTTCCAAATCGTCCACTTGGGCATCGGACGACACCACGCGGACGGCCAAATCGGAATCGCGTTTGACCATGGCCTGGACGGCGGAAGACAATTGCGCTTCGGCCAAACCGGCCATGCGGGTAATGATATTGGTTAGCTGAGACAGTTCCTCGTCGTAGGATTTGACGGTGTGTTGACTCATGACCAAGGCACTCCGGGAGGCGTCTTCATTGTCGGCAGACTGTAACAATCGCGACCTTGAAGTCAAAGCCGCAAAAGTTAAACTTCCGTGACAGATGACTCAGCCTTGCCGCAACCGGGCGATATTGCCTGTGTAATCCTTGGATTTGAAGACTGCGGACCCGGCCACCAGCACGGTCGCTCCGGCGGCGGCGATCCGGGCGGCGTTGTCGGCGGTGACGCCGCCGTCCACCTCGATGTCGATGGGGCGGTTGCCGATCATGGCGCGGAGTTTCGCGATCTTCTCCAACTGACTGGAAATAAAGCTTTGCCCGCCGTAACCGGGATTGACGCTCATCACCAGGACCAAGTCCACATTGTCCAGCACATAGGCAACGGCGCTTTCCGGCGTGCTTGGATTCAAGGAGACTCCGGCCTTCTTGCCCAGCGAGCGGATCACCTGCAACGAGCGGTCGAGATGGGGATCGGCTTCGGCGTGAACGGTGATTACATCCGCTCCGGCCGCCGCGTATTCCTGAAGGTAGGGCTGGGCCGGATCGATCATCAAGTGAACGTCGAAGGGTTTCGCCGTCCAGGACCGGATCGCCTTGATGACCGAAGGGCCGAAGGTCAGGTTGGGAACGAAATGGCCGTCCATCACGTCGATGTGAATCCAGTCGCAGCCGGCCGCGTCGACGGCTTTGACTTCCTCGCCCAAACGCGCGAAGTCGGCCGACAGGATGGATGGTGCGATTTTGACGGTCATCAAGTCACCTTATGCTCAAACGACGCTGGGGTCCAATTCGCCCTTGCCGTATCGGTTGCCCATGGTTTCCAAGGAAGCGACCTTGATTTTCCCGGCCCACCCGGCGGTGCCGAAGGCCTCGTAACGGGCCTTGCAGATGCCGACCATGCCGTTCTGGGCTTCCTTCAAATACTTGCGCGGATCGAATTCCTTGGGGTTTTGGGCGAAGAAGCGGCGGATCGAGCCGGTGGACGCCATGCGCAGGTCGGTATCGATGTTGATCTTGCGGACGCCGTGCTTGATGCCCTCGACGATTTCCGAAACGGGAACGCCGTAAGTCTGCCCCATGTCGCCGCCGTAATTGTTGATGATCTCCAGCCAGTCCTGAGGCACCGACGACGAACCGTGCATGACCAGATGGGTCTTGGGGATGCGGGCGTGAATTTCCTTGATGCGGTCGATGCGCAGCACCGCGCCGGTGGGCTTCTTGCTGAACTTGTAGGCGCCGTGGCTGGTGCCGATGGCGATGGCCAGCGCGTCCACATGGGTCAGCTTGACGAATTCCGCCGCCTCGTTCGGATCGGTCAGCAATTGCGAATGGTCCAGAACGCCCTCGGCCCCGACGCCGTCCTCTTCGCCGGCCTGACCGGTTTCGAGCGACCCCAGGCAACCCAATTCGCCTTCCACCGAGACTCCGGCGGAATGGGCCAGCTTGACCACGTTGGCGGTGACGGCGACGTTATAATCCCATGACGCGGGGGTCTTGCCGTCTTCCATCAGCGAGCCGTCCATCATTACCGACGAGAAACCCGATTGAACGGCGCGGACGCATACTCCCGGCGAGGTGCCGTGGTCCTGGTGCATGCATACGGGGATATGGGGATAGGCTTCCACCGCCGCCAGGATCAGATGGCGCAGGAACGGCTCTCCGGCGTATTTGCGAGCGCCCGCCGAACCTTGCAGGATGACGGGGCTGTCTGTGGCGTCGGCGGCCTCCATGATGGCCTTGACCTGCTCCATGTTGTTCACGTTGAAAGCGGGAAGCCCGTAGCCGTGTTCGGCGGCGTGATCCAGCAGTTGACGAAGGGACACAAGGGCCATGATCTATTCTCCCACAGTTTGTTTCATAGACGCTGAAGCGCCGCGTCGGCAACGGCGCGGGCGGTGATGCCGAAATGGTCGTACAGCTTGTCGGCGGGAGCCGAAGCCCCAAACCCGTTCATTCCGATGACCGCGCCGCCGTCGCCTACGTACTTTTCCCAACCGAACGCGCCGAGGGCCTCGACGGCGATGCGAACCACGCCAGCGCCCAAGGTCGCCTGACGGTATTCCTTGGTCTGACGGTCGAACAATTCCCAGCAGGGCATGGACACCACCGACGCGCCGACCCCCGCTTCGGCCAGCAGCTTTTGCGCCGACAGGGCCAAAGCCACTTCGGACCCGGTGGCGATCAAGGTGACCCGGTGGGGTCCGTCGGCCGGAGCCAGCACGTAGCCCCCTTTGGCGGTCAGGTTCTCGCTGCCGTTGTCGGTGCGCAAGGTGGGCAGGTTTTGACGGGACAAGGCGAACACGCTGGGGCTGCCGGTTGCGTCCAAAGCCGCCTCATAGGCTTCGATGGTTTCGATCGGATCGCAGGGACGGAACACCAGCACGTTGGGGGTGGCGCGCAACGCCGCCAGCGTCTCGATGGGCTGATGGGTGGGGCCGTCTTCGCCCAACCCGATCGAATCGTGGGTAAGCACGTACAGCACCCGGATATTCATCATGGCGCTCATGCGCAAGGCGGGCCACAAATAGTTGGCGAAGATCAGAAAGGTTCCGCCATAGGGGATGGTTCCGCCATGCAGGGCGAGGCCGTTCATGATCGCGGCCATGCCATGTTCGCGGATACCGTAATGAATGTATCGCCCAGCATAGGCGCCGGGTCCCACGGACGGTTCGCATGCCTTGGTGTCGGTCAGATTGGAATGGGTGAGATCCGCCGATCCCCCGACCAGTTCGGGAATGGCGGCGGTCAAAACCTCTAGCGCTTCCTGGCTGGCCTTGCGGGTGGCCCAATTGGGTTTTTCCGTGGCGATGCGCGTTTTGAAGCCGGTGACGGCCTTGCGCCAATCCGCGGGCAGGGTACAGGAATCGTGGCGCAGGAACTCGTCCTTCCTTCCGGTCGCGGCCAGGCGGGTTTCCCAGGCCGTGCGGGTGTCCGCGCCCCTTCCGCCGACTGTGCGCCACGCGGTCAGGATCGTGTCGGGAATGACGAACGGCGCATGGGGCCAATTCAGTTTCGCGCGGGTGGCGGCGGTTTCATCCGGACCCAATGGGCTGCCGTGGACCTTCTCGGTTCCGGCCTTGGCGGGCGATCCGTATCCGATCACCGTGCGGCAGGCGATCATGGTCGGCTTGTCCGAGCCTTTCGCCGTGGCGATGGCCGTGCCGATGGCTTCGGGGTCGTGTCCGTCCACCTGCAACGTGTTCCACCCCGCCGCCTGGAAACGCTTGGCCTGGTCGTCGGATGTGGAAAGATTGGTGTTGCCGTCGATGCTGATATGGTTGTCGTCCCAGAACAGGATCAGTTTGTTCAGCTTCAAATGCCCGGCCAAGGTTATGGCTTCCTGGCTGATGCCTTCCATCAGGCAACCGTCTCCGGCGATGACGTAGGTATGGTGATCGACGATGTCCGCTCCCCAACGGGCGGATTGCATCGCCTCGCCCAAGGCAAGACCGACCGCGTTGGCGATGCCTTGGCCCAACGGTCCGGTGGTGGTTTCGGCAATGCTCACATGACCGTATTCGGGATGTCCCGCCGTTCTGGCGCCCAACTGGCGGAACGACTTGATCTGGTCGATATCCACATCGTCGTAACCGGTCAAATAAGCCAGCGCGTACAGCAGCATCGAGCCGTGTCCCGCGGACAGGACGAACCGGTCGCGATCCGGCCAGCGGGGAGCCCGGGCGTCGAACTTCAGGAATTTCGTGAACAGTACCGTGGCCACGTCGGCCATTCCCATGGGCATTCCGGGATGACCGGATTTGGCCTTCTCGATGGCGTCGATCGCCAGAAAGCGGATGGCGTTGGCAAGATCAGAGTGGTTCGTCATTGCTACCCTTTTTTACTAAACGACAGTGTGTCCCATGGCCGCCTTGACCAGATGATAGGCTACAAGCAACTGCGACAACGCCAATGGATGGCTGACGATGGCTTGGTTGCGTTCGTCGATGACGTGTCCCAACTGGTCGTGGTCCCTTAGATGGTGCGCTTCCGGTATCAGGCTCCAAAACAAATCCTCGACCATGCGGGCTCTTCGATCGTCAATATCGCCCATGATGTCCAGGACATCCACAGGTTTTCCATCGACATCCCGGGCAAGCTGTAGCCGGTATCCCGCACGTCCCCCCGCGTCCAGGATCGGAGTCATGTCGGGATGGGGCAACGTCGGGCGCAACGTGTGTCTCACACTTAAATGGGCAGCGTCGACTTCTTTTTCGGGGTCGGGATTGAAAAAACGGATGACAATGTCGGCATAGGTGCGCTGAGGTTGAATATAGCGCGCGGCATCGTCCCGACGCCGCTGCATTTCGGCTTCCGCCTGATGCCGGGTGTATCCCCGTTCGGCGCAGTCCCTGCGGATTTTCCATTCGGAACGAAGATTGTCTTCGGGGTCCAGGAAAATCTTGACATCGAAGCGATCCCTGAGCGGGCGGGTATGATAGGCGAGCAGTCCCTCGACGATTATGTAATCGGTGGGGGACACGTAGGCCGGCCGCCCAAAGGTGCCGTGCCGGTGGTCGTAAACCGGCTTAAGAATCGGATTCCCGTCGCGCAGCAACCGCAAATGCTGTTCAAGGATGTCGATATAATTGTTGGCGGGGTCCAGCGGGGTAACGTCGTATTCCAGGCGCTCGTCGCGGGTCAGGCGATGGTAATCGTCCGAACAGAGAACCGTTACCCGCTTTTCGCCCAGAATGGCGGCGATGCCGGCGGCCAGCGTCGTCTTGCCCGAGGCGGAATCTCCGACAATGCCCAGGATGATCGGGCGCGACAGGGGGCGGTTATGCGGCAACGGCTAGACGATCCTTATCTGTTCTCGCGGCCTTTGAGATAAAACGCCACGGCCTGGGCGCGGTTTCCCACCGCCAATTTGTCGTACAGATTTTTCAAATGGAATTTGACGGTATTTAGGGAAATATCCAACTGGCTGGCCATTTGCTGATTGGTCAAGCCGCTGGCCAAGGCCGTCAGCAATTCCCGTTCCCTTGGGGTCAGCACGGATAACGGATCGGTCGCCAAGCTCGAAACGTCGATGAACGGAAAGACCATGCGGCCATGGGCGACCGCCAGGACGGTGTCCAGCAATTGCGCGGCGGGTTCCCGTTTCGAGCAAAATCCCGCAGCGCCCAAGGTTATGGCCTGACGGGGAACGTCGGGGTTGGCGTTGCCGGTATAGATGATGATCCTGGGGCTGTCGGCCCGGTTGCGCAAAGCCTGCAATACTCCCCGTCCGTCCAGATAGGGCATTTCCCATCCGATTACGCCCACATCGAACGGGATGCGTTCGATGGCCTCCAGAAAACGTTCGCCGTCGGCGGTGACGGCCAATAAGCGAAACCGTTCGTCCTCTTCGAAAATCTGGATCAAACTGCTTTGCAGAAGTGGATTTTTTTCAGCCAAAACGACATCGACGGGACGGCTGGAGGGAACAACCATGAACTTATTCCTTAAGTAACGGGCGGTTATACCCCACCCTTTAGAGGGTCATCCTACCTGTCAACGCCAAAAGCGCAAGAGCAAAGAGTGGGCCGTCCCTACCCCCATTTTCCTACCTTGTTTTTAACATCGCGAGGGGGTTGCGCTTGGACCTTGAGCGGTTATGATCGGCGTGACTTGACGAGGTGCGGTAGTGAAGGCTTTTAATCGTCTGATCCTGGTTGTTTTGGGGCTTGTTTGCTGCGGGTCCGTTGTGGCGTGGGCGGCGGATCGCCCCGCGCCCATCGTCATTTCCTCGGGCGAGGTGTCGGGTTATTATTTTCCCACCGCCGGGGCTTTATGCCGAGTTCTGAACAAGGACAAGATACAGGGGCGCACATGCTTGGTTCAACCCAGCATCGGTTCATCCGCCAATTTGACCGCGGTGGGGGTGGGCGAAGTCGAATTGGGCTTGGCGCAATCGCGGGCGGCTGCCTTGGCCGCCGGAAGCGGCGAAGGGTATTTGGGCGCTCCGGTTCATGACCTGCGGGCGATCATGAGCCTGTACGGGGAAGCCGGCGTGATCTTGGTGCGGCCGGAATCGCAGATCACCCAGATGAGCGATCTTAAGGGCAAGCGCGTCAATCTTGGTAAAGTCGGTTCGTTCCAGCGGTCGATGGCCGATGCGCTTTTGTCCGCGGCCAAATTGTCGGAAGGCGATTTCGCCCAGGTCGTCGAGCTTGATCTGGAGACTCAGGCCCAGGCGCTGTGCGAAGGCAATCTGGATGCGGCCTTTTTCTCGGGTGTTCATCCCATGACCGAAGTGATGGGGGCCATCGATCAGTGCGGGGCGGTTCCCCTGTCCCTGCCTCCGTCCGTCATCGCTCAAGGGGAAGCCCGCATGCCGTGGCTTTCCAAGCTGGTTATTCCGGGAAATTCCTACGAGGGGATCAAGGACGACGTTACCACGCTGGCGGTCAGGACCCTGCTGGTTACCACCGAACGGGCCCCGTCGGAATTCGTTTACGAGATCGTCAAGGCCGTCCACAGCAATTTCGCCGCCCTGATCCGGTTGCATCCGGTGCTGAACAATCTGAGCCGGGTCGAATCCGCCAAAGCCGGAATCGCCATTCCCTTGCATGACGGGGCAAGGCGCTATTACACCGAAATGGGGTACTTGAAATAAATAAGCCGCCACGACCGGGATCGTGGCGGCTTATGAACCCGGACGACTATTTCAGGGTCTTCAAATAATCGAGAATGGCGGCGAGAGCCGCGGGGTCCTTGACGCCCGGGAACGCCATCTTGGTGCCCGCGACCATGGCCTTGGGATCGGTCAGCCAAGTGGTCAGATGGGCGTCGTCCCAAACCCAGTCGGCTTTCTTCATGTTGTCGGAATAGGCGAAGCCTTCAACGGTGCCAGCCTTGCGGCCGACGATGCCGAACAGATTGGGGCCGATGCCTTTGCCGCCGGCTTCGACCTTGTGGCAAGCCTTGCAGGCGCTGAAAGCGGGCGGCGCATCGGCCAGAGTCGGGGTAACGTAAAGGATCGCGACGGCGGCGGCGCCGATCAAAGGTGACAGTTTCATGGATGAATCCCCAATAAATGTTGCTATTACCCTGTCACTATCCCTCACCTTGAAAATATTGGCAATCTGAACTGCGATGAATCGGCCGGAAAAAATAATGGCTCTACCCATAGAAGATGTTCTGCCCAAGCTTAAACGGATTTTGGCCGAGACCTGGGCCGTGGTCGTGCAAGCGCCGCCGGGAGCCGGGAAAACCACGGGGATACCCTTGGCGATGCTGGATCAGCCATGGCTTGGCGAAGGGCGCATCGTCATGCTGGAGCCGCGCCGTCTGGCCGCGCGGGCGGCGGCCAAACGCATGGCCGACTTGTTGGGGGAACCCGTGGGGGAACGGGTCGGATATCGAATCCGGTTCGATTCCAAAGTGGGGCCGAACACCCGGATCGAAGTGGTTACCGAAGGGATTTTAACCCGCATGATCCTTGACGATCCCGCCTTGGAGGGAGTCGCCATGGTGATTTTCGACGAGTTCCACGAACGCAGCTTGCAAGCGGATTTGGGGTTGGCCCTGTGCCTGGAGGCCAGAAGCGCTCTGCGCGAGGATCTGAAGGTGGCGGTGATGTCGGCGACCCTGGACGGGCAGGCGGTGTCCGGACTGTTGGACGGCGCGCCGATTCTGACCAGCGAGGGTCGCGCCTTTCCGGTGGAGACGATCCACCTTGATCGTCCCGATCCCAAGCGTTTCGCCCTGGACGTCGCCCAAGCGGTGACGCGCGCCGCCCGCGAAACCGGCGAGGGCCACGTTTTGGTGTTTCTGCCCGGTCAGGGGGAAATCCGGCGGGTCGAGGCGGCACTGGACGCGGACGGGCTGGAAGTGGCGGCCCTGTACGGCGATCTGACCCAGGCCGAACAGGACCGAGCCTTGCGGGCCGATGGAACTGTGCGCCGCGTCATCCTGTCCACCGCCATCGCCGAAACCAGTCTGACCATCGAAGGCGTGCGGGTGGTGGTGGATGCCGGATTGATGCGGGTGCCGCGCTACGATCCGGTCACCGGCATGACCCGGCTGGCGACGGTGCCGGTCAGCCGCGCCTCGGCCGATCAACGGCGCGGGCGGGCCGGAAGGTTGGGGCCGGGAACCTGCTATCGGCTGTGGAGCGCCGCCGAGGACCGCGCCCTGGCGGCGGCCTCGATTCCGGAAATCCTTGAAACCGATTTGGCCCCGCTGGTTCTGGACTTGGCCGCTTGGGGCGCTCGCGATCCCGCAGCCATGGCCTGGATGGATCGGCCGCCCGCCGCCGCCGTCGCCGAGGCCAAGTCCTTGCTTGGGGATTTGGGGGCGTTGACCCAAGACGGCAGGCTGACGCCGCATGGCCGCGCCATGCAGCGCCTGGGCACGCATCCCCGCTTGGCGCATATGATCTTGACGGCGGGGCCGTTGGGATTGCGCGGATTGGCTTGCGACGTGGCGGCGCTGCTGTCGGAACGGGATATCCTGAAAGCCCGCCCGGGCTGCCGCGACGCCGATCTGCGTTTGCGCCTTGACGCGCTTCGATCCGGCAAGGGATTCGACGGATTGGATGTGGATCGCGGCGCTTTGGCGCGAGTCCGCGACCTCGCCAGGGACGGGCGCGCCCGACTGAAACTTCCGGCGGGGGCCGAGAACGGGGCCGCCACCGACGCGGGACTTGTCGCCGCGTTCGCCTATCCCGACCGCATCGCCAAGCGCCGGGGCGGCGACGGCTTCCGTTATCAGTTGTCGGGCGGCGGGGGCGCGGTCTTCACCGCCGCCGAATCGTTGGCCGCTTTGGATTATCTGGTCATTCCCGAACTGGACGGCGACCGCCGCGAGGCCAAGGTGTTTCTGGCCGCCCCCCTGACCTTGGCCGAAATCGAAACCCATTTCATCGACCGGATCGCCTGGGTCGATCGGGTGCGTTGGGACCGGCGCGAGCAGGCGGTGTCGCAATCCAGCCAACGGCTGTTGGGAGCGTTGATCTTGGCCGAGCGGCGCTTGACCGCCGTCGATCCCGCGTCGATCGTTTCCGCCATGATTGAAGGCGTGCGCGATATGGGCCTTGCCTGTCTGCCGTGGGACAAGCAAACCCAAGCGTGGCGCGAGCGCGTGCGCTTGCTGTCGACCATGCTGACCGACGACCGCTGGCCGGATGTTTCCGATGCCGGGTTGACGGCGAGGTTAGAGGATTGGCTGGCGCCGTTCCTGGCCGGAGTCAGCCGCAAAAGTCATCTGGAGACGGTGGATTTGCGCCAAGCCTTGGACGGAATGCTGGATTGGAAACAACGCCAGCGTCTTGACGAACTGGCCCCCACCCATGTCGCCGTGCCCACCGGCAACCGCATCGCGCTCGATTATTCCGGCGACAAGCCGGTGCTGGCGGTGCGCTTGCAGGAAATGTTCGGTTGCGCCGACACCCCGCGCGTCGCGGGCGGAAAGAGGCCTGTGCTGTTGCATCTGTTGTCGCCCGCCCGCCGCCCCTTGCAGGTCACCGACGATCTGGCCGGGTTCTGGGCCAACACTTACCACGCGGTCAAGGCCGAGATGAAAGGCCAGTACCCCCGCCATTGGTGGCCCGACGACCCCATGCAGGCCGAACCCACCGCACGGGCCAAGCCGAGGGGGAAGTAGGGAGGTGCCTCATAGGCGCAGCATAAGGTGTTTTTCCTCTTCGTCATGGCCGCGTGGGTGACGGTATTAGGCGGCTAAAGTTAGCGCCCATCAGGGCTAACCTCCCAGCAATCGCACTATATGAATGTAGGTTCATATGAATTGGAATATGTATTGTGGCCACAGATTCTTCCAAACAAAATCGCCAAATTCTGACGCCAGATCAATTATCGCTCGGCTTGAATCATTGTGATCGCCGAAATAAACTCAGCAATCCGGTGCTTCCATTGATGAGCGGAATCATAAATACAAGAGCAAGAGTTCGCCATTGACTGGGCAAACTCATCATCTTGCAGGGCGCGCTCTATATAATCGTGACTGTTGGGCCACTTTGTACCCAATGCAATAAAGTCCTTCTGTGGCTTAAAGTTTGACGTCAGACTGTATGCTGCCAAAGGGCGGCCTTTTGTCCACGACTATGCGTCAGATAGATTGGGTAAAGCGCTCCCCCGATTATTCGTTGCCCCCCTCCACGACGGTGTTCGCTAAATCCACGATCTGAACATTGCTAGAAAATTACTGTCGGCCATGCCATAATCGCCTTCATGCGACAGGTTCTTAACGACATTGAGGCTGGCAAATTAGCCGAAGAACTCAAGCGCCGGGGCATCGCGCCGGAGCAAAGGGTGCGTGTTGTCGTTGAAAGCATCGAAGACAACGGCCTTCCCATCACAGCCATCAACGCTGCGGGTGGGGCGTTCGATTGGCTGCGAGACGAGCCGGACCTTTATAGCGATGCCGACTTGGCCGAACGCTACCGCGCATGATTCCGTTCGGCACAATCGTTCTGACTGATTTTCCCTTTACCGATCTGACCGCCGCTAAGCGCCGTCCTGCGTTGGTGATTTCCACCGATAACGACCGTCGCACTGACGTCGTTGTCGCTTATATTACCTCTTTACCTCGTTCAGAACCGGACGCCGTCCCGATCGCACCGACAACAGGCAACGGACTCAAGGTTCCGTCGATGGTCAGGTTTGATAAGCTGGCGACAATCAATAAGGATATCATTGCCGGCCGGTTGGGGGCCGTCGCCCCGGAATGGTTGATCGCCAACCGGGAAGCGTTCTTTGGCGTCTTTGGTTTTGGGGAGCAACACCGTTAGGCTGTTTGCGTTGATGCAAGCCCTTGTAGGAAATCGGTAAAGCGTCCTTCGATTACCTTGCTTATCTCGATAGCACGATTTCGCTGAATTGGATAACCGGCTCGACATCGGTGTAGTTGGGCATGTCGTTCTGAAGAGCGTCCATGTGCGGCATGAAGGCGGTATAAAACGCTTCCGGCGTTTCGCAAATAAAATGGCACATGGCGATATAGGCGGGGGCCTGGTCCGGCATCTCGCCGCTTTTACCCATTTCCACCGAGACGCCCTTGATGGCGTCCCCGAGTTTGGCCAACGTCATCGGCATGTGGGTATCGACGTAATAGTCGGCATCGAAACGGCTTCCGACATTATTGGGATACAGGATGCTAACCTTGATCATGGTGTCCTTATGGTAAAATTGAAGCAAGAGCCTTAGCCGCCGCGTCACGGTCGGACAGACCGAGAACTCCGATCGCCCGCCGCAATAGGCCGTTTGGCAGCGTGAAAAGTTTCCAACGTATAACGCTTGGGGCCGGCAGTCCGGCTGACGCCAAGTCCGTGATTTCCATATCGCTGGGCCATTCCGTTCCCAGCGGCCGCGTGATCATTGAACACAACGAATGATCATGATCATCATTCCATGACCGCGACGACAACACCAGACAGGGGCGAGGTTTGGCTTTGATGCTGTCGACAAAGGGAAACGGCGCTATTGCCACCGTCCATGCGTCAAAGGCAGTCATAGACGTCATTCTCTGGAGCCGACCATTCGCTCAGCAATGCCGTCAGCGCCGACAATTCGTCGGCTTCGGGTGTCGCGCGAGTCAATATTACGCGATTACCCTCGATTTTGTATTCCAGTTGATCACCTGGGAATATCCCCAAAATATCCCGTATAGTTTGCGGGATGGTGGTTTGGGCTTTGCTGGTAACTTTACTGGTGATCATGATCGTCTCCTGCCCGCTCATGGTAAGGAAAGTTCCTTACGGGGTCAAGCTGACCGTTGCCTGTCGTCAAAGCGAATGGTGCTGGATCGGTCATTTTCTCACAGCCGCCCTTGACCGTTCAGGGCGCGATGGCTAGGGTGAGCGCCTGCAAAATGAACGGTATCGCGATAATGACCGAAAACGGCGCTTCATCTCACAGCTTTCAAAGATTGATCCTGACCTTGCAGGATTTCTGGGCGTCGCAGGGCTGCGTGATCCTGCAACCCTACGACATGGAAGTGGGCGCGGGAACCTTTCATCCCGCCACAACCTTGCGGGCGCTTGGCCCCAATCCGTGGAACTGCGCCTATGTGCAGCCGTCGCGCCGCCCCAAGGACGGGCGCTATGGCGAGAATCCCAATCGTTTGCAACACTATTATCAATTCCAAGCATTGCTGAAGCCCAGTCCCGCCGACCCGCAAAGCCTGTATCTGGAAAGTTTGAAACGCCTGGGCATCGACCCCATGGCCCACGACATCCGCTTTGTCGAGGACGATTGGGAAAGCCCCACATTGGGCGCCTGGGGCCTGGGCTGGGAAGTGTGGTGCGACGGCATGGAAGTCACCCAATTCACCTATTTCCAGCAAGTGGGCGGCATCGAATGCGATCCGGTTTCGGTGGAAATCACCTATGGGTTGGAACGTCTGGCCATGTACATCCAGGGCGTCGAGAACGTCTACGACCTGGATTTCAACGGCGCGGGCGTCAAATACGGCGACGTATTCAAGCGATCCGAGGTGGAATATTCCGCCCATAATTTCGAATACGCCGACACGGGCCTGTTGTTGCAGCATTTCAAGGACGCCGAAAAGGAATGCCGGGCGCTGCTGGATGTGGGCTTGGCGCTGCCCGCCTACGATCAGTGCATCAAGGCCAGTCACCGGTTCAATCTGCTGGATGCAAGGGGCGTGATCTCGGTGGCCGAGCGCCAGGGCTATATCGGCCGGGTGCGCGATTTGGCCAAGGCCTGTTGCGAAGGATGGCTGGTGGACTATGCCTGAGTTTCTGCTGGAAATCCTGTCCGAGGAAATCCCCGCCCGCATGCAGGCCAAGGCGGTTTCCGATCTGGCTAAGATGGTGGGCGACGGTTTGAGCGCTGGGGGTCTTGGCGTCGAGGCGATCCGCACTTACGTCACGCCGCGCCGGTTGGTGCTGGTGGCCGAGGGCGTGCCCGCCGCTTCCGCCGATGTCGCCGAGGAACGGCGCGGCCCCCGAATCGACGCTCCCCAGCAGGCCATCGACGGATTCCTGAAATCCACCGGAATGGCTTTGGATCAACTGGAACGGCGCGACACCGGCAAGGGCGAATTCTATTTCGCCGTCCTGTCCAGACAGGGCAGGCGGGCGGTCGAGGTTATCAGGGAAACCGTGGAAAAAACCATGGCCGAATTTCCCTGGCCCAAATCCATGCGCTGGGGAAGCAATGCGATTCGCTGGGTGCGTCCGATTCAATCCATCCTGGCGCTGTTCGACGGCGCGGTGGTGCCCGTCGCCTTCGGCCCGGTGACGGCGGGCGATAAAACCCGCGGCCATCGGTTTTTGGCTCCCGCCGAATTCGCCGTCCGCGATTTCGCCGACTATCAAGCCAAGCTTCGCGCCGCCAAGGTTCTGATCGATCCGGTGGAGCGCCGCCACGTCATTCTGTCGCAGGCCGAGGAATTGGCGAATTCCAAAAAGCTGACGTTGAAACGGGACGACGGCTTGCTTGACGAAGTGACCGGACTGGTGGAATGGCCGGCCGCCTTGATCGGGCGGATCGACGATCAGTTCATGAGCGTTCCCCCCGAAATCCTGATCACCTCGATGCGCGCTCACCAAAAGTATTTTTCCACCCTTTTGGCCGACGGCGAGACGCTGGCGCCCTATTTCATCGCCGTTTCGAACATGCAAGCCGTGGACGGCGGAACCGCCATTCTGTCCGGCAATCGCCGGGTGTTGCGGGCGCGTCTGTCCGATGCCGCCTTCTTCTGGGATCACGATCGCAAGACCAAGCTTGCCGACCGGGTGCAAAGCCTGGAACAGCGGGTGTTCTTCCATGGCTTGGGAACGGTTCTGGACAAGGTTAAACGCCTGCAATCCTTGGCGGGATATCTGTCCCAGGTTGCCCAAGCCGACCGGAACGCGGCGGAACGGGCGGCGCTGCTGGCCAAGGCGGATCTGTCCTCGGACATGGTCGGCGAGTTCCCCGAACTGCAAGGGGTGATGGGGCGTTATTACGCCCTTAACGACGGCGAGTCGGCCGAGGCGGCGCAAGCGGTCGCCGATCATTATTCTCCCGCCGGTCCCGGCGACAAATGTCCGTCCGCTTCGGTCAGCGTGGCGGTGGCCCTGGCCGACCGCATCGATACGCTGGTCGGGTTTTTCGCCATCGATGAAAAGCCCACCGGCTCCAAGGATCCGTTCGCCTTGCGCCGCGCGGCGTTGGGCGCGATCCGCCTGATCGTCGAGAACCAACTGCGATTAAGCCTGAGCGAGGCGTTCGCCGAGGCGCTGTCAAATTACAAGTTTCCAATGGGGACGGTTGGCAAGGACTTGCTGGATTTCTTCGCCGACCGGCTGAAGGTTCATCTGCGCGACCAGGGAGTCCGCCACGATCTGATCGCCGCAATCTTCTCGTTGGGCGGCGAGGACGATCTGGTCCGTCTGCTGGCCCGGGTCGAGGCGCTGGCGACGTTCGTCCGATCGGAAGACGGGGTCAATCTGCTGGCCGCCTATCGCCGGGCGATGAACATCGTCCGGATCGAAGAGAAGAAAGATGGAGTTTGCATTCTGGGCGAGGTCGAGGCGGAACTGTCGATCCTGCCCGAGGAACAGGCGCTGGTAAAAACCCTGACGGGCGTTCGCAGCGACGTTCGCATCGCCCTTGACGACGAGGATTACATCGCGGCGATGGCGGCGTTGTCGCGCTTGCGCGAGCCGGTGGACGCCTTCTTCGACAAAGTGACGGTCAATGCGCCGGAACCGGCCTTGCGCACCAACCGGTTGCGGCTGCTTTCCGAAATCGGACGGGTGATGGAGTTGGTCGCCAATTTTGCCGTAATCGAGGGCTAGATAGGGCTAGATATACTGTTGCGCTTCTATTAATGTTGCGCCGTTTTCCCCCGAACGGGTAGGTAGAGTCGATCCCAATAGAGGACAAGCGCGATGACACAATGGGTTTACAATTTCGGAAACGGCAAGGCCGACGGCCGCGCCGACATGAAGAACTTGCTGGGCGGCAAGGGCGCCAATCTCGCGGAGATGAGCAATCTGGGCTTGCCGGTTCCGCCCGGTTTCACCATCACCACCGAAGTTTGCACCCACTTTTACGCCAACGGCAAAGCCTATCCGGACGGGTTGACCGATCAGGTGGCCCGGTCCGTGGCTTCCATCGAGGCCGTGTTGGGCAAAAAGTTCGGCGACGAACAGGACCCGTTGCTGGTTTCCGTCCGATCCGGCGCTCGCGCATCCATGCCCGGCATGATGGACACCATTCTCAATCTGGGCCTGAACGATCGCACCGTCGAGGGTTTGGCGGCGCGCTCCGGCGACGCCCGCTTCGCTTTCGACAGCTATCGTCGCTTCATTCAGATGTATTCCAATGTCGTGCTGGAAATCGATCATCACAATTTCGAGGACATTCTCGAAACCCATAAGGAAGACAAGGGCTATCGCCTGGACACGGATCTGACCGCCGAGGATTGGCGCATGGTGGTCGGCCGCTATAAAGAGGTGGTGCAGTCCAAATTGGGACGGCCGTTTCCTCAAGAGGTGCACGACCAGTTGTGGGGCGCTGTCGGGGCGGTGTTCAGTTCGTGGATGAACCAGCGCGCCATCATCTACCGGCGCTTGAACGACATTCCCGAAACCTGGGGGACGGCGGTCAACATCCAGTCCATGGTGTTCGGCAACATGGGCGACGATTGCTGCACCGGGGTGTGTTTCACCCGCGATCCGTCCACCGGCGAGAATGTTTTCTACGGCGAGTTCCTGGTCAACGCCCAGGGCGAGGACGTGGTGGCGGGCATTCGCACGCCCCAGCAGATCACCGTTTACGGCAAAAACGCGCAACATTCCGACTTGCCCGCCATGGAAGAGGCGATGCCGGTCGTGTTCAAGGAACTGGAGGCGGTTCGTCACAAGCTTGAAGGTCATTACAAGGACATTCAGGACATGGAATTCACCGTCGAGAAAAACCGGCTGTGGATGCTGCAAACCCGTACCGGCAAACGTACCACCAAGGCGGCTTTGAAGATCGCCGTCGACATGGCCGCCGAAGGGTTGATCACGCGCGAACAGGCGGTTCAGCGCATCGATCCGGCGGCGCTCGATCAATTGCTGCATCCGATGCTGGACCCCAACGCTCCGCGTACCATGTTGTCCAAGGGGCTGCCCGCCTCGCCCGGCGCCGCGTCGGGTAAGGTGGTGTTTTCGGCCGAGGACGCCGAACGTTGGGTCAAGGACAAGAACGAGAAGGTCATTCTGGTGCGCGCCGAAACCAGTCCCGAGGACATCGGCGGCATGCATGTGTCGCAAGGGATTCTGACCACCAGGGGCGGCATGACCAGTCATGCCGCCGTGGTCGCCCGTGGCATGGGGACGCCGTGCGTCGCCGGAGCCGGGGCCATTCGCGTCGATCCGAACGATAAAACGATGAAGGTTCTTGGGCACACGATCAAGGAAGGCGACGTCATCACCTTGGACGGTTCGACCGGGGAAGTGTACCTGGGCGCGGTGCCGACCGTGCAGCCCGACGTCAGCGGCGATTTCGCCCTGCTGATGGAATGGGTCGATCAATTCCGGACGCTTGGGGTGCGCGCCAATGCCGAGACGCCTTTGGATGCCGAAACCGCCCGCAAGTTCGGGGCCGAAGGGATCGGCCTGTGCCGGACCGAGCATATGTTCTTCGATCCCAAGCGCATCATTTCGGTCCGCCAGATGATCGTCGCCGATACCGAGGAGGGCCGCCGCAAGGCGCTGGCGTCGCTGCTGCCGTTCCAGCGCGAGGATTTCGCGCAGTTGTTCCGCATCATGGAAGGGCTGCCGGTGACCATCCGTCTGCTCGATCCGCCGTTGCACGAATTCCTGCCCACCACCGAAGCCGAAATCGCCGATGTCGCCGTCAAGGCGGGCGTGGACGTGGCCGCCGTCAAAGCCCGGATTTTCACTCTGCATGAAGTCAATCCCATGCTGGGCCATCGCGGGTGCCGTCTGGGCATAACCTATCCGGAAATCTACGAGATGCAGGCCCAAGCCATTTTCGAGGCCGCGGTGCAGGTCGGCAAGGAAACTAAAACGCCGGTTTGCCCCGAGATCATGATTCCCTTGGTGGGAACCAAGAAGGAATTGGACATGATGAAAGCGGCCGTGGACAAGATGGCCGCGCAGGTGTTCGCTCAATCCGGCGTCACCCTGGACTATCAGGTCGGGACCATGATCGAATTGCCTCGCGCCGCTTTGCTGGCCGGGAAAATCGCCGAAACCGCCGAGTTCTTTTCGTTCGGCACCAACGATCTGACCCAAACCACCTATGGCCTGAGCCGCGACGATTCCGGTCCGTTCCTGGAAATCTACCGCGACAAGGGGGTCATCGACGCCGATCCGTTCGCCACCTTGGATCAGGAAGGGGTCGGCGAACTGATCACCATCGCCGCCGAACGCGGACGCAAGACCCGCCCCAATCTGAAACTGGGGATTTGCGGCGAACATGGCGGCGATCCGGCCTCGGTGGAGTTTTGCCACCGTATCGGGCTGAACTATGTTTCGTGTTCGCCCTATCGGGTGCCGATCGCCCGGCTGGCGGCGGCGCAGGCGGCCTTGGGCGGCGGTGGAAGCGGGACCAAATAATTCCGCTTTTAAGCTGCGTTCGGGCCGATCTTACGTATAGTGTATGACTATGGGCTTTACGGATCGGCTGGGACATTGGCATGACCAAGTGGGGGGAGCGGCGGTGCTGCTTTCCCTTCTGTTCCATGTCCTGTTGGCGTTCCTGCTGTTTACCGACGTGCTGATCGTTCACGACAAGCCCAAGCCGGCCCAGGAACCCAAAGCGATCGTCGTGGATTTGGCCCCCGAGCCGAGGAAGACGCCTCCGCCCCCGCAGCCGAAAGCGGAACAGCCCCCGCCTGCTCCGGAACCCGAACCTCCCAAACCAGAACCGAAACCGGAACCCAAACCGGCGCCTCCGACGGCAGTGCCGCCCAAACCCATGCTTAAGCCGGTTTTGGAGGAGGGAAAACTGGACAGGGAATCCAAAGCGGCCAAGCACACTTGGCTGGACGACATGGAAGACGAGGAGCAGGCCAAGGAAAAACGGACGGCGCCGAGGCCGTCCCAATCCTTGGACGCCCAATCCGCGCAGCAAATGTCGTGGACCAAGGGGGGGCGGCATGGCGATGCCGATGGCTTGACCACTCAAAGCGAGCGCGACTTTTTATTGTCGCAGGTGGTCCGGCAATGGCGCAACCGGCCCACTTACAATTGGTCCTCGGATGCCGTCGTCAATCTGCGGATCAGGGTGCTGGGCGACGGCTATTTGGCGGCACCGTTCAACGCCAAGGATCGGTATCAGCCCGATCGGGCCATCGTCGATTACGGAGGCATGGCCGCCAACGACCCGCGCCGCACCGTGCTGGAAAGCCTGTACGTGGCGCTTCGAGTCGCTCAGCCCTTGACCCTGTCGCCGGAATTGAAAGCGAGAGCCCCGTTCGAAACCGTCCTGGATTTCAAGCTGGTGGATATTCCCTAAACCGCCTTGGAATGGCGCTGTTCGCCGCGCTTCAGATAGCGGTCGAAGGCGGCGCCGACGGCGCGGACCAGGGTGCGGCCCTCGGGGGTGACGGTGATGGTGTGCCCGTCGACGGCGACCAAACCGTCGGCGATCATCGGAGTCAGCGACGCCAATTCGTCCTCGAACTCGGAACCGCTGCGGCCGAACTGGGCGGCGATCTTGTCCAAATCCACTTCCAGGTCGCACATCAGCCGCTCGATGATGCGGCGGCGCAACCGGTCGTCGTCGTTTATGGCGACGCCGCGCTGAATGGGCAAGCGGCCTTCGCCGATGGCTTCCTGGTAAAAATGAATCTCGCCCACATTGGCGACATAACCCTGCGGCAGCGAACCGATGCCCGACGCGCCGAAAGCGACCAGCACGGTGGCCGTGTCGGTGGTATAGCCTTGGAAGTTGCGGTTCAGACGCTTTTCCGCCAGCGCGACGGCCATTTCGTCGTCGGGACGGGCGAAGTGGTCCAGTCCGATCTGAACGTAACCGTGATCATCGACCAGACGGGCGCACGCCTTTTCATACTGTTCCCAGCGTTGGGCGGTGTCGGGCAGGGATTCGGGCGGGATCAGGCGCTGGTGCTTCTTCATCCACGGCACATGGGCGTAGCCGAACAAGGCGATGCGCTTGGGGGCGAACGCCACCGCGCGGTCGATGGTGTCGAGCAGGCCTTCCAGGGTCTGAAACGGCAGGCCGTAAATCAAATCCATGTTGATTTCGGGAATTTGGTAACGGCGCAGCCAGTCGACCGTTTGCGCGGTGACCTCGTAAGGTTGAATGCGGTTGATGGCCTGCTGAACCTTGGGGTCGAAATCCTGCACGCCCAGCGAGGCGCGGGTCACGCCCGCGCGCTTCAACGCGGCGACGTATTCCTCGGTGGCGGTTCTGGGGTCCAATTCCACGGCGATTTCGGCGTCGGGCTTGATGTGAAACCGTTCGCGCAGGCGATCGATGGTGCGAACGAAATCCTGGGGATCGAGAATGGTGGGCGAACCGCCGCCGAAATGGATGTGCCGAACCTTCATTTTGGCCGGAAGTTTGGCGGCGACCAGATCGACCTCGCCGAAAACGGCGTTCATATAGGTTTCGATGGGGGCGTATCTTCTGGTGATTTTGGTATGACACCCGCAGAACCAGCACATTTCGGCGCAATAGGCGATATGCAGGTACAGCGACAACTCGCTGTCGGGGTCAAGGCGAGCAAGCCATTCCTCGTATTCCGCCGCCCCCACCCCCGGGTGGAAGTGGGGAGCTGTCGGGTAGGACGTGTAGCGAGGGACGCGGAGGTCGTATTTTTCTGTCAATTCAAGGCGCATGCGCCACCCTAATCAGATGCGATGGAAATTTCAACCATATGCCTGTGGGGGCATTGGAAGCGTCATTCAAATCGTCTCGCCTTTTTAATCGCCCGGTCCCGTGCTATGAACCGGGCCATGTCGACCATTCTGATTTACCGTGACCGTCTTTTGCCGAATTCCGAGGTGGCGTTCATGCGCCGCCAATATATGGGATTCGAGCGCCTTCGCCCGATATGGGTCGGGTGCCGGGCCGATGCCGGCCTTAAAGCGGCAAAGATCGAGCCTATGATTTTGGGGGGCGATGGGGTGTCCGGATGCCTGGAGCGGGCATTGTTCAAACAGGCGGGAATCGTTCCGTCACGGCCCGATCTTGCGGCTTTGCGTCCGGTCTTGATCCATGCCCAATTCGGACGCGGCGGCGCTTTGGCGCTTCCCATCGCCCAAAAGCTTCGGATTCCCCTGGTTGTCACGTTCCACGGCGGCGACGCGTTCAAGAACAAGCATTACCAAGGGATTGTCCCCACGATTTTCAAACGCCGGTGGGAAGAGCTTAAATCCTATGCGTCGCTGTTTGTTTGCGTGTCCGCCGCCGTGCGCGACAAATTGGCGGAACGGGGCGCCCCCGCCGATAAGCTGGATGTCATCCATATCGGCACGGATACCGTCCTGGACGCCTTGGCCCCACGTCATCCCAAACATTTTTTCTTCGCCGGGCGTTTCGTCGAGAAAAAGGGAATTTTCGTCCTGATCGAGGCGATTCGCAGATTGCGCGCCAACGGTGTCGCTACCCCGGCTGTGCTGGCGGGCGAAGGCCCGTTGTTTGCCCAGGCGAAAGAACAATCGGCGGATTTGGCCGATGTCGTTTTTGCCGGATGGTTGGGGGCCGACGCCATGCGGGCGGAGATGGCCGATGCGGTCGCGGTGGTCATTCCCAGCATCGCCGGAAGCGACGGCGATCGCGAAGGGCTGCCGAGCGTGGCGGTCGAGGCCATGGGATTGGGCGTGCCGGTAATCGCATCCGACTTTACCGGTCTTAAGGGAATCGCCGACGCGGCCGGGGCGGGATTGGTGGTTCCGGCAGGCGACGCCGCGGCTTTGGCCGAGGCCATGCTTCGCTTAAGCAACGATCCGCTGGAATTGACGGCTATGGGGATTGCCGCTCATCGTTTGGCCGCCGCCGAGTTTTGCGCCCTCCGTCAATCGAAACGCCTGGAAGACAGGTTGTCGGAACTGGCGATCATTCGGGGCGATGCCTAACAAAACGACCGGATCCGCGATGGAACGGCGTCACACGATCAGCCGGAGCCAGTTGCAAAACAAGACGGGCCAATGCGCGGCGGGAAGTTTCTCGGGCAATGAGATGTCAAAGCCGTGTCCGCCCGATTGGAAGAAGTGGGCTTCTATGGGAATATTCTGCGCGCGTAGCGATTCCATCATCCGCAAGGGATGACCAAAGGGCACCAGTGGGTCGTCGAAAGCGTGGACGAGGAAGCAGGGCGGTGTCTCGGGGGTCACACACAAATCCGGGCAGCGGGCATTGATGGTCTCGTTGCTGGCATCCGGGTCAAAAAGGGACTGGCGCATGCCGTAATCGAACACAGGGGGCTGCAGACTTATTACGGGAAACAATAGGCAGGCAAAATTGGGGCGGGCGGACAGCCTATCCCATGCATCCGACATGGGATAGGCTTGTTCATGATGTCGCGTGGCGATGGACGCGGCTAGATGCCCGCCCGCGGAAAATCCCATTACGCCAAGTTTTGCTGGGTCTATGTTGAAGTGAGCGGAATTCGCCCGAATGAAACGCATGGCTCTTTGCGCATCCTGTAAAGGAACGTTATGCCGTTCGGCCCATCCTTCCAGGGGCAAGCGGTAGACCAGAAAGAAGCAGGTAATTCCCTGCGCTTTTAAATGGTAGGCAATATCGATGCTCTCGCCCTGAAGCGACAGGAAGCGGTATCCGCCGCCGGGGAAAATCATAACGGACACGCCATTCGGATTTTCCGGGCGGAAAACGTAAAGTGTGGGAAACGCCACGCCGGAGAGATTGATGCCGCACCATTCGCCCTTGGCATTGTTTGTGATGGCGAGGTTCTGTGTTGGGGGAACGGGGGGCGCGCCCGGGATAGGTCCATTCCAAATGGCGTAGGATTCTTCCGTTAACCACCGCCCCGATGGCGGGCTATCCCATATGTCATTCATCGTGTCACCATTGCAGAACTGCGTTTCGGTTGAAGCCGACGGCAATGTTGTAGCAGCCATTGGCGTCGGACCAAATACATTTAGGGAATCTTTGCATTTTCGCCGTCTGCTTTGGGTTGGGGCGTCGCGGGCAACCGTGGCGACGCTTGGCACTCGGCGGCTAGTCTGGTACGGTCGTGCCGTAAGAAATCATAATCGCCACGCGCCCGGAAAGTTCGGGGTGGGCGGTTTTCGGGGAGGGCGGAGATGTCGATCCCAGCGCATATGGCGATGACACGGGACGTTCTGACGGTCGGTCCGGAAGAGACCGTTTCGGAAGCGGCCGGAAAAATGGCGGAAAGAAGGGTTAGCGCGGTCCCCGTGGTGGACGACGGGGGCAAGCTGCTTGGCATGCTGAGCGAGGGCGATCTGATGCGTCACTATGGCGCCGACCATCAACGCCGTCGGGCGTGGTTCTTGGACCAACTGTCCGAAGGGCAGAAATTGTCCCGCGATTTCCTGGACTCCATTCGCCTTGACATGGTGCACGTCAAGGATCTGATGGTGTCGCCGGTCATTACGGCCACTCCAGATACGCCGCTTTCGATCATTGTCGACCTTATGCTGACCCATAAGATCAAGCGCGTCGCCGTCGTGACCGACGGTGCGCTGGTGGGGTTGGTCAGCCGCGCCGATCTGGTAAGGCGCATCGTCCAGGCTCCCGACGACGTGCTGGACTATATGGTCAATCCCAACTGAATGCCGCTGGTTCGGCTGCCCCATTTGAAACTATGGTGCCGGCTGCAGGAATCGAACCCGCGACCTGATGATTACAAATCCCCAAGTTTATTAATTTTCTGAAATCTGGTGAAACGCGGATATCCTTATAAAAACGGCATTTTTCAATGGTTTTCCGTGCCATACGATTTCATAGCATTTCACCAAATTTATGCTAGATTGGTACCTATGTGGTACCCTAGATTGGTACCTATGTGGTACCCTAGATTGGTACCTATGTGGTACCTAGGAATGAAAAGGTACCAGCGTTTAGGTGCCAGACATGCCAACCATGAAGATGACCGCTCGGAGTGTTGAATCCATCAAATCCCCAAGCCGGGGGCAGGTGGACTATTGGGACGCCGATAACCCCGGCTTGGGGCTTCGCGTCTCTGCCGGTGGTCGGCGAGCATGGGTATTGATGTATCGGCACGGCGGCGTAAAACGTCGACTCACGCTTGGCACTTATCCGGCGTTGGGTTTGGCCGATGCGCGGGAGAAGGCGGGTCTTGCCAAGCATGATGTTGAGTTCAAGGGCGAAGACCCTGCGGCTGGTAAAAAGGCGGCGCGGAAGGCTGAAACGATCAAGGAATTGGTCGAACAGTTCTTGGAATTTATGCGACGTGAGCGCCGGTCGGCCGACAAGTACGAGCGGCTTCTTAACAAAGATGTCGTACCGCGCTTCGGGCTTCGCAAGGCAAATGCCGTCACCCGGCGCGATATCATCGGAATGCTGGATCAAATCGTGGCGCGGGGTTCTCCGATATCGGCGAACCGAACCTTTGCGGTCACGCGCTCCATGTTCAATTGGGGTATCGGTAAGGACATTCTTCAGGAAAACCCGTGTGACAAGGTCAAGGTTCCTGCCGGTGAGAACCGACGAGACAAGGTTTTGTCCGACGACGAAATCCGGTCCATGTGGAACGCTCTGGACCAGGAAACCGCGCGCAATGCGGCCTTGTACAAAATCCGGCTTCTGACCGCTCAACGAGGTAGAGAGGTCTTGGCGATGCGGTGGGATCAGATAGCCGGGGATTGGTGGACGATCCCCGCCGAGGTCGCCAAAAACGGACTGTCACATAGAGTTCCGTTGACTCAAGCCGTTCTCGACATCCTTGAGGGCATCCGGCCCGAAATTAAGGACGGCGCCAGCGAGGTCCAGAAAGCCAAGGCGGAATGGGTTTTCCCCAATGCTCGCAGGGCCGGGCCGAGGGAGTACACCAGCAAGCTACACGCAACGGTTGTAAATAATTCAGGCGTCGATTTCGTGCCGCATGACCTCCGGCGCACGGCAGCGTCATTAATGACTGGCATGGGGGGTTCACGTCTGACCGTCTCGAAGCTGCTCAACCACGTCGAGACCTCGATCACTGCCGTCTACGACCGGCACAGCTACGACCAAGAAAAGCGGCACGCCCTTGATGTTTGGGCGTCGCGGCTTGAGCAGATTTTGAATCCGAAGAAAGCCGATGATCGGGGCAACGTGGTTCTATTGAAAGCCTAACGAATCGGCAGGGCAGGGCGACGGCCTGAAAGCGTGGACTCCGCACCGCGTTCCCTGCCGACACTTTGCGGACGCCCACGGGGGTCATTGTGGTAGAAAAAATATCATGGCAACGTGCAGTCGAGGTTGTGCAGCGATCAGCGGAGTACCTGCGCAAGCAAGCGGCGTTGGCGGTTTGGGAAAAAGCTCGCAACGACGCTCTCGGGGGCCTAACCGAGGCGTATTGGAATGCTCGATTGCAGAGGGTAGAAGCTGCGCAAATCAAGGCTCTCGCCGATGAGTTGAACGCAGCGGACGAGGCGTTTGACAAAACCAATCCGAAACCGCAGGTTGCGGACGCAGAGCGGATGCTGTGCGAGGCAGTTGCAGACGAGAAAATCGAGGTCTGGGACCAAACGAACACAAGACTTCCCGCAGGGCCATTCAAAGACATTGATAACGGAGCACGACCGCTGAACGTGTGGCTAGATGCGCAAAAAGTCGAAAAAACATTTCCGCAAGAGGGGGCGCAAGATCGCAAAGTTGGCCGTCCAGGCGTGTCCTGTACCGCGATGAGGCTTTACAAACATCGGCGTGAGGTGGGTGAAGCTCTTGCTGCAACGCAACTGAAGGAGGCCGAGGCCGTAATTGCTTCATGGCCGAAAAGCGAGAAATGCCCTCAAGCGGAAACCGTGTCGGGCCACATTTCAATTCAATATCAAATCGATAGCCGAGCCGATAAACTATAAATTACCTGTGAGTTTATCGGCCTATATATCCGGTCGCAAGAACGGAAAGATCACCTTGTAACGCGATGAATTGCTCGTCGCACTGCGAGGTGAAAATGGGTCGAGACGACAAAATTGTCCGTTTGCCGGACGTTATAGCGAGGACGGGTCTTTCCAGCGTCACCATCTGGAGAAAAGAGCGCGCGGGCACATTCCCCGGCTCGGTCAAACTCGGTGCCAACTCGAAAGGCTGGTACGAATCCGAAATTGCAGCTTGGTTGGAAAACCTGCCCCGCGTGGCCCACGCCAGAGCGGAGGCCGCATAACCATGGCCCCCCAAAAGAGAAAGGCCGCCCCCGACAGGACGGCCCTCCCAAACACACACAACAACGTCAGCAGTATTGACCAATTCGGCGGGAATTTCAAGCCCATCGGCGACGTGGCCGGGCCGCTGATTCTGGCTTCTGGAAAGCTGGCTATCGAGCGGCACGTTGAGCACGCGGCCGACCGGCGCACGTCATCTGAGCAAGCTGCGTGGCACCTGGAACAGGCGTCCCGAATTTCGCTGTCAATGGAAGCGTGGGGCAAATCGGCCGTGATCGGCGGTGCGGAATGACCGCCATGTTCTCAGAGCTATCCAGCGCGATGGCCGCTACCCGGGGCAACGCCGAATCCCTCGCGTTTCTTCGTTTTACGCTGGGCATACCCACCCGGTTCCTAAGTCCATTAGGTATCGCTTGCGGGAGGATTCATCCGCATGAAGGCGGCTCGTTCGATTGGTCCGATGATCGTACCGGCACCCCCGCCGTCATTATGCCGTCGCAATTTCCCGTCACCGACATCAATGACGACCTCGCGGGATATCTGTCCGAATTGATGGACCCTGACGACCTGATTGCGGTAGACGCCCGCGACCCGGGCCGCTGGTGGTCACGGCGCGGTGATGCCCTGTTCTTGAACGAAACCGCAATTCGTTACAGCCAGTTTGTGAATACGCCGCTCAACCTGTTCAGCGACCCCCTGGCCTGGATGCGGGCGGCTGGTGCCGGTGGGGTTATTGATTGGAAAGTTGGTGCCGTGGTGGTGGATTGGGGCCGTTTGCAGCCATACCATTTGTCGGGTATTCCCCGGGCTGTCTGCGGCAGCATCGCACTGGCGGAGCGCATCCAATCGATACTGCGGCCGCCCAGCCTCCCCGAGCTTCATGTTGCCGCCGCTGCGGTGGGGGTGGCGGCATGACGACATCCGTCCCGCTCTCGCAAGCGCGTTCGCAGCGGCCAACGGTCGAAGGAAGCCGCAAAGCTTGGCTACACCTTAATGGTCCGATCCGCGCGTCATATTTGGCGGGAAAGCCAGTGCCGCCTCGCGAGTGGGCCGTTGATGGCTTGGTGCCGTTCAAATCGGTCACGCTATTCAGCGGCGACGGGGGCAGCGGCAAAAGCACCCTGGCGCTTCAACTTTGCTGCGCAACGGTCCTTGGCCGATCTTGGCTTGGCCGGGAGACGAGAGCCGGACGTGCGGCATACGTTTCCTGTGAAGACGATCAAGGCGAGCTACACCGCCGCCTTGACGCGATTTGCGGCGCAGAGAACTGGGGGATTGGCGATCTCAGCGGCCTCGAACTGTTCGACCGAGTCGGTCTCGACAGCGCAATTATGTATCGAGGCAAAGGCTTTGGCGAAGTCGAGGAGTCGCCGTGGTGGATCGGGTTTTCAAATTGGGTGGTCGAAAACCAGCCGGGTTTGATCGTCCTCGACTCCCTCTATGACTTTTACGGCAACTTCTCTCAGCTAGACATGGGGACAGCCCGCATGTTCATGGGCCGCCTGCGCGAACTTGCGAAGGATTCCGGGTGCGCGATTATGGTTTTGTGGCACCCCTCAAAGAGCGGGCTGGAAAGTGGGGACGGGACGAGCGGTAACGTCGCCTTCAGGAACGCCAGCCGGTCGATGTTGTACTTAGAAAAAGACAGAGACGGCGGTCTTGATGCGCCTTTGACGCTGAAGGGGAAAAAGTCAAACTATGGCCCAGCAGCGGAGGAAGTGCTGGTTCGCTGGGAAAATGGCCGGTTTGTCCCCGTGGTTCAGACAGGCTCGGAGAGCGGCGCTTTAGGCGGCATTAGTCGGCGTAATGCCGAAACCGCCTTTTTGGACGCACTGGACGCGGCAACGGCGCAAGGAAGACCCGTATCGCACTCAAAGGGTGCAAATTTCGCTCCAAAGATTTTCGTCGGTATGCCCCAGTCCGCAGGTTTCAAAATATACGACCTAAACCGGGCGATGGAGCGCCTCTTTGCCAATGGTCTGATCGAGGTCGGACAGGTGGGCACTTATGCCTCGAATCGTCACCCCAAAATGGGCCTCCGTCGCAAGGTGTCGTCATCCCAGGATGGAGGGCAATCCGATGTCTAATCGCTGCGCAAAAACTCACCCCCTCTGCGCAAAAACTTTTGATAACCCTTTGAAATCATTGCGCTCAACAGGGGTGCGCAAAAACTTCGTTAATTGCGCAAAAGGGTCTGATAACCCTTTGAAATCATTGCGCAAAAACTTGCGCTCAACACTCACCTATATCCCCTTCGGGGATAGAGGGGGTTCCTATGAGACCCCCTCCCTCTCACCCGCCCAGATAAAAGCAATCACATCGGCCTGCGGATTCCGCCCGGCCGCAATGCAACTTTTTTCCGCCAAGCCAATCGCCGTTGCCGAGGCATTTGGACCGGGTGCCGTTTCGATGTTGGTTCCCGTTCGCAGCGAACAAGCGATGTTCGTTTGCGCTGACCCGAGGTGCGTGGCTTCCGTGGAAGCGGGCGTGATTTTGATCTTGGCGTTTCAAGACGCGGGTGATCTGTCCACGGTTACCCGGATGGTTGATGGCCTCGACTGCGAACTCCCCACACCCCATCAAGCGCCCGGGGGCGTCCAATGACCCGCCGCCCCTCACGTCGCCAAATCGCCCGCGCCATAGCGGCACAGGCCCCCGTCAATCGGGCGGAAACGGGTGCGGGAGACTCGAAAGCGGGCTGTCCGCTATCTTCCCGGTGTTCACGAGACGTTACGTGAACTGTACGGGGCTAGAAACGGTTTTTACGAAAGGACTGAAAATTGACTGGTTCTGAAAAATCAGGCGGGAAGCAGGGCAGAGCTCACCTGTTCAAACCGGGACAATCCGGCAACCCCAAAGGCAAGCCGAGAGGTGCCCGCCATCGCCTGACGCTGCTCGCCGAAAAGCTGATGGACGATCAGGCCGAAGCAATCGTTGAATCCGTGATCAAGGCGGCCAAGGCCGGGGACATGGTGGCCGCCCGCTTGATCCTCGAACGCGTTTCGCCGGTTCGCAAGGGCCGCACCGTTCAATTCGCCCTGCCTGCGGTCGAAAAAGCAGACGACGTGCTTGGTGCCCTCGGTTCCGTGATTGCGGCAGTCGCCAGTGGCGAGTTGACGCCCGACGAGGGAGCGACCATCGCCGGGCTATTGGAAGCAAAGCGCCGCGCCATTGAAACCGTGGAATTCGAAAACCGTATATTGGCCTTGGAGGAAAAGAAATGATCGCAAGTAAAGAACGACGGCTTAATCAACTTGAGAAAGACTCCGGTAACGGTCGTTTAGTGTGTCTCTGGGTAGAGACAGCAGGGCAAGTGTCTGAAGCTCGTGCGCAACACAGGATCGACCACCCAGAAGATGCAAACGCCAAAGTTATTGTTGTTATTGGCGGTATACCTTAAACCAGTGAAGGAAGTACTTATCGTGGATAATCAAAAACTTGACCAACTGTATTTTTTAGCTCAGGCCCGCCGCAACAGCCTGGGGGCCGATCCGGACGATGTTTTCCTGACAACCTCGCACCGTCAGGACGATTCCGGGTGGGCGGAGGTCCAAGCGGCACGGCTTGATCGCAGCTTCGACCAGCGAGAGGTTTGCGCCGCCGTGGCCGATCTGACGGCGTTGCTGGCGCTGCACAACTTGACGTGGAAGGGCGTTCTGACCGACGCAATCGCGGCGAAACTGCCCCGACCGCAAGCGGCGTCGACATCAGCGCCAACGCCCGCGACGGGCGAGCTTGATTCCTTAACCCTGCAATACAACGCGCAGACCACGCGCAACCCGTCCGCGCTCGAAAACAACGCAGGCGCAAGGGCGCTTAGCACGGGCGGCGAAAACATTATCCACCTGCGACCGGGACGCAGCAACGCCCCGACCCACCATCCCGAAAACCTAGGAGCTTAGAGCGATGACCAATATTCCTGAAAACGGCGCGGGCGGGTTTGTTCCGTCCGTCCTTCCCAACGGCTTCCAGACGACGCAGGCGAATCCTAACGACTTCGGTGCGCAGGTCGGGCAGGCGAATATGGCGTCTGCCCAGATGGTCGGGCAGGGAGCTAACGACTTCGGGGCGCATACCATTCACATGCAGGATTTAGCCAATGAAGCGGCGGCGACGGCGGCGGATAGCTTGGCGTCCAACCGGGTCAACGATTACCTCTACAACCCGAGAACCGGGCTTCTGGCGAAGCAAGGCGCGGACGCTGTGGACGCCTGGGGCGAACGCGGGCTAGGCGTGCAAAGCGATCTGTCTTCGATTTACAGCGCGGTGCGGGGGACGTTGACCAATCCCGAAGCGCAGCGCCAATTCGACCAGAGGTGGATACGGACGCAATCCTACGCCATGAGCACGGCGGCAAGCCATGTCGGACAACAGAACCGGGTTTACCTCGGCGCAGTCCAGCAAGCGAACGTCGAGGCCCAGATCAACACGGCGGCACTGAATTGGAACAACCCCGACGCCTTCGGAATGGCCCTTGAAAACATCACGTCGGCAACGCTCAAGCAGGCACAAACCCAAGGATTTGGAGACAGTCCCGATGTCGTCAATCAGTTGTACCGGCAAAACTTCGACAAGGCGTGGACCGCCCGAATCAAAACGATGGCGAGTACCGACCCGCAAGGCGCACAAAGCCTTCTTGACAAAGTGGCAGAGAGCAACGTCAAATTCACGATGACGGGGCCGGACGGACAGCCGGTGCAGGTCCAGGCACGCCCGCCTTCCGGCGTGACGGCGGCGCAGTTGCAGCAGTTTGTAGCGCCGCAGGTTCGCGCCGTGCAGGCCAAGAATTTGGCAACATCCATCATGGCCGGGCAGCCCGGGGGCGACTCGACGACTGACAACAATCCCGGCAATCTGCGGGCTGGTCCGGACAGTTTTCAGACGTTCGCCTCGCCCGAGGACGGGGTTGTCGCCACGGCCAACAATTTGCGCGTGTACCCGGCAAAGTACGGCGCGGACACGCTGAATGCCATAGCCGCGAAATGGGCACCCAGAGGCGACGGCAACAACGACCCGTCCACATGGGCGGCGAACGTCGGTAAGATCGCCGGTATCGATCCCGATGCAAAACTGGACATGAACGACCCGACGCTGTTGACCGCCTTGATTCCCGCCATCGCGCGGCAAGAGAAAGGCCCGGACAAGGCAAAGGCGTTCGACCCCGCTACCGTTCAAATCGGCGTTGATCGGGCGTTCGGCGGCGAGCATGTAGCGGGTGGACCGTCGACGGCCCCTACCTCAGACCGCCCCACGGCGCATTTGTCGGATTGGCTCGCCCAAGCCGATGCGGCCACGGATCACGATCCGATTTTGCGCGATCAAGTCCGCTCGGAAATCATGACCCGGACGAACCAGATCGACGCCGGTATCAATCAAAACAACCGTGCAGCCCGTGACACGTTGCTAGTGGCGGCGTTGGGCAATCAGCCGGGGGCACCCAAACCCACCGACCTTGACGGGCTGCTAAACACGCCACAAGCGCGTCAGGCATGGGCGGACGCACAACCGGAAACTCAACGCGGTATCCTGACGATTTTGGACCAGAACGCAAAGCAGACGGATGTACCCATGACGGACGCGGCTGTTTCGCGGTGGCATGAGATTCAGGGCCTGCGGGCCGAAGACCCGGATGCGTTCATGGGTCTAAACCCGGTTTCCCCGGATAACGCGGTGCTGCCACTCAACTTGAAACTGCAACTCGCGAACCAGCAAGCGACCATGGACAGGCGTTCAACAGCCGATCAGTCCAAGCAAATCCGTTGGAACTCGGCGCTGTCGACGGTGCGCGATATCACCGATGCAGCCAATCTCGACCGGTCGTCAGCTAACGACGACGGCAAAAAGTCTTGGAATACCTTCGCCGGGGCGTTTCAAGGCGCAATCGACCAGTACCAGCAGGATAACGGCAAGCTGCCCGGCAACACGGACCTTCGAAACATCGCCTCGGACTTGGTGGCGCCGGTCCACATCAAGACCCCATGGTATCGACCGGATGAAACAGTCCGGGCCTTCGCCGTTCCTGCCGGGACCGATCCTCAATCGGTCTATCGCGACATCCCCGACGCCGACCGTGTTTCCCTGGTCAACGCCTGGACAGCCAAACATGGATCGCCGCCATCCGAAGCCCAATTGCAGGGCTTGTATCAGACACTTACCGCCACCAAAAGGACCGCCAACAAATGAACGATTCCGCAAACCCCTATTCCGCCGCCGTAGACGCCTTTGACACCAATCAGGGGGTGCCGACACCAGCCAACGATTCTATTGACTCAGGTGAGTCTAAAATCGGCCCTGGCGTTGATCCTTATTCCTCGGCTGTGGATGCCTTCGACCAAGCCCGAGAAACCCAAGCCCGCGCCCTGAATGTGTCGGTGCAACGTGGCGACCCGGATAAGGCCGCCCGCGCCCTGGACATCTCCCAACAACTCGGAGTCCCGGCTCCTGCCGTTCAGCAGCAATTGCCGCAATTCGAGGAACGCCTTGCCCCGGTTAAGTCGTCGTCAATCCTGTCGAAAAACCCGATTTTGCAAAACTGGTTAATCAACAATCCCGATCATGCCAAGATCGGCGGCGACGACTTTGACAGCCTAGACGGAATCTCGAAAACCTTCCGTGCCTGGACGCAGGGAATGGACGCCGGGGCGGCTGCGAACGAACGCGCTCGGTTGGAATATCAAGGGCTGGCCGGTCCTCTGTCGACCGACACCAAAGCGCGGATCGGCGACATTGACCAGCAAATGCAGTCGCAGGAAACCGGCACCTATGGCAATCGCTTTCTGAACGCCGTTAATTGGGTGTCCCGCAACATCGTCGGCGGCCTTTACGACCAAGCCAAGCAGTCCACCCCCCTTGCCGCAGAAGGTGCGGGCGTTGGTGCCGGTATTGGCGCTGCCGCAACGGGCTTGCCGTCAGTCGGGACGCTGGCCCCCGTTGGTGCCGCTACAGGCGCTGTTGTCGGCGCGGGCGCTGGGTTCGGCGCTGGTTTCTATTCGGATTCCTTCAAGATCGGTGCCGGTCAGCTTTTCGACCGGCTTAGTCAAACTCGCGGCCCCAATGGCGAACCGATGGACCCGAACATCGTCGAGGGCGCGTCTGTTCTCGGCGGATTGATGTACGCCGGACTGAATACTTTCGGATTGGGCAAGGTCGGGGTGGCGCCTATCGAGTCTGCGGCTAAATCGTTTGCAGCCGATGCCATCTCCGAAGCGCTGACCCGTCCGACCGTTCAACAGGCGGTTGGCCGATTTATGGGGGAAGTCGCCAAGGGCGGTTCGCAGGGTGCCTTGTTGGGCGCTGCCATCGAGTCCAGCATGGTCGGTGCGGAACAATCTGCACGCGCCTTGTCCGGGTTTTCGGATGTTGCCAACGACCCGCAACAGCGCCAGGAGGCGATTGACCGGATCGCGGACAGCGCTGAGCAAATGGCGTTTCTGGCGGGGGCTACGCACGCTATCCCCGGTGGCGTTTCGTTCATGCGGGATACGGCGAACGCACGGCAAGCGGTGATTGATGCGAAAGGCCTGCAAGACCTTCAGGACGGAGTTGCTACCTCCAAGACCGCAAGCCGGTCGCGGGATGCCGTCTTGTCGTTCCTGAAGCAACAGGCGGACGGCTCGCCGGTTGAAAACATCGGCATTCCCGGCGCAAAGGTTCAAGAACTGTATCAAAGCCTAGGACTTGACGCCTTCGACCTCGCCCATCACGACGATCCTGTTTTCGGTTTCGTCGATGACATGCCCGAGCAGCTTCACCAAGCCCTGACCACGGGCGGGGACGTGCAAATCCCGACGGCGGACTTTCTGGCGCACCTGTCGGGGACGCCGGTCGCTAATCGGTTGTTGCCGGACGTGCGTGTCCGGCCCGATGGCATGACGCTAAGAGAAGCGCAGGAGTTCGAGCAGAACAAACCGGCTATCCTGGCTCAACAGGCCGGGGCGCTGCGGGATGCGGTGAATAGCGCAGTGGCTGCCGGTGAACCGGTCGACCGGGTGCGCAACGACGTTACCGCGCAACTGCGCAATGCTGGGGCTACCGGCGATGAAGCAAACCAGGACGCGGCCTTGGTTGCCGCCCGATATTCCGCCCGCGCCCATCGCATGGACGGTGCCGTGGGAAACGCCTGGGATGCCTATCAAAGTTCTGGCCTCAACGTCCAACGAGAATTAACCGACAATAGGTTAACTGACGTTCCGGTTGATCACCTGGACATGCTCATAAACGCCCTGCGCAACGGCACCAAGCTTCCGAGCGACAAGGACATTTACGGCCCTTCCCTGGCGGAATTCATCGCCAGAAACGGCGGTGTCGATGACGTGGGCGGCGAGTTCCACGACATGGGGGCCGATCAATGGCACAAGGACAAGCCTGGGATGCCGCGCTTGGTTCATGCCGTTGCCGACGACGGCGCGGGTAACTCGTTACCGGGCGTCGATGCGGTCAAGTCTGAACGCCACCCGGATTCGGTAACGCGACACGCCTGGGAAAGCGGCTATTTCCCTGATCATGGCGACGAACGTCCAAGCTCGGACGATCTGTATTCCGCTATCCGTGATGAGATGGCGGGCAATCCTCGCTATGCCGGGACCATCAATGAGGGCAAGCTTGGTTTTCGTACCGGCGTTCAGAACCTGGACGCGGCGCTTCGGGAAATGGGCGTCGATCCGTCGAAGCTGAGCAACCCGGAAATCAAGAACGCTATCAAGAAATGGCGTGCCGAGGGCGAAACCGGACGGGAGTTTCACCAGCCGGTGAATGAGGGCGTCAATCTCGACCAGCACATGACCGTTGTTGACGTGCCGAAGGTTGCGTCCGGAGATTGGAAGGGCGAGCGCGGCGCGGCGTTGACTAATCGTGTCGGCAAGGCCGGTATCGACCTGAAAAACCCGGACATGCCCGGTGACGTTCATTTAAGCTCCAACGACTGGAAACATGCGGTGCAGAGCTTCCAAAAGTCCGTGGATGCTGTCGGCCATGATGACGCGGCCCTTGCGCATTTTGACGCCAGCCGGATGCTACCGGAACTGTTCAGCGAATCGGCGCTAGTGGAGTCGCATGACGCGACAAAGCCAAATGAGCCGGATGTTGAAAAAGTGCATCGGTTTTTTGCGGCCATGGGTCATGGCGATGATCGCTACGCCGTCAAGTTGACAGTCGAGCAATACAAGGATGGCAGCGGCGCTCTTGTCGTCGATGGCGTCAAGAAGCTCGACAAGCTCCATGACATGCACTTGGCCAAGAAAATGCCCGCAGAGGGGACGTTCGAGAGAACCCCAGATGCGGGCGCTTTGTCTCAGCTTCAGCCGCAGACCCCATCTCTTGAAAACATCGGGACAAGTGACACTGTGACGGGAGTAACCCTGCGCGATCTTATCCGGGGCGTCAAGGGTGAAGATGGTCACGACTATGCCCAGAACGAACGGGGGAAAATCCGTCTGACCGATGGCAAGGCTATGGTGTCTCTTTTCCAAAATGCGGATAGGTCAACCTTCCTTCATGAGATGGGGCATTTGTGGTTGGACGAACTGGTGCGCGATGCCCAGCACCCGGACGCGCCGCAGGGTCTTAAGGACGATTTGAGCAAGGTTCTGGACTGGTTCGGCGTTGACCATCCCGACAAGATCACCGATGACCAGCATGAGAAATTCGCCCGTGGCTTCGAGCATTACCTCATGGAAGGCAAGGCCCCGTCCTCCGAACTGACCGGCGCGTTTGCGAAGTTCAAGACGTGGTTAACGGCGATCTATCGGACGGTCAAGAACCTGGGCGCTCCGATCAATTCCGACATTCGCGGTGTGATGGATCGCCTGCTTGCGACCGACGACGAGATTGCGTCCGTTCGGCAACAGCAACGCCTCAACCCGATCTTCGCCGACGCCAAGGCCGCCCACATGACCGAAGCGGAGTTTTCGGCCTATACCCGCAAGATTAAGGAGGCTCAGACCCAAGCCGAGGGCAAGGTTCTGGAAAAGGCCATGGCCGATATTCGCCGGTCACAGACGGCGGAATGGAAGACCGAATCCGAAGCCATGAGGCCGGAAGTGGATGCCGATCTGCGTCGTCGTCCCGATCTTGCCGCCGATCATTTCCTAAGAACGGGGACGGATTTCAGCAACCCGGACAGTGAGGCGGCGACGCTGCATCGTCTGTCCCGCCGTGATCTGGTCGAGATGTACGACGGCAATAGTTCAGTGATTGACGCCCTGCCGCGTGGCGTAACCGGCGCGAAGGGTCTGCATCCCGAATTGGCGGCGGAACTGCTCGGTTATCGGTCGGGCGACGATCTGGTCAAAGGCTTGATGAGCTTGGAAGCGCAACGGCGGGATATGGCCCGAGAAATCGGCCGGAAATCGGTTGGGCCGGGTGAGCATTTCGCCCGGTTGGTCGATGAGGAAACCGCACGCCGGATGAATGAGCGGCACGGCGGCGCATTCGATACCGGGGCCATCGCCGACGCGGCCATGAAGGCGATTCACGGGAAAGCCCAAGTTGATGTCCTGGCGACGGAGATGAAAGCCCTTGCGCGTCAGGTTGGCGTGACGCCTTTGACCTTGGATCATCTCAAAGGTTGGGCGGCCTCTCAGGTTGCCGACATGCCCACCCGTCAAGCGGTCAGTTCGTGGCGGTTCGAGCGGGGCGAGGCCAAGGCCGGACGAGCGGTCGAAGCTGCCTTGATGAAGGGTGATATCCGGGGGGCGTTCGTCGCCAAACAACAGCAAGTCATCAATCATCTGATGGCCGCTGAAACCCAACGCGCCGCCGAAACCTTCGACAAGGGCGACAGGCTTTTCAATTCCATGATGAGCAAGCGGGCGGTGCCGTCAATCGACCAGCCGTACCTTGACCGCATTCAACAGATGCTGGCTCGGTTCGGTTATGACCATCCCCGCCGCCAGCCCACCACCTTCGGGGAAACCCTGGCGCAGTGGATCGGCAATAAACAGGCGGAAGGCTGGGATTTGATAACCCCGTCCTTCTTGTTGGATGAAACCTTGTCCAAGCCGGTGCGCGATCTGCCTTACGACCAGTTTCAGGGCCTTAAAGATGCGGTCGAGAACTTGGAACACGTCGGTCGGCGTGAACGGGAAGCGACTATTGACGGTAAGAGAATCGACTTCGGCGCACTCCGTCAGCAAGCCGTTGACCAGACTTCGGCGCTGCCGGACCTGTCCAAGTCGCGGGCGGCGACACCCGGAAAACCGGGCATGGGAATCCGTGAAGATATTTTCCGCTTCAAGTCGTTTGTGCGGTCCATGCGGGCCTCAATGGAAAAGGTGGAACAGGTCGTTGACTTGTTGGACGGCGGCGATCCAAACGGCGTCTTCAATCGCGCTGTGTGGCGTCCGCTCTCCGATGGCCTGGGTAAGCGTTCGGATTGGGAGGGGAAGTTGTCCGACCATTTCCGCGAACTGGCCAACGCCAAGGAGCGGGAAACCCGGAACATGGACAAGCTCTTGCCCGGCGATCATGGCTTGATCGATCCGGAGACGGGCGAACCCATGGAACTGACCCAAAAGAACATCCTCGGCATAGCGCTGCACACGGGGACGGAAGACAACTTCGACCGCCTTACCCGTGGTTACGGTTGGTCGCGCGATGGGGTCATGACCGCCCTGGACAAGCATATGATCAAGGAAGATTGGGACTTGGTTCAACACACCTGGGATGCGTTCGAAAAGACGTGGCCGGAAGTGGCGGAACAGGAACGCCGGTCGTCGGGCATTGTCCCGGAGAAGATCGAACCCCGCGCCGTGGATACCGCTTTCGGGCCGTATCGGGGCGGGTACATGCGGATTGAGTACGATCCTATCCGGTCGCCCGATATCGCGCTGCGCAAGGCCCGCGATAGCGATCTGTTCGAGTCCAATTACACCAGGGCGACGACTAGCCACGGTTTCACCATCGAGCGCAAGGAGGGTGTCAATCGTCCTATTTGGCTGGATTTCGACCGTGTTCCGTCGTTGCTGCGCGAGGTCGTGCATGATTTCTCGATGCGCGATCCCATCACGGAAGTGAACCGGTTCTTGACCGATGATCAGGTCAGAAAGGCCATTGTCGATAAGCTGGGCGTCGAGGTGTACGACCAGTTCCGCCCGTGGCTCAAGTCCATCGCCAATGACCGGCTTTCGGATGTGCGGGAGCTTGCCACCTATCAAAAAATCTTCCGCTGGGCACGGTCGACGGCAACCATGGTCCGCTTGGGCTACAACATCAAAACCGCCATTCTCCACGGCGGAACGGCGGCACAGAACAGCGTCGGTGAACTCGGTTACCATTGGGCCAAAGACGGCGCGGCGTCGTTCTTCGGCTCCCCTGAGAAAATGCGGGCGGCGACGGCTTTCGTTCAAGAGCGGTCCAGTATGATGCGCCACAGGATGGATGAGTTCGACCGGGATGTTCGGGAACGGCTGCAAGAGATGATGGACAAGGGCGGTGTCGATAGATCGGGCGAAGGTGTCTTGAATTATGTCAAAGACGCGGTTTCGACCCTGGGCGAAGGCCGGGTCATGCCGATTGCACGGGACTGGCAGCGCAGCGGGTTTCACCTGCTGGGGATGCTGGATCAAGGCTCGGCAATACCGACCTGGATCGGCGGTTATCACAAGGCCATGTCCGAAGGGATGAACCCGGAAGACGCTGGGCAATACGCCGATAAGGTCGTTCGCAATGCCCATGGTGGTGGCCGGATTATGGACATGGCCGAGGTGATGCGCGGCAATGAATTCTGGAAGTCGGTCACGATGTTCATGACGTTCTGGAATCACTTCGTTAACCGTCAGATTGATCTTGGACGGCGCATCGGAAGGCTGACGCAGGGGCAGGCGAACATGGCCGATGTGAGCGCAATCGTTCATCGGTCGTTCTGGTACATCCTGCTTCCGTCCCTGTGGCATGGCTTCATTTCCGGAGGCGGTAAACAAGGCGACGACGAAGGTTGGGCAACGTGGGCGGCCAAGGAAATCGGATCGACCATGTTCAATGGTATTCCGGTCGTAAACCACATCGTCGACGCGTTTACCAACCAGCGTGATTTCAGTATGTCGCCAGCCGGTGACGTGGTGAATACGCTCATGAAATCGGGTCAGGATGTCGCCCATCTGATGCACCTGATGCCGGGTCATGTGAGCGATAAATGGGTCAAGCACACCATCGAAACGCCGGGATACATCTTCGGGATTTCCGGGGCCGGTCAGGTCGGTAGGACAGTGCAGTACATGCACGATGTCTATACCGGGCAGGAGAATCCGCACGGCGCGGGAGAATTCCTTAAGGGGCTGGTGTACGGGCCAAGTCCGAAGTGATCGATCTGACTTTGGAGGGCGGGAAGAAACCCGCCTTATCCATTCAACGAACAGAGGCTATCGAGCCTAGGTGTGCTTCTTCATCGACGGACAGACGGCATGTTCCGGGTCCCACCACAGGATGAGCATAACGCTGTTATCCATTCGGCACCAAACACGTTGCTTTCCTGTGAGGCGAAAGGACATAAGCTCGTCAATGTCGTCATGCTGGATCGTCTCTAGGCGGGTCTGGGCGGCCTTGCTGAGTTTCGATATCTCAACCGGGTGGCTGCCTTGGGCGCGTATCTCGGTTTCTTCCATCGTCTCGAACCGATGGAGCTTTTCCATGGCCTCTTTGTAATCTGCTGGTTCAGCCAAGTCAGACCATGCGAATGGGCCGTTTCGATCCGCTCGCTGAAACAGCCAAGCGTCGCTATATTGAAGGGGGCTGTACAGTACGCAGCCCCTTTTCACGCAGTGTGTGAAATCTCGCGGACCGCCTGACGATCCGCGTGATTCGTTGTGCTGATTATGCGCCCTCTATGGCGATGATCCCTATGCCGCCTGAACGCGATCCCAACCGCGCAGATCGCTGCCAGAGCCGATGCCACGCTGGGCAATCCTCTCAAAGACAACAGAATCGATCCCGACCATATCCGAGCGTAAGATTTGCATGTGGGCAATTTCGGCATGGTCATAGCGCAGGGTGGGGACGGCCTTGTGCAACAGGGCGCAAGCGTTGTGCCGCAGCAGCTTTTCCGTGACCGATCCTGTTCCGGGGCAGCCGTTTTCCCACCGCGAAATCATTTCGGGGCTGACATCCATAGCGGCGGCAAACTGGCGGCCGTTCATGCCTAAAGCCTTGCGGATAAAGCGCACCTCTTCCCCGCTCAACTGCACGGGGATAAGGGAGCGAACCATGGCGATAGCCTTGTACAGGTTTTGGCTGTCGGGCATCTCAAAGGTTTCATCGCCGCATTCGTTGCAATACTCGCGGATGACGGCATTCTTGATGACCACGGGCAGACCGCCAATGGTCTCGCTATATTCGGGCAGCACTTCGGCGCGCAAACGCCCCATCCCGCAGGCCCCGCATTTTGTTTCCGTCATTTTCATCTCCACGTTTTACTCATTTTTCCCAAGCGGTAATGATTTTGACCAGGATGCGATCTTCATAGACAACGGCGACAACCTCAATCTTTCTGCCGTCTATGTCGCTACCAACGCAATTCCATGTGTCTTCAAAACCGATCTGTTCCACGCGAACGACGCGGGCCAGTTTGAGCGCATGCTCCACATCCGGCCTTTCGATCTTGTCTTTTCGCATTTCATCCAGGGCATGGCCGGTGTACTTGAACCGACAGGATGAATTGGACGCCAGGGCACGGATGCGTTTCGTTTCGCTGGGGAACGTCGGTTGAGGCAACGTAAGCGTCTTTCGGGAAGTGGGGTTACAGGTAAGCAGTGTCAAGCAAGATTGATCTTAGATCAAGGTAAAAATACACATAGTGCGTAAATTACCGGCCATGAACGACAAAAATCACGCTAACCATTGATCTAATATCAATACACTCTAGCATTGATGGCGAGGCCTTCCGGCCCCCAGGCCAGGGCAGGGATGGTCATTCTGTTTACCCCTTCCCCCGGGGCCGCCTCTTCTGCCCGATCCGTTCGCCCTCTTTCCGTTCAACGTACAGCTTACCCGCCTTCATGGCCTCGGCACGGTTGATATAGGTGCCGCATTCAAACTGTTGGCCGTCGAAGGTGACGACAAGGGCGAACTTGCCGGGGGCGGATTCGGTGTTGGTGATGGTTGGATTAGGGGATTCAGAATGTGCTCCCTTTGATGCAATCACCATCCTGGTAGGAAAGTTTGAACTTAAAAAATTGGTTGCATGCAGATTGGGAACTAAAGGTAAAAGAAACACGATACCGTCCCCCGCCAAGGCAAGTCGCATTCCAATGCGATACATTGCCAATTTGGCCGCAAACCATCGTGGCCACGCAATCAGCTTCCATTCTTGATGATACTGTCAGTTCGCCTTGCATCTATTCCGCCCCCCTCAACCGTACACCCGGGCCGCCCGTTGGACTCGACTGACCGGCATTCAGAAATTCCACCCCGGCTGTCATAAAGGCGGCTTCAATTTTGCCCAAGGTACTCCCCCGCGCATCCGTGCTGCCTCGTTCAATATTCTTGATGCTGATTTCAGATACGCCTGACGCCTCGGCTAGATCGGTTTGTTTCCAGCCAAGGAGAGAGCGGGCGGCGCGTATTTGGGCGGGGCTAATCATGACCGCAGAGTAGCAGATAATGGGTGAATTGGAAGACATTAGGATACCCCACGTATATTTGTTGTTGAGGTTTCCTAACATATACGCTAAGGTCTGTTTTGTAAACATAAACACATTTATGATATCTCTTGCGTATAAAAAACGGGTTGACGTGTGCTTTAACATACTCTAGGTTTGTTTTTGTAAACACCAAGGACACAAGCAAATGACACTTCCCATGACCCGCTCTGAAATCTTCCACACCGCTTGGAAAATGGCCCGCTCTTGGAAGTCGGGTTATCCGACCATCCGCGCCGCGTTCGCTGTTGCCCTCCGCAATGTTTGGGAAATCGTCAAGGTGGTCATGGCCGAAACCGCACCGCGTCCGGTTGTTGCCGCTCCCGTGCGGTCGGAATGGGCCAACAGCAACGTCCATCGCGCCGCCGCTGTCGCCCGTGCTGGTGGGTCTCGTTGGAGCAACAGCCCGACTTCGTTCAACTGGTAAGAAAGGAAATGGCTATGACCCATGGCTTTCAATTATCCAACCTTGCCGACGCAATCGCCGTGATGCGCGGCGCAATCCGGCGCGGGGGCAATTACGAGGCTCTCCGCGAATACTGCGACATGCTCACCTATGGCGACCTGGATACCGTTCAACTGGACATCCTGACCGGCATGGTAGAGCGCCGCATCCGCAGGGCGGTTGTGGTTCAGATCGAGGAATTGCCGTGCGCCGTCTAATCGCAAGTTTCTTGATCCGGCTGGCCCGGATCATCAACCCGCCCCGAATCGTCGGGGTGGTTTCAGTCTGTCCCGTTGGCAAGTGCTGGCGGGCTTAATCAAGGAGGAATAGACATGAGTAACAAAGAGGCCTTGGACATACTGCGGGACGTGGAACACGATATCCATAGCATCAAAAATATTGCCCGGATTATCATGCACATCTCTGCGAGCGCACATCAAGTCGACCGCGACGACTTGGACCCCATTGTGTCCATGCTGTTCGACCTGGGTAAACGCCTTGAAGACGCTTTTGGGGCTGCCTGGGATAAGGGGTGTAAACAATCATGAGCAACATGAACCATATCGCCGCCGCCGTGGGGGAAAGCGCAGTTGGTTGGGCTGGAACCCCGTGTAATTTCATTTCCTACCAGCTTCACGACATCATGCAGCTGTGCAATCTGCTGATCGATTTGAGCAGCCAAAAGGACGATCCTGTTGATTCGGAACACGTCAGCGTGTTGGCCGACAACATCTTGAAGAAGGCCGAGGTGATACACGCGGCATATGAAGCGGACGCCGGGAAACTGGCGGAACATGATCAGGCGTAAACATCATGGGGTGGTCAATGCGACGGGGCGTAATCAAGCGCCCCGCTTCGTCATGCTGCCCCATTACCTATTACGCTGTCCGGCTTGGCGGGCCTTGTCGCCGAATGGCAAGGCCGTCTTGCTGGCGATCTGGGAGCGCCACAACGGATCGAACAACGGGACGATAGCCTTTGCCGTGCGCGATGGCGAGGAAACCGGGTTGAGCAAAGATCAGACATCAAGGGCCTTGTCCGAACTGACCGGCCTTGGCTTTGTCCGCTGCCATAAACAGGCGACATTCCGTCTTAGGACCAAAGAGGCCCGCACCTGGGAACTGACCGCCGAACCCTGCGGAGACAATCAACCGACCAAGGATTTCATGCGTTGGAATGCTCTGGATCGGTCGCACCAGCGCGACCAATCCGAGATGGAAAAAAACAAAACACAGTCGCACCAGCGCGACGCTTGGTCTCACCAGCGCGACCAAAGCCAAAACGACGAAATAAAATTAGCCGGATTGGTCTCACCAGTGCGACCAAAAACCCTCGATTTACCCGATTCTCGGTCGCACCAGCGCGACACTTATAATATACCATGTACCCCGGAGACGGGGACGGTGCAGGCGCTAGCAGCGAGCGGCACCAAACGAACCCGTCGACATCCTCCGGTCGCCGATGCGAGTCAGCTTGATCTTGAAAGCTTCCTGGCGGTCAATCCGTGATCGGCATTGCGGTGTAGGTTCTCGGCGATTTCACGGAAAGTCTCAGGCTTCCTGTCGAACAGCCAACAGCCTGCGGTACACGGTCACGACAAAGCCGACATCCAGGGCGAACATTAGCCCATGCCAGCCGATAGCGATGATTCCGGAGCGCCCTAATTCGGTGAACAGGTCGAAGCCGTCTATCCCCACTCCGATCAACGTCAGCCCAAGGATGGTCATTGCATGCGGAGACGCGGCGAACTTTCTGAACATCCAACGGTTCAAAGTCACCAACGCCAGGACGATAGATGATGCCGTTGAGGCGAAGGTAGCGATGTGCATCAAGAACGAAAGCATGGTGGAAACGATGCCCGATCATCCCGCGCCTGTCCAACGAGATTCGTCCCCGGATGGTGGTAAATAGTTACACGCGATTTCACGGAATTTATGTCTAACTGGTACCTATATGGTACCTAAGCTAAATTCCGCAAAAAGCGCTCGTTCTTAAGTGTATGATATCGTTTATAAAATTTGGTGCCGGCTGCAGGAATCGAACCCGCGACCTGATGATTACAAATCAACTGCTCTACCAACTGAGCTAAGCCGGCATTGGGGTGGGCGAAGTCTTTTAAGCTCTCCTGAGAATTATCGCAATCGGACAAATTCATAAAGAGCGATGGCGGCGGCGTTGGAAACGTTCAGGCTTTCCATCTCGTCGGTCATCGGCAGGCGCACCATCATGTCGCAGGTCTCGCGGGTCAGTCGGCGCAGGCCCTCGCCCTCCGCTCCAAAGGCCAAGGCGATCTTTCCGCTCAGCTTTGCCTGGGCGAGCGTTTGCGGCGCGTCCGCGGCAAGCCCGCAAATCCAGAAGCCGCCAGCCTTGAGGTCGTCGAGGGCGCGGGCCAGATTGGTCACCCGCACCAACGGCATCCGTTCCAACGCTCCCGACGCGGATTTGGCCAGCGCCGTGGTTTCTTCGGGAGCGTGACGGTCGGGGACCACCACCCCAAGCGCGCCGAAGGCCGCGGCGGACCGCAAGATGGCCCCGACATTATGGGGGTCGGTCACTTGATCCAACACCACGATGACCGCGTCGGCGCGGCTTTGAGCGGTTTCGATCAATTCGTCGAGATGAATCGGGGGTAGAAAATCCACGAAAGCGGCAAGTCCCTGGTGGACGGAACCGGCGGGAAGTTGCCGCTCAATCTCGGTCTTGGCGACGATCTCGACGCCCACGGGCGAACGGGCCTTCAAAACCTTCTCGTGAGAGCGGGCGGCGTCGGCGGTGGCAAGGATGCGCAGGAACGTCCGGTTGGGATTTTCCAAGGCCATCGTAACCGCGTGGACGCCCGCCAACCAGACGCCTTTGCGGGCTTCGGCGTGTTGATGTTTGGGGGGGTGAACGGGGGCGGCGTCCCTGCGGGCCATATTTTGTCCTCCTAAAGATGTTGACAAGGGGGGGCGAATCCTCATAGTACGCCTCTCCCGTCACTATAGGCTAGGACTTAAGGGCGGTGTGGAGGGGTGGCCGAGCGGTCAATGGCAGCAGACTGTAAATCTGCCGACGGAAGTCTACGTTGGTTCAAATCCAACCCCCTCCACCATCCTTAAGAATTGGCCGCGGACGCGGGGAATGGCGTTTACGGTTTCGCGACAAGGCGATGACTAAGGGGCGGCAACCCCATAGGCGGGTGTAGCTCAATGGTAGAGCAACAGCCTTCCAAGCTGAAGATGGGGGTTCGATTCCCCTCACCCGCTCCAGTCGTCCCGCGCGAACCGCGCTATTTGGTTTAACCAGTGTGCGGCCCGACGATAGCCGCCCTTTACGAGACGGATTGAAACATGGCCAAGTCGAAATTTGAGCGGAACAAGCCGCACTGTAACGTAGGGACCATTGGTCACGTTGACCATGGCAAGACGTCGTTGACGGCGGCGATCACGAAGGTATTGGCGGAATCTGGCGGGGCGACGTTCACGGCGTACGACCAGATCGACAAGGCGCCGGAAGAGAAGGCTCGCGGGATCACGATATCGACGGCGCACGTTGAGTACGAGACGGCGAACCGTCACTATGCGCACGTCGACTGCCCCGGCCACGCGGACTATGTGAAGAACATGATCACGGGCGCGGCGCAGATGGACGGTGCGATCCTGGTTGTATCGGCGGCGGACGGCCCGATGCCGCAGACGCGCGAGCACATTCTTCTGGCTCGTCAGGTCGGCGTCCCGGCGCTGGTTGTGTTCATGAACAAGGTCGACATGGTCGACGATCCGGAATTGCTGGATCTGGTTGAGTTGGAAGTGCGCGAGCTGTTGTCGTCGTATGACTTCCCCGGGGACGACATTCCGATTGTGAAGGGTTCGGCGCTGTGCGCGTTGGAAGACCGTTCGCCGGAATTGGGCAAGGAAGCGATCCTGAAGCTGATGGCGGAAGTGGATCGTTACATTCCGCAGCCGGAGCGTCCGATCGACAAGCCGTTCCTGATGCCGATCGAAGACGTGTTTTCGATTTCGGGTCGCGGCACGGTTGTGACGGGCCGCGTTGAGCGTGGCGTTGTCAAGGTTGGCGAGGAAATCGAGATCATCGGCATTCGCCCGACGGTTAAGACGACGGTGACCGGGGTTGAGATGTTCCGCAAGCTTCTGGATCAGGGGCAAGCGGGCGACAACATCGGGGCGCTGCTGCGCGGCACCAAGCGCGAGGACGTGGAGCGCGGTCAGGTTCTGGCTGCTCCGGGCTCGATCACGCCGCACACCAAGTTCACGGCGGAAGCGTATATTCTGACCAAGGAAGAAGGCGGTCGTCATACGCCGTTCTTCACCAATTATCGCCCGCAGTTTTACTTCCGGACGACGGACGTTACCGGGGTTGTGTCGTTGCCGGAAGGCACCGAGATGGTGATGCCCGGCGACAACGTGTCGATGGAAGTGCAACTGATCGCTCCGATCGCCATGGATGAGGGCCTGCGCTTCGCCATCCGCGAAGGCGGTCGTACCGTCGGCGCAGGCGTCGTCGCCAAGATCCTGGAGTAGAAGGGTTAAGAGGGAGGCTTGCCCTCCCTAATACCCACCTAATTCGACCCCGCGGTGCCGTTGGTGCTGCGGGGTTTTAGTATTTTCAGAGAACGCTTTTATTTTTGTCTTTTTGTTCGATCTCGCGAAAGACTTCCAGAGCTTTGGACGTGAATTGGGATATGGATTCCCGCTTGTTCGCAAGAGCCTAAATAGGGCCATAAACTAGCGTGCTTCGGCCTGGACGTTTGGAAACGACATGATTCATAACGATGCCCAAATCACTTGTTGACCGAAGGGAAGAGTGCCTGTATAAACCCCGACTTCGGCTTCGGCCTTTTCCGTAAGAACGGCGTCTCGAAAGGGGGCGGTTGACTGCGGGAGGTTGTTTGAACCCTGTAGGTTTCACCGATCGGCGGTCCTCTTGAATGCGGGCCGCCGATAAGATTTTGAAAACGGATGAGTAAACTATGGAAAGCCAAAACATCCGTATCCGCCTCAAGGCGTTCGATCATCGCGTTCTGGATCAGTCCACCCGCGAGATCGTAAACACCGCCAAGAGGACTGGTGCGCAAGTTCGTGGGCCGATCCCGCTTCCCAGCAGGATCGAGAAGTTCACGGTAAATCGTAGCCCGCACATCGACAAAAAGTCGCGGGAGCAGTTCGAAATTCGGACGCATAAGCGTCTGCTGGACATCGTGGACCCCACGCCGCAGACCGTCGACGCGTTGATGAAGCTTGATCTGGCTGCCGGCGTCGATGTCGAGATTAAGCTGTAAATGAAGGACGACAAGACGATGCGCTCCGGTCTCATCGCCCAGAAGGTCGGCATGACGAGGATCTTCACCGAAGACGGCACCCATGTGCCCGTCACCGTGTTGAAGGTTGACACCTGTCAGGTGGTCTCGACCCGCTCTGTGGAAAAAGACGGCTACACGGCCGTACAGTTAGGCGTTGGCAAGGCGAAGGTTAAGAACGTCGCTAAACCCCAACGCGTCCAATTCGCCAACGCCAAAGTCGAGCCCAAGCGCAAGCTGGCCGAATTTCGCGTCAGCCCCGAGAACGTCCTGGACGTCGGCGCTGAATTGTCGGTGACGCACTTCGTCATCGGACAGTTCGTCGACATCACCGGTACTACCATCGGCAAGGGGTTCGCGGGCGGCATGAAGCGCCACAACTTCCGCGGCCTGGAAGCCAGCCACGGCGTGTCGGTCTCGCACCGCTCGCATGGTTCGACCGGTCAACGCCAGGACCCCGGCAAGGTGTTCAAGGGCAAGAAGATGGCGGGTCACATGGGCGACGTGCAAGTCACTACCCAAAGCTTGAAAGTTGTCGCGACCGATGTGGAACGCGGGCTGCTGCTGATCAAGGGATCCGTTCCCGGATCGCAGGGCGGCTGGGTTCTGGTTCGCGACTCGGCCAAGCGCAAGCTTCCCGAAGGCGTGCCCTTCCCTGCGGCACTTAAAGCCGTGGCAGCGGAATAAGGATGCCGAACATGAAAACGAACGTAATCAGTCTGGACAACAAAGCGGTTGGCGAGATCGAATTGGATGAAACCGTGTTCGGTTTGCCGGTTCGCGTCGATTTGCTGCACCGCATGGTTACTTGGCAATTGGCCAAGCGCCGCGCCGGAACGCACAAGACCAAGACCATTTCGGAAATCTCCGGCACCACCAAGAAGCCCTTTAAGCAAAAGGGAACCGGCAACGCTCGGCAGGGCAGTCTGCGCAGCCCGCAGTTCCGCGGCGGCGCGACCATATTCGGCCCCGTCGTCCGCAGTCATGCTTTCGACCTTCCCAAGAAGGTCCGCAAGCTGGCGCTGAAGGTGGCATTGTCGGCCAAGGTTGCCGACGGCAAGCTGATCGTTTTGGACGATGCCAAGACCCAGTCCGTTAAAACCAGGGAATTGGCAACGCGTTTCAAGGCGCTGGGCTGGAACTCGGTACTGGTTATCGACGGTCAAGTTGACGATAATTTCGCTCTGGCGTCACGCAACCTTCCCCATGTGGACGTGTTGCCGCAAGTCGGCGCCAACGTATACGACATCCTTCGCCGCGACACCTTGGTGTTGACCAAGGATGCGGTTCAAGCCCTGGAGGCGCGGCTGAAATGAGCAAGGTCGTCATTTCCAAAGAGCGGATGTACGACATCATCCGCACCCCCGTGATCACCGAAAAGGCGACCATGGGATCAGAACACAATCAAGTGACGTTCAAGGTTCCTCTTGACGCCTGCAAACCCGAAATCCGGGCGGCGGTCGAAGGCATCTTCAACGTCAAGGTCCGCGCCGTGAACACGTTGATCGTGAAGGGCAAGACCAAACGTTTCCGTGGCCGGTTGGGACAGCGCAGCGACATTAAGAAAGCTGTGGTGACTCTTGCCGAAGGTCACTCCATCGATGTGACGACGGGGGTCTGACGACTATGGCTTTGAAAAGTTTTAATCCCACGTCCCCCGGTCGGCGTCAGTTGATCATCGTCGATCGCTCCGAACTGTGGAAGGGCAAGCCCGAAAAGAGTTTGACCGAAGGCCTGCGTTCGCAGGGCGGTCGTAACAATCTGGGACGCATAACCGTTCGTTTTCGTGGCGGCGGGCACAAGCGTCGTTACCGCGTCATCGATTTCAAACGCGACAAAGCCGGTATGACGGCGACCGTGGAGCGTCTTGAATACGATCCCAACCGCACCGCTTTCATCGCCTTGCTGCGTTATGAAGATGGAGAAAAGCGCTACATCATCGCTCCGCAGCGTTTGTCCGTCGGCGATGCGGTGGTCTCCGGCGAGAAGGTCGACGTAAAGCCCGGCAACGCCATGCCGTTGAAGAACATTCCCGTGGGAACCGTGGTCCACAACGTTGAACTCAAGGTCGGCAAGGGCGGTCAAATCGCTCGTTCCGCAGGAACCTACGTTCAACTGGTCGGCAAGGACCAAGGATACGCGCAGCTTCGTCTGTCATCGGGCGAGTTGCGCATCGTTCGCGGCGAATGCATGGCCACCATCGGGGCGGTTTCCAACCCGGACCAGCAAAACGTCAATTACGGCAAGGCCGGACGGATGCGCTGGTTGGGCTTCCGCCCCCATGTTCGCGGTGTCGCCATGAACCCCATCGACCACCCCCATGGCGGTGGCGAAGGACGCACCTCGGGCGGACGTCATCCCGTTACTCCGTGGGGCAAGCCCACCAAGGGTAAGAAGACTAGGTCCAACAAGAAGACGGATCGGCTGATCATGCGCCGCCGTCATCAAGCTCAGTAAGGAGGGACGAGAATGGCTCGTTCCGTTTGGAAAGGCCCGTTTATCGACGGTTATCTGCTGAACAAGGCAGACAAGTCCCGCGCCAGCGGTCGTAACGAGGTGATCAAGATTTGGTCTCGTCGTTCCACCATCCTGCCGCAGTTTGTCGGTCTGACGTTCGGCGTCTACAACGGCCAGAAGTATATTCCGGTGCTGGTCACCGAAAATATGATCGGTCACAAATTTGGCGAGTTCTCGCCGACCCGCACCTATTACGGTCACGGCGTCGACAAGAAGGCTAAGAGGAAGTAACCATGGGCAAAAGCACGAGAGAACGGGTACTTCCCGACAGTGCGGCCAAGGCGCACAACGCCTCGATCCGCACCAGCCCGCGCAAGCTCAATCTGGTTGCCGAAAGCATCCGGGGCTTGAAGGCCGAAACGGCGGTCCACCAACTGACCTTCTCGAAACGTCGCATCGCGGTCGAGGTAAAGAAGGTGTTGGAATCGGCGATCGCCAATGCGGAAAACAACCACCAGCTGGATGTGGACCGCCTGTATGTGGCCGAGGCCTATGTGGGCAAGGGTTTGGTGATGAAGCGGTTCCGGGCGCGCGCTCGCGGACGGGCGGGACGGATCGAAAAGCCGTTCTCCAACCTGACCGTGGTTGTTCGTGAACGCCAAGACGTGGCCGAGGAGTAGAAGATGGGTCAGAAAGTCAATCCGATCGGCTTGCGTGTCGGCATCAATCGCACCTGGGATTCCCGCTGGTACGCCGATGCAACATACTCCAAGTTGCTGCACGAGGATTTGAAGCTGCGCACGTATTTGCAAAAGCGCTTGGCGCAAGCAGGCGTTTCGCGCGTAGTGATCGAACGTCCCGCGAAAAAGGCGCGCGTGACCATTCATACCGCCCGTCCGGGCGTGGTCATCGGCCGCAAGGGCGCCGATATCGAGGTGCTGCGTAAAGAACTGAGCAAGATGACCGGAGCCGAGGTCAACCTTAATATCGTTGAAATCCGCAAGCCCGAACTGGAAGCTCAGTTGGTGGCCGAATCCATTGCCCAGCAGTTGGAGCGCCGCGTTTCCTTTCGCCGCGCCATGAAGCGCGCCGTGCAATCGGCCATGCGTTTGGGCGCCTTGGGCATTCGTATCAATTGCTCCGGCCGTTTGGGCGGGGCGGAAATCGCTCGCATGGAATGGTACCGCGAAGGCCGTGTTCCGTTGCATACCCTGCGCGCCGATATCGATTACGGTGTCGGAACCGCGCAGACAACCTACGGCGCGTGCGGCATCAAGGTTTGGGTGTTCAAGGGTGAAATTCTTGCTCACGACCCCATGGCTCAAGACAAGCGGGCGGCAGGCGATGCCGTTCCGACATCCGGTCGTTAAGAAGAGGGTTTGAACGATGCTTCTGCCTAAACGCACAAAATACCGCAAGGCGCACAAGGGCCGCATCCATGGCTTGGCCAAGGGCGGCAGCGCGCTTAATTTCGGCGCCTTTGGACTTAAGGCTTTGGAACCCGAACGGGTAACCGCCCGCCAGATCGAAGCCGCCCGTCGTGCTCTGACTCGTCACCTAAAGCGTCAAGGCCGGGTGTGGATCAGAATATTTCCCGACGTTCCGGTTTCCACCAAACCCGCCGAAGTCCGCATGGGCTCCGGTAAGGGAACGCCAGAATTTTGGGTTTGCCGCGTCAAGCCCGGTCGCATTCTGTTCGAAGTCGATGGCGTGCCGGAAGAATTGGCGCGTCGCGGATTCGAATTGGCCGCGGCCAAGTTGCCGATTAAGACCAAGTTCATTCAGCGGATTGGGGAGGCTTGATAATGGCGCCTAAGGCTAGCGAAATTCGCACGAAAACCGACGATCAGCTGAAGGATCAGTTGATCGGCCTTAAAAAGGAACAGTTCAACCTGCGCTTTCAAAGCGCGTCGGGACAGCTCCAGAACACCGCTCGCGTGCGGTTTATTCGTCGTGAAATCGCGACGATCAAAACCGTACTGGGTCAACGCAACCGCGTCGCCTCTGGCGCCGCCTAAATATAGGGAATGTAGAGACAATGCCTCGTCGCATTCTTCAGGGCGTGATCGTCAGCGACAAGATGGATAAAACCGTCGTGGTCAGCGTTGAACGCCGCATCATGCATCCGATTTACAAGAAGTTCATCCGGCGCTCGAAAAAGTATCACGCGCACGATGAGAACAACGAATTCAAGACCGGCCAAACCGTGAAAATCCGGGAAACCAAGCCGATCTCGAAGACCAAATGCTGGGAAGTATACGTTGAGCCGCAAGGCTGAGCGTCCCTTTTCTGTCTAAGTAAGGAAGACTGATATGATCCAGATGCAAACCAACCTCGATGTCGCCGATAATTCCGGCGCCCGTCGGGTGCAGTGCATCAAGGTGTTGGGTGGGTCGCACCATACCATCGCCCAGGTCGGTGACGTGATCGTCGTCTCGGTGAAAGAGGCGATACCACGGGGCCGCGTGAAGAAAGGTGACGTGCATCGTGCCGTTATCGTTCGCACGGCCAAGGAAATTCGTCGCACCGACGGCACTGCCATACGTTTCGATACCAATGCCGCCGTGCTGATCAACAAGCAAGGCGAGCCGATCGGTACGCGTATTTTTGGCCCCGTTACGCGCGAGCTTCGGGCTAAGAAGTTCATGAAAATCATTTCGCTTGCGCCGGAGGTGTTGTGATGACATCGCTTCATGTGAAGAAGGGCGACAAGGTGGTCGTTCTGGCGGGTAAGGATAAAGGCAAGCGCGGTGAAGTGCTGGAAGCCCGTCCCAAGGAATCCCGCGTGATCGTCCAAGGCATCAACATGGTCAAGCGCCACCAGCGCCCGTCCATGGCGCAAGCCGGGGGCATCATCGAAAAGGAAGCTCCGATCCACGTTTCAAACGTGGCGCACATCGACCCCAAGGACGACAAGCCGACCCGTGTCGGCGTCAAGGTTCTTGAAGACGGTCGCAAGGTCCGCGTGGCCAAGCGTTCCGGCGAAGTGATAGGTTAGGGAGGCGACAATGGCTGCACGTTTGCGCGAGCATTATTCGAAGGTGGTTCGTCCCGGCCTTCAGCAAGAATTCAACTACAAGAACCCCATGCAGGTTCCCAGGCTGGAAAAGATCGTCATCAACATGGGCGTCGGCGAAGCCGCTCAAGATGCTAAGAAGATCGAGTCCGCCTTGGCCGAACTGACCGCTATTTCCGGTCAGAAGCCGGTGTCGACCCGCGCCAAAACCTCGATCGCCGGTTTCAAACTGCGCGAAAATCAAGTGGTCGGGTGCAAGGTGACGCTGCGGGCCGACCGCATGTATGAATTCCTGGACAGGCTGGTTAACATCGCCCTGCCCCGCGTCCGCGATTTTCGCGGCATTTCCGGTAAAAGCTTCGATGGTCGCGGCAATTACGCCATGGGCCTGAAAGAGCAGATCGTGTTCCCCGAAATCAACTACGACCGAGTCGAGACGATCCGGGGGATGGATATCATTTTTGTGACGACGGCAAAGACCGATGCGGAAGCCAAGGCGCTTCTCAAAGGTTTTCAAATGCCGTTCGCCAATTAGACCGGGAGAGTCGGAGAATGTCGAAAGTTAGCTCCGTCGAGCGGAACAAAAAGCGCGAACGGATGACCAAAGCCAAGGCTGCAACTCGTGCGGCTTTGAAAGCGAAGTTGATGGATCGTACTGCCACGCCGGAAGAGCGGTTCGAGGCGGCCTTGAAAATGGCCGAAATGCCTCGCAACAGTTCGAAGGTTCGGGTTCGGTTGCGTTGTGAATTAACCGGACGGCCGCGCGGTAATTACCGCAAATTCCGTCTATGCCGTAACAAGCTGCGGGAATTGGCCTCGCTGGGACAGATTCCCGGCATGGTCAAGTCGAGCTGGTAGAAGGAGGCCTCGAGCATGTCACTTACCGATCCGCTCGGCGATCTGTTGACCCGCATCCGCAATGGTCAGGCAGCGTCGAAGCAAAGCGTCAAATCCCCGGCATCCAAACTGCGTGCGAACGTTTTGGAAGTGCTGAAACGCGAGGGATATATCCGCGGTTATTCCCAGGCTGAAGTCCGCCCGGGAGTGTCCGAACTTACGGTCGAGCTTAAATATTACGAGGGCCGTCCGGTCATTTCCGAAATCAGCCGCGTGTCCAAGCCAGGACGTCGAGTTTATTCCGGCATTACCGAATTGCCTCGCGTCGCCAACGGTTTGGGGATTTCCATTCTGTCCACGCCTAGGGGCGTAATGTCCGATGCCGAGGCGCGCGCACAACATGTTGGCGGCGAAGTCCTCTGCCAGGTCTATTAAGGAGAAACCCGACTATGTCGCGCGTTGGCAAATATCCTGTTGCGGTTCCCTCTGGCGTATCGGTGCAAATCGCCGCCGGGGCCATAACCGTGAAAGGCAAATTGGGCGAGTCCAAATTGGACTTGACCGATGAAGTCGATACCTCGATAGAGGGCAGCCAGGTGTGGGTAAAGCCCCGCTCCGAAACCAAGCGTTCCCGTCAAATGTGGGGGACGACCCGGGCCTTGATCAACAATATGGTCAAGGGTGTTTCGGACGGATTTACCGAAAACCTGGAAATCAATGGCGTAGGCTATCGTGCCGCCGTTCAGGGCAAGACCCTGCAATTGCAGCTCGGTTATTCGCACGATGTAAACTTCCCCATTCCGGAAGACGTTTCCATCAAATGCGACAAGCCTACAACGATCTCGATCACCGGTCGCGACAAGCAACGGGTTGGTCAGGTCGCCGCGGAAATCCGCGCCTATCGCGGTCCCGAACCTTACAAAGGCAAAGGGATCAAATACGAGACCGAGACCATCCTGCGTAAGGAAGGCAAGAAGAAATAGGATTGCGCTATGTTGTCGCCGAAGAACCTTTTCGAGCGCCGTAAGCGGCGCACCCGTATTACCCTTGCGAAGAAGTCGGCGGGACGTCCCCGTCTGTCGGTCTTCCGCTCGGCCAACCACATCTATGCCCAGATCATTGACGATTCCCAAGGGAAAACCCTGGCTCAGGCATCGTCCGTCGAAAAAGATCTCAAGGGCAGCCTGAAGACCGGCGGCGACAAATCGGCCGCCACGGCGGTCGGAAAGTTGCTGGCGGAGCGGGCGAAAGCCGCGGGCATCATCGAGGTGGTGTTTGACCGGGGTGGGTACATTTATCATGGCCGCGTTCAAGCGCTGGCCGAAGCGGCCCGCGAAGGCGGGCTTTCATTCTAAGGAAAAATAGCGATGGCTCGTACACCAAGTCCCAATCGTGAAGCTCCGGATCGCGGACGACGCGGCCGCAACGCTCCTGGCGGCGAAGGCGAACGCGAAGGCGGTCAAGGCCGTGGCCGCGGGCGCAACGCCTCGTCCAACGAAGCTGCGCGTGGCGAGCGTGAGGACAGCGAATATGTGGACAAGCTGGTCCACATCAACCGCGTCGCCAAAGTGGTTAAGGGCGGACGCCGGTTCGCGTTCGCCGCTTTGGTCGTGGTTGGCGACGCCAAAGGACGCGTCGGTTACGGAACGGGCAAGGCCCGCGAAGTTCCCGAAGCAATCCGCAAGGCGACCGATCAGGCGAAGCGTAATTTAATCAAGGTTCCGTTGCGCGAAGGCCGCACGCTGCACCATGACGTGTTCGGCCATTTCGGAGCGGGCAGAGTGATTTTGCGCTCTGCGCCTCCCGGTACCGGGATCATCGCCGGCGGACCGATGCGCGCCGTGTTTGAAACCATGGGCGTTCAGGACGTGGTGGCCAAATGCATGGGCACCTCCAATCCTCACAACATGGTTAAGGCGACGTTTGCCGCTTTGGAAAATCTGTCCGCTCCCAAAAGCATCGCCGCTAAGCGCGGGCTGAAGGTCGGCGACATTATCGCCAGACGCGACGGGCAGTCCGCTGCTCAAAGCGCGGCTTGATAACGCCCGGTCAGGAGAACGAAAATGGCGACGAAGAACAAGGCGGAAGCCGCGAGTAAAAGTGTCAAGATCACCCAGGTCGGCAGTCCTATCGGCCGTCCCAAGGACCAGCGGGCCACGCTGGTCGGTCTTGGTTTGAACAAGTTGCACCGGACGCGGGAATTGGAAGACACTCCTTCCGTGCGGGGTATGATCGACAAGGTCCGTCATTTGCTGCGGGTCGAGGAGTAATCGGAAAATGACCAAGCTTCACGAACTTAAGGACAATGACGGCGCACATTACAAGTTTAAGCGTGTAGGCCGTGGGATTGGCTCGGGCAAAGGCAAGACGTCGGGTCGCGGCGTCAAGGGTCAAGGCTCGCGCACTGGCGTGTCCCTGCATGGCTTCGAAGGCGGCCAGATGCCGATCTTTCGTCGTTTGCCCAAGCGCGGGTTCAACAACCTGTTCGCCAAGGACTACGCCGAACTCAATATCGGACGTTTGCAAGCCGGTATCGACAGCGGTAAAATCGACGCCACCAAGTCCATCGACGCCGAGATTCTGTTGGCGGCAGGGCTAGTGGTCAGAAGCCGCGACGGTGTTCGGTTGCTGGCCAAGGGCGTGTTGACGTCCAAGGTGACTTTGGTGGTCGCCGGGGCGTCCAAATCCGCGATTGAGGCTGTGGAAAAGGCGGGCGGAAGCATTACGATGACGAAGCCCGCGGAAGAAGCGCCCGCGCAGTAAAGCTCTAGAGGAAGCGCCGAACCGGCGCTTCCTCATAATATTTACTTACTTCTTCGACCGGAGAATGGCATGGCATCCGCCGCCGAACAACTTGCAGCCAATCTGAATTTCGGAGTGCTGGGGAAGGCCACCGAACTTAAGCAGCGCATATGGTTCACCCTTGGCGCCCTCGTCGTGTATCGGTTGGGAACGTGGATACCTATGCCCGGTGTCGACCCCCAGGTGATGGCGGAGATGTTCCGTCAATCTGGCGGCGGCATTTTGGGCATGTTCGACATGTTGGCCGGCGGCGCGTTACAGCGTTTGACCATCTTCGCCTTGAACATCATGCCGTACATTTCGGCGTCGATCATCATGCAGTTGATGGCGACGGTCGTTCCCACATTGGAATCCATCAAGAAGGAAGGCGAAAGCGGGCGCAAGCGCATCAACCAGTATACCCGCTACCTGACCGTTCTGATCGCCGTGTTCCAAGCCTATGGCATTTCGGCCGGGCTTTTGGGAATGAGCGGTTCGCACGGGGCGGCGGTGATCATGGAAAACGCCTGGATGTTCCGGTTCACCACCGTGGTGACGCTGGTTGGCGGCACCATGTTCTTGATGTGGTTGGGCGAACAGATCACCGCGCGCGGGATCGGGCAAGGCACCTCGCTGATCATCATGTCCGGTATCGTGGCGCAATTGCCTCACGCCATCGCCTCGACTTTGGAGTTGGGCCGCACAGGCGCGTTGCCTGCGATCTTGATCGTCGGCCTGCTGGTCATGTCAATCGCCGTGATCGGCGTTATCGTCTTTCTGGAGCGGGCGCAGCGGCGCGTGATCATCCAATACCCCAAACGCCAAGTCGGCAACAAAATGTATGGCGGAGAATCGTCGCATCTGCCGTTGAAGATCAATACCTCGGGCGTTATTCCGCCGATTTTCGCCAGCTCGATTTTGCTGATGCCGGTGACCGTCGCCCAATTTGCCGCCGCCGGAGGACCGGAGTGGCTGCAAACCTTCAATACCTATATGGGCCGCGGTCAGCCGTTGTATTTGGCGTTGTACACGGCGCTGATCGTGTTCTTTGCGTTTTTCTATACCGCCGTCGTTTTCAATCCGGATGACACCGCCGACAACCTTAAAAAGCACGGCGGCTTCATTCCCGGTATCAGGCCGGGCAAGAACACGTCGGATTATCTGGACTTCATCCTGACCAGGCTGACCGTTTTGGGGGCGGCGTATTTGACGATTTTGTCGATACTCCCCGAACTGTTAATTGCCAAATGGTCGCTACCCTTTTACTTTGGTGGTACTAGTCTGCTGATCGTGGTTACGGTTACAATGGACACCGTGGCTCAGATTCAGTCGCATTTGTTGGCACATCAATACGAAGGCCTCATAAAAAAATCGAGGCTGCGGGGGAGACGCTGATGGATTTGATTTTGTTGGGACCGCCCGGAGGCGGTAAGGGAACTCAGGCGAAACGTCTGATGGATAAGTTCGGACTGGTTCAATTGTCGACGGGCGACATGCTCCGAGCGGCGGTGGCGTCCGGTTCCGAAGTCGGCTTGAAGGCCAAGGCGGTCATGGAGGCCGGGCAACTGGTCACGGACGAGATCGTTATCGGCATCATCGACCAGCGGTTGGACCAGCCCGATACGAAGGGCGGGGTTATTTTCGACGGATTTCCCCGTACCGTCGCCCAGGCCCAGGCTTTGGATAAAATCTTGGTGGCCAAGGGACGCAAATTGAATCGGGTGGTCGAAGTCAGGGTTCCCGATCAGTTGCTGATCGATCGCATCACGGGCCGTTTCACCTGCGCCAAATGCGGAGCCGGTTATCATGACAAGTATCAGAAGCCCAAGGCCGAGGGTGTTTGCGATGCGTGCGGAAGCTCCGAGTTTTCGCGCCGGGCGGATGACAATGCCGAGACCGTTAAAAAGCGGCTGACGGCGTATCACGAGCAGACGGCCCCTTTGCTTCCCTATTATGAAGGCAAGGGCCTGTTGGCGGTTATCGACGGCGCCCAGGATATTGCAAAAGTGACCGAGGATTTGATCGCGATTTGCGGCAAATAACCGGATGAGTATATGGAGTATGGGAATTTATCATTAAAGTGTCAGATAGGGTTGACTCTCGGTTCGATATTCCTATAATCCCGCACCTTCGGCTTCCCTTCTAGGGTGAGGCCAAGGGTCGTTTATTTCGACGGCATGGTTGCCAGCCGATCTTCTAAAGCAAGGTCGGCCTTTAGTTAATAACAGGGAGTACCCGGCTTTGGCCCGTATCGCAGGTGTCAATATTCCGACCAATAAGCGCGTCCTGATCGCGCTGACCTACATTCATGGCATCGGCCGCGTCAAAGCCGCCGAAATCTGCACGAAACTCAGCATTCCGGACGAGCGTCGGGTAAACCAATTGTCGGACGACGAAGTCTTGCGCATTCGCGAGATGATCGATCAGGACTATCAGGTCGAGGGCGATTTGCGCCGCGCGGTCTCTATGAACATAAAGCGTTTGATGGATTTGGGCTGCTATCGCGGTCTTCGCCACCGTCGCGGTCTTCCTGTTCGCGGTCAGCGGACCCACACCAATGCCCGTACCCGCAAGGGTCCGGCCAAGCCGATCGCCGGCAAGAAAAAAGTCACGAAGTAAGGATAGTCAAAGATGGCCAAGCCTGCCGCCGCCCGGCCCAGACGCCGCGAACGCAAAAACATCACCTCCGGTGTCGCGCATGTGAATTCCACATTCAACAACACCATGGTCACCATAACGGACGCTCAAGGAAATACCATTTCCTGGTCGTCATCGGGGATGCAGGGCTTCAAAGGCTCGCGCAAGTCCACTCCCTATGCCGCACAGGTCGCCGCCGAGGACGCGGGTCGCAAGGCCCAGGAACACGGCATGCGTACCCTTGACGTTGAAGTCAAAGGCCCCGGTTCAGGGCGTGAGTCGGCACTGCGCGCATTGCAGGCGGTGGGATTTGCCATCACCTCGATCCGCGATGTCACGTCCACCCCCCACAACGGATGTCGTCCCCGCAAGCGTCGTCGGGTCTAGTTTCCGAACGCTTACATTTTAATTTGTCCTGATGCAGAGGTCGTGACCGTGCTTCAAAAAAATTGGCAGGAAATGATTAAGCCGAACAAGCTCCACGTTGAAGCGGGGCACGATGCTCAGCGCAAGGCGACCGTCGTCGCCGAGCCGCTCGAACGCGGGTTCGGTACAACGTTGGGCAATTCCCTTCGTCGCGTGCTGTTGTCTTCGCTTCAAGGCGCCGCCGTAACCGCCATTCAGATCGAAGGGGTTCTTCATGAATTCTCTTCGGTGCCGGGCGTTCGCGAGGATGTCACCGACATCATCCTGAACATCAAGGCGCTGGGTCTGCGGATGCATGGCGAAGGACCGAAGCGCATGGAGCTTCGCGCCACCGGCCCCGGCGAGGTGACCGCCAGCATGATCGAAGTCGGCCATGATATCGAAATCATGGACCCCGATCTGGTTTTGTGCACCTTGGACCAAGGGGCCAAGCTGGTTATCGAATTTACCGTGGAAACCGGCAAGGGATATGTTCCTGCCTCGCAAAACCGCCCCGAGGACTCGCCGATCGGTTTGATTCCGATCGACGCCATTTTCTCGCCGGTTCGCAAGGTGGCCTATAAGGTCGAGAATACCCGCGTCGGCCAAGTCACCGATTACGACAAATTGTCGATGATCGTGGAAACCAACGGTGCGGTGCGACCCGAGGACGCGGTAGCTTTGGCTGCTCGCATTCTTCAAGATCAGCTGCAATTGTTCATCAATTTCGAGGAACCCAGCCACGCGGTCGAGGAAGAGCGCCGCGACGAGTTGCCGTTCAACAAGAACTTGCTGCGCAAGGTCGACGAGTTGGAGTTGTCGGTTCGTTCCGCCAACTGCCTGAAGAACGACAACATCATCTATATCGGCGATCTGGTCCTGAAGACGGAAGCCGAGATGTTGCGCACGCCTAATTTTGGACGTAAGTCCTTGAACGAAATCAAGGAAGTGCTCTCGCAGATGGGTTTGCATCTGGGTATGGAAATCAGCAATTGGCCGCCTGAAAATATCGAGGATCTGGCCAAGAAGCTGGAAGAGCCCTACTGATAAGGAATTTCCCCGTTTCGGGGATCTATAAGGACCGTCTTGGTCCGTATCGGCCGTACTCGTGAAAGGGGCGGCCGGTTTCGTCATCGGTTCTCGCCCGGCGAGACCTTGGGAAAGAGGAGAGTGTCATGCGTCACGGAATGTCTGGCCGCAAGTTTAACCGTACAAGTTCTCATCGCAAGGCGATGTTCGCCAATATGGCCGCCGCATTGTTCAAGCACGAGCAGATCAAAACCACCCTTCCCAAGGCCAAGGATTTGCGTCCCATCGCCGAGAAGCTGATCACTCAGGCCAAAAGCGGCACGCTTCACGATCGCCGCTTGGTGTACGCCTTCCTCCGCGACGAGGCCGTGGTCGCCAAATTGTTCTCTACCATCGCTCCGCGTTACAAGACGCGCCAAGGCGGATACACGCGCGTCCTTAAGGCGGGGTTCCGCTATGGCGACGCCGCTCCGTTGGCGTTAATCGAACTGGTTGACCGCGACGTTTCCGCGAAAGGATTGGAATCCGGTCCGACCGCCGTTAAGGACGAGCAGGAAGAATAGCGATACGACCGTCATAAACCGACACAAAGCCTGGGAGAGATCCCGGGCTTTGTTGTTTATTGGCGATGGTGAACAAGGTATGCTTGTTGAACCCGGAGCCATTCAGGAATGAGTTATGACCGAACGTGCGCTGTTTCATGGGATTATGGAGACGGCGGCGGCGCCCATCGTCATTTTGACTTCGTCGTTCGCCTTTCATTATCTCAATCCCGAAGCGGAAGCGCTGTGGGGTATGACCACCATGGAGGTCAAGGGGAGACCGTTTTTCGGCGAACGGTTTCAGGGGGACCTGGGTGAAATTACTTTCGAGACGCTTAAGGACGCCCTGTCCGGCGTGCAAAAACGCGGATTGGGAACGCGCATCGTCCACCCCGACGGTCTGGAACGTATCATTTTGTGGAATATCGGTCGAGCCGGCGATTCCAACCTAGTCATGGTCGGTATGGACGTAACGGGATTCCACAAGGCGGAAGAAGCCTTGCGGGAACGCGAGGCGCGCATGTCCTCGATCATCGCCACCGCGCCGGATGCGATCGTCACAATCGACGAAAACGGTTTGATCCAATCCTTCAGCCAAGCGGCGCAAGTGATGTTCGGCTATGCCGCGGGCGAAGTCGTTGGACGCAATATTTCAATCCTTATGCCGCTTCCCCATAGGCTTGAGCACGACAATTACATCGCCCGCTATATTAGAACCGAGGAGCGCCACATCATTGGCATTGGGCGCAAGATCGAGGCCCAGCACAAGGACGGAACCGTTTTTCCGGTCGAACTAGCGGTGGGAGAGGTCCGGGTGGGAAACACCCGCATCTTTACCGGGTTCATTCGCGATTTGACGGCGCGCGTGCAGATGGAAGAAGAACTGCGTCAAGTGCAAAAGATGGAAGCCATCGGTCAATTGACCGGGGGCGTGGCCCACGATTTCAACAATATTCTAACGGTGATCGGCGGAAATCTGGAGTTCCTTGAACGCAAGCTGACCACCGACGAGCAAAGATCGATCGTTTCCGAGGCCCAGGAGGCCACCCAACTTGGCGCGACCTTGTCTCACCGCCTGCTGGCTTTCGGGCGCAGACAACCCCTTAATCCAAAACCGATCGATCTTTCCGCCTTGGTGGCGGGAATGGTCGATTTGTTGCAACGGACGCTGGGAACCGCGGTCACGGTCGAACCGCGGTTGCAGCCCAATCTGCCCCTGACCATCGCCGATCCGGGACAAATCGAAAACGCATTGCTCAATTTGGCGATCAATGCCCGGGATGCCATGCCGAACGGAGGAACTTTGACCCTGGAAACGGCGGAGGCCGTGTTGGATACGGATTACTCGGCCATACACCCCAATATGCAGGGCGGGCGATACGTAACTCTGTTCGTGACCGATAACGGTGCGGGAATGAGTCCCGAGGTCAAAGCCAGGGCGTTCGATCCTTTTTTCACCACCAAAGGCCCGGGACGAGGAACCGGCCTGGGATTAAGCTCGGTCTATGGACTGGTCAAGCAAAGCGGTGGAAATATTCACCTGTTCAGCGAGCTTGGGTTGGGAACTACCATTAAGATCTTTCTGCCCACGGCCGACGCGCGGGAGGCGACAACGGACGAAGTGCGTTCGGTATTGTCCGCCCCTCCGCGCGGAGCGACCGTTTTGGTGGTGGAAGACGACCCCAGGGTCCGCAAAGTCTCGATCCGCCGAATTTCGGAAATGGGCTATCGTGTCCTGGAGGCTGACCGGGTCTTGTGCGCGCTGGATGTTTTCGAAGGCGAACCGAAGATCGATATTTTGTTTACCGACATCATGATGCCGGGCGGACTTTCGGGGATCGATCTGGCCCAAGCTGTGACGGAACGCTGGCCGGATACAAAAATTCTGCTGACCTCGGGCTATGCCGATCCCGGGGTGAAAGGCAAAAGCGACTATCCCTGGATTGGCAAACCCTACAACACCCGCCAGTTGGCGAAAGCCCTGCGGGAGTTGATGGGCTGAATTTATTCGCTGGTTACCACCGCAGCCAGCACATAACCAGCGCCGCGCACGGTTTTGATCAGTTCGGGAGCGTTTGGCTGCCGTTCCAGTTTTTTGCGCAGCCGTCCGATCTGGGTGTCGATGGCGCGGTCGTAGGGCGACCATTCCTGTCCCTTGGTCATATCCATCAAGGTTTCCCGGGACAGAACCCGCTGACAGTGCTGCGCCAACACTTTCAATAATTCGAACTCGCTGGCGGTCAGGGCGACCGGTTCGCCGGATTTATCAACCAGACTGCGCCGACGAAGGTCCAGACGCCACCGGTCGAAGGTCAGGGACTGCGACGCTTGAGAGGTCTGTTCCGTCGGCGGCGGAAGCATGCTGCGGCGCATGACCGTTCGGATGCGGGCCAGGACCTCGCGTAAATGAAACGGTTTGGCGATGTAATCGTCGGCTCCGGCTTCCAAACCGGCGACGCGGTCAATGACGTCGGATTTTCCGGTTAGCATGATGATCGGTATGTTGGATGATTGGCGAATGTATCGTGCCAGGGCAAGCCCATCCTCTCCCGGCAAGGTCAAATCCATCAGCACCAGATCCACCGTGCAACTGGATAAGGCTTGGCGCATCTGAACGCCGTCGGCGGCTTCCAGCACGCGAAACCGTTCCTCTTCCAGATACCGGCGCAGCATGGTTCTAATCTGCTTGTCGTCATCGACAACTAAGACGCTAATGTTTTCGGTCATGAATTCGTGCGGCTTTAGAAAGGTCAGATTGGAACAGGCTGTCACAATACGTTTGATTTCGCCACAAAGAAATCTCCCATTGGCATAATGGGGTGACATGTTGTGAGTATAAACCCTGAACGTAGGCGTTGGTGTAGAAGAACGAAAAGGGGCAATCCATGTACGTTTCAGCTTGGTCGGCAAATCCCGTCAGCACCGATCACTTGGCTTCTACTCTGTGTCGCAATATGGAGCGTGAAGTGGCGACCCGCATCGCCCAGCAAGGGGTGTTGCTCAAATTTCAACCGGACCACGTCATCTTCCATGAGGGCGACGAGGCCGACAGCGTCTATGAAATCGTCAAAGGAATGGTAAAACTGTACAAACTGCTGCCCGATGGCCGCAGGCAGATCACGGGATTTGTGTCCGCTGGCGATTTGATGGGGCTGGCGCACAACGAATCGTTCATCCACACCTCCGAGGCGGTGACCGATGTCGTCTTGTTTCGCATCCCCAAGGCGCGGTTCGAGCGGTTCATCGATGAAGTCCCCGGACTGGCCCGGTCGCTTCTGATCGCCGCTCAGGATGAACTTAATTTCGCGCACGATCAGCTTCTGTTGTTGGGCAGAAAGACGGCCATTGAACGGATATCCTCGTTTCTGCTGAGTATGGCGGAACGCTACGCGGAGGATGTGGACGGTCAAGAGGCGACCATTCACGTTCCCATGCGCCGCTGTGACATCGCCGATTATTTGGGGCTGACGATCGAAACGGTAAGTCGGGGATTGTCGCGGCTGAAGAAAGACGGCGTCGTGAAGGATATGAACGGCGGTCGGATGATGGTCGTTAATCAAGACCGGCTGTCCAGCCTGTCGGCTGGCGATGATAGCGTGGATTTATAAGGGATGGTCGAGATGAGCTCTCTTTCCGTCGTAAAGGATGGCGGCGCGGTCGTCCCGCCGCATTCCCCGAACACACGGTCCATGGTGGCCTTGGTGGTGACGCCGGACGCGGAAATCCGCAAGCATTGCGAAGACGCGGCCATGGCTGCCGGGTTGGCCGTCGAATGTACCGAACGAGGCGTTTCGGCTCTTAATCTGGCCCGCACCCTTTTGCCCGAGCTGATTATTCTGGATGTCGAGTTGCGCGACGTTCATGGGTTGGAATTGGTTACATGGCTGCGAACGGATACAAATCTTCGCCATGTGCCCGTCATTGCCATTTCGACCTTTGCCGGGGACTGCCGCGATCCGCGCTTGGGCAACAACAGCGGTGTGATCGCCCTTATCTCCAAACCGGTTCATACCAAGGATTTGGATAAATTGGTCCGAAGGGCCATCTAGAACCATAAGTTTAAATTTGAATGGGCGCACTATCTTGACGGATAGAAGGTGCCCATTCGCCGTTTTTCTATGTATAAACCGACAAGATTGCGGCATACTAATATGGTGATTTCTAAACTCCTAAGATTATGCAGCCAGCACCGCTAGGAATTTAGAAATCGAAAACCACACGAGAAGTCAAAGGGTTGCTAGTGTCCTTGTCGATTCGGAAATTCGAAAGACGCTAGGTTTTGGTATAACGAATTTCCGAATCGGGACGCTAGAACTGAAAAATTTAAGGAAAATCAATCGGGGTGCTTTAAACAAAAAGATGAATTCAATTCCATTCAATGGGTTATGGGTGATGTCGGCTTAGCGTCGCAACAAGACAGGTTCACCTTATGATCGGCGGAGGCCATTGCAAAGGGGCTCTTGATTTGGTTTTTCTAGTAATACAAAGATACAATAAGAAAATGACAGGGCATGGGGGAAACAATGCTTGAAAATACTCGGATATCCGGAAAAATTGGCGTCGTCATTGCCTTGCTGGCGGTCGTGGCGGCGATAGGCTCCGTCACAGGCGTTGTCGGAATGACGATGTTGTCCAAGGATGCCCATCACATTATGTCGGAAGCGGACAGCATATCGTTGAGCGCCGCCATGAACCAAAGTTTGCTGGTCATCAACCGTTCGGAATACCGTCTGGGAATGGCTCCGGAAGATGTCGGCAGCGTCAAGAAGATCGTGGCCGCCCAGAGGCGCAGATTTTTGAAGAATCGTCGACGCGCCTAGCCACGGAACTGGATGGTTCCCAAAGACAGGAATTGGAGCAAATCGTCAAAGAGTTTTCGGATTACCGTTCGGCGGCCCAAGTCACCATCGATGCGGCCGAGCGGGCACGGAACATCGCCATGGGCAGTTCCACGGGGGAAATCGCCAAACAACTGAACATCTCCTTGGCGAAAGCGTCCGCTTTGTCGGAAAAGGTCGGGGCTCTTTCCGCGCAGATATCAAGGGAAAGCGTCACGGCGGGCGAAGAAGTGAGCCGCCGTTCGGGAATGTTGACCGTGGTCGTCATCGTCGTTTCCGTCATTGGCATCGGCGCCGGCGTCGTCACGGGTTCGCAAATCGGCAAAAGAGGCATGAGCCATCCAATCGAAGATGTGACCAAGGTCCTAAGAGAGTTGGCGGTAGGGAATCTGGAGGTGCCAATTCCGGGGATGGAGCGGCAAGACGAAGTGGGCGACATCAGCCGGGCTGCCGTGGTGTTTCGCGACGGAGCCAGGGACGCTGCCGCCTTGCGTATGCGCCAAGAGGAAGAACAGCATCGGCGGGCGCAATGGGCGGCCAAGATCGAGGAGTTGACCAAAGCGTTCGATAAGGATGTCACCGGAGTCATTGACGCGGTGTCGCAATCGGCCGTCCAGATGCAAAGTTCGGCCGGCTCCATGTCCACTGACGCCGAACAAACCACGGAACGGGCCGACCGCGCCGCCAATGCGGCGATGCAGGCCAGTCACAACGTCGAGACCGTTGCCGCCGCTTCGGAAGAATTGAGCGCGTCAATTCGGGAAATCACCAGACAGGTCGCGGAATCGACCAAGGTTTCGGATAAGGCGGTTAGCGAAGCGGATCGCACCACCGAAATCGTCGCCGGGTTGGAACGCTCGGCCCGTAAAATCAGCGAGATCGTTTCGCTGATTTCCGATATCGCCGCCCAGACCAATTTGCTGGCGTTGAATGCGACCAAGTTTTGTTCTATTAAACAACACCAATTTGCGTGATGTTTTCCTGATTCCTGTCCGAGCTCGTCGCTGACGGTAAGGCACGAGTGCAAGGGAATCAGAACGGAATATCATCCGTGTCGTAGTCCCATCCGATCTTCTCGCTGTCGGCTTTGCCGGCCTCTATCACCGGACCAAACATTTCCACCAGTACCGTGCTGGGTTGGTCCGCCGTCGCCTCCCGGACGATCCGTGCCCACAGGGCATGCCCGGCATCCATCACCGGCGCCAGCATGGCGGCGGCGCAGGACGGGACGTGCCCAACTTGGGCCAGTGCCGACCACAGGGCGATGGCATTGTTGTCGTGGGGATTGTCCGGCTCGCGGATGGACATCAGGATGTCGCCATAGCCAGCCCCGTCCATGTGGGCGCCGGGATAGTAGAAGGCCCCGGCCACCCGATCCGCAGCCATCGAAGCGGTGGGCCGGGCTTCCAACCAGGCCCGGCCCTCGGCGATGGCCATCTCCCGCTCCAGCCGTTCGTGGGCACTCATGGGATGGCCTTGTCATCGGTCGGGCCGCCGTTGTCATTGGCGCGGCCAAGCTTGACCCCGCTCATGCCGCCGCTCCTTCCTCGGCGGGGCCGGTGTTGTCATTGGCTCCTCCGGGCAGCGGCGCCATGAGTTCCAGCACGAACTCCGCCATGGCATTGTTGCGGATGCCGCGCACCCCGGAGATCAGCTCCCGCTTGCTGGGGCGGTGGCCGATCTTGGCCTGGTAGGCTTCAGCCTTGACCACGATGTCCTCCAACTCGGTCAGGTGATACCCATCCAGCAGGCGCCGCGCGTCGGTCAGGTGCAGCAGCGCCACCCGCAGCGCCCAGCCGATGTCCTCGGGGTCGATCATGCTGTCGGCCTTGCCCAGCAAGACATGGTAGACGGCGGCATACTTGAAGGTCCGCCACATCACGCGGCGAAAGAAGGACGGGGGGATGGAATTGTGCTGCTGGAAATGATGGCGGAAGCCGGCCTCGAATTCCGCCTCGGCCTCCGGCGTCACCGTATAGGTCCGGTGCAGCGGCACGCCGACGATCTCCGCCCAGGCCGCATGCAGCGGGGCGAGGTTGCCCGGCTCCTCCACCCGGTAGATGGGGAACATGTCGGGCGTGCGCTTCGGATCGGCATCGCCGATGACGATGCCGAACCTCTGCATGAACCCATCCAGCATGGACTCGACCGAGACGTTCTGGTTGAAGGTCTCCAGAACCGTCGTACCGAAGATGACCAAGGCTGGATCCTCGATGACCAGAGACCCCGTCTTGGTCCGCCTCGACAGTTCCTGGTTGTCATGCAGAGTGAGAAGGTATCCCCTCATCTCCTCCGCCCAGGTCTGGCTTTCCATGCGCTTGAGGAGCTGCGCCCATTCGTCCTGCAGCCACAGGCACTTGTTGTGGGTCTCCATCTCCTCGATGAAGCGGGCGGCCGAGGTGGTTTCGGGAAACAGCCGCATGGGCATCACCCGCTTGAGCACCGAGGCGGTCTTGGTCTTGCCCGCCCCGCTGGTGGCAAGCAGGGTGGACCACAGATCCGGCTTCAGCCTGGTCCCCGCCACCTCGACCTCCACCTCGCGCTCCAGCAGATAGGCCGCCAAGCTGTGCAGCACAAGGAAGGCCGGAAGCTCCAGAGGGAAGTCCGTGGTCCGCTGGAACAGGGCCACCACCCGGTCCAACAGGGTGCCCGGCGGAACCATGGTGTCGCCCCGCCAACTGCGTGGTTCAGGCTTGGCGGCCATCAGGCCGCGCAGGATCTCGCCCCGTTCGCCGTTCAGCTTGCCGGCGGCGATGAAGTCGAGCAGGTCCATCTGGCGCGGATCGACGGGCGATGCCTTGGGGCGTTTCGGGCGGGCAGGCTTGGGCATGGCGGGTCTCCTGGTGGGGCGGACGCCACCGTCCGCTTTCGTTGACCTAGGCCCCCGTCGGCGGCCATCAAGTGGTTTCGGCGATTTGTTTTCGGCTCTGTGCCGGCCCCGGCGTCAGCGTCGGCAGATCGCCCGGAAACCCTAGGAACTCCGCGCCTCTGAGGCCGATTTGGCGGCGTCAGCAGGGCGTCGGCACTGCGTCGGCACCGGCCTCACGGTTTCGACCGGCGATGCCACTTCGCCATCGCCTTGGCCTGTTTCCGCTGCTGCCGAGCCTCGTCGATCTGATGCTCCGCTACCTTCTTCAGGTGGAAGGGGATGAGGATCGGCGCCCACGTCTCGGTGTCGCGCCGCAGCCCCGCCCGGAATTCGCGCTGCTTGTCCGTCAGGGAAGGATGGTCGAGAGCGTTCAGCAGCCAGGTCATGACGCAGACCACCCGATTGACCGTGTATTCGAACGGCATGCCGTCCCAATCAGGTTGGTGGACCAGGACCAAGTTCAGTCCCTTGTTCCACTGGTTCACCCAGGTGTCCATGCTGATGTCTTCGATGTCGTCGTCGGCCATGGCCGTTCTCTCCTGCTGGTTCGCCCGACCGCTCGCCGGGCAGTACCAATTTGGGGTCGATGCTGATGGAATGGTTCTGGCGGTCAGCGGATGCACACATTGCGGTAACCTCGCTGGAACCGCACCGACGGGGTTGCCGAGGCCCCCCCCGTCAGCGTCGGCACCTCCCCCCGGAACCCTTGGCCCGTCGCGCCTCTCGGGCCGATCCATCCCCGTCAGCAGGGCGTCGGCAACCCATCGGCACCGGCGTGGTTCTCCACGACGGCGGCACCTTGGGCCTGGCGGATGACACGGCGTACCTGGGCGCGTGCATTCATGGGCTCGTGCCGACGATTCCGATCATTCGGTCAGAAGGGTTCGACACTTCGGGTTAAGGGCGGCGCCCTTGCCTACAGGTCGGCTTTCCCAACGGGAAACCCGACGGCGTAGGTGCCG